>VOFC01006150.1_pt1 | contig 84878 bp, 111 predicted proteins | sample 5384161 | NCBI WGS metagenome assembly VOFC01 (sample SAMN12384722, study PRJNA508395) | human gut metagenome | isolation source: healthy gut B | host: Homo sapiens | reverse complement strand
CACACGGACCGCGGCAGCAACTACCGTTCAAACGCCTTTTGCGCCTATCTGCAATCGCTTGGTGTGACACAGTCGTTTTCCCGTGCGCACATCCCATATGATAATTCTGTCATGGAGTCGTTCTTTGCTTCAATGAAACGGGAAGAGCTTTACCGAACAAAATACCGCTCTGAGCAGGAACTCAGAGCGGCGATCGCAGAATATATCAAGTTTTACAATGAGACCCGTCCGCACGCGAAGAACGGATACAAGACACCTGCGAGGAAAGAACAGGAATACTACGCAAATTCCAAGCGAAACGAGAAAAAATAAGCCAGACTGGATAGTTCGTTTTCCGCGCTTTTTACATTTTGCTGTCTGATTTTATGCACTTCAATTTTCGTGTCCAAGATGCTTTGCGCTAAGCAAAGGCGTGTGCTCATACCAGCGGATTGCAGCGTTTTCAGATGGTGGACAGTACAGGACTCGTCCATCATGCGTCAAGGCTTATTATCAGCGGGATTATTATAGCGAATCCCGCTGGATTTGTCAAGCATTATTTTCTAGATACCACGCGATCAGAAGATCGGCAGCTTCGCCGTAGCTCTGGACGCCGGATTCCTCGGAAAAGGCCTTGAGATAGGTATCGTTGACCTTCTGCGCCGCGTCCTGCACCTTGCCCTCATACTGGGCATAGTGTTCGTTCGCCGCGCGCAGGTCGGTGACGACGCCGTCGGACAGCGTCGACCAGATCTGGCTGGCGGCGGTCTTGTCGACCTTGGAGAGGGCGTTGTGGCAGTAGACATACGCGCCGAAGGCGCCGGAATAGCAAAAATCGTCGCTGCCGGACGCCATGCAGGCCAGGTACGCGCAGAAGTTCGCGTCGTCCTCGGCGGCGACGGCCTGGCGGTGGGCCAGCTCGTGGCACATGGTATAGGGGATCCAGGCGGTATAGGTATCCGGGTTGACGCAGGCCTCCGCCGTGAAGCAGACGAAGATCCCCGTCGTGCCCGTCTGGCTGAACAGCCGCCAGGAGGCCAGCGGCTTGACCGGGTCCAGCGCGCCCGTGAACTGCTCATAGCGCTCTGCGAGCGCCGCATAGCCCGTCGGGGCCTGGGCCGCAAGCTCGGAAAAGTGGGATAGACGGTCTTGCCGTCGGCATCGCGGTCGACGCGGGCGGCGTATTCGTTCGCCTGGGCGGCATAATAGGCCGTGGCGGCGATGAGCTCCTGCTTGGAATACTCCCGCACATCCAGCCCCAGCGTCTGCCCGACGGAGGGGCCGAAATGGTTGAGCCCCCACAGCCCGACAAACGCGAACAGCCCCGCGCTCACCCCCAGCAGCACGCCCGCCAGCCAGCGCAGCAGACTCCGCCGCTTCGTGAACACGCGGATGAGCGTATAGAAAAACCACAGCGCCAGCACGGCCGCCAGCAACTCCCACAGCGCGATGGGCACCAGCGCGGAGACCGAGCAGACCGCGCCCAGCGCCGCGCGGGAGAAGGCCGGATAAAACGAAAAGACAGCGCTGGGCGCAGCCTTTGCAAACGCGATCAGCAGGCCGGTCAGCACCAGCAGGATCGCCGATAAGATCACTCTTCCGATGGTTTTCAAGCTTCGTAAGTCCTTTCCGGGGAAAATATTTCTGAAAATGCATTTTAGAGTATAGCACAATCCGCGCAAAAACAAAACAGGTCTTTCAAATTTCTCCCCGCGCGGTTGACTTTACGGCGTATTTCATTATAATAATAGGATAAAATCCTTGATCATTTACGTCAGGAGGACGAGAAGAATGATGAAAAACAGTGAAAAGTCCATGGACAAGATCATTGCCCTCTGCAAAAACCGTGGTTTTGTCTTCGCAGGCTCCGAGATCTACGGCGGTCTGGCCAACAGCTGGGACTACGGCCCTCTCGGCGTTGAGTTCAAGAACAACGTCAAAAAGGCCTGGCTCAAGAAATTCGTGCAGGAAAGCCCGTACAACGTCGGCCTCGACGCGGCTATCATCATGAACCCGCAGACCTGGATCACGACCGGCCACGTTTCCAGCTTCTCCGACCCTCTGCTCGACTGCAAGTCCTGCAAGGCGCGCCACCGCGCCGACAAGCTCATCGGCGAGGAGCATCATGAGGTCAATGTCGACGCCATGAGCTTCGACGAGATGGATAAATTCATCGCCGAGCACGAGGACATCGTCTGCCCCGCCTGCGGCAAGCATGACTTTACCCCCATCCGCAAGTTCAATCTCATGTTCAAGACCGCCATCGGCGTCACCGAGGACTCCTCCTCGACCTGCTATCTGCGGCCGGAGACCGCGCAGGGCATCTTCGTGAACTTCGCGAACATCCAGCGCACGACGAGACGAAAGCTTCCGTTCGGCGTCTGCCAGATCGGCAAGGCGTTCCGCAACGAGATCACCCCGGGCAACTTCACCTTCCGCACCCGTGAGTTTGAGCAGATGGAGTGCGAATTCTTCTGCAAGCCCGGCACAGATCTGGAGTGGTTCGCCTACTGGAAGGACTACTGCGTGAACTGGCTCAAGAGCCTCGGCATCCACGACGAGAACCTGCGCCTGCGCGACCATGAGCCCGCGGAGCTTGCATTCTATTCCCGCGCCACGACCGACATCGAATACGCCTTCCCGTTCACCGACTGGGGCGAGCTGTGGGGCATTGCCGACCGCACCGACTACGACCTGAAGCGGCACCAGGAGGCCTCCGGCAAGGACCTGACCTATTTCGATCAGGAAGCGAACGAGCACTATATCCCCTACGTCATCGAGCCGTCGCTCGGCTGCGACCGCGTGGCGCTCGCGTTCCTGTGCGAGGCATATGACGAAGAGGTCATCGACGCGGAGAAGAACGACGTGCGCGTCGTGCTGCACCTGCATCCGGCGCTCGCGCCTTATAAGGCGGCCATCCTGCCGCTGAGCAAGAAGCTGGCGGAGCCGGCCCGCAAGATCTATCAGGATCTGTGCAGCGACTTCATGCTCGACTACGACGACACGGGCTCTATCGGCAAGCGCTATCGCCGCGAGGACGAAATCGGCACGCCCTACTGCATCACCGTCGACTTCGCGACCGTGGGCGACGAGAACACCCCCGCCGACAACGCCGTCACCATCCGTGACCGCGACACCATGGAGCAGGTCCGCATGCCGATCGCGGAGCTGAAGACCTGGCTGGCAGAGCACACCAAATTCTGATCCAACCGAACTGAAAAGGGCCATTTGGCCCCTTTTTCCATATCCGAACACAGGAGGAAGCCCGAATGAAAGCAATCATCACGGTCGTCGGGCCGGACCGGGTGGGCATCATCGCGGAGGTCTGCACGCTGCTTGCCGAGATGAACATCAGCGTCGTGGAGATCAGCCAGACCATTATGGAGGGCACGTTCACCATGATCATGCTCACCCAGTGGACCGCGGGCGCACCGGAATTTGACGTCGTGCAGAGCCGCATCGCCGCCAAGGGCGACGAGATGGGCCTGTCCATCCGCATGCAGCGGCAGGATATCTTCACGGCCATGCACACCATCTGACCGGGAGGAGAGCCATGCTGAACCACTCTGATATCATGTCCACGGTCGATATGATCGACCACCAGCATCTGGACATCCGCACGATCACCATGGGCATTTCCCTGCTTGACTGCGCCGATCCCGATCCCGCCGCCTGCGCCCGGAAGATCCACGACAAGATCTGCCGTCAGGCCGAGCATCTGGTGGCCACCGGCTGCCAGATCGAGCGCGAGCTTGGCATCCCGATCGTCAACAAGCGCATCTCCGTCACGCCCATTGCGCTCGTCGCCGGGGCGTGCGAGACGGAGGACTATGTCCCCTTCGCCCGGGCCATGGACCAGGCGGCAAAGACCTGCGGCGTCGATTTTATCGGCGGCTTCTCCGCCCTTGTACACAAGGGCATGGCCTCCGGCGACCGGCGGCTCATCGCCGCCATCCCGCAGGCGCTGGCCGAGACGGAGCTGGTCTGCTCCAGCGTCAACGTCGCCACGACCAAGGCCGGCATCAACATGGACGCCGTGCGCCTCATGGGCCAGGCCATCAAACAGACCGCGGAGCTCACGAAGGACCGGGACGGGCTTGGCTGCGCGAAGCTCGTCGTGTTCTGCAACGCGGTGGAGGATAACCCGTTCATGGCGGGCGCGTTCCACGGCGTGGGCGAGGCTGACGCCGTGGTGAGCGTCGGCGTCTCCGGTCCGGGCGTCGTGCATCACGCGCTGCAGGCCGTCAAGGGCCGCCCCTTTGACGAGGTGGCCGAGTGCATCAAAAAGACCGCCTTCCGCATCACCCGCGTCGGCCAGCTGGTCGCGCAGGAGGCGTCGCGGCGGCTGGGCGTGCCGTTCGGCGTGGTCGATCTGTCGCTCGCGCCGACGCCCGCGGTGGGCGACAGCGTGGCGCGCATTCTTGAGGAAATGGGCCTTGCCGTCTGCGGCACACATGGGACGACGGCGGCGCTGGCACTCCTGAACGACGCGGTGAAAAAGGGCGGCGTCATGGCCTCCAGCTCGGTCGGCGGGCTGTCGGGGGCGTTCATACCGGTGTCGGAGGACGAGGGGATGATCGCCGCGGCGAGAAGCGGCGTGCTGACGCTCGACAAGCTGGAGGCCATGACCTGCGTCTGCTCCGTCGGTCTCGACATGATCGCCGTCCCGGGCGACACGAGTGCGGAGACGATCTCCGCCATCATCGCGGACGAGGCCGCCGTCGGCATGGTCAACTCCAAGACGACCGCCGTGCGCCTGATCCCCGCGCCGGGCAAGCAGGTCGGCGACGAGGTCTCGTTCGGGGGGCTGCTCGGCGCGGCACCCATCATGCCGGTGCATCCGGAATCCTCCGCCGGCTTCATCGCCCGCGGCGGCCGCATCCCGGCCCCGATGCAGAGCCTCAAAAACTAAAGGCAGCGGCGAAAAAAACAGATTTTTTTACGAATACCACTGGAAAAACGCGCGGGAATCTAGTATGATAGATGGTGGAATGCAACAAAAAGCAAAACGGATTTCCCGCGCAGGCAAATCAATCCCACACAAACGCAGGAAATTCCCATTCTATGAACAAAGGAAGGAAATTCATATGGAACAATCCAAACGGAAGGAACTTCAGCTGACCGCTGCCAAGGCGCGTCTTCTCGGTGTCCAGATGGTCCACGACGCGGCTTCCGGCCATCCGGGCGGCTCGATGAGCTGCATGGACGTGCTGACGTATCTGTACTTTGCCGAGATGCACGTCGATCCCAAGAACCCGCATGACCCGGAGCGTGACCGCTTCGTCATGTCCAAGGGCCACTGCTCGCCCGCCGTTTACCCGACGCTGGCGCTGCGCGGCTTCTTCCCGGTCGAGGATCTCAAGATGTTCCGCCGCATCGACGGCCATATGTCCGGCCATGTGGAAATGAATTACGTCCCCGGCGTCGATATGTCCACCGGCTCTCTGGGCCAGGGCATCTCCGTTGCCGTCGGCATGGCGCTGGCCGGCAAGGTCGCGGGCAAGAACTACCGCGTCTATTCGATCCTGGGCGACGGCGAAGTTGCCGAGGGTCAGGTCTGGGAAGCCATGATGGCTGCCAACAAGTATCATCTCGATAACCTCTGCGCCTGCGTCGACGTCAACGGTCTGCAGATCGACGGCGAGACGAAGGACGTCATGCCGACCGAGCCGGTCGACAAGAAGTTCGAGTCCTTCGGCTGGCACGTCATCAAGATCGATGGCCACGACTTTGACCAGATCGAAGCCGCTTACAAGGAAGCCGAGCAGACCAAGGGTCAGCCCACCATGATCCTCGCCAAGACCATCAAGGGCAAGGGCGTGAGCTTCATGGAAAACAACGCCGGCTGGCACGGCAAGGCGCCCAACGATGAGCAGTGGGCCCAGGCCAAGGCAGAGCTCGAAGCGCAGATCAAGGAACTGGAGGGTTAAACAATGGCTGAAAAAATCGCAACCCGTGAGGCTTACGGCAAGGCGCTCGCCGCCCTGGCCGACAAATATCCCGATCTTGTCTGCTTCGACGCAGACCTCGCCGGCGCGACCATGACAGTTCTTCAAGGCCGCCTGCCCGGAGCGCTTCTTCGATATGGGCATCGCCGAGTGCGATATGGTCGGCGTTGCCGCCGGTATGAGCCTGTGCGGCTTCAAGCCGTTCGTCAACAGCTTCGCCATGTTCGCCGCCGGCCGCGCGTGGGAGCAGGTCCGCAACTCCGTCGCCTACCCGCACCTGAATGTCAAGGTCGTCGGCAGCCACGGCGGTCTGTCCGTCGGCGAAGACGGCGCGACCCACCAGTGCATCGAGGATTTCGCCATCATGCGCGCGATCCCCGGCATGCTGGTCCTGTGCCCGTGCGACGGCAATGAGATGCGGCTGGCTGTTGAGGCGCTCGTTAACTACGAGGGCCCGGCCTACATGCGTCTTGGCCGCCTTGCCGTCGAGACCGTGACCGACGAGATCCCCGGCTACAAATTCGAGCTCGGCAAGGGCGTCACGCTGCGTGACGGCTCCGACGTCACCATCATCGCCGTCGGCATGAACGTGCAGATGGCGCTGGCCGCCGCAGAAAAGCTGGCTGCCGAAGGCCTCTCCGCCCGCGTCATCGACATGCACACCATCAAGCCGCTCGATACCGAGCTGGTGCTCAAGGCCGCGAAGGAGACCGGCGCGATCGTCACCACCGAAGAGGCCAATGTCCTCGGCGGTCTTGGCGCGGCAGTCGCCGAGTATCTGGGCGAGACCTCTCCGATCCCTGTCGTCCGCCACGGCGTCAACGACGAGTTCGGCCGCAGCGGCAAGGCTCCGCAGGTGCTCGAAGCCTACGGCATCAACGCCGACGGCATCGCAGCCAAGGCCAAGCAGGCCATCGCCATGAAGAAATAAGCAAATACCCCGCCAGCCGCCTTTCGCTTGAAAGGCGGCTGGTTTTTCCTATGCGTGGCAAAAGCCCCAGAGCCTTGGCTCTCCCTCTGGGAGAGCTGTCGCCGCAGGCGACTGAGAGGGCTTTGCTGCGATCACCTGCAGCGCCTCCCCTCTCCGTCTTCGCTTCGCTCAGCCACCTCTCCCAAAGGGAGAGGCAAGGGATGCCCGCACGAGATCATAACAAGAACAGGCACAGCGGATGATCCCGCTGTGCCTGTTAACTGTCTTATGCGCCCCGCTCATTGGCCGGGCTTTGGTTCATTTGGACGACGTCGGGTCGTAGTTGCGGCCGAATTTGAGGTCTTCAAATTTGATGGTCGCGCTTTCGGGGTGCATGGGGCGCGCGGCAGGCTTGGCCGGGGCGGGGGTGGAGACGGTCTTCGTCTCCGGCTCGCTGCCAATCAGCTTTTCGAGGTTGTCGGAGATCTCCGACGCGATTTTTTCGGTGCTGACGCTCGGCGCGGGGGCCGGGGCGGGCTCGGCCTTGTCGGCCTGCCAGTCGTAGGGCTTTTCGTGCGCGGACTTCGGCTGGGCCGGAGCCTCTTCCTTCGTCAGATCCCGGGACTTGAGCGTCTCAAGCAGGCCCAGATGGCCCTGAATGTCGCGCTCGACCACAGAGATGAAATTCAGCGCGGTCTGCTTGGCGTAATCGAGCCGCTCCTGCTCGGCGTGGATCTGCTGGTTCAGCTGCGCAAGCTGCACGTTTGCGGCGTTGACCTGTGCGTTGGCCTGTGCATTGACCTCGGCGTTCTGGAGCATGGCAGCGCATTTGGCCTGCGTCTGCTTGAGCAGCTGGGCGCTCTTGGCCTCGGCCTCGGCGGTGGCCGAGGACTGCTGCGTCTCCTGCGCGCGGTATTCCTCCAGCTTTTCAACCAAAATCTTCATCTTGGCCTTGAGCACGGAATTTTCCTTGTAGAGCGTAATATAATCTTCCGTCAGCGGCTCGAGAAAATCATCGACCTGCTGCATGTCATAGCCGCCGAAGACGGCCTTGGAAAAGGTTTGCTCCTGAATTTCCTGCGGTGTGAACATGGAAGCTGCCTCCCTGCAAGTGAAGTTTGGATCAGAGATATACGCCCTTGTTTTCCAGCTCGTCGATCAGATCGCCGACGATGTCAACGTTATAGGGCGTAATGATGTACGTGCTGATGGCGATCTTCTTTGATCTTGCCGTCAAGTGCATAGGCGCAGCCGGACAGGAAATCGACCAGACGGCGTGCGACATCCTTGTTGGTGGATTCCAGATTCAGAACGACTGCATGCTTGCTGCGCAGATGCTCCGCAATGTCGGATACGTTGTCAAAACGCTCCGGCTTGACGAGCACAACCTGCATCTGGGCCGTGGTGTGAATGTTTACGACCTTGCCGTTCGAGGCATTGCTGCCGCCGAGCGTGCGCCGGCCAGTATTGGAGCTGCTGCCGGAAGAAGACAGATCGTCGTTATCGAGATCAAAGCCGGAATACGAGGGCTTCGGCGCGGTGGACGAGCGGGAGGGTCTGCTGGGGCGGGCGTCGTCGTCGAATTCATCAAAATCGTCGTCGTCTTCTGTATACGGCTTCGTGAGCTTCTTCAGGTCATCCATAAATCCCATTGTAGTGTATCCTCCAGAATCGTGATTCTCTAGTTTTCGTAGCAATCAGGTATTGTAGTTTCGCTTTCCGAAAATAGCGGTGCCGATGCGCACCATGGTCGAGCCTTCAGCGATAGCGTCGGTAAAATCGTCGCTCATGCCCATCGACAGGCATTCCATGGACACATTATCGTATTTTTTCGCCCTTATGTCAACAAAAAGATTGCGCATTTCGGCAAAATATCTGCAATTTTCACCTGGAAATTCGCTCACGGGCGGAATTGCCATCAGTCCCTTGAGCGCCACATGCGGAAATTCCGCCATGCGGGCGGCAAGTGCAGCGGCTTCGGCCGGCGTAAACCCGGATTTGCTCTCCTCTGCACCGATGTTGACCTCGAAGAGAATGTTCTGCACAACGCCCACTTTTTCCGCCTGCTTTTCGATGCACTCCAGCAATTCCGGCCGGTCAACAGACTCGATGAGATCGACCACGCCGACGAGATACTTGACCTTATTGGTCTGCAGATGGCCGATGAAATGCAGGGGCTTTCCCGTGTACGCGCCCAGCGGGCGCTTGGCCTGGAATTTCCTGCACGCGGTTTTCGCCGCAGCAATCGACGCCTGCGGCGACTGCCTCCTTGACGCGGTCGGCGTCGTTCATCTTCGTCGCGGCGCAGAGCAGAATTTCAGACGGGTCGCGCCCGGCCTTTTTTGCGGCATCGGCCATTTGCGCACGGATATTCGCAATATTTTCAGCAATCGTAGACATATCAGTTGACGACCTTTCCATCGTATAGATTTTTCGCGTTGATAATCAACTCGTCACCCGGCCAAAGGTTGTTGGTCGAACTGGTGTCGAGTGTGACGACGTAGCTTTCGCCGGTATCGTGGAGGATGGTGATGGGCTTCCACTTGGCGAGTGTTCCTTCGAGGATATACACGCCCGTCTGACCATTTTCGACACGGACGGCGGATTTCGGGACGCGCAGCCCGGAATAGGACGTGAAGACGATCTCCGCTGACTGCTGCCGCAGCAGCGTCACGTTCTGCAGCGCCCGGTCGGACGACAGCACCAGCAGCCGGGAACCCGCCTCGTTGCCGCCGAGGCGCGCCACGCGCATGGTGACCGGCTGGTAATAATCGCGGGCGAAGGTCAGCGTGGCCCTATCGCCCTCCTCGACGCCGGAGAGCTCGTTGGCCGGGACAACGCAGGCGTAGTACCAGGTGGCGGAGGTGATAAGGCGGCCGATGGCGTTCGCGTCGGTCTCGTCCGGCGCGACCGACTGGAACTGGGCGACGGTCATCTCCATGAGCCTGTCCGGCGTCAGCACATATTCATAACCGTCGACCGCGGCGGAAAACGTCCCGGCGGTCCCGGCGCGGATGTCGCTGGTGTCGCCCGCGGCCTGCGATTCGAGCGTGGCGAGCTCCGCCTGCAGATCGTCGATCCGCAGCTGCAAGGAGGCGCTGTCCGCCGCGTCCGACGTGCGGCGCAAGACCAGGCCCTTGAGCTCGGGCGTGAGGTCCGAGACGGAGTTCATATCGCGCCGGGCCAGATACTGGCTCAGGTGTGAGAGGCTGTCGGCGATGCTGCTGTCGATTGCGGCCTGATCGTAGACGCTGGAAACAGCGCTCCATGCGTACTGAAGCTGCTCGATCTGGCCGGACAGTTCATCGATGCGCGTCTGGCGGGTCTTTGCATCCTCGGAGCGGTAGCCGGTGGCGACGGTGTCGTTCGCGGCCACATGGGCGCCCTCGGCGCAGGCGAGGACGGTCGTGTCGTACTCGGAGGTGACGACCTCCTCGGCACGCACGACAAAGCCGGAGGCGTAATAGCCCGCCCCGGCTTCGTATGGTGTGACGGTGGCCGTCATGAGTGGTGCATAGAGGCTGCTTACCACGTTATAGCCGAAATACGCGGCGATCGCGGCAAGCAGGATCCAGAGGATAACGGTAAAATAGGATTTGCCTTGCTTCATAGTGCTCCTTCCCGCAGGACGGAGCGGCAGCTCAGTTCTGCGTCAGGTGAACGGGAACGGCGGGCGTCATGGTAGACACCGCGTGCTTATAGATCATCTGCTGCCGTCCATCGGACTGCAGCAGGATCACAAACTGGTCGAAGCCCGTGATAATGCCGCGCATCTGAAAGCCGTTCATCAGAAAAACGGTCAGCATCGTGCGGTCCTTGCGGGCCTGGTTCAGAAAAATGTCCTGATAATTCTCTGTTGTTTTTTGCATGGGTATCGGCTCCTTCTTTTTTTGTAGTCTGTACCCATATCGTACCATATTCAAAGCGCGGAAAAAGGAATATTCTGTCGGGCAGCGGCCAGGATCTGTGCAAAATCTTCCTGCCCCGTCATCCGCAGCCAGCAAAGCTGCGGGTTGCGCCGGAACCAGGTCAGCTGCCGCTTGGCGTAGTTGCGGGAACGCTGCTTGCAGAGGTCTGCGGCGGCCGAAAGCGTGCTGCGGCCCTCCAGCGCGTCAAAGAACTCTTTATAGCCGATGGCCTGCATGGCGGTCGTCCGCGGGCCGACGCCGCGGGCGAGCAGCGCGCGGATCTCATCGAGCAGCCCCGCCTGCAGCATCAGATCCACCCGCAGGTCGATCCGGCGGTACAGAACCGCACGGTCGAGGTAGTCCAGCCCGATCCAGACGGGCCGGTAGCGCGGGGGGGTCTGTTGGGTGTCCAGGTTATGCTGGGTGATGGTCCGGCCGGTCTCGGCATAGACCTCCAGCGCGCGGATGATGCGCTTTTCGTCCGCCGGGTGGAGCCGCGCAGCGGCGTCGGGGTCGACGGCGCGGAGCTTGCGCAGCATCGCTTCACCGCCCTCCTGCCGCAGCTGCGCCTCGAGCGCTTCGCGCCTGCCGGTCTGCGGGACGGGCGCGAAGGACCGCCCGCGATGAGACTGTCAACATACAGCCCCGTACCGCCCGCAATGACGGCGGTTTTGCCGCGCGATAGAATGTCCTGCACGCACGCGTCCGCCAGCTGCACATATTTCCCGGCGGAAAAATCCTCGCCTGGCTCGACGCAGTCGATCATGTGGTGGGGGACGCCCTCCATCTCCTCCGGCGTGGGCTTGGCCGTGCCGATATCCATGTGCTTGTAGATCTGCATGGAATCGCAGGAGACGACCTCGCCGTCATACAGCTTCGCAAGCTGCACGGCAAGCTTCGTCTTGCCGGAGGCCGTCGGGCCGACGACGCAGATGATCCTGTCCATGTTCAAACCCTCTTGAACTGCTTTTCCAGCTGCCGCTTCGTGAGCGTCACGCAGACGGGGCGGCCATGCGGGCAGTATTTGATATCGTCGCGGGACAGAACCTCCTGCACGAGCCGCCGCAGTTCTTCGTCAGATGTCTGCCAGCCGGCCTTAATAGCCGATTTGCAGGCGATCGTGTGCAGCAGCTCGTCCCGAAGGCCATTGGGGTCGAGCGTCTTTCCGGCGAGCAGCTTGCCCGCCAGCTCCTGCAGCAGGGCCTTGGCGTCTTCAACGTCCACGTCGGACGGGATCTGCCGGATGAGCACGTCTCCGCCGCCGAAGTCCTCCGTTTCAAACCCGCAGCGCTCCAGAAGCGCCTTGTTTTCCAGCACAGCTGCGGCCTCTTCGCGCGAAAGCTCCGCGGAGACGGGCGCGAGCAGCAGCTGGGCCATGATGGGGTGGTCTTCCTTTTTGAGCGCCTCAAAGCGGATGCGCTCATGCGCGGCATGCTTGTCGATGAACAGGACGGCCTCGCCCTGCTCGACAATAATATAGGTGTGCAGCGCCTCGCCGATGATGCGGAACGGCCGCTCGTGGACCGGCAGCTCCTGCTGCGCGGGCGCTCCTGCACGGGGGCGGGGACGGGCGCCGGGGTTCCGGGCTTTGGTTCCGGCTTCGGTTCCGGCCCGGGAGCCGGGGCGGGGCCGGACTCGGCTTCGGCAGCTCGATGCGCTGCTGCACGGCGGGCTCGGACTGCGGGATCTGCACCGGGGAGGCCAGGACGGGCTGCGCGGGCTTGGGCGGCGGCGTCTGCGCGGCCTGGCGGCGGTATTCGGATGCCTGCATGGTCTGATAGAAGCCGGGCTTCGGCGGCTGGACCGCGTGCGGCTGGACCTGCGGCTGGGGTGCGGGGGACTGCTTTTCGGAAAGCTTCCACTCCGGGCGGCCCGCCGCCTTGTTCAGCGTGGACAAAACGGCATAGTGTACCGCATCGAAGACCTCGCGCTCCGACAGGAACTTGACCTCCGTTTTGGCCGGATGGACGTTCACGTCCACGGCCTGCACGGGCATATCGATCTCGAGCACGCAGGCAGGGAAGCGGCCGACCATGATCTGGTTGCGGTACGCCTCTTCCACGGCGGCGGAGAGCAGACGGGACTTGATATAGCGGTTATTGACGAAGAAGCTTTGCCATGCGCGGTTTCCGCGCGTGGCGGTGGGGCGGGTGACGAAGCCGCGCACGCGAAGCTTTTCCCAGCTGCCGTCAACGGAGCAGCATATTGTTGGCAAGGTCCCGGCCGTAGATGGCGTAGATCGCGGCCATACGGTCGCCCTGTCCGTCGGTGTGCAGCTGCTCCTGGCCGTCCTTCAAAAAGCGGAAGGAGATCTCCGGATGGGCCAGCGCCTGCTGCTGCACCACGGAGAAGACAGCGGAGGACTCCGCCGCGTCGGATTTCATAAACTTCATCCGCGCAGGCGTATTGTAAAATAGCTCCCGCACCAGAATCGTCGTGCCGCACGGGCAGCCGACAGGCTCCTCAGAGAGAACCTTTCCGGCTTCGAGATGCAGGCGCACGCCGTCCGCCGCGCCCTGCGCGCGGGTGAGAAGGTCGATCTTTGACACGGACGAAATCGCGAGCGCTTCGCCGCGGAAGCCAAGCGTACCGATGCAGGCAAGATCCTCTTGCCTTGCGGATTTTGCTCGTTGCATGGCGCAGAAAGGCCGTGCGGGCATCAACGGGGTCCATGCCGCAGCCGTCGTCGGTGATGCGCAGGAAGGTCATGCCGCCGTTTTGTAATTCTATTGTAATGTTTTTCGCACCCGCGTCAATGGAATTTTCAACCAGTTCTTTGACAGCGGACGCCGGCCGCTCAACGACCTCGCCTGCGGCGATGAGATCCGCGACGTGGCGGTCAAGCTGAATGATCTTCGGCATAAAGCCCCTCCCAATCAGAAGTTCAGCTGCAAGAGCCCAAACGACAGCGCGTTGACAATGGCATGCAGCGAGATAGATGCCCAGATCGTCCCAGCCTTTTCATACGTCCAGGCCAGCGCGACGGAGGCGGGCAGATACGGAATGCAGCTCAGAAGCACCTTTCCGGCGGGATAGAGCATAAAATACTGCCAGTTGTGCATGAGCGTGAACAGAATAACGGACACGAGATACGCCATGACGCGCGACGTCGGCTGAATGGAGCCGAACACGAGTCCGCGGACCAGCGTCTCTTCAATGACGGGCGCGAGAATGATCGTCACGGCCATCATGATGTACTCGTTGTCGGAGATGAGCGAGCCGACGGTCTCGTTGTTATAGATCGTGAAGCCGGGGGCCAGCTTCGTGAGTGCAAACTGCAAAACCCACGTGCCCGCGTAATACAGCGCGAACCCCAGCACCACCGCCTGCACGAAATTCCAGAACGAGCCGCCAAAATACGACTGCCGCAGAAAGCCGTGGAAGATAAGCAGCGTGGCGGCGAGATTGATGGCAAAATAGGCGATGTTGATCGTCAGCGCGCTCATGCCGAGCGAGAATTTTTCGTTCGCCAGCTGCAGAAGCAGATTCAGAATGATGAGATAGAACGGCAGATACAGCCAGCCCGCGATGGTCTCAAACCTCGTCAGGCGGGAAGACATGCTGTTCGACGCTTTTCGGGCCATGCGGAACGGCTCCTTTCTTTCCGGAAATTACAGCAGCTGCTTGAGCTGGTACAGGACGTTCATCGCCTCGATGGGCGTGAGCGTTTCGACGGTGATGGACTCCAGCGCGCGGCGCAGTTCATCCGACTGCATATCGAGCATGGAAACCTGATCGGACACCGGCCCGGCGGCGGGCTTTGCCGTCTCCGGGCGCGCCGGACTCGAGCTCCTTCAGGATCTCGCGGGCGCGGGTGATGACCCGGTCGGGGATGCCGGCAAGCTTGGCGACCTCGATGCCATAGCTGTCGTCTGCCGCGCCGGGAACGATCTTGCGCAGGAAGATCATGTCCCCCTGCCGCTTCTTGACGGCGATGTTGAAGTTTTTGACGCCCGGCAGTGCCTGCTCGATATCCGTCAGTTCGTGATAATGCGTGGCGAAGAGCGTTTTGGCGCCCAGCCGCTTGCGGTCTGCGGCGTATTCGAGCACGGCGCGGGCAATGGCCATGCCGTCAAATGTCGATGTGCCGCGCCGATCTCGTCGAGAATCAGAAGTGAACGCGGCGTCGCGTTTTTGAGAATATCGGCGACCTCGGTCATCTCGACCATGAACGTTGACTGGCCGGAGGCCAGATCGTCCGATGCGCCGATGCGCGTAAACAGCCGGTCAACAATGCCGATGTGTGCCGACTGTGCCGGGACAAACGAGCCCATCTGCGCCATGAGGACAATGAGCGCCACCTGCCGCATGTAGGTGGATTTACCGGCCATGTTCGGGCCGGTGATGATGGCCGTGCGGCAGTCGTCGGCGCCGAGCCGCGTGTCGTTCGGCACGAACAGCGCACCCTTGAGCACCTGCTCGACGACCGGATGACGGCCCGCCGTGATCGATACGGTATTGCCGAGATCGACCTCGGGCTTGCAGTAATGATTGTGAACGGCGACGGCGGCAAAGCTGCACAGCACATCCAGCTGCGCGACGGCCTGCGCCGTCTGCTTGACGCGGGCGGATTCGGCCGCCACGGACCTGCCGCAGCTGGGTGAAAAGCTCGTATTCGAGCGCGATGATGCGGTCCTTGGCCGTGAGGATGGTGCTCTCGAGTTCCTTCAGTTCTTCCGTGATGTACCGCTCACCGGTCGAGAGCGTCTGCTTGCGGATATAGCTGTCGGGGACAAGATTCAGCTGACCCTTGCGACCTCGATATAATAGCCGAATACACGGTTATAGCCCACGCGCAGATTCCGGATGCCGGTCTTTTCCTTTTCACGTGCCTCGATCTGCGTGAGCATGCCCTTGCCGCCGGACTGGACGGCGCGCAGTTCATCGAGCTCTTTGTTTGCTCCGTCACGGATGAGCCCGCCCTCGCGCAGCAGGAACGGAGGATCGTCCACGATGGTTGCGTCGATCTTTTCCTTGAGATCCGCCAGCGTGTCGAGCTGCTCATAGATGCTCTGCAAATACGGCGCGCGCATCCCGGACAGGCGCTGTTTGATCTCCGGCAGCGTGGACGCGCCCTGCGCCAGCGCGGCCAAATCCCGGCACGAGGCCGTGCCGGTCATGATGCGGGTCATGGCGCGCTCAAAATCGGTGATCTCGCGCAGCGACAGCAGCAGCTCCTCGCGGTCGATGGTCTTTTTGACCAGCTCCTCAACAGCGGTCAGGCGGCGCGTGATCTGCGCGGGGCTGAGCAGCGGCCGCTCCATCCACGCGCGCAGCAAACGGCCGCCCATGGCGGTCTTCGTTTTGTCGAGCACCCACAGGAGGCTCCCGCGCTTTTCCTTGCGCGCATCGTCTCCGTCAGTTCGAGATTCCGCCGCGCGGCAAGGTCAAGCTGCATGAATTTGCCCGCGACATAGAGCTCCAGCTCGCGGATATGCGGCAGGTCGTTCTTCTGCAGATCCCGCAGCGTCAGCAGCAGCGCGCCGGCCGCCAGCGTCACGCACGGAAGCTCCGCCAAACCCAGCTCCTGCGTGCTTTTGCCGAACTGCGCGGTGACCGCAGCCTCACACAGGGCCGGGTCAAACTGCGCGTCTTTGCCAAGGTTCACGCAGGTGTGGAAGCGCTCGCGCAGCAGGTCGGCCAGCGTCTCGTCCTCCGCCGCCGTACCGCCGAGCAGCGCCTCGGACGGCAGGAAGCTGCCGAGTTCGTTCTGCGCGTCCTGCATGGCATCGGCGCCGGAAACCTGCGTCGCGCTGAATGCGCCGGTCGACACGTCGCAGAAGCAAAGGCCGTATGTACCGGCTGCGCCGTAGACACAGGCATAGTAATTGTTTTTGGATTCCACCAGCATCGAACTTTCCGTCACGGAGCCGGGCGTTACGATGCGGATGATGTCGCGCTTCACCAGCCCCTTGCCAGCGCCGGGTCCTCCATCTGCTCACAGATGGCGACCTTGTAGCCCTTGCGACGAGCCGCGCGATATAACTCTCCGAGGAATGATACGGCACGCCGCACATGGGAATCTTATCCTCCGCGCTTTTGTCCTTAGCATGGTCGCGCGAGGTGAGCGTCAGGTCGAGTTCACGCGCGGCAATGCGCGCGTCCTCCTCGAACATCTCATAAAAATCGCCCAGCCGGAAAAACAGCAGGCAGTCAGGATTACGCTCCTTGACTGCATAATACTGCTGCATCATGGGGGTGAGCTCGGCCATAAACAAAACCTCCGGGTTTTCTCTCTCAAAAGCCTCGGCGAATCCGTACATCGCCAAAAAATCTTCGCAGTGCGTTTTTTCGCACAAATTCAAAGGCACCTGCCATCAAATCCGGTGTATCGTATCAGGCGGCGCGTAGTTGAGACGCCCGTGAGGTGACTTCCGAGTGGAACGACGCCTGAAACATTGGGACCTGCCTAAAAATCAGAGGCAGGATGCACCAAACGCGCCCAAGCGTCCCTTTTCTCCCCCGGCAAGACGGAAAAGAAGGGGCCGTCGGAGACAATGGGAAGCTGTAAATTTGCTGCAACCTCTCAGTCAGCTTCGCTGACAGCTCCCCTGAAAGGGGGGCCTTTTATTTGACCTCTCCCACCAGGGACCAGGTCGTGCAGCCGGTGATGGTGACGTCGAGAAACTGCCCGATGAGGCTGTCGTCGCCTGCAAAGCGGACGAGGCGGCCGCCCTCGGTGCGGGCCGTGAGCATCTCCTTTTCCCGCCCGTCGACCAGCACGCGCAGCGGTCCTTGCCGACGTAGCCCCCTGGTGGATTTCGAGCGAGATGCGGTTCTGCGTGTCGCAGAGGCGGTCAAAGCGGCGGTTTTTCTCCTCCTTGGGTGTCGGATCGTCCATTTTCGCGGCGGGTGTACCCGCGCGCGGGGAGAAGATGAAGGTAAACAGCGCGTCATAGCGCACGTCCTCAATCAGGCTGAGGGTGTCTTCGAATTCCTCCTCCGTCTCGCCGGGGAAGCCGACGATGACGTCGCTGGTGAGGACCAGCTCCGGCATGATCTCGCGGCCGTAATGCGCCAGCTTCAGGTATTCCTCGCGGGTGTAGTGCCGGTTCATGGCCTTCAGCACCCGGTCGTTGCCGGACTGGAAGGGCAGGTGGAACTGCTTGGCGATCTTCGGGTATCTGGCGATGGTGTCAAAGAGCTTTTTTGCTCGCGTCCTTGGGGTGGCTCGTCATGAAGCGCAGCCAGAAATCGCCGGGAAGCTCGGCGAGGCTCGCCATGAGGTCCGCAAAGTCGACGCCGCAGTCCAGATCCTTGCCGTAGGAGTTGACGTTCTGGCCGAGCAGCGTGATGTCCTTATAGCCAGCGGCGACGAGCCCCTTGACCTCTTCCAGGATCTCCTCGGGTCGTCTCGAGCGCTCGCGCCGCGCACGTAGGGGACAATGCAGTACGAACAGAAATTGTTGCAGCCGTACATGATCGACACCCACGCCTTGAGGTTTGACGAGCGGACCACGGGGATGCCCTCTGCGATATTGCCCGCGGAATCGTCCACGGCAAAAATGCGCTTGCCGGTCTTCAGAACTCTTTGCAGAAGCTCCGGGAAGCGCCAGAGCTCATGCGGGTTGAACACGCCGTCGACGTGGCGGTAGCTGTTTTTGATGCGCTCGACGACCTGCGGCTGGCCCATCATGCAGCCGCACAGGAAAATTTTCTGCTCCGGGTGCCGGGCCTTGGTGTGCACCAACGCGCCGACGTTGCCGTAGACGCGCGTTTCCGCGTGTTCGCGGATGGCGCAGGTGTTGATGACGATGCAGTCCGCGCCCTCTTCGGTATCCACGATCTCATAGCCGCTTGCGCGCAGCATGCCGCGGATACGCTCGGAATCCGCCTCGTTCTGCTGGCAGCCATAGGTGTCGACGTAGGCCCGCGGCGTCCGGCCGCGCGAGGCCCACCAGGCTTTGATCTCGCCGCAGACCGCCGCCTCTCTGGCCAGCGCCTCCTGCGGGATTACAACGGGTTTGCGTTCCATGTACGTTTCCTCCGAACTGCATATACTGAATAATTGATTATAGCAGATTCGCCCCTTTTTTGCAATCCGGCAGCAAAAAAGCGCACCGCAAAAACGGTGCGCTTTCGCCTGTATCGTACAAAATTCACGTTCCGCCCGCCAGGCGGTCGTAGCGGAAACAGAAGACGGCGTCGTAGGTGCTGCCGTCTTCGCCCTGCAGGCGGGCAGCGACGGTATAATCGGCGCTCTCACCCGGCAGCAGCGGCACGCGGCCGCCGCGCAGCTCGTCCTGCGTGAAGATCCGGCGTTCGCTGCCGTCCGGCGTCTGGCAGGTGACGGTATAGGGCTCCAGCAGCGTCTGCCCGAACTCCAGCCGCACGGTCCTTCCGCCGCCGGTCGTGCCGAAGGCGCTGTAGTTTCCTTCATCCGGCTCCTGCAGGACCTGCACGGTCCCATCCGGCAGCGTCTGCGTCATGGAATAGACCCCGGCAAAGAAGCAGCTGTCTTCATCCTGCCCCGGCAGGCTGAACCAGACCCGCAGCGCCGGCCGCGGGACGATGAGCCGGTCCAGCAGCTGCCAGTCGATGGGCTCGGCCAGATAATAGCTCTCGCTCGGGGCGTTTTTCAGCCACAGGCGCGTCACGTGGATGGATTGGTTGTCAGCCAGCGTCACGCTCAGCGTGCCCTCCGGCGCGTCAAACAGCAGCTGCAGCGAGCGGCACTCGCCGTATCGGTCGAGCGCTTCCGTATAGGTCTCCAGCTGCAGCGCGGCGAGATAGTCCTTGAGCGCCGTCTCGTCCGTGCAGCCAAAGTCGGTGCCGCTGCCGCGGTCATCATTCCATACGTCCACATAGCGCAGGGAGAAGTCTCCCGGCGACCGGCCGTCGAAGATCCGCGCCGCACCGGGCTGCGCGTCGTAGGCCAGCGCCACATGCCCGGCGCAGAGCGTCAGCAGCAGAAACGTCAGCCCGACGAGGAGCGCGCCCGTGTGCTTTTTCCCCGGCGCCATGATGTTTTTGAGCCGATAGCGCAGGGCGCTGGCCGTGGCGGACAGGCAGGTGGTAAAGCCGCGCTCGTCGCCCGCGGTCTTTAACAGCAGCTCTGCGTACTGCCGCCGGACGGGCTGCGGCTGGGCCAGGAGGACGGATTCGTCGCAGCTGAGCTCAAAATCATCCGCGCTTTTGCGCATGGCGACCCACATCAGGGGATTGAACCAGCACATGGCCGTGCAGAAGACCATAAAAAATTTCGAGGCCGGATCCCGGCGGCTGAGATGGATGATCTCGTGGCGCAGGATGAGCGAAAGCTCCTCCGGGGTATAGCTGCGCGCGGGCAGGGCGACGCAGGTGGTCTTCTGAAACAGGCCGATCGACAGTGGCGTCGTGAGCTGCGGCGCGCGGACGAGCGTCCACTTCGTCTCCCCGAGCCAGGCGCGCGCCAGCTCCGCCTGCCAGACGGCGAGCGTCTGCTCGTCCGTGACAACGACGGCGTCCTTCAGCACGCGGCGGCGGAAAGCGCAGGTGGGAGATGATCTTCCACGCAAACACCCCGATCGCCCCGGCCGCCCAGACGGCCAGCAGCACCGTCACGAGCGTCCCGGACGCGTGCAGGACGAGCATCCGCTCGCCGCCCGGGTCCGCGCGCTGGACGCTGCTCACTTGGGCCAAAAAGTACAGATACCCCGGCAGCAGCCACAAGACCGCGCACACACGGGCAGAAATATGCCGGCGCAGCAGCGGCATGACAGCCAGCAGCAGCACGTAATACACACCGATCAGCAAAAACACGCGCAGCAGCAGCCCCAGCAGGTACTGCACCGCCATCTCCCGCCCGCCGATCGCAAAGCTGATGACCAGATACATCACCAGCATGGTCGGCAGCATCTCCGCGGCGGCAAAGCTGCGGAAGCGGGGCATGCCGGTCCTTGTGTCCTCGTCTGTGGGTCGTTCCTCGAGCTCTGTATAGCTCCGGTCCCAGACGCTGCAGGTGAGGACGCCGCCGACGACCAGCCCCAGGATCAGCCGGAAGGCCAGTGTCGTGCTCATAGCGCATCCTCCCGCAGCAGCTCGCGCAGCTGTGCCAGCTCCTCCGCCGTCAGCCCGCTGGCGCTGAGCGCGGCGGCAAAGGCCGACACGCTTCCGCCGCAGAGCTTATCGTAAAATTTCCGCCCCTGCCGGGCAAGATAGTCCTCTTTTGCGACCAGCGGCCGGTATTCGGCGCTGCGCCCGGTCTTTTCGATCCGCACAAAGCCCTTGTCCGCCAGCCGGGACAGCACGGTCAGCAGCGTCGTCGGCGCCATCGGGTGCGTCCGGTCCAAAATCGCACTGATCGCCGCCCGCTTCGCCGGCTCTTCACAGGCCCAGATCGCCTGCATGACCTCCAGCTCCGCATCCGGCAGCGTCCGCATTGCATCCGCCATCAGAAGTCCTCCTTCTACATTTGTAGTATGTTTTGATTCTACAATTGTAGAGCGGATTTGTCAAGGGGTCTGCTACGCCTGCAGAACGTGCACGCCAAAGGCTTCCCCTACGAGGGGAAGCTGTCGCCGCAGGCGACTGATGAGGTGGTGCAGCTGGGTAATCGGACGCGCCTCCACCTCATCCGTCACGGCTGCCGCCGTGCCACCTTCCCCTCATAGGGGAAGGCTTTTGGTGCTCAAAAACCAGAAAAACGCCCCGCAAAAAGGTGCAGACCAACAAACTTGGCCTGCACCTTCTATGGATGGCAGATATTCTACGGCAACTAGTTACAAATCTGATACCCCCGTATCAGGCGGCGCGTACCAAGACGCCCGTAAGGTGAGTCTCGTGTGGAACGATGCCTAAAAAATAGGGCCTCGCCTAAATTCAGATGCAGGAAGCACCCAACGCGTCCCCAAGCACTCTTTTCTCCCCCCATCTTTTCTCTTGCGAGAGAAAAGATGGGGCCGCCGGAGGCGCGTCAGAAACGACCACGACGGAACGAATCCTTCGCAAGCAAGGCTTCTTATCCTCTGTGCTCGTTTCTTCCTTTCCAAACCGCAAACTAAATTTGCGGTTTAGGTTTTTTCTATGCAAATCTGCGACAACCTCTCTCAGTCGCGTAGTTTATGCGCTGACAGCTCCCCCTGGAAGGGGAGCCAAGGGACTCAGGTGATCACGAAGCCGCCGTTGAGGGGGAGGGTCTGGCCGGTGAGGAAGGGGGCGTCGGCCAGGTAGAGCATGGCCTGGGCGATATCCTCCGGCGTGCCGAGCCGCCCGATGGGTGTCTGCTGCCGCAGATCCTCCATAACGGCCGGGTCGACGCTCGCGCACATGTCGGTCTGGATGACGCCGGGCGCGACGGCGTTCACGCGGATACCGGACGGCCCAAGTTCCTGCGCCAGCGCTTTGGTCAAAGCCAGAATCGCGCCCTTCGTCGCCGAATACGCTGCCTCGCACGACGCACCGACCTGTCCCCACATGGAACTGACGTTGAGGATGCAGCCGGACTGCTGCCGCAGCATGTGCGGCAGCGCCGCGCGGATGCAGTAGAACGCGCCGTCGACATTGACGGCGAAGAGCCTGCGCCAGCGCGCGGGCGTGATGACGTTGATGAGGTCGTAATCCGCGATGCCGGCGTTGTTGATCAGCACGTCTGCGCCGGGCAGCTGCGAGAATGCGGCCCGGATCGCCGCCTCGTCCGCCACGTCGCAGCGGACGGCCTGCGCGCCGGTCTCGGCGGCGACGGCCTGCGCCTTTTCGTCTTCCTTTTCATAGAGAAATGCGACCCGGTCGCCGCGCGCAGAAAACGCGCGCACGGCTGCGGCCCCGATGCCGCGTGAGCCGCCGGTGATGATGACAGTTTTCATGGTGCTCCCTCATAAAGTCTCGCCCCGGCGCGGCTGGCCGCTCCGGGGCGTTTTGGGTTTTATCTTCTTCTGGTCTTCGTTTTGTGGTCGGAATAGGCGCGGATGGAGGACATTTTGCTGTCGGACTCAGACATAAACTGCTTGAGCATATCGTCGAACGACTTCGTCTGCGGCTGGCTCGGCGCAGACGGCTGCTGCCGTGCGGGCTGCGGGCCGCGGGACTGGAAGCCGCCGCGCGGACGCGGACTTTGCTCTCTGGTGGGCGCAGGCAGCGTGCGCTTGATGGAAAGATTGATCTTTCCGTTTTCCAGTCCGATGACCATGACCTTGACGGTCTGACCCTCGGTCAGATACTCGTGCAGATCGCTCACATAGGTGTGCGCGACCTCGGAAATGTGGACAAGTCCGGTCGTATTTCCGTCCAGCGCGACGAACGCACCGAATTTTGTCAGACTCTTGACGGTTCCTTCAACAATTTCTCCAACCTTCAACTGCATCTTTCTATCCTAATCCCCCGTTTACGAATCACCTACGTCTTCAAAGACAATCTCACCCTCTGAAACCATGCCGAGCTGGTCGCGCGCGACCTGTTCCAGCCCATCGGGTGTGTCGAGTGCGTCGATCGAACTCTGCAGACGGTCATTTTCCTGCTGCGTGCTTGCGATGGAGCTTGTGAGCCCCTTTACCTCGGCGTCCTTCTCGTTGATCTGGGAGCGAAGGCGCACCAGGGTAACAGTAGCGTACACAACGAGGATCAGAATCACCAGCTTGACCAGCAGAGACGACTTGACGAATTTCATTCCGGCGTCTGCTCCTTTCGAGTTGTGCGTGTTTCCAATCGAGAATATGCTTACAGGTCATTGTACCCCATTTTCGGAAACTTGCAAAGAGGGTTTTTGAAATTTTTTTGAGAAATTTCAGAAAAAAACGCGCGGGCGTCAGAATGACCTGCACAAACCTGCCAAGCAAGGGAAAAAAGCGCCTGAAACAGCCGCACCACAGACCGGGCTCAGCGTCAGAAAATACAAGATCGCCGTGAGCCCCACCGCCGGAAACAGATACAGCCGGAACTGCCCGCCGCCGTATGTCAGCGCGAACAGCAAAAACGCCGCGGCGAGCAGCAGCCCAAACAGCATGTCCGCCGGAAGCGTCCCGCGCGGGCATCTGCGCCGGAGGGCGCGCAGCGCGTCATAGCACACGCACAGCCCGAGGCCGAGCAGCGTCCCCTGCGCGAAGGTCAGGGCCTGCTGCGAAACGGGGATCTCCATCAGCCGAAGAGCCTTGCGAAGAAGCCGCCGCGCGGCGCGTCGTCCTCATACACGATGGCGTCGACGCTGCCGTCGACGAGCACCTGCCCGCCGTCGATCGACAACTGCTGCAGCCGCAGCCCCTGCCCGCGGATCGACATCGGGCCGCGCGTGGAGGTCAGCAAAATCTCCGTGTCGTCAAAACTTTCGACCTCCAGAACGCCTGTGATGGAAAGACGGCTGCGCGAGTCGAGCGTCAGCCGGTGCGGCTGTTCGACGCTCTTCGCTTCCATTAGCGCCTGCTGCATGGTATCATCCTTTCTTCTGTCCGGGTATTCCGGCTTCTCCCTACATATATACGCAGGAAGGCAGGACCTATGCAGATTTTTTTGCGTCTTACACCTCGCGGTACATGGCGGTCGCGTCGTCCTTGCGCACGGCTTCGGCCACGGCGAGCACCTCGACCGTGACGGTCCGGGTGCCGAAGGCGATGGAAATATGGTCGCCGACCTTGACGTCATAGCTGGCCTTGGCGGGTTTTCCGTTGACGGTGACGCGGGTATTGTCGCAGGCCTCGTTGGCGACCGTGCGGCGCTTGATGAGGCGGGACACCTTCAGATATTTATCGAGTCTCATAGTTTTCGCCCTTTCTGCCGGGTCTCCGGCGCTGTTATCATACCGCGGAAGACGCGGCAATGTCAACTTTCCTGAAAAAAGGGTTTCCATTTGCCCGGTACAGTGATAAAATAATGCAGATGCTTTTTGTAAAAAGGAGGAGAGGCCATGCAGGCACTGCAGGAGCTGCTGGCAAACCGCGTGCTCATCAGCGGGCTCGTCGGCTGGGGCGCGGCACAGGTACTCAAGACGATCATCTACGCGCTCATGCACCGCACGCTGGATCTGACGCGCATCTTTGGAGACGGCGGGATGCCGAGCGGCCATTCGGCGACGGTCTGCGCCGTGGCGACCTCGGCGGGGATCCTGTACGGGCTGGGCTCGTTCCCGTTCGCCATCAGCGTGATCGTGGCGATCATCGTGATGCACGACGCGATGGGCGTCCGGCTCGAGACGGGCAAGCAGGCGAAGCTGCTGAACGAATTCATGGACCTGTTCGCCAAGCTCGAGCAGCCGCTGTCCGATCAGGAAAAGCTCAAGGAGCTCGTGGGGCCATCTCAGAATTGAAACGGCGGCCAGCCAATACTTTATGCTTTATGGCGAGATCAGGCGGTGTGTTCCAGTGACTCCAGATAGGCTTTCACAGTACAGTGGCGTAGTAGATCCGCAGAAACTTGTTGGCAGAGGCCATCATGTAGATGCGGTAGGGCTTACCCTCAGCGCGTTTCCTGTCCATGAACTGGTAGACCGGTTCATCCAATGGCGACTTCTGCAAATAGACGCCCATGACAAGAAACAGTGTCCGCCGCAAGGACGACGCACCAACTTTGCTCATGCTCTTGTGCCTGCCGGTCACATCACCGGAATCGTTTGGCGGAGCATCCAGTCCAGCGTAGGCCACGAGCGCTTTCTTGGAATAAAAGCGGCGCACATCCCCAATTTCAGCCATGAGCTGCGGGCCGAGAGTCGGGCCTACGCCGAACATGTCCATGACAACGGGATATTCCGGCAGCATGGAAGCCAATGATTGCATTTCGTGTTTGAGTGCAGCAAGCGCAGCGAGAGTTGAGCAACAGCCTGCTCCACGAGTAGCTTTGTCGTTTCGGATTTTGGCATAACGCCAATGTGCCCGCTGGCTTCGACGTAAATGGTGTGCGCTTTTTCCTCGCTTTGTTGTTTTCTGCAAAACGCTGGTACCTACGATTGAAAGACCTTTTCAGGATTTCCGTGACGCAGCGGCAATACCACGATCCGCCAGGCGGGCACCCTGCGTCGTGAAAGCAAGGCCGCGGGCTATACGCTCTCGTTCCGCGAGAAGATCGAGCTTGCCAAGCTCCTCGACCGGCTGGGCGTGAGCGTCATTGAGCTGCACGCGGTCGAAAACCCAAAGATCGACAGTCTGCTCATCAAATCCGTCGCCTCTGCGGTGAAGGAAAGCGCCGTATGCGTGCCGGTCGCGCTGGACCCGGCGAGCGTTTCGCTGGTCTGGGCCGCGCTCAGAGAGGCGAAGCACCCGCGCATCCAGGTCCCCGCGCCGGTCAGTGCCGTGCAGATGGAATACCTCGCGGGCAAAAAGCCCGCCGCCATGCTCGAGGCGATCCGCCAGACCGTCGCGGCGGCGCGGGCGGTCTGCGAGGACGTGGAATTCCTCGCGGACGACGCCACGCGCGCCGATCCCGCCTTCCTCGCTGAGGCGCTGCAGACCGCGATCGCGGCCGGTGCGGCCGGCGTGACCGTCTGCGACGCGGCGGGGAGCATGCTGCCGGACGCGTTCGGCAGCTTCGTGCGCGGGATCTATGAAGCCGTGCCGCAGACGAAGGACGTGCGCTTCGGCGTGAGCTGCTCGGACGCGCTGTCGATGGCGGACGCGTGCGCCGTGAGCGCCATCGCCGCCGGGGCCGGCGAGATCAAGGCCGCGGCCTACTGCGTCGACACTGCGAACCTCGCGCACCTGGCGAAGCTGCTGGCGGCCAAGGCCCAGGACTTCGGCGTCGTCAGCACGCTGCAGTTCACGCAGATGAACCGCCTACTGTCACAGATCGCCTGGATGTGTCAGACGGGCCGCAGCCAGCTCTCGCCGTTTGACAACGGCGTGCAGACCTCCTCCGGCGCAGTTTTGACCGTGCATGACACGCAGGAGGCCGTCATGAAGATGGCCGCCGCCCTCGGCTACGATCTTTCGGAGGAGGACGGCGCGAAGGTCTACGAGGCCTTCTGCCGCATCGCGGCGCGCAAGCAGACCGTGGGCCAGAAGGAGCTGGACGCAATCATCGCGTCAGCCGCGATGCAGGTGCCGCCGACGTACCGGCTTGAAAGCTACGTCATCAACACCGGCAACACCATCAGCGCTTCGGCGCAGATGAAGCTCACGAAAAACGGCCAGACGCTCTCGGGCGTGAGCCTGGGCGACGGCCCGGTCGACGCGGCGTTCCTGGCCATCGAATCGATCCTCGGCCGCCATTACGAGCTGGATGATTTCCAGATCCAGGCCGTCACCGAGGGCCGCGAGGCCATGGGCGAGTCGGTCGTCAAGCTCCGCAGCGGCGGCAAGCTCTATTCCGGCCGCGGCATCTCGACCGATATCATCGGCGCGTCCGTGCACGCGTATCTCAACGCCATCAACAAGATCGTCTACGAAGAAGCGGCGAACGCCTGAGGAGGAAGCAGCACATGAATGTATCGTTTTCCACACGCGGCTGGCAGCAGATCCCCTGGGAGCAGCAGGTGCAGATGGCCGAGACCATGCGCTTCGGCGGCGTCGAGCTCTATAACGTCCACAAAACGCCGGAGCTGACCGGTCGCGGCGGCCCGCTGCACCGCTATACCGCCGCCGCGACGGCGCGGGAGCTCTGGCAGAAGGGCCTGTGCATCCCGTGCTTCGATACCGCCTGCGACATCGCGGGCGAGGACTGCACCGAGACTGTGACAGCCCTCATGCAGCTGGCGCACGACGTGCAGTGTCCGTATGTCTCCGTGACTGCGCAGCGCGATGACGACGCGCGGATCTCCGCCGCACTCGAAGCGCTCCTCCCCGCCGCCGAGGCGCAGGGGATCACGATCCTGCTCAAGACCAGCGGCGTCTTTTCCGACACGGCCCGGCTGCGCGCGCTGCTCGACGCGTTCGCCTGCGATCAGCTGGGCGCGCTCTGGGATATGCACCATCCCTACCGGGACCACGGCGAATCCGCCGACACGACCATCAAGAACCTCGGTGCCTACGTCCGCCACGTGCATCTGCACGACTCGGACGACGACGGCGCGTATGACCTCATCGGCGAGGGCACGCTGCCCGTCGGCAGCATGATGCAGGCGCTGTCCTCCATCGACTATGACGGCTTTATCTCCCTCGAGTGGAAGCCGGAGTGGATGCCGGACCTGACCGACCCCGAGGTCATTTTCCCGCACTTCGTGAACTACATGCACCGCTTCGACTCCCCGCGCGGCAAGAAAAAGACGCTCTATGACAACGCCGCGCATACCGGCAAGTTCGTCTGGAAGAAGGACAGCCTCATCTCCGAGACCTTCCCGCAGGTGCTCGACCGGATGGTCGAGGAATTCCCGGACCAGTACGCGTTCAAATACACGACACTCGACTACACGCGGACCTACGCGCAGTTCCGCGACGACGTGGACGATTTTGCCCGCGCGCTCGTCTCGCTTGGCGTGCGCCGGGGCAGCAAGGTCGCCATCTGGGCCACGAACGTGCCCGCATGGTTCATCACCTTCTGGGCCGCGACGAAGATCGGCGCCGTGCTCGTCACGGTCAACACGGCGTACAAGATCCACGAGGCGGAATATCTGCTGCGGCAGTCCGACACGCACACGCTCGTCATGATTGACCACTGTCTGGACTCGAACTACCGTGAGATCATCCAGACCCTCTGCCCGGAGCTGGCCGCCGCAAAGCCCGGCTCCGCCCTGCACTGCCGCAAGCTGCCGTTCCTGCGCAGCGTCATCACCGTCGGCTTCCGGATGCCGGGCTGCCTGACCTTCGACGAGGCGATGGACCGGGCCAACTTGGTCCCGCGCGAACAGATCCTGCGCATGGCCGCGGGCGTGCGGCCGGGCGACGTGTGCAACATGCAGTACACCTCCGGCACGACGGGCTTCCCGAAGGGCGTCATGCTGACGCACTACAACGTCGTCAACGACGGCAAGTGCATCGGCGACCGCATGGATCTGTCCACCGCCGACCGGATGATGATCCAGGTGCCGATGTTCCACTGCTTCGGCATGGTGCTCTCCATGACCTCCTGCATGACGCACGGCGCGACGCTCTGCCCGATGCCGTATTTCTCGGCCAAGGTCTCGCTCGCCTGCATCAATCAGGAGCGCATCACCTGCTTCAACGGTGTGCCGACGATGTTCATCGCCATGTTCAACCATCCGGACTACAAAAAGACCGATTTTTCCTACATGCGCACCGGTATCATGGCCGGTTCCGGCTGCCCGCCGGAGCTGATGCGCCGGGCTGCCCAACCGGACGAGATGCACATGACCGACATCGTCAGCGTCTACGGCCAGACCGAATCCGCCCCCGGCAGCACCATGAGCGCCTGCGGCGACCCGCTCGATCTGCGGTGCAATACGGTCGGCTACGCCTTCCCGCACATCGAGTGCAAGATCATCGACCCCGAGACCGGCGAGGAGGTGCCGGACGGCGTCAACGGCGAGTTCTGCTCGCGCGGCTACAACACCATGAAGGGCTACTACAAGATGCCCGAGGCCACGGCCGCCACCGTCGACAAGGAGGGCTGGCTGCACTCCGGCGATCTGGCCTGCCGGGATGAAAACGGCTGCTACCGCATCACCGGGCGGCTCAAGGACATGATCATCCGCGGCGGCGAGAACATCTACCCCAAGGAGATCGAGGAATTCATCTACACCCACCCGGCGGTCAAGGACGTGCAGGTCATCGGCGTGCCGGACAAGAAGTACGGCGAGGAGATCATGGCCTGCATCGTCCTCAAGGAGCCCGGCAGCGTCACGGAGGACGAGATGTTCGCCTACATCCGGGCCAGCCTCGCCCGCCACAAGGTCCCGAAATACATCCGCTTCACAGACGCCTTCCCGATGAACGCGGCCGGCAAGATCCTCAAGTACAAGATGCGTGAGGACGCCACGCGCGAGCTGGGGCTCGACGGCGCGGCCGGGATCGACACGGCGAAGACGGCTGAGCAGATTCAATAAAAACAGGCCCGACTTGAGGGGGATATCACCGCAGGATCGATAAATTTTTTACAGGGTCTTGACAGACGGCAGCGTCTGTGATAAAAAAAATGGGGCAAGTTCAAATCAGCAAAGACGATGACGAAGACGGTCGGACAGACTGCTTTCAGAGAGCCGGTGGTTGGTGCAAACCGGCAGCAGGACCTCCACAGGCCCATCCCTTCCGAGTCGAAGACCCGAACACATTGCGTTTTGCAAGTAGGCGTCTTCCGTTTGCCCGCGTTAAGGGATAGGATCTGTCGGGATCTGAAGCGGCGGCAAGGAATTTTGCCGCAATTTGAGTGGTACCACGGGCTTGATTTTCAGCTCGCCTCAAGAGGTTTCTTGAGGTGAGCTTTTTGTTTTTCATTTTTGAAGGAGGAATCCCCCATGACGACCCAGACAACAACGACCCCCGCCGTAAGCCCCCTGATGGAGATCGCGCTCCGTATCCGCGAGATGCGCCGCATCACCGGCTTCACCGAAAAGGAGATGGCTGAAAAGACCGGCGTGACGGAAGCGGAATACAGAAGCTACGAGACCGGCACGGTCGATCTGCCGTTCACCTTCCTGCACAAGTGTTCGCTGGCCTTCGGCCTCGAGCTGACCGATCTGCTTGAGGGCCAGTCAGCCAAGCTTTCGAGCTACAGCGTCACGCGCAGGGGCTGCGGCCTCATCACCGCCGCCGAAGACGGCATCACCATCCGCAACATGGCAGCGCTGTTCCGCCAGAAGCTGGCCACGCCCTACTGGGTCACCTATCAGTATTCCGAGGAGCTGCAGCATCAGCCCATCCACACCACCACGCACGGCGGCCAGGAATTTGATCTCGTGCTCAAGGGCACGCTCCGTGTGCGCGTCGGCGACCACGAGGAGACGCTCCACGAGGGCGACAGCATCTTCTACAAGAGCTCCACGCCCCACGGCATGATCGCCGTCGACGGCGCCGACTGCACCTTCCTCGCCATGATCATGGCGAGCACGGAGGAGGAGCAGGCCATCGTCGTCCGTCCCCGGGCCGTCGAGGAGGTCCAGCCCGGAGCAGCTTCTGTGTTCGCACTTCGTCCAGCCGGTGGAGAACGAGGACGGCAGTCTCAAAGGAGCTCCATTTTGCGCATGAGGACGAATTCAACTTTGCCTTCGACATCGTCGACGGCATCGCCAGAAGGAGCCCGGACAAGCTCGCCATGCTACACGTGGCGAACGACATGACCGAGCGCCGCTTCACGTTCAAGGACATGAAGGACGGCTCGAGCCAGGCAGCCAACTATTTCACGTCGCTCGGCATGAAGCGCGGCGACCGCGTGATGCTGGTGCTGAAGCGGCACTATCAGTTCTGGTTCGCCATTCTCGGCCTGCACAAGCTCGGCGCCATCGCCATCCCGGCGACGAACCAGCTGATTGAGCACGACTTCTCCTACCGCTTCCAGGCGGCCGGCGTGAGCGCCATCGTCTGTACCGCCGACGGCGACACCGCCCATCAGGTCGATCTGGCGCTCGAGGAGACGGGCCTGCCCGTCACGAAGATCATCGCCAACGGCACGCGCGAGGGCTGGCACAGCTTTGACGACGAGTACAAGCTCTTCTCCCGCCGCTATGTCGCGCGAGGCGGACGCCCCTGCGGCGAAGATCCCATGCTCATGTTCTTCACCTCCGGCACGACCGGCTATCCGAAGATCGCCATGCACAGCTACAAATACGCGCTCGGCCACTTTGTGACCGCCAAGTACTGGCACTGGGTCCAGCCCGACGGCCTGCACTTCACGATTTCCGAGACCGGCTGGGGCAAGGCGCTCTGGGGCAAGCTGTACGGCCAGTGGCTGTGCGAAGGCGCGGTGTTCGTCTACGACTTTGACCGCTTCGACGCCTCGAAGATCCTGCCGATGTTCGCCAAGTATCACATCACCACGTTCTGCGCGCCTCCCACGATGTACCGGATGCTCATCAAGCAGGATCTGTCGCAGTACGATCTTTCCTCCATCCAGCACGCGACGACGGCGGGCGAGGCGCTGAACCCCGAGGTCTACTATCAGTTCCGCAAAGCTACCGGCCTGCAGATCGCCGAGGGCTACGGCCAGACCGAGATGACGCTCGGCATCGGCAACCTGACCGGCAATCTCATGAAGCCCGGCTCCATGGGCAAGCCCATCCCCGGCTACGGCATCGACCTGGTCGACCCGGACGGCAACCCCGCATGAAGCCGACGGCGTCAACGGCGAGATCTGCATCAAGACGAGCGGCGATCAGCTGCCCTGCGGGCTGTTCCTCGGCTACTATCAGGACGAGGAGCGCACGAAGGCCGTCTGGCACGACGGCTGGTACCACACCGGCGACCTCGCCTGGCGCGACGAGGACGGCTACTACTGGTTTGTGGGGCGCGCCGACGATGTGATCAAGAGCTCGGGCTACCGCATCGGGCCGTTCGAGATCGAGAATGTCATCATGGAGCTGCCCTATGTGCTCGAGTGCGGTGTGTCCGCTGCGCCGGACGAGGTGCGAGGGCAGGTCGTCAAGGCCTCCATCGTGCTCGTCAAGGGCACCGAGGGCACGGAGGAGCTCAAGAAGGAGATCCAGAACTACGTCAAGCAGCATACCGCTCCGTACAAATATACCCGCGCATCGTCGTCTTCCGCGACGAGCTGCCGAAGACCATCAGCGGCAAGATCATCCGGAACCAGCTGTGATCTGACAGGAGGAGTCTACCATGACACACGCCCAAACGCCTGACGTTGTTTGCCGGACATTACGGCAGCGGAAAGACGAATATCGCGCTGAACTACGCAAGATCCCTGGCACCGGGACCAGGGGCTTCCGTCACGATCGCGGATCTTGACATCGTCAACCCCTATTTCCGCACGAAGGACAGTGAGCAGCAGCTATCCGCCGAGGGCATCGGCCTCATCTGTTCGCCGTTCGCAAATTCCAACCTCGACGTGCCGGCCATGCCGAAGGAGACCTACGCGCTCATCGGCAGCCGCACGCAGTACGGCGTTCTCGACATCGGCGGCGACGACCGCGGGGCGCTGGCCCTCGGCCGGTACACACCGGAGATCCGGGAGGAAAGCAATTACGAGATGCTGCTGGTCGTGAACTGCGCGCGGCCGCTGACGCGCACGGCAGAGGATACCGTGCAGGTCCTGCGCGAGATCGAAGCGGCCTGCGGCCTGCCGTTCACCGGCATCGTCAACAACACGAACCTCGGCCCGCAACTGCGGCGGAGGACGTTCTGTCCAGTGTCCCTATGCCGAGGCCGTCGCCGTGCTGACCGGCCTGCCGGTCTTCATGACCTGCTGCGCCGAAGCGCTGTATCCCGAGCTCGGGGGGACGATCGAAACCTGTTCCCGATGGAGATCCAGCAGTTATACTACCAATTACGATAATTGGAGGTGTCATAATGGCAAAACTGATATTTCAGGAAGAACTCTGCAAGGGCTGCGGCCTGTGTGTGAACGCCTGTCCGAAGGGACCTGCTGGCGCTGTCGAAGACGCGGCTCAATCAAAAGGGACATGCGCCCGTGGAGCTGACGGAGCCGGACAAGTGCGTCGGCTGTGCGTTCTGCGCGACGATGTGTCCGGACTGTGTCATTACGGTAGAAAAGTAAGGAGGGCGGGAAGATGCAGGAAAAAGTATTGATGAAGGGCAACGAGGCCATCGCGGAGGCCGCGATTCTCTGCCGGGTGCCGCCACTACCTGGGCTACCCCATTACGCCGCAGACGGAGATCGCGGCCTATATGGCCAAGAAGATGCCGAAGATCGGCGGCGACGTTTCCTCCAGGCGGAGAGTGAGATCGCGGCCATCAACATGGTTTACGGCGTCGCGTCCACGGGCAAGCTCGCCATGACCTCCTCGTCCAGCCCCGGCATCGCGCTCAAGTGCGAGGGCATCTCGTATCTGGCGGGCGCAGATCTGCCCGCACTGATCGTCAACGTGCAGCGCGGCGGCCCGGGCCTCGGCGGCATTCAGCCATCGCAGTCCGATTACTTCCTCGCCACGCGGGACCTGGCCACGGCGACTTCCATGTGCTGGTACTGGCCCGGCGTCGGTTCAGGAGATGGCCGACCTGACCGGAAAGGCGTTTGACCTTGCGGAAAAATACCGGATGCCAGCAATGCTGCTGGCTGACGGCACGATGGGTCAGATGATGGAGCCCGTTGTCCAGCTGCCGGAGGCGCGTGCCCGGACACAACTGAAAAGGATTGGGCCGTCACCGGCACGGAAGTGCCAAACGCCCGCACAACATCATCAACTCCCTGTATCTCTCTCCGGCCGAGCTCGAGCAGAAGAACATCGAGCGCTTCGAGCGATACCCGCCGACCGATCGAAAGAACGAGTGCATGTGGGAAGCAGTTCATGATGGAGGACGCCGAGGTCTGCATCGTGTCCTGCGGTATTACCGCGCGCGTGTCGCGCAACGCGATCGTCGAAGCGCGCAAGCAGGGCATCAAGGCCGGCATGATCCGGCCGATCACGCTCTGGCCGTTCCCGAAGGCACCGCTGCGCAAGGCCGCTGATCAGGTGAAGCGGTTCGTTTGTGTGGAGCTCAACATGGGCCAGATGCGCGAGGATGTGCAGCTGGCGGTAGAGTGCAAAAAGCCGGTCGACCTTTGCTTCCGCGTGGGCGGCATGATCCCGTCGCCGGATGAGGTGCTGGACGCGATCCGTAAGGCAAACGAAGGAGGGAACGACTGATGGCTGTTGTATTTGAAAAACCGAAGGCGCTGACCGACGCTGTATTCCACTACTGCCCCGGCTGCACGCATGGCATCGTCCATCGCCTCGTCGCCGAGTGCGATCGACACGCTGGGCATCGAGGGCCGGACGATCGGCATTGCGCCCGTCGGCTGCTCCGTGCTCGCCTATAACTACTTCACCTGCGACATGGTCGAGGCGTCGCATGGACGTGCGCCCGCGGTCGCGACGGGTGTGAAGCGGTCGCTGCCGGACAACATCGTCTTCACCTATCAGGGCGACGGCGACCTTGCCTCCATCGGCCTGTGCGAGACCGTCAGCGCCGCCGCCAGAGGCGAAAACATCACGTGATCTTTATCAACAACGCCATCTATGGCATGACGGGCGGCCAGATGGCCCCGACCTCTCTGCCCGGCCAGATCACACAGACGTCGCCCTATGGACGCGACGTTAACACCTGCGGCTGGCCAATCCGGATCTGCGAGATGCTCGCGACGCTGGAGGCCCCGGCGTATCTCGAGCGCGTGACCGTGAACAATGTGAAAAACGTGAAAAACGCAAAAAAACGTGCGATCGAAAAGGCGTTCCGCTATCAGGTGGAGGGCAAGGGCTTCTCCTGGTCGAGGTGCTCTCCGCCTGTCCGACAAACTGGGGAACTGGGGCCTGGAGCCGCAGAAGGCGCTCGAGTGGATCGACGAGAAGATGATCCCGTACTATCCGCTGGGTGTCTACCGGGACAAGGAGAGGGCTGAGGCGGCAGATGGCAGATCATCAAATCGTCCTGTCCGATTGCGCGTCGGCTTCGTGCGGACAGGGATTGCTGTTCTCCCCCCGGCAAAAGGTCTTCGTCGATTCCTCATCGCCGGGTCCTCATCGAAGGGCATCCCCGCCACCGGTCTCAGGCTGGCTGCCGTCCTCATGCTGGCTCGGCGCAGCCGAGACTGAAGGTTGTTGCAAATTTGCATAGAAAAACCCAAACCGCAAATTCAGTTTGCGGTTTGGAAAAAAACAGGCTCAGAGGAAAAGAGGCTCCGCGAATAGCGGGGACTCGTTCCGTCGAGGCCGGTTCTGACTGCGCCTCCGGCGGCCATATCTTTTCCCTCGCGCGGGAAAAGATATGGAAAAAAAAAAGACGCTTGAGGATGCGTTTGGTGCTTCCTGCCTCTGCATTCAGGCAAGACCCAATGTTTCGGGCATCGTTCCACTCGAGACTCACTCTACGAATTTCTGCTGCGCGCCGCCTGATACGGGGGTATCGGGTTTGCAGCTCGTTGCATTAGAACGACTGCCGTCAATAGAAGGTGCGGTGGAAATTTTGATGGGTTTTTCCCTTCTTGCGGGGGGAGCCCCGGATCTGTGTCCGGCGGCACAATACGCTGGACATTCCGGCAATTTTCAGGTAAAATGAAGGTACGGGCGCGAGAGCGCCCGTATTTCCGATTGTGAAAGGAGCTCCTTATGGCACGACCCGGACTCGGTACGCGCTGCGTACAGGCAGGCTACAGCCCCAAAAACGGCGAACCCCGCCAGATCCCCATCATTCAGAGCACCACCTTCAAATACGAGAGCAGCGCCGAGATGGGCAAGCTCTTCGATCTGGAGGCGAGCGGCTATTTCTATTCCCGCCTGCAGAACCCGACGAACGACGCCGTCGCGGCGCGCATCGCCGCGCTTGAGGGCGGCACAGCCGCCATGCTGACGGGCTCCGGGATGTCGGCGATCTTCTTTTCTATCTTCAACATCGTCGGCGCGGGCGACCATCTGGTGAGCTCGTCGAGCATCTACGGCGGCAGCTTCAACCTCTTCGCCGTCACCATGAAGCGCATGGGCGTTGAGGTCACGTTCGTCGACCCAGACTGCTCCGCTGAGGAACTGGACGCCGCCTTCCGCCCCAACACGAAGGCCATGTACGGCGAGACCATCGCCAATCCCGCGCTGACCGTGCTGGACATTGAGAAATTCGCCGCCGCGGCCCACCGCCACGGCGTACCGCTGATCCTCGACAACACGTTCGCCACGCCGATCAACTGCCGCCCGTTCGAATGGGGCGCGGATATCGTCGTCCACTCCACCACAAAATATATGGACGGACACGCGGGCGCACTCGGCGGCGCGATCGTCGATTCCGGCCGGTTCGACTGGACGAAATACCCCGACAAATACCCCGGCCTGTGCACTCCCGACGAGAGCTACCACGGCGTGACCTATACCGAGCGCTTCGGTCTTGCCGGTGCGTACATCACGAAGGCCACCGTGCAGCTGATGCGCGATCTTGGCGCCGTGCAGTCGCCGCAGAACGCGTATTATCTGAACCTCGGGCTGGAAAGCCTGCACGTGCGGATGCAGCGCCACTGTGAAAATGCGCAGAGGGTCGCTGAATTTTTGCAGCGGCATGAAAACGTCTCCTGGGTGCAGTACTGCGGCCTGCCGGGCGACAAATATTACGAGCTCGGGCAGAAATATCTGCCGAACGGCTCGTGCGGCGTCGTGAGCTTCGGCGTCAGGGGCGGCCGGGCCGCCGCGGAGGCCGTGATGAGCAAGCTCCAGGTCGCAGCCATCGAGACGCACGTCGCCGATTCGCACACCTGCTGCCTGCACCCGGCCTCGACGACCCACCGGCAGATGAACGCCGAGGAGCTGCTGGCCGCCGGCGTCCGCGAGGATCTCATCCGCTACTCCTGCGGACTGGAGGACGCGGAGGATCTGATCGCCGATCTTGACCAGGCGCTCCGGTAAGCACATCCATCCCCGCGCAGCACGTACCGCTAATAGAAAGGAACCCACGCCATGCCTATTATGATCCCGAACGGCCTGCCGGCCGCCGCGACGCTGGCAGAAGAGAATATCTTCGTCATGAACGAGACCCGGGCCGTCACGCAGGACATCCGCCCGCTGCAGATCCTCGTGCTGAACCTGATGCCCACGAAGATCGCCACGGAGACGCAGCTGTCGCGCCTGCTCGGCAATACGCCGCTGCAGGTCGAGCTGGAGCTCATCCATACGGACAGCCACGAGTCCAAAAACACCTCGCGCGAGCATCTGCTCAAGTTCTACCAGACGTTTGAGGACGTGAAGGACCGCTGGTTCGACGGTCTGATCATCACGGGCGCGCCGGTGGAGCAGATGCCGTTTGAGCAGGTCGAATACTGGCCGGAGCTCTGCCGGATCATGGAGTGGAGCCGCACGCATGTCCACAGCACGTTCCATATCTGCTGGGGCGCGCAGGCGGGGCTGTATTACCACTACGGCATCAACAAGACCGATCTGCCCGAAAAGCTCTTCGGCGTCTACCCGCACCGGGTCGAGCGGCGCTCGTCGATGCTCATGCGGGGCTTTGACGATGTGTTCATGGTGCCGCATTCGCGGCACACGACCGTCCGGCGCGAGGATATCGAGCGCTGCAGCAAGCTGAAGATCCTCGCCTCGAGCGAGCAGGCGGGCGTCTACGCCATGGCGACCGAGGGCGGCCGGCAGATCTTCATCACCGGCCACTCCGAATATGACGCGAGGACGCTGGAGGCGGAATATCTGCGCGACAAGAATGCGGGGCTGCCCATCCACGTGCCGGAAAACTATTACCCGGACAATGACGACACGAAGCCGCCCGTGGTCTCGTGGCGCAGCCACGCGAATCTTCTTTACCAGAACTGGCTCAACTACTTCGTCTACCAGACCACGCCCTATGACCTGTCGGCCATCCGGCCCGTTTAAACTTCGGGCAGCGCCGCACAATTGCGTCTGCGCGCTTCGACGGATCTTTTCCGCCAATCCTGCGGTTTGAAACGTTCGAAATACACAAAGTATTCCTTCACGTTTCAAATCTTGGCTTGGCGGAAAATCTCTCGCCGAATCTGCTTGCCGAATTGTGCGGCGCTGCCCTGAACAAGAAAACACGCCGCAGCGGCTGCTGCGGCGTGTTTTTTTGCGGTCATCGGATAAATTCCGCGGGGTCGATGGTGTCGCCGTTGGCGTAGACGGCGAAGTGCAGATGCGGCTCGTCCGCGATCTCCAGCAGGGCGGTGGCGCCGACGGCGCCGATGGTCTGCCCGGCCTCCACGCTGTCGCCTGCCGAGACGGACGGCATGACGGCGAGGTTGGAATACTGCGAGACGTGCCCGTCGGGGTGATTGACGATGACGGTCGTGCCGAGATACTCGTCGTCATAGACCGCCGTCACCACGCCGGAGCCGGCCGCGCGGACCGGCGTGCCAACCGCGGCGGTCAGATCCACGCCCGCGTGCGTGCGCCAGTCCTGCGTCGTGGCGTTGTACTGCAGCGCGTCGACGCTGTAGGCCGCCTGCGCCTCGCCGGAGACCGGCCAGACGCGGACACTCGCGGCCGCTTCACGGACGGTATCGTCCGTCATGGCGGCGGCAGGCGCGGTCTCTTCGGCGGCCGGGGCGGTCGTCGGGGCCGTCTTACCGCCGGACGACTTGCTGGCCTGCGGATCCTCCGCGCTCGTGGCGATGGACAATGTTTCACTCTGCAGGGATCTCTTTTCGGATACGGCGTTGGATACGAACAGCCAGCCTGAGACCCCTACCGCGCATACGCACAGGCCCAGGACGATGTAGTAGCCCTTTTCCCGGAAAAAGTTCCGGATCCGCCTCCGATTCGGATGGTTTTCGTTGTTTTGCATTTGTTTGCACCTCCGAGGCTAAGTATGATCCAAAGCCCGGCGGTTTAAACAGGAAAACTGGAAAATTATTCGTGCAGGAAGCCGGTCTGCAGGCAATATTTGAGGATCCGGCTGCGGGTGACGATGCCGATGAAATCGTCCTTGTCGTCGACGACGGGGACGAAGTTCTGGTCGGCAGCGACGGCGATGAGGTCCTCCACGCGCGTGTCGACCCGCACGGGCTGCACGGTGCGGCGGTGCTCGATCTCGGAGATGGAATGCTCCTCGGTCTGGCGCAGGTCCATCACGCACAGGCGCTTGATCGTCCACAGCAGATCGCCCTCGGTGACGACGCCGCAGTATTTGCCGCTCTTATCGATCACGGGCAGCGCCGCGTAGCCGGAATGCTCCATCCGCTCCATGGCCTGCCGCAGGGTATCCCCGGCTTCGATATAGGCGCACATCGCCTTCGGCGTCAGAAAAAACAGAATGTTCATGCGTCGGCCTCCTTACTCATAGGGATATCATAGCATACCGGGCCGGGCAGGGCGTGACGATTTTGTAAACTGCGCGGCGGGCGCAGATTTTTTGTCGAAACCGATCGGTTTTCTCTTGCTTTTTGTGCAAGTTAGATTATCCTAACATTCAGAACACACCACATCGCATGGTCTGGAAAGGAACGACTGCCATGACGCTTGACGAGCTTTCCGTCGGACATTCCGGCGTTATCACGCAGGTCGGCGGCGAGGGGATTCTCCGCTGCCGGCTGCTGGATATGGGGCTGATCCCGCACACAAAGATCCGCGTGAATAAGATCGCGCCCATGGGCGACCCCATGGAGCTGTTTCTGCGCGGCTACACGCTGACGCTCCGCAAGGAGGACGCACACAACATCACCATTGAGGAGGATGCCGAATGATCTTCGCCCTGGCTGGCAACCAGAACTGCGGCAAAACGACGCTGTTCAACCAGCTGACAGGCTCCAACCAGCATGTCGGCAATTTCCCCGGCGTCACGGTCGACCAGAAATCCGGCCCCGTCCGCGGGCAGAAGGACTGCACCGTGGTCGATCTGCCGGGTATCTACTCGCTCCGCCCCTACACGGCGGAGGAGATCGTGACCCGCGATTTCATCCTGAAAAACAAGCCCGACGGCATCATCAACATCGTCGACGCGACGAATCTCGAGCGCAACCTCTATCTGACGCTGCAACTGCTGACGCTGCGCGTGCCGACGGTGCTGGCGCTCAACATGATGGACGAGCTGACCGGCAACGGCGGCAGCATCGACACGGACCGCCTCTCGCAGCAGCTGGGCGTGCCGGTCATCCCGATCTGCGCCGCCTCCGGCGACGGCGTTGAGGCGCTGATCGAGGCGGCGGTCCGCACGGCCCAGGCCCGGCAGCTGCCGTCCGTCGTCGATTTCTGCGCGCCCGGCCCGGTGCACCGCTGCATCCACGCCGTCTGCCACCAGATCGAGGACCACGCGCAGCGCGCGGGCCTCTCCGTCCGCTTCGCCGCGACCTGGGTCATCGACGGGGACGAGGCCGTGATGGAGCAGCTGCATCTGGACCAGAATGAAAAGGAGCTCATCGAGCACTCGATCGTCCAGATGGAGCTCGAGCGCGGGCTTGACCGCAACGCGGCCATCGCCGACATGCGCTACACCTTCATCGAGGCGCTGGTCAAAGCCTGTGTCGTCAAGCCGCACGAGAGTAAGGAGCGGCTGCGCTCGGTCCGGGCCGACCGGATCCTGACGGGCAAATATACGGCCATCCCGATCTTCATCGGCGTGATGCTGCTGATCTTCTATCTGACGTTCCACGTCATCGGGCAGGCGCTGAGCGATCTGCTGGCCTCCGGCATCGACGCCTGACCATCGTCGTCGACCGGGCGCTGACGGCCTACGGGCTGAACCCCGTCGTCCACAGTCTGATCATCGACGGCATTTTCCAGGGCGTCGGCTCGGTCCTGAGCTTTTTGCCCATCATCGTGACGCTGTTTTTCTTCCTGTCCATTCTGGAGGATACCGGCTACATGGCCCGCGTGGCCTTCGTGATGGACAAGCTGCTGCGGCGCATCGGCCTTTCCGGTAAGTCGATCGTGCCGATGCTCATAGGCTTCGGCTGTACGGTGCCGGCGGTCATGGCAACAAGGACGCTGCCGTCGGAGCGCGACCGGACGATGACGATCCTCCTCACGCCCTTCATGAGCTGCTCGGCCAAGATCCCGATCTACGCGTTCTTCTCGGCGGCATTCTTCCCGAAGTACGCCGCGCTCGTGATGATCGGGCTGTATGTGCTCGGGATCCTGTTCGGCATTCTCTCCGCGCTGGTGCTGAAGTCCGCCTTCCGTGGCCGGCCGGTGCCGTTTGTGATGGAGCTGCCGAATTACCGTCTTCCGAGCCTCAAGAGCGTCGCGCTTTTGCTCTGGGACAAGGCGAAGGACTTTATCGAGCGCGCGTTCACCGTCATCTTCCTCGCCACGATCGTCATCTGGTTCCTGCAGAGCTTTGACGCGCGGCTGAACGTTGTGACCAGCAGCGAGCAGAGTCTGCTCGCCATCATCGGCCGCTGGCTCGCGCCCATCTTCGCGCCGCTTGGCTTTGCCGACTGGCGCTGCGCGACGGCGCTGATCTCCGGCTTCATCGCGAAGGAATCCGTCGTCAGTACGCTGCAGATCCTGCTAGGCGCGTCGGCCGTGTCCACGCTCTTTACGACGAAGACCGCGCTGAGCTTCCTCGTCTTCACGCTTCTGTACACGCCCTGCGTCGCAGCCATCGCGGCCATCCGCCGCGAGGTCGGCTCCGCCCCGCGCGCCGCGCTGATCGCCCTTACGCAGTGCTGCGTCGCCTGGCTGGCCGCGTTCGTGCTGTACCAGCTGGTGCTGATCCTATAGGCATAACACCCCCATCTTTCCGCATAGGGATAGACGGGGGTGTTGTTATGAGACGATTTTTCCGGCAATACGGACGGCTGGTGCTGGCGCTGGCGGCAGTGCTGGCGCTCTGCGCGGCGCTGCCGGCGCTGTTTCAGCAGAGCCGCGCCATCGAAACGGGTTCCTGGGGGCTGAGCTTCCGCACGGAGGGCAAGGCGCCGGTCGGCAACGCCTCTGCCGAGGCGCTGCGGCGGTACGACGCGGTCTATCTGGGGAACGAGGCAGAACAGAAGATCTACCTGACCTTTGACGCGGGCTATGAAAACGGCTGCACGGAGCCGATCCTGGACGCGCTGGCAAAGCACAACGTGAAGGCGGCGTTTTTCGTCGTCGGCAATTACATCGAGCAGAACCCGGACCTTGTCCGGCGGATGCTGCGCGAGGGGCATCTTGTGGGCAACCACACGTACCACCACTACGACATGTCAAAGCTCTCCGACGAGGCCGCGTTCAGCCGGGAGCTGACGAGCCTGGAGGACCTCTACCGCGAGGTGACCGGGGAGCAGATGCAGAAATATTACCGCCCGCCGCAGGGCATCTACAGCGAAAAGAATCTGGAGATGGCGCAGAAGCTTGGCTACCGGACCGTCTTCTGGTCGCTGGCCTATGTCGACTGGTATCAGGACGACCAGCCGACCGACGAGCAGGCGTTTGCCAAGCTGCTGCCGCGCATCCACCCGGGCGCCGTCGTGCTGCTGCACTCGACCTCGCAGACCAACGCGCGGATCCTCGATACGCTGCTGACAAAGTGGGAGGAGATGGGCTATACCTTCGGCACGCTCGACGAGCTGTACGCGTAGCCGTCACCATTTCCGGGCCTCTGCATAACATGGAATGAGCGAGCGAGAACGCGCTACGTTATATTTCAGGAGGTCTTGTTATGTCTTGTAATCAGTCCGGATTCTGCGCCTTCGGCAACAGCTGGTGGTGGATCATCATCCTTCTGCTGATCTTCGGCTCCGGCAACAACGGCTGCGGCAATTCCTGCGGCTGTGACACCGGCTGCGGCTGCTGAAGCTTCGATCTTCGATACATGACGCGCAAAAAGGAGCGGCATACGCCGCTCCTTTTTTATACTTTTCTTCCGTGCGTTTCGTTGTATTTCTGAATGCCGAGGGCAAGAAGGTCCATGGCGCGCTCAAGGTCCTCCTGCTTGAGGACGTAGGCGATGCGGATCTCGTTGAGGCCCTTGCCTTCGGTGGCGTAGAACGGCTCGCCGGCGGAGAACATGACGGTGTCGCCATGGTCGTCAAATTCCTCCAGCAGCCACTGCTGGAATTTCTCCGCGTTGTCGACCGGGAGGGCGGCCATCAGGTAGAACGCGCCGCGCGGGCATTCGCAGATGACGCCGGGGATCTCGTGCAGCTTGCGCACGACCGTATCGCGGCGGCGCTTGTACTCCTGCCGGACCTGCTCGAAATAATCCGGGCCAACGGTATAGAGCGCGGCGGCAGCGATCTGATCGAGCGTGGCGACGGACAGGCGCGCCTGACAGTATTTGAGGGCGTTGGCCATGAAGTCCTTGTTGCGGCTGATGAGACAGCCGATGCGCGCGCCGCAGGCGGAGTAGCGCTTGGAGACGGAGTCGATGAGGATCAGGTTTTCCTGACCGTAGTCAAACTTGCCGAACGAATGCAGCGGCTCGCCGTCGTAGGTGAACTCGCGGTAGACCTCGTCGGCCACGAGATACAGATCGTGCTCCACCGCAACGTCGAGCAGCATCTTCATCTGCTCGATGGTCAGGCAGGTGCCGGTGGGGTTGCCGGGGTTCGTGATCATGATCGCCTTGGTCTTCGACGTGATGCAGGCCTCGATGCGCGCGCGGTCGGCATAGAAATAGCCTTCCTCCGGCCGGGTATGCAGCGGGTGGATCACGCCGCCGGCCGTGGTGATAAAGGTATGGTAGTTGGGATAGAACGGCTCGGGGATGATGACCTCGTCGCCGTCGTCGAGCAGACAGTTGGCCGCGATCTGCAGCGCTTCGCTGCCGCCGGTCGTCACAAGGATGTCGGACTCGCTCAGCTGCACGCCAATGTTCCGGTAATAGCCCTCGATCGCGGAGATCAGCTCCGGAATGCCGGGGAGGCCGCGTAGGCCAGCACGGGCGTGCGGAAATTGTGGATCGCGTCATAGAGGGCATCCGGCGTGTGGATATCGGGCTGGCCGATATTCAGATGATAGATCTTCTTGCCGGCTGCCGCTGCTGCCACTGCGTACGGATGGAATTTACGCATGGGGGATTGGCCGCATGCAAGTGCTTTGCTGGACAACTTCATATGAATACCTCCTGTACCCGTATTTTCCGGGATGTCCACCCCGTTTTGTGCATAAAGTTTCGCACAAAAATTTCATTTATCATACCACATGGAAGCCCTAAAAATCAATGATAACTTCTGCGCCGCCGCAGCTTTTTCCGCCGGAATCATACTGTTCGTATGAGTGATTTCCATTCTGTCCATATGGCTTGTAGGTTCCCTTTTGCGGCGGGCTCTGGTATCATAGCAATATCAGGGAGGGAGACACATGCAGATCAGACTTTCAGAGAATATCCGCGCCCTGCGCCGCCGGCACGGGCTCACGCAGGAGCAGCTGGCCGAGGCGCTGGGAATGACGCCGGGGGCGGTCTATAAATGGGAGGCCGGGCTGTCACAGCCGGAGCTGGCGGTCATCGTGGAGCTGGCGGACCTGTTTCAGGTATCCATGGACGTGCTCGTTGGATATGAGCTTCGAAACAACGACAGAGAAAGCGTCATTGAACGATTAAAGCAGTATGTTCATGACAGAGATCCTGTTCATGGCAGCGATCCCGTTGATGCGATATCCGATGTAGAAAAAAGCGCTGCAGCGGTATCCGAACTGCTTTGAGATCGTCTATCGCAGCGCAAGGATCTACCGTGTAAAGGGGCTGTACCTGAAAAACCCTGCTTATTCCGAAAGAGCAATTTCTCTGTATCGCCATGCCTGCCTGCTGATCGGGCAGAATACTGACCCTGAGATCAGCGAGGTATCCATTCATTTGGAAATGGCGCAGGTGTATATTTCCCTTGGACAGACCGAAAAAGGTCTGGAGATCCTGAAGAAGAACAATCCCTGCCGGCTCAATCATCCGAAGATCGGGGAGGTGCTTGCATCTTCCTGTAATGACGTAAAAGGAGCGCTTCCGTATCTTTCGGCCGCACTGCTGGATCTGACCGTCACCCATATGCAGATCGTCATGGGCTATCTCAATCTATATTGCAAGCAGAGGGACTATGAAAACGCGCTGCTTTTACTGGATTGGGCATTGGCGTTTTATCCAGGGCTGAAGTGTCCGCAGAAGCGAAGCTATCTGGACAAGAGCGAAGCAGCCCTTTGGGCGCTCCGCGCGGATGTGCTCTGGCGTTTGGAGCAAAAGGAGGAGGCTGCGGACAGTCTCAGAAAAGCGAAGGTCGCCGCGACTGCCTTTGACCGGGAGCCGAATTACGATGCACGGAATATCCGGTTTGTTTCCGCAGCAGAAGCCGCAACGGCCTATGATGACATGGGAAGTACCGCCATGGATGTCATTGATACGATCCTTGCGGACAGCGATGAACCAATGCTGCTCACACGATGGATGAGGATTCAGAATGAAGAATAAGCGCAGAGAATATACGGCACAATTTTATAAAAAGAATCATATCGCATTTGCGGCCGCGCTCCTTTCGTCCCTGCTCACCTCCGCGCTGAACCTTTATATCGCGTGGGTGCTCCAGCAAATGATCGACGCTGTGTCCGGCGTCCCCGGCTCCTTTGCATTGTCTGCTCTGCTTTGGTTCGTTCTCAGCGTCATTGCAGCGATCATCTTACTGAAGACTGCGAGTTACTTTTCCAAGCCGTGCTTTATGGAAAAAGCGATGAAGCAATATAAGAATTACGCATTCTGTAAGCTGACAAGAAAAAGCATCTCGGCCTTTGGTGCTGAAAATACCGCGAATTACATATCTGCGTTCTCCAATGATGCGGCAACGATTGAAAACAGCTATCTGGATGCGCAATTCAATATTCTGTTCTCGCTTGTCATGCTGCTCGGCGCTCTCATCATGATGATCGCATACAGTCCGATGATGACCGTCGTTGCCTGCCTGTTCTTTGTTCTGCCCATAGGCGCTTCCTATATCACTGGCAATCGCATCGAAAAAGCAGAGCGAAAAATATCCGAGAAAAACAGTGAATTAACAGCTACTTTAAAGGACAGCTTAAGCGGGTTTGCGGTGATCAAAAGTTTCAGAGCAGAAACCGCAATTTTCAAAATTTTTTCAAAGAACAATGCCGAAGTAGAACAGGCAAAATGCGAGAAGCGAAAGCAGGTAACGGTCGTCAGCACGTTGGCCGGAGCAGCCGGAGTCACCGCACAGCTCGGGACATTTTTAGTCGGAGCGTGGCTTGCTCTGTCCGGCCGGGGGATCACACCGGGTGTATTGATCCTTTTTGTTGACTTGACTGCGTATGTAATAACCCCCATTCGCGAATTGCCGGAACAGCTTGCATCCCGAAAGGCGGCAGCTGCACTGATCGATAAGCTTGCTGATTCCCTGGAAGACCATGTCCGGGACGAAGGTTCTCTCGTTCCGAAGCAGTTGAATTGCGGGATCACATTAGAACATATGACCTTTGGTTATGAGGTAGGCCGTGACATTCTGCATGATATCAATACCACTTTTGATGCAGGAAAGAAATATGCTATTGTGGGCGCATCCGGCAGTGGGAAATCCACGCTTCTGAATCTGCTTATGGCAAGCCACGGGAATTACTCCGGGAAGATCTGTTACGATGGGCATGAAGTGAAAAAGATCAGCAGCGAATCGTTATATGACATTGTTTCTATGATCCAGCAGAATGTCTTTGTTTTTTAACGCTTCGATCCGGAATAATATCACAATGTTCCGTGAGTTCCCAACGGCAGAGGTCGATCGGGCCATCGAGCTCTCCGGTTTGTCGACGCTGATCGCCGAGCGCGGGGAGGATTATCTGTGCGGCGAAAACGGCAGCGGGCTGTCGGGCGGGGAGAAGCAGCGCATCTCCATCGCGCGGAGTCTTCTGAAGCATGCCTCCGTTCTGCTGGCCGACGAGGCGACCGCCGCGCTCGACGCGCAGACGGCACATCAGGTCACGGACGATATCCTGTCCCTGACCGGCGTGACGCGCATCGTCGTGACGCATACACTCGAGCAGGCGGCGCTGCGCCGCTACGACGGCATTCTGGTGCTGAAAAACGGGCGCATCGCCGAGTCCGGCACGTTCGACGCGCTGATGGCGCGGAAGGGCTATTTCTACGCGCTCTATACGGTATCGCAGTAAGAAAAAGCCGCGGTGCACATCCGATTGGATGTACCGCCGTCCGTTTTTACAGGAGGAACAGCGCCTCGCGCACGACCTCGCCGACGGTGGGGTGCGGGAAGACGATCTTGTCGAGGTGCTGGACGGGCAGTCTGGGATGGACCATCATGGCCGCGCCGTAGATGATCTCCGAAGCGTAGGATCCGACCAGGTGCACGCCCACGACGCAGCGGTTTTTCCGGTCGTAGAGCAGCTTGCAGAAGCCGTCGCCCTTCGGGTTCTCCGCCAGATACCGGCCGGAGAGGGCCATCGGCGCCTTGACGACCTGCACGTCGAGGCCCTTTTCCTTTGCGCTCTGCTCCGTTTCGCCGACGCAGGCGACCTCCGGCGTGGTGTAGATGACGGAGGGGATGATGGAATAGTCGATGCGGTCCTTTTTGCCGAGCATGTCGTTCACGGCGACCTCCGCCTCGCGGTAGGCCGTGTGGGCCAGCATCAGCTTGCCGTTGCAGTCGCCGATGGCCCAGATGCCGGGGACGTTCGTGCGCATGCGCGCATCCGTCACGACCGCGCCGCGCTCGAGCGCGAGGCCGATCGCCTCGGTGCCCAGCCCCGTCACATCCGCGCGGCGGCCGGCGGAGAGCAGGACGCGGTCACATGGGACCGTATGCTGCCCGGCCGCATCCGAATAGACGACGCCGGCTCGCCGTCACCGCCTCGACCTTCGCGCACAGGCAGAACTCCATGCCCTGCTTGCGATAGGTCTTCATGAGCAGGTCACAGATCTCCGGGTCGGTATTGCCCGCGATCTTGGACATCATCTCAACTACGGTCACCTTCGTGCCGATGGAGGCGAAGTAGCAGGCCATCTCCAGCCCGATGACGCCGCCGCCGATGCACACGAGCGACTTCGGCTGCGTCTGCAGGGCAAGGATCTCCCGGTTCGTCATCACGAAGCCGGAGGCCAGCCCCTCCTTCACACCCGGGATCGGCGGCACCGCCGCGCTCGAGCCCGTGGCGATCACGAGCCGCGGGGCGGAAAGGACCTCGCCGCCCGCCGAGACCGTGAAATTCTCCCCGTCTTTGCCGAGGATCTTCCCCTCGGCGGAAAAGACCGTCACGCCGTGCGCCTTCATCGCCGCGCCGACGCCGCGGACCAGCGTGCGGACCACGCCGTCCTTCCGCGCGACGACCTTCGCGTGGTCGAACGAGACATTTTCCGCCGTCACGCCGTAATCCGCGCCGTGCAGCGCCGCCTGATACTGCTTGGCGCAGTAGAGCAGGCTCTTGGTTGGGATGCAGCCCTCATTCAGGCACGTGCCGCCGAGGGCGCGCTTTTCGATCAGCGCAGGGCGCAGGCCCGCCTTTCCCGCGCGCTCCGCACAAAGATAGCCGCCCGGCCCGCCGCCGATCACGATCAAATCAAACTTCTGCATAATAGAACCTCCTGCCGTTTTCTCCAGTCTAGCATGCCCCGCCGCAGTTTTGAAATGCTTTTTGTGATATTTGTATTCTGTTTTTGTTGTTTTATGTTGTTTTTCGAGAATCAAGCTCCCCGCAAAAAGGTGCAGACCAACAAATCTGGCCTGCACCTTCGATTGTTTGCAATGATTCAACGGCAACTAGCTGCAAATTTGATACAACCTCTCAGTCTCGGCTGCGCCGAGCCAGCATCCCTACCCCTTTTGTCCCTTCGGGACATTTCCCCCTGATAGGGGGAATCGGCCCCCTGGGAGGGGGGCCTTATTTAAGGTTGGATGCCGATGGGGGTCCAGGTGTGGGCTTCGAGGTCGAGGCGGTAGCCGCCGCCGGGGCGGGGCTGCCATTCGTAGCCGTTTTTCTCTTCCTCCGGAAACAGCGCCTGCATGATCGTCAAAACCGTCCCGCCGTGCACAACGGCAAGAATATCCTCCCCTGCGCCTGCATCCGCGCCAGCCCCGCGAGGATCCGCGCCTGCGCCTGCGCAAAGGACTCGCCGCCCGGCGGCACGTTGCCGAACCAGTCGCCCGCCAGCCAGGCCGCGTAATCCGCCCGGCCGTTCAGCTCGTCATAGGACTTGCCCTCGAAAAATGCCGAAGCTGATCTCGCGCAGCTCCGGCCATACCTCGTGCGGCACGTCGCCGTAGAGGAGCCGCAGCGTCTGCTCCGTCCGCAGAAGGCCGCTCGTGAGGATCTTCGCCTGCCCGATGGGCGGATAGAGCCCGGCCGCCGCAGCTTCGCGGAGCGCGTCGGCCCCGGCCTCGCACAGGGGCAGGTCCAGCGCACCGTAGTACCACCGCCGCACGTTTCCCTCGGTCAGCCCGTGGCGGATGAGCGTGAGGTGCCTCATCCCTTCAGCTCCATGGGCAGGCCGCAGAAGATCCGCGTGACCCGCTCCGCCCGCGCGGCGAGCATGGCGTTCATGCGGCCGACGGCCTCGCGCCACGCGCGCTGCTCCGGGTCGATGGGCACGACGCCGCAGGAGATATCCTCGCAGAGGAGGATCTTATCCGAAAGATCGAGCGCCGACAGCTCGTCCGCCGGCTCCTTCCCCGCCTGCACGCAGGCGAGGGCAAAGCGCTCGAGATGCCGGACGCACCGCGCCGCGGGGTCCAGCGCAAGGCCCTCGCAGGTGAAAATATCCGCGTCCTGCAGGCCGTAGGTCTGTTTTGCGTATGCAGTCTTTCCCTGATACGCGCCGCCGATGATCAGGATCATATCGTTACCTCTCAGAAGATCGCCAGGATCAGAAGCCCGGAAAGCTCGCCCAGCGTGATGGAAAAGCCCGCGATATCGCCGGACATGCCGCCGAGGTTCCGTCTGGCCAGACGGCAGGCGAGGATCGTCGTCAGTCCCGCCCAGGCGACCGCCAGCGCGCAGCTGGGCTTTGAAAACAGCCATAAAAACACGACGAACATCACGGCGATATACATCCCGAGCAGGATCCGGCGCTGCGTCTTCGTCTTCCCGGCCGCAAACGAGCCGGCGTACTGGCTGGTCTGCATGGGCGCGAAGGTCTCCACCGCGATGCCCGCCATGCAGCGCGTCACGACCGGGATGAGCAGCAGCGCCCGCCAGATCAGCGAAAACGAGCAGTCCGCCAGTGCCGCGAACGACAGCAAAAACAGCAAGACCGCACTCACGACCGCGAACGCGCCCACGCGGGAATCCTTCAGGATCTTCTGCCGGGTGGCTAGATCACGCCGCGACAAGATCGCGTCGCAGCAGTCCAGGAATCCGTCCAGATGGAAAAAGCCCGTCACGAGGAAGGGGACCGCTGCAAGGATCGCGGCCGCGAGAAAGCCGGTAAAGCCGAGCTTTGCAAAGATCCCCGCACACAGCGCCCAGATCCCGCCGACCACCAGCCCCCCACGGGCGGCAGACACACGATCTGCCACGGGCGCAGCGCGTCGTCCCACACCTTATAGGGGCAGGGGATGGCAAGATAGGTGCCCCAGGCCATCATCAAGGCCGTCAGCGGCTTGCGAAGTTTTTCTTTCACCGGTCAAACCCTCCTTTGTACCAGTACGTCTGCGCGCAGCACAGCTCCGCGGCGTTTTCGCACGCCGCGGCGAGCGCCCGGTCGAGCCGGGCAAGGCCGCGGCGGTAGGCTTCTGTCCATGCGTCATACTGCCCGCCGTCGGCGTAGATATAGTCGCTGACAAACACGCAGCAGCGCATTTGGCGGGAGAACGCGAGCAGCTCGCGCTCCAGCCGTTCGGGCGCGTCCGCGTCCAGCGTCCCGTCCGCGCGGAACATTTCGTTCGAGAGCAGCGCCGTCACGCTGTCGAGCAGCACCGCGCCGCCGGGGTCCATCCGGCCCAGCGCGGAGAGGACGTCCGTACCGCACTCGACGGTGGTAAAGCCGAGCCCCGCGCGGTCGTCGATGTGCCGCCGGATGCGAAGCAGATCCTCGTCGTCATGCGGGATCATGGTGGCAAGATAATAGCGCGGGCCGGGCTGGGCGCAGACGATCCGCTGTGCCAGCGAGGATTTTCCGTTTTTCGCGCCGCCGGAAAGAAAGTAATTCATACGGTAAAACTGTCCTTTTCTCGGATCTCGGTCAGGTAGGTATCGTCGATGGCGGCCTCCGGGAAGGTAGCCATGGTGCTAATGACGGCGCAGGCCGCCTCGATCACGCGGAAGGCCAGCGGGCAGCCGCTGCCCTCGCCGAGGCGCATGCCAAGCTGCAGGCAGGGCTGCAGGCCGAGCAGCTGCTCCGCGACCTTGTAGCCGCGCTCATAGGACACGTGCGAGCCAAAGAAGAAGCCCCGGGCATTTTCGCACAGCCGCGCGGCGCACAGGGCCGCGACGATCGAGATGAACCCGTCGACCACGACGGGCAGCCGCGCATGCGCCGCGCCGAGGAAGACGCCCGTCATTGCGCACAGATCGAAGCCGCCGACCTTGCACAGAACGTCGATCGGATCGTCCGCGTCCGGCCGGTTGACGGCCAGCGCCTGCTCGATCACCTGCTTTTTTCTGCCGAACGCCGCGTCGGTCAGTCCGCCGCCGCGGCCGGTCACGGCCTCGACGGATTCTCCGCTGAGCGCGCAGAGGACGGCGGACGAGGTCGTCGTGTTGCCGATGCCCATCTCGCCGACACCGAGCAGGCGGATGCCGTCCTGTCTGGCCTGCGCGGCCAGCTCCATACCGGTCAGGATGCCCTGCACCGCGGCCGGCCGCGGCATGGCGGGGCCGGCAGCAATGTTGGCGGTGCCCTTGCCGAGACTCCGGTCCAGGATCTCCGGGCAGGTATAGGGCAGGGCGATGCCCATGTCGACGACCGTCAATCCGTCGTGAAAGTGCTTCGCCAGACACGACGCGCCGGTCAGGCCGCGCGTCAGTTGATGGCCTGCGCGCGCGTGACCGACTGCGGCGCGGACGAGACGCCCTCGCTGACCACGCCGTTGTCGGCGGCCAGCACATAGATGCGGGTGGGGGAGGCTTCGTTTTTGACGGTCCCCGTGATGCCCGCGAGGCGGATGGAGATCTCTTCAAGCAGCCCCAGGCTGCCGGGCGGCTTGGCCAGCGCGTCCTGCCGGGCTTTTGCCTCGTGCATGGGCGCTTCGTACAGGGGCTGATCCCGGAAAGCAGGCGCTGCAGCTGTTGTTCATTCTCTGTCATGCGATCACTCCAATAGTTCCTGTTCTTCGAGCCAGCGAAGGCTCGGGCGGTCCTGCATGAGTTCGAGCGTACAGGTCGCCTCCGGCGCGAGCTGCGCAAGCAGGCGCAGCAGCGCGGCGCAGTCCATCTTACCGTCCATGAGCGCCGCGTGCAGGTCGCGGCCGCCCTCGTTGTTATGCAGGTGTACGTGGGAAAGGAACGGCGCGCACGCGCGCAGCCACGCCTCCGGCGGCTCCTTGGACGCGAACGTGTTCGCGTGGCCAAGATCGAGGCAGATGCGAAGCCGCGGATCGTCCACACCCCGGACGATCTGCGTCAGCAGCGCCGCCTCCGGCTCGAGCACGTTTTCGAGGCACACAGTCAGCCCCTCCGGGACCTCCCGGATGAGCCGCCGCCAGAAGATGACCGACCGCTCCACAAACCATTCTGAATCATATACCAGCGGCAGAAAGCCCGCGTGCAGCACCAGCTTGGGCGTCCGCAGCTCCTGCGCCTTTCCGATGGCCTGGCGGTAGCGCGTCTCGGTCACGCGCAGGACCATGGGATCGATGGCGGCGGGCGTCAGCTCGTTGAACGGGCCGTGGAGCACGAAGCGGTCCGCCGCGGCCAGACACCGGTCCAGCGGGCACTCCCACGGCTCCGGCGGCGCGCCATCGAGCCGCGCGGCGGTGCAGAACTGGGCAAGCTCGATCCCGACACCGAAGTCCCGCGCGCTTTCGCAGCAGTCCTCGCCGATGGACGAGACGTAGAGCTGCGCCCGCTTCACGAGAGCTTCCCTTCCTGCAGCATGCACCAGACGCGGAGCGCGGCGGCCTGCGTCTTGGCGTCGGGGATCTCGCCGCGCAGGACGCGGTCCACCAGCTCGCGCAGCGGCAGGCGGAAAACATTGAGGAATTCATCCTCGTCCAGCTCCCGCTCGCCGAAGGTGAGCTGCCGGGCCAGATACATATGGATGACCTCGGTCGAATACGCGCAGGTGGGGTAGAACCTGCCAAGGGGGGATCAGCTCGCCCGCAACCGCGCCGGTCTCTTCGCGCAGCTCGCGCAGGGCGGCGGAGGCGGGATCCTCGCCGATGTAGTCGAGCTTGCCGGCCGGGATCTCGGTGATGACCTCGCCCATGGGATAGCGGAACTGGTGCTCGAGCAGCACGTCGCCGTTTTCCAGCAGCGGGAGGATGCAAACCGCGCCGTGGTGGACGGTATATTCGCGCGTGGCCTGCTTGCCGTTCGGCAGGCGGATGGTATCCTTGAAGATGTGCAGCACGTCGCCGTCAAAGATCGGCTGGGACGAAAGCTGCGTTTCCTGTAAATTTTTGAAGTCTTCCATGGGTGTTTCGCTTCCTTTTTCGTTTTTCTTATCTTACCGTTTTGCGCCTGCAAAGTCAAATCGCGCCTTGTGTATTTTCCCGCGCGCTGCACATACTAGGCCCAGAGAGATCGTTGGCAGTGCTTTTGCAGGATCTGCCGCCGGATGATCCATACGCAGGTGCGCGCAGATCAGCCGCCGCGCTTCGCCGGAGCGGCAGAAGGCAGGCAGGACCCAGGTTCCGCGTCCCGCTGATCCGGGCGGAGTCTGAATCACCGCCCGGTTTCTTTGCAGCCGACGCCCCGGCGGCACCATTTCACCGGGCGGGCTGTTTTTTCCGGCAGAGGCCGGGAGTGAAGATCCACTCCCGGCCTTTTTCGCGCGCAAAAATTTTTCTTGCAACACTTTCCTGTTTTCTGCGACTATATAGGTGAGACGTCTCAAAACACGCAAGATGTAAGGAGGGTTTCATACGGACGATCAGAAGATCCTGCGGGGACTCAAACGGCAGGACAGCGCCGCGCTGGAGGCCGCCATCCGCCGCTACAGCGGCTACGTTGCCGCCGTGATCGGCAACCAGCTCGGCAGCTTTGCCGCCGGGGAGGATATCGAGGAGCTGGCCTCTGACGTGTTCGTCGCGCTCTGGCAGGCAGGCAGGACGCTGCAGACGGAGCATCTGCGCGGCTGGCTCGGCCGTGTCGCGCGCAACCAGGCGATCAGCTTTCCTCCGCAAGCAGCGGCTGCAGCTCGTGCCGGACGAGGACTATCTTCTCGTCGACGAGCGCGACGCGCAGAAGCTCCTGGAGGCGCAGGAGCGCAGCGACCTGCTGCGCCGGGCGCTGGCCGGACTTTCCGAAGAGGACCGGGAGCTGTTTCTGCGCCGGTACTACTATAACCAGACTGCCGAGCAGATCGCGCAGGAAAAACATATGAACGCCAATACGGTCCGCAGCCGGCTCGCCCGCGGGCGGCAGGCGCTGAAGGCCGAATTACAGAAAGGAGCGATCCAGATTGAAGATCTCTGTGCAAAGTCTGTTTGAGGACTATGAAGACGATACCGTCGAGCTGCGCCGCGACGCCGACACAGCCCGCATTCTCGAAAAAACCATGGCGAAGCTGCCGAATGCGCGCAAAAAGCGCCCGCTCCGCCTCGTGCTGATCGCGGCGGCGGCCGTGGCGGTGCTGTGCGGCGCGGCAGCGATCGTACATTATGCCTCCGTCGAACCGGCGGAGCAGCCCTATACGCTGAAAAGCGTCTTCCGCGATGTAGACGGCACCACCATCCGGCAGGATATCGATTTTACGCAGGACGGCGCCGTCACCTTTGACACGGACGGAAAAACGGACGGCTTCCTCTGCGGCATCTCGCAGATCCCGCAGCAGGTGAACGGTGTTGATGCCGGGCTGACCAGCACGCTGTACGAGTCGCTTTCCTATGCCGACCAGTATGAAGGCCAGCACTTCCTGTCTTCGCTTTCCGACGAGGAAAAGCAGCAGGCAAAGGAGCTGATCACATGCATCAACTACCATGACAAGGTGAGCACGACGATTGCAGCGTGGAGTGTCTGTCGGCCAACGACGTCGCGGGCGTCGATCTGCTCTGTGGGGGCATGACCAGCTCGTCAAGGAGGGCACGATCAACGGCCTGTACGCCGCGTGGGTGGAAAACACGACCGACCCGCCCAAGCCGGATGAGAACGGGCAGACCAGCGTAAAGCAGCAGTACCTGTTCCTCTATGACCCGGACAAGCTGTGCGTGGTAGTCCTGGGGGAAAGTGGGAGACCTGCGAGGCGCTGGCCGCGGAACTCACGATCGTTCAGACCGACATTCCCACACCGGAACGCGACCGGGACTTCATCTGGGTCGGCGCGCTGGGATAAGCGCTGCGCGGAGGATCTTCCCTTTTCCCTCTTGACAATTTTCGTCTAATGCGTTAGACTCAAAGCATCAAGTAGGGTCTAACGCATTAGACAGGAGGACTGCCCATGGCCACACCGAAGATCTTTGAGAGCGAATACCGTTTCTGCCTGATTTTATGGGAGCGCGAGCCGGTATCCAGCGCGGAGCTGGCGAAGATATGCAAGGAAAAGCTCGGCTGGAGCCGGACGACGACGTACACGGTCATTCACCGTTTGTCGGAGCGCGGCGTGGTGAAGAACGAGGGCGGGCTGGTCTCGTCCCTCGTATCCAAGGACGAGGCGCAGGCGGCGGAGCTCGACGCGCTGGTCGAAAAGACGTTCGAGGGGTCTTTGCCCGCGTTCGTCGCGGCCTTCGCGCGCAAGACGAAGCTGTCGCAGTCCGAAGTCGATCAGTTGCGCGCCATGATCGACGGATTTGAGGAGGCACAGAAATGACCGACATCTTTCTCGGGTTTCTGAACCGCAGTCTGGCCGCGGGCATTCTGATCCTGGCGGTCGTGCTCGTGCGGCTGGTGTTCAAAAAGGCGCCGCGGTGGCTGCTGTGCGCGCTGTGGGCGCTGGCGGCGGTGCGGCTGGTGTGCCCGGTGTCGATTGAGAGCGTGCTGAGTCTCATCCCGAGCGCCGAGCCGGTGCAGCCGGAGATCATCGTCTCCGCGCAGCCCGCCATCACGAGCGGCATCCCGGCGGTCGACGCGATCGTCAATCCCCCGCTGGCCGCGGCGTTCACGCCCAGCCCCGCGCAGAGCGCGAACCCGCTGCAGATCTGGACATTCGTCGCCGCGTGCGTCTGGCTGGCCGGGATCGCGGCGCTGCTGCTCTACGCGGCCGTCTCCGCCCTGCGGCTGCGGCTGCGTGTGCGCACGGCGGTGCGGCTGGAGGGGAAGGTGTATCAGTCGGAGTTCGTCTCCTCGCCGTTCATCCTCGGCGTGATCCGGCCGCGCATTTATCTGCCTTTCGGGCTGGAGGCCGGGGCGCAGGCGATGGTGCTCGCGCACGAGCGCGCGCATCTGCGGCGCGGCGACCAGCTGTGGAAGCCGCTGGGCTATCTGATCCTGACCGCGTACTGGTTCAATCCGGTCTGCTGGCTGGCGTACATTCTGTTCTGCCGCGACATTGAGGCCGCGTGCGACGAAAAGGTCGTGCGGGAGCTGGGTGAAGGGTGCAAGGCGGCCTATTCCCGCGCGCTGCTGGCGTGCAGCGTACCGCGGAAGCTCATCACGGCCTGCCCGCTCGCCTTCGGCGAGACGGGGGTCAAATCTCGCATTAAATCTGTCCTGAACTACAAAAAGCCCGCGTTCTGGCTCGTGCTGGCGGCGGTGATCGCGTCGGTCGCCGTGGCGGTCTGCTTCCTGACCGACCCGAAGCGCGAGGATCCGGCGCAGAACCCGCCCGCCGCGGAAGAAGCAGCCGCGCAGGCCCGGCGCAGAGCATCGACGCTTCCTCCGCGCCGGAACCGGCCATCGACGAGCAGGCAGGCCTCGATCCGGACTTTTTCACCGGCACGGACGGCTACGGCAATTCCGTTACGGTGCAGGCGCTCTTCACGGCCGCCACGGAATCCGGCGGCGGCGACTGGGGCGCGTACATCCCCGCGGAGGGCTGGCTGCGGAATCTGGGCAGCCGGCTGTGGTACAGCGAAAAGACCGGCGCGTCGTTCGAGGTCGTCTATTACCCGTCCGTGCCCGTATCCTCGCAGATCGCGAGCTATGACGCGGGCGGCTATGCCGGGCTGGCGATGACGCGCTGCACGGTCTATGGGCTGGGCCCCGAGTCGGCGGTCTATCTCTACGGCGCGGAGGGCGGCTGCTTTGAGGTGCGCATCCGCTGGGATCAGGGCGAAAACCAGACGGACGCTTCCGGCTATAATTCCTACCTGCAGTCCTGCTTCGAAGAGCCGCTGCTGCGGAAGATGGCGATGAGCTTCTACCCGCTGAACGCCGACGGCACGGCGCAGAAGCGCACGATGCTGGCGCAGGCGGGCGGCTACACGCTCTATGTGCGCACGGAGGCGACTGACTGCCCGTACGGCGACGAGAGCTGCCACCTGCACACGAAGACGTCCCTGTCCTGCGAGACGGCGGACGGAACGGAGCATCTGCTGGATCTGGGAGCCGACAGAACCTACTGGTTCATGCACTATGACGTGGGTGGCGGCTTCCTGCGCGTCGGCTGCCTGTCGCAGGATCCGGCGCACGGACGGCGGTTTTCGACGTGGTCTCTGGATATCTTTGTGCCGGAGCTGCGCATCGGGCACTCCAACTCCTACTCAAACGTGACCCTCTCCGGCGAGAATCCCGCTGCACCCGAAACGGTCGCGACCGACAGCTCCATGCCCATCCAGCCCTGCGAGCTGACGCTGCCGAACGGCGTGTATCTGGGCCTTGATTATGAGACGACTCTGCAGCTGGCACAGGCGTACCGCGGCAGCCGCGTGTATCGCGGGCAGTCGCCGGGGGATAACTTCACCGTCGACGGCGTGAGCTATTATTTCTCCGCGGACAGCTCGGGCGTCCTGCGGCTGGATTCCTATTCCGTCATCACCACAGAGCTGGCAACGCAGAGTTTCCTGCGCGGCATCAAGCTCGGCGACGGGCTGCAGAGCGTACTGGATACGATCCCGACTGCAGACTGGAAGCCGGAGCAGCTGTACTCCCAGCTTCTTTATGGCGAGGATCTTGTCAGCGGTGACCGGGCTGTGCTGTACTGGAACAGCCTCGATCTACCACCCCAGCTATTACACCCTGATCATCAAGTCCGGCACATATTCGGCCAACATCAAGTTTGATCATGATGGGTCCGTATCCGGCATCTACGTTTCCAATTACTAAAGAGAGAGCAGCTATGGACGAATTTTATGAGCAGGAGCATCAGGCGTGGCTCGACGAGCGGAACGCCGTCATCTCCTTCCATGAGATCCCGCAGAGCGAATATTTCTGCGCGCCGGACGGCGTGTTCTGGGTATACATCCTGTCGCTGCTCGAGCGCGGATACCGGGTGCAGTAGTTTTTCTCTTGCAATTCACGGCCGCTGCGGTATAATGACAATAAAATCAAAACCGCAGGAGGAAACAATTATGATCGCACTTGCATGTGACCACGGCGCACTGGACCTCAAGAAGGCTATCATGGCGCATCTGGACAAGCGTGGGCTTGCCTACAAGGATTTCGGCTGCTACACCAAGGACAGCTGCGACTACCCCGACTTCGCGGGCCCGGCCGCGCAGGCTGTCGCCAGCGGCGAATGCGACCGCGGCATCGTCTGCTGCACGACGGGCATCGGCGTGTCCATCACGGCCAACAAGGTCAAGGGCATCCGCTGCGCGCTGCTCGATAACCCCATGTCCGCCCGCCTCACCCGCGAGCACAACGATACCAACATGATGGCCCTCGGCGCAGCCGTGACGGGCGAGATGCTGGCGCTGGAGATCGTTGACGTGTGGCTGGATACGGAATTTTCCCATGCCGAGCGCCATCAGCGGCGCATCGACAAGGTCATGGCCTACGAGCATGACTGACTGCCCGCGCCTGCGCGCGCAGATTGAAGCGTTCTGCCCCTATAACGAGCAGGAGACCGCCGACCGGCTGCAAATGCTGCAGGACATCGACACCTTCCCGGTGCTGCTGACGCGGGACAACGCCACGGCGCACTTCACAGCCTCGTGCTGGATTGTAAATCCCGACCGGACGAAGGTTCTGATGGCCTATCACAATCTCTACCAGTCCTGGGCCTGGCTCGGCGGGCACGCCGACGGGGAGGAGGATCTGCTCGCCGTCGCGCTGCGTGAGGCAAGCGAAGAATCCGGGATCCGGGCCGTGCCTGTTTCCTGGGACATCTTTTCGCTGGAAATTTTGCACGTGGCGCCGCATGTGAAGCGCGGGAAATTCGTCTGCGCGCACCTGCACCTGAACGCGACGTATCTGCTCGAGGCCGATGACCAGGCCCCCATCCGCTGCAAGCCCGATGAAAACAGCGCCGTGCGCTGGCTGGACACGGCGGAGGTGCTGGCCGCCGTCTCCGAGCCCGCGATGCTGCCGGTCTACCGCAAGCTGATGGAAAAGGCCGCGCGATAAAAAAAAACTCCCGTGCCGGACGGCACGGGAGTTTTTGCAGCTTATTTTGCGTACTCGATGGCCTTGGTCTCCCGGATGACGTTGACCTTGATCTGGCCGGGGTATTCCAGCTCAGCCTCGATCTTCTTGGCAAGATCCTGCGCCAGCAGGATCATGTTGTCCTCGGTGACCTCCTCGGGCTTGACCATGATGCGGACCTCACGACCCGCCTGGATGGCGTAGGATTTCTCGACGCCGGGGAAGGAGCTGGTCAGCTCCTCGAGCTTTTCCAGTCGGCGGATATAGTTCTCGACGTTCTCACGGCGTGCACCGGGGCGTGCGGCGGAGATGGCGTCGGCCGCCTGAACGAGACAGGCGATGGTGGTCTGCGGCTCCACGTCGCCGTGGTGCGCCTCGATGGCGTTGATGACGACGGGGCTTTCCTTGTACTTCTTTGCAAGCTCCACGCCCAGCTGGACATGGCTGCCTTCCATCTCGTGATCGACCGCCTTGCCGAGGTCATGCAGCAGACCTGCGCGCTTGGCCAGCGTCACATCCACGCCCAACTCGCTGGCGAGAAGGCCCGCAATGTGCGCGACCTCGATGGAGTGGTTCAGAACGTTCTGCCCGTAGGACGTGCGGTACTTCTGGCGGCCCAGGAGCTTGATGAGCTCCGGGTGCAGATTGTGGACACCGGTCTCAAACGTGGCGCGTTCGCCCTCGACCTTGATCGTGTGGTCGACCTCACGGCGGGCCTTTTCGACCATGTCCTCGATGCGGGTCGGATGGATGCGGCCGTCGGCGATGAGCTTTTCGAGCGCCAGCCGCGCGACCTCGCGCCGCACAGGGTCGAACGAGGAGACGGTGATGGCCTCGGGGGTATCGTCGATGATGAGGTCGACGCCGGTGATCGTCTCGAGCGTGCGGATGTTGCGGCCCTCGCGGCCGATGATGCGGCCCTTCATCTCGTCGTTGGGCAGCGTGACCACGGAGACGGTGGTCTCGGCGGCGTGATCAGCGGCGCAGCGCTGAATCGCGGTGGCGATGATCTCGCGGGCGGTCTGGTCGGCCTCCTCCTTCATCTGCGCCTCGATCTCCTTGATCTTCATCGCGGTCTCGTGGCGGACATTTTCCTCGACGCCCTTGAGGATGTAGGCCTTGGCCTCTTCCTGCGTCAGGCCGGAGATCTTCTCCAGGACCTCCATCTGGCTGCGCTTGAGAGACTCGACCTCTTCCTGCTTCTTGTCGATGGCCGCGATCCTCTTGGCCAGCTCGTCCTCTTTCTTCTCGTGAAGATCGATCTTCTTGTCAAGGGCTTCTTCCTTCTGCTGCAGACGGCGCTCCTGCTTGGAGACCTCTGCGCGGCGCTCCTTGACCTCGCGTTCGTATTCGCTGCGTGATTTATGGATCTCTTCCTTGGCCTCGAGCAGCATTTCGCGCTTCTTGTTCTCGCCGCCTTTGATGGCTTCGTTGATGATGCGCTTGGCTTCCTCTTCTGCGCTTCCGATCTGCTTTTCAGCGACCTTTTTGCGGTACAGGATACCGGCCGCGAAGAAGACTGCGCAAAGCACGACTGCCGCGATGCTCAGGATGAGGCATAGCGTATTGAATTCCATAAACTGCGAATGACACCTCCTGTTTTCAGTATTGGGTACGCCGGGAGCCCCGGCGATCTGAATCATAAAGCGCAACAGGCTTCCCCAAGTCCTGTTACAGCCATACAAATCCTACCCTACATTGTACTGTTTTGCAGCTTTCGTGTCAAGCGCAATTCGGAAAAATGCACGAAACCGAAGACGCCTGTTTGGATGGTTTTGTCAAGAAGGGCAGTCCGCCGCCCCTCTCCGGGCAGTTGACAAGCGGAAAAAAGTGTGGTTTCATAAAGGGTGGAACGGCCGCCCTTATTCCGCCTGCGGCGCGGCGAAAAGCTGCGGCAGACGGCGCGTGATCGCCACACAGAGGAAGCTGCCGAAGGCGATCTTCAGCAGATCTCCCGGCAGGTAGATGAGCATGCCGTTTTTGAGCACCTGCCAGAACGTCAGTCCCTTGCCGAGATACGCGTTGGCGATCAGCGCCAGATACGGCACGCCGATGGCGTAGAGGACAGCCAGACCCGCCAGCATCGCGAGCGCCGTGCGCCAGAACGTCAGCGGCCGCTTTGCAAGCTTGCCGATGACGAACGCGGACGGGATCAGGCCGAGCAGGAAGCCGAACGTCGGCTGCAGCACATAGGAAAAGCCGCCGCCCAGCGCGAAGATCGGCACGCCGACAAGGCCGATGAGCACGTACACCAGCTGCGAGAGCGCGCCGTAGCCCGCACCAAGCAAAATCCCGGCCATGGCCGTGAACAAAAACTGCAGGGAAATGGCCGCGAGGGCAAACGGGATCTTGAAAAAGGCGCCGACCGCGGTCAGGGCGGCGAACAGGGCGGTCAGGACGAGCATCAATGTCTTTCTGTGCTGCATGATTGGGTTCTCCTTTTGTAAACCTATTTTGATCGCAGGTTTACAATACAACAGGTCAAACAAAAAATCAAGGATGAATTGAACAAGATGACAAAAGAAGAAGTCTTATCTCTGCTGCTCGCGGCCGGCGAGCCGGTCTCGGGCGAGCATATCTGCCGGCAGCTGGGCGTAACGCGGGCCGCCGTCTGGAAGGCCATCGACCAGCTGCGGCAGGAGGGCTATATCATCGAGGCCGCGCCGCGCCGCGGCTATACCCTGACCGCGCGGCCGGACCGGCTCGATACGGCGCAGGTGCGCGGGTATCTGGCCGGACATCCGTGGCAGCCGCTCGTGACGGCGGTCGAGCGCGTGGATTCGACCAACAACGCCTGCAAGCGGCTGGCCGCCGAGGGCGCGCCGGACGGCACGGCCGTGCTGACCGGGATGCAGACCGCAGGCCGCGGGCGGCGCGGGCGGACGTTCGTTTCGCCGCCGGGCGGGCTGTATTTCAGCCTCATCCTGCGGCCGCACGCCCAGCCGGAGGCGCTGATGCACCTGACGGCGATGGTCGCCGTGGCGGCGGCGCGGGCGATTGAGCGCGTCAGCGGCGTCTATCCCGGGATCAAGTGGACGAACGACCTTGTGCTGGGCAAGAAGAAGCTCTGCGGCATTCTGACCGAGATCGGCATCGAGGCAGAGTCGCGCGAGGTCGACTACGCGGTCGTCGGCATCGGCATCAACTGCGCGCATGCGGAGCTGCCGCCCGAGGTCGCGGCGATGTCGGCCGATCTGGAGACCGCAACCGGGAAAAAGCCGGACCGCAGCCGGCTGGCTGCGGAGTGGTACGATCGCTGTATGAGATGGAACAGGCGCTGTTCACGCAGAAGGACGCGTGGCTGGCGGAGTTTTCGGCGCACTGCGTCACGATCGGGCAGGATGTGAAGCTCGTGCGCGGCGACGAGGTACAGTTCGCCCACGCCGACGGCATCGACGGCGAAGCGGCGCTGCTCGTGACCTACCCAGACGGCACCGCCGGCGTCATCGCCTCCGGCGAAGTCTCCGTCCGCGGGATGTACGGATACACATGACCCATGGCTCCCCTGGAAGGGGAGCTGTCAGCCGAAGGCTGACTGAGAGGTTGCTGCAGATTTGCATAGGGTGTATCTGAAAACTCCCAAACAGCGGGCCTTTTCGCGCTGCGCTGCGTCATTTTTCCTTGAAATACGTCAGTATTCCTGCGAAAAAATGTCTTGCTCAGCGCGAAAATTCCTCGCTGCCGGTCACATTGCTGGTTTTCAGATACACCCTAGAAAAACCCAAACCGCAAATTAAGTTTGCGGTTTGGAAAGAAGAAACGAGCACAGAGGATAAGAAGCCTTGCTTGCAAGGATTCGTTCCGTCGTGGTCATTCTGACGCGCCTCCGGCGGCCCTATCTTTTCCCTTGCGCGGGAAAAGACATAGGGGAAGAAAAGAGTGCTTGGTTACGCGTTTGGTGCTTTCTGCATCTGATTTTAGGCTGGAACCGATGTTTTCGTCTGGCGTTCCACACGATAGTCACCTTACGAGCGTCATACTGCGCGCCGCCTGATACGGGGGTATTGGATTTGTAACTAGTTGCCTTAGAATAATTGCCATCAATAGAAGGTGCTGTGGAAAACCAGATGGCTTTTCCCTTCTTGCGGGGCAGATCGTAGGGGCGGGGCTCTGCTCCGCCCGGTGTGGGGGAAAGATACGAAAATCCAACCAAAGGAGTGTTTTTACTATGAATGATGTGATCCGTTGTTTGCTGACGCGCAGAAGCGTGAAGAAGTATCGGGCGGAGCAGGTGGAAGAGGAGAAGCTGGAGCAGATCCTGCAGGCCGGGAGCTATGCCGCCTGCGGCATGGGGAAGCAGGCGGGGAAGATCGTCGTGCTGCAGGACCCGGCGGACATTGCGCAGCTCGAGAAGCTGAACGCGCAGATCCTCGGCAATCCGGACCTGCACCCGTTCTACGGCGCGCCGACCGTCTGCGTCGTCTTCGCGGACACGAGCGTGGGCACGTGGGTGGAGGACGGCAGTCTTGTCATCGGCAACATGATGGCTGCCGCGCACAGCCTCGGCCTTGGCAGCTGCTGGATCCACCGGGCCCGGCAGGAGTTTGAAAGCGCGGAGGGCAAGGCGCTGATGAAAAAATGGGGCGTGAACGCGCGATACGCCGGCATCGGCCACTGCATCCTCGGCTACGCCGCGGCGGAGCCCGCCCGGCCAAGGCCCGGAAGGCCGATTTCATCGTCCGCGTCTGAGGTTGACAAGGAGAAAAAAGTTGACAAGTTTATACTGAAACAGCCCGACGCAAACATCACAGGAGGGGCGCAGGGGCGTTCCTTTTACGATAACGCAGCGAAAGGCGGGCGGAACGTCCTGCGGGCATGTGTGCTCTTGTCAAATCCCTGAAGTCCATCTTTAAGATCGCCGGCGCCGTCATGGCTGTGATCGGCACCGTGCTCGTCATCCTCGGCTGCCTGGACGAGATCCGCGAAGGCTTCCGCAAGCTTGCCGCCTGCAGAGCCCGCCGGGAAGAAATGAAGGATTACGCCGACTGAGACAATGGCCGGGGCAGCAGTGCTGTCCCGGCCGTTTTTCATGCAAAGACCCGCGGGACGAAGCTCGTCCCGCGGGTCTTATTTTTCTGTTCAGCCCGCGTCTTCCGTGACGGACGGGGTCTCGAAGGTCTCGACGCGGCGGATGTGCGCGCCGAGTGCGGTGAGTTTGCCGACGATATCCTCATAACCGCGCTCGATGAAGTGCGCATCCTCGATGAGGGTCATGCCTTCGGCGCACATGGCGGCGATGACCATGGCCGCGCCCGCGCGCAGGTCACAGGCACGGACCTCGCAGCCGTGCAGCGTCTGCACGCCGTCGATAATGGCGGTCTTCCCTTCTACCTGAATGTTTGCGCCCATGCGGCCAAGTTCGGCGGTGTAGCGGAAGCGGTTGTCATAGACGCCCTCGGTCACAAGACTGGTACCGACTGCAGTAGCAAGACAGACCGTGATCTGCGGCTGCATGTCGGTCGGGAAGCCGGGATACGGCATGGTCTTGACGTTTGCGCGGTGCAGCCGGTAGGCCGATTCGACGCGGATGGCGTCGTCATATTCGGTGATGTCTGCGCCGATCTCGCGCAGCTTTGCAGTGATGCAGTCGAGATGCTTCGGAATGACATTCTCGATCAGCACATCGCCGCCGACAGCTGCCGCGGCCGCCATATAGGTGCCTGCTTCGATCTGATCGGGAATGATCGAATAGCAGCCGCCGTGCAGCGCCTTGACGCCGCGGACCTTGATCACGTCGGTTCCTGCGCCGGAAATCTGCGCGCCCATGGCGTTCAGGAAGTTCGCAAGATCCACGATGTGCGGCTCTTTGGCGCAGTTTTCGATAATCGTCATGCCGCTGCAAAGCACTGCTGCGAGCAGGATGTTCATCGTCGCGCCGACGGAGACAATATCGAGATAAATGTGGCCGCCGCGCAGCCCGCCCTTCGGGGCGTCGGCGCAGACATAGCCGCCGGCCTGCTCGACCATGGCACCCATGGCCTCGAAGCCCTTGATATGCTGGTCAATGGGGCGGACACCGAAGTTGCAGCCGCCCGGCATGGCAACATGGGCATGACCAAAGCGGCCAAGCTCTGCGCCGATGAGGTAATACGACGCACGGATGCGTCGGACGAGTTCGATGGGAGCAGTTGCGTTGCGTGCACGGGTGCAGTCGATCTCGAGTGTGTTGCGGCCGTAGCGGCGGATCTCCGCGCCCATATCGCGCAGAATCTCCAGCAGCAGCCGCACATCTGAAATATCCGGTACGTTTTCGATCCGGCAGGAGCCGCTGACGAGCAGTGTGGCCGGCAGGATTGCGACCGCCGCGTTCTTGGCTCCGGAAATGGTCACGGAGCCGGAAAGCTTTGTGCCGCCTTGAACGATGTATTTGATCAAAATGTAGTCCCTCTTTGGTAGCGTCGTCTGACACCTTTCGCAGCATCGATTGACACTAAGAGTGTTTGCAGAAACGCGTTATGTTAACAGAGCCAATTTCGGCCGCTTCTAGAATAGCACACCACGGCAGGAATGTAAAGGAAAAATGACAAATCAGCAACAGATATCTTCATATTTTCTTCATAATTCGACATGCCCGGCCGGAAACGGTCACAGCGGCGTGATCTCGCGGGTGATCCCGTTGACGTAGAAGCTGCCCGCGTCCGTCTCAATGCGCCACACCGGGACGAAGCGCATACCCGTGCCCGCGTTCTCCGACGGCAGGTAACCGAGCGTCAGCTCCGTCACGGCACTGCCGACCCAGCCGAGCGCGTCGCGTCCGGCCAGCAGCCGCGCCAGCGCGTCCGCGCCGGAGATGGACTCCTGCTCCGAGACGCGCGTGATGGCCTCGCTGCCGGTATAGAACGTCCCCTCCACGCGCTGCAGCTGCCCGTCCACATAGCTGAGCGTCAGCCCGCTGCCGAAGACCGGCACGCCGAGCAGCGTCTGCTCCGCCTCGAGCGTGACGCCGCTTTCCGTCTGCCGGCGGCTGAGCTGCTGGAACTGAAAGCCCATGCTGTGCAGCAGCTTCGCCGCCGATTTTTCGTAGTTCCGGACATGCGCGCCGCCGGTCAGCGCGGCGGAAAAGCCGCCCGTGCGCGTGAGCGTCAGCGTGCCGAGCTCCGAGGTGTATTCGCTTTCAAAGCGGTCGCCGCCGTCCGGCTGCGCCGCCTTCTGGCCCAGCAGGGCCTGCGCGGCCGTCTGCGCGCCGCTCTCGGAAAGCTCGACGCTGTAGAGCGTCGGGCTGCGCGGCAGCTCGTCGAGCTCGATGCGCAGCCCGTAGCTCTCGTAGAGCGTCTTGAGCTCCGCAAGCATCCGGCGCTGCTCGTGCGTCTGCGAGAGCCGGTTTGGGACGGCCACGGCGAGCAGGCAGGCCGCGCAGATGCTCAGGACCAGAATGATCAGGTTTTTCATGCGCGAAACGCTCATATCCGTGGCCTCCTCAGTTTGTTTGCCAGCCGACGGCCAGCTCGCCGCCCGCATTTTCCGCATACAGCAGCCGGAGCGTCCCGCCCCGCGGCAGACAGGCCGCGGCCTGCGCGGCCGGCAGCAGCGCCGCCGGCTGCAGGTCGAGCGTGAAGCGGCGGTAAAGGACGCTGGCCCGCGTGATCTGCGTGCCGTCGAAGCGGATCTCGATGCCGCTGCCGGCCGCCGCCTCGACGCCGGAGAGATAATAGCCGAAGGTGCACACGGCCTGCGTGCCGTCCGCGGTATAGGACTGCAGGTAGACGCGCGCGTCGCCGTAGTCGTCGCCGGTCAGGCTGCTGAGCAGGCTCCGCGCCGCCTCGATGCGGTCGCGCTCGTCCAGAGGCGCTCTGGAACCGGGGATCGGCCTGCAGGACCTGCAGCAGGATCTGCCCCTGCGCGCTCACGCGCAGGGAGAGGTTCGTCTCGGTGAACGAGGTCGTGCCGTCGTTATCCACAAAGCGGGCGTCGCCATAGGGGTTGATGCCGATCTGCGCGGCGAGCGCGGAGATGAATCTGCGCGCGTCGCAGGGGTTCGCGCTCTGGCCGGTGCTGACCTGCGCGCTCTGCGCGCTGATGAGCGAGAGGCCGTCCAGCGCGGCATAGGGCTCCTGCCCCCGCCTCAAAGGCGAAGAAGCTGCCGTCCGGCACCGCCGTCTCCAGCTGGGCGGTCAGGCTCTGCGCCGGAAGGGCGGTCTTCGCCGCGGAGAACTGCTCGCCCGCCAGATACAGCGTGACGCCGTCCTCCTCCTGCGCGAGCACGTACCACTGTGCCTGCCCGCCCTCGGGCGCGCGCACGTTCAGCCACGCCCCAAGCACCGACGGCGAGATCGCGCCGGGGAAGCAAAAGGCCGCGCCGGTGCCGCGCAGGGCGGCATAGAACTCCGTTCTGGTGCAGGCCTGCGGCGTCTCGGCGCTCTCGAGCGCCTGCGCGAGCAGACTGCCGTACTGGCCGTAAAGCTCGTCGAGCGCGGCGAAGTCATACTGCGCGCTCTGCCGCCCGGCCTCGGTCGAAAGGGTGATGATGAGCGGCTCCGCGCCGCGCCGATGAACGCGCTGCCGGTGGCGGGCGCAGTGTAGGTCAGTTCTGCCTCGTTCAGGCCGAACAGACCCGCAAACGGGCGCAGCGCACTCGCCAGCCACTTGGTCTGCGTGAGTGTCTTGCTCGGCAGACACATGATGGCCAGCGTCAGGTTGACCAGCACCAGCGCCGCGATGAGCAGATCCTTGCCGATCTCCAGGAGCCTTCTGCCGGGCCCCCGGGTCTTCCGCTTTGCCCCGCGCGTCATGCCTGTGCCTCCGCTGCCGGCATGGTGATGAGAACCGAGGTGCCCTTGCCATATTCGGATGAAATTTCGATGCGGCCCTTGTGCTGGTTCAGAATCTCCTGCGCGATGGAAAGGCCCAGGCCTGTGCCGCCCGACTCGCGCGAACGCGCCTTGTCCACACGGTAGAAGCGGTCAAACAGACGCGGCAGGTCCTTTTCCGGGATGCCGATGCCGTTGTCGGTCACGCGGACAAAGACATTCGGGCCGCTCGTGCCGACGAGCATGTCAATCTTGCCGCCGTCGGGCGTATACTTGACGGCGTTGGAGACGATGTTTGTGATGACCTGCTCGATGCGCTCCCGGTCGCCGTTGACGTCAGGAATCTCACCCTCACAGGTGAGCGTCATGGTGTGGTGGTGGTTCTGTTCGGCATTCAGCTTCGCCGCGTCGTAGACATTCTGCACGGCTTTGAGGAAGGGGAAGCGGGAGATATTCATCTCCATCTTGCCGTAGTCGATCTTGCTGAGGGTGAGCAGATCCTGCACGATACGGGTCATGCGGTCGGCTTCATTGATGATGACGCCCATGAAGTTTCGGTGCAGCTCGGGCGGCAGTTCGTCTCCGGCAGAGACGATCGTTTCAGCGTAGGATTTGATGTTGGTCAGAGGCGTGCGCAGCTCGTGCGAGACGTTGGCGACGAATTCGCGCTTGAGTTGTTCACTCCTGCGCTGCTCGGTGACATCGTGAATGACAACGAGGACGCCGCCCTGCGCATGGTCGGACGAGAACGGCGCCATGAACAGTTCCAGCTCCCGGTCGCCGACGGTTTTCTGCGTTTCGATATACTGCGGTCTGCGCAGCGTCAGGAGCGTGTCGAGCTCGCCTCCTTCGAGAAGATTTCGTCGAAGGTTGTCTGACCGGACAGATTCTGCGCGAGCATCTGCGTGGCGGCAGGATTATAGTGAATGACGCTGCCGGAGGTGTTGAACGCGACGACGCCGTCCGTCATGTGCAGGAACAGCGTGGAGAGCTTGTTGCGCTCGTTCTCGGCCTCGGAGATCGTATCCTGCAGAACCTTTGCCATGTGGTTGAAGTTCTGGGTCAAGTCGCCGATCTCGTCGCGGCTGTCGACCGTGACGCGGCCGGTATAGTCGCCCTGCGGCGACGCGCTTGTTCCGACGGTCAGCGCACGGATAGGCGTATCAGAATCTGCGACAGCAGGAAGGACAAAATCACACAGATCACCAGGCCCAGCGCCAGCGCGCGCAGGATGATGATCAGCAGCTCGCTCGTCAACGCATCGACTGTGGCGCGGTTGTCGCGGATGTAGGCGATATAGCTGCCGGACGCGGCGTCGACCGGCACGGCGAGGTCCATGTAGTTGTTCGTGACCGAACTGCTCTGCCCGACCGCGCCGTTCATGGCGGACAGAATGTTCTGCGTCATAACGACGCTGGTGCGCTGGTTGGAGCTGTCGAGCACGGAGCCGTTCTGGTCGAGAATGTAGACGTTGCGGCCCGTAATATCGATGCCGAGTCCGGCCTGCGCCATGAGAAGCTCCTTCATCTGCGCGGGCGCGTTGTCCTCCGCCGAAAGCCTTTGCAGCTGGGCGATGAATTCCGGGGTAAACGTGCCCTCCATCTGCTCATAGAACTGGGACACATAGAAATTGCCGACGCCGCTCATCAAAAACGCGCCAGTCGTCAGCATGAGGGCCAAAATCAGGATCACCATGATCATGACCATCTTCATGCGCAGGGACCGCATAGGCCGCCCCTCCTTTCTCGCGCGGGAACGTTATCCCGCGAAGTAATAGCCGACGCCGCGCCGGGTCAGGATATATTGGGGCTTGCCGGGATCGTCTTCGATCTTTTCACGAAGCCGCCGCACCGTCACATCGACCGTGCGCATATCCCCGTAATAGTCATAATTCCACACCCGCTGCATGAGATCTTCCCGGGAGAAGACCTTGCCGCGTTCGCGGATAAGATAGGAGAGAAGGTCGTATTCCTTCTGTGTCAGATCGACCGGCGCACCGTTTTTCGTCACCTGATAGGTCTCCTGGTTGAGGGCCAGACCGCCTGCTTCGACGGTGTTGGCCGCCTGGGCGGGCGTGGCCGGAGCGTATTCCATGCTGCGGCGGCGGATATTCGCCTTGACGCGGGCCATGAGCTCCTTCATGGAAAAGGGCTTGGTCATATAGTCGTCCGCGCCGGTCTCCAGTCCGAAGACCTTATCCATTTCCTCCTCACGGGCCGTGAGCATGATGATGGGCGTGGTGCGGTTTTCCCGCGGAGCGTTTTGCAGATGTCAAAGCCGCTCATTTTCGGCAGCATCACGTCCAGCAGGATGAGATCCGGATCCTTTGTCTGCGCAAGCAGCAGACCCGTCTCGCCGTCGAGCGCCTCGAGCGTTTCATAGCCCTCGCGCTTGAGATTGAATTTCAGGATCTCCACGATTGCGCGTTCATCCTCTACGATCAGGACTGTCTTTGCCATAGTGTATCCTCCTGTTTCTTAGACCGGGCGGCGAAGCGCCTTCGGATAGTGATTTTTGAGTTGGGTACCGTCGCCCTTTGCCCAGCCGAGCGAGAGCCCGTCCACCCGCACGAGCGTCCAGCCGCGCAGCCCCGACGGCAGTACGTTTCCGGACAGATACTGCCCGAGCTCCGGCGCGTCCGCCGCGAGCGAGACGCTGTTTTCCAGCGTCTTCAGCCACAGCGCCCAGGCGTGTGCGGGTCCAAAGCGGTTTTTCACCTCTCCCGAGCTCCAGCCCCGCGCGCAGCACGCGCAGGCCCTTGATCTCCGGCAGCCCCTGCGGGACGAGATACGCCACCTGCCCGAACAGCAAAAGCTTTCCTTCCGGCAGCGCCGCGCCGGTCTGGCGGCAGAACTGCGTCAGCTCCGCGGGCGTCTTCGCCGCAGGCTCCAAAGGGAGCTCCGCCGCGGGCGCATCGCCGGCCTTTTTGAGGACTGCCGCGTAGTGCCCTTCGCCGCGCAGCTTGTGCGGCCAGAGGCGGAAGGTATGTTCAAGCCCCGGCGCGGGGTGCTCCACCCAGTCCGGACGGCCGGGGGAAAAGTCCGGCGCGGGGCGGTTTTCCACAGAAAAATCGGGATTCTTCCACAAAAAATCGGAGATCACACCTTCGTTTTCCACAGGTGAGAAGGTACATGTGGAATACACCAGCCGCCCGCCGGGGCGCAGCATCTTTGCCGCGGACGTGAGGATCTCGCTCTGGCGGTTGGCACAGATGGCGTTTGTGTCCTCGTCCAGTCGGTGACGGCGGCCTCTTCCTTGCGGAACATGCCCTCGCCGGAGCATGGGGCGTCAACAAGAATTTTATCAAAATACCCTGCGAAGCGCTCCGTCAGTTTTTTCGGGTGCTCGTTTAAAACCAGCGCGTTGGAAATGCCCAGCCGCTCGATGTTCCCCGCGAGGATCTTCGCGCGCTTGGCGTTAATCTCATTGCAGACCAGAAGCCCGCGCCCCTGCAGCTTGCCGGCCAGCTGTGTCGATTTTCCGCCGGGGGCTGCGCACAGGTCGAGCACGCGCTCGCCCGGCTGCGGGTCTAAAAGTTCCGCCGGGGCCATAGCGCTCGGCTCCTGCAAATAATAAAGCCCCGCCGCGTGATACGGGGACAGGCCGGGCCGCGAAGCTGCGTCATAGTAGTACCCCGTCGGGCACCATGGCACGGGAGCGAGCGAAAAGCGGGACAGATCTCCCGTAAAGCCGGCTTTCAGCGGATTTTTCCGCAGACCGGTGCACAGTGGCCGGTCAAACGAAGCGCTGAACGCCGCGTATTCTTCTCCCAGCAGCGACTGCATCCGCAGTATGAATCCTTCCGGCAGCATTGCAGGTGCCTCCTCCCCAATTTACATATAGTTGTAGCTATTATATTGCATGTTTCCGGAAAAAGAAAGAGGCGCGCCGCAAAAATGCGGCGCGCCTCCGGTCTCATTTCGCTTATTTGTTCTTGAGCAGGTCACGGATCTCGGTGAGCAGGAGCTCTTCTTTGGTGGGCTCGGGCGCTTTTTCGGGTTCTGGCTCGGCGGGCTTTTCGAGCTTGGCCTTTGCGGTGTTCATCGCCTTGACCACAAGGAAGACGACGAAGGCGATCAGGAGGAAATCGATGATCGTGGTCAGGAAGGTGCCGAGACCCAGCACGACGGCTTCGCTTTACTACGGTCTCGCCCTCCATGACAGCGGGCTGGAGCGTGATATTGAGCGTCGACAGGTCGACGCCGCCGATCAGGCAGCCGATGAGCGGCATGATGATATCCGCGACGAGGCTGGCGCTGATCTTGCCGAAGGCCGTGGCAATGACAACGCCGATGGCCATGTCCATGACGTTGCCGCGGGAGATGAAGGTTTTGAATTCATTGAAGAACTTTTTCATCGGTCGATTCCTCTCTTATTCTCTCGTTTCTGAATGTTTGCCTCTTCAAGGCTCCCTTGTGTAAAGGGAGCTGGCGTACCAATAATGGCATAAACTACGCGCCTGAGGGATTGTTGTCGCAGATTTGCTATAAAACCCAAACCGCAAATTCAGTTTGCGGTTTGGGAAGAAATGAGCACAGAGGATAAGAGACGCCGCTTGCGGCGGCTCCGGCAGGCCCTATCTTTTTCTCGCAAGAGAAAAGATAGGGGAGAAAAAAGAGTGCTTGGTTACGTTTGGTGCTTCCTGCCTCTGAATTTAGGTGAGCACCTATTTTTCAGGTGTCGTTCCACACGATGGTCACCTTACGGATTTTTTGACTACGCGCCGCCTGATACGGGGGTTCCAAATTTGCAGCTAGTTTCCGTAGAATATCTGCCATCAATAGAAGGTGCTTTGGAAATCCAGATGAATGTTACCTTCTTGCGGGGAAAGGCTCCCCTTCTAGGGGCCGATTCCCCCTATCAGGGGGAAATGTCCCGAAGGGACAAAAGGGGTAGGGATGCTGTCACCGAAGGTGACTGAAGGTTGCTGCATATTTGCGGCGACCTCTCCTCTCTTCGCCGAGCCACCTCCCTGGGAGGGGAGGCCGTGCCAATGGCCTTCCCCTCATGAGGGGAAGGCTTTTGGCGCATATCGTTCGGAGCTTATCAGTGCTTCGGGATCAGCACTTCCTTGCCGCCCATGTACGGCTGCAGGCACTTCGGGATGGTGACGGTGCCGTCCTTCTGGAGGTGGTTCTCAAGGAACGCGATGAGCATGCGCGGGGGTGCAACGCAGGTGTTGTTGAGGGTGTGCGCCAGATACATCTTGCCGTCCGCGCCCTTGATGCGAATGCCGAGACGGCGGGCCTGTGCGTCGCCGAGATTCGAGCAGGAGCAGACCTCGAAATATTTCTGCTGCCGCGGGCTCCACGCCTCAATATCGCAGGATTTGACCTTCAGATCGGCCAGATCGCCGGAGCAGCATTCCAGCTGACGGACAGGAATCTCCAGTTGCGGAACAACTCGACAGAGTAACTCCAAAGCTTGTTATACCAGTCCATGGATTCCTCCGGACGGCAGACAACGATCATTTCCTGCTTTTCAAACTGGTGGATACGGTACACGCCGCGCTCTTCCAGACCGTGGCTGCCGACCTCCTTGCGGAAGCAGGGGGAATAGCTTGTGAGCGTCAGAGGAAGCTTTGCCTCCGGGATGATCTGGTCGATGAAGCGGCCAATCATGGTGTGTTCACTCGTGCCGATCAGATAGAGATCCTCGCCCTCAATCTTGTACATCATCGCTTCCATTTCGGGGAAGGACATGACGCCCTTGACAACGTTGCCGTGCATCATAAACGGCGGAATGACATAGGTAAAGCCCTTCTGATCAATCATGAAGTCGCGTGCGTAGGCCAGCACCGCCTCGTGCAGCCGCGCAATATCGCCCAGCAGATAATAAAAGCCCATGCCGGCCACGCGGCCTGCGGAATCCTTATCGATGCCGTCAAACGACTGCATGATATCAACGTGATGGGGAATCTCAAAATCAGGCACGACGGGATCGCCGAAGCGCTCTACCTCGACGTTGTGGCTGTCGTCCGGGCCGATGGGGACGGACGGGTCAATGATGTTCGGGATCACATACATGATCTCGCGCAGTTTCTCCTCCGCCTCGGCCTGCTTCTTTTCCAGTTCGGCGCGGCGCTCGTCGTCGGCCTTGACCTTGGCGTTGTTTTCATCAATCTGCTTCTGCAGTTCCGCTTTCTGCGCCTCATCCGCTTTTTTCAGCTGGCCGTAAAGCGGACCGTTTGCCTTCGACAGCTTGTTGCGGGCAGCCTTCAGCTGCTCGCATTCCTGCTGGGCCGCGCGTTTCTCCGCATCGAGACGGATGACGTCGTCTACAAGCGGCAACTTTTCATCCTGGAACTTTTTCCGGATATTTTCGCGGACTGCATCCGGATTTTCCCGCAAAAATCTGATATCGATCATTGGTTTCTTCTCCTCCTGTCATTCTCCGCCCAGCGTCTGGTATTCCTCCAGCGCCGTGGGCCCCAGATAATCCTTCAGCCGCTCGAGCGTCTGCATGGCGCGGGAGAACGTGACGTTTCCTTCGCGCGTGTCACAGCTCTTCGCCTCCAGCAGCGCTTCATATGCTTCCTTTGTCCGGTCAAGCTCGGTGCGCAGGGACTTGATCATTTCGTTCTCCGCGGCAGTGGCGTCCTCCTCGGCCTGCGAGGCGGCGTCGAGCTTTTCATTCAGCTCGTCGAGCTTCGCCTGCAGCTCCCTGTTTTCCTGCTCCAGGGCGATCTTCTCGTCCTGCAGGCTGCGGTTTTCCGCCTGCAGCGCCTCGGCGTTGGAAAGCGCGCTTGTGCTGGCGGCATTCAGTTCGGAAATCTTTGCTTCAGAGGAATGTGTCTGCAAAATCAGTGAGATCAGAACCAGCACAAAGGCGGCGGAAAACAGGATCGTCATATAGCGCAGCAGCGCGGCCTTGCGCTTTTCGCTCAGCGGCTTGCCGGGATCCTGCGCGGTCTCCGGCTGCGTCTGCGGGTTTTTGTTTTCGTCCATCAGTGATGCTCCTTTTTGCGGATGGTCTGCAGGGCGTCATAGAGCTGCTGCAGATCCTCCTGTCCGTAGTATTCCAGTTCGATCCGGCCCTTGCGCTTGCCGGAGACGATCCGGACCTTGCGGCCGAGACCGGCCGTGAGTTCCTTTTCACATTCCGCCAGATAATCCACCTGCGGCGGCTGGGGTTTGGCGGGCTGGGCCTGCTTGCTGAGCTTTTTGCACAGCGCCTCCGTCTGCCGGACGGACAGGCCGAGGGCCATGACCTTCTGCGCCAGTGACAGCTGCTGCGCTTCGTCCTTGACCGGCAGCAGCGCCCGCGCGTGACCGGCGGAGAGCGCCCCGTCCTTCACCAGCTCCAGAACGGCCGGGCTAAGGCTCAGCAGGCGCAGCGCGTTTGCGACCGCGGGGCGGGATTTGCCCACGCGGGCCGCCGCCTGCTCCTGCGTCATTTCATAGGTGCCCATGAGCTCCTGATAGCCGAGCGCCTCTTCGATCGGGGTGAGGTCCGCGCGCTGCAGGTTTTCGATGAGCGCGAGCTCCATCGCCTTCTTGTCGTCGGCCTCGATGACGACGACGGGCACCTCGGTAAGCCCCGCGAGCCGCGCCGCGCGCCAGCGGCGCTCGCCGGCGATGATCTGATAAAAGCCGGACGGCAGCTTGCGGACCGTCAGCGGCTGGATGATGCCGTGCATGCGGATGGACTCGGCGAGCGAAGCGAGCTCGTCCGGGTCGAAGGTTTTTCTGGGCTGGAGGGGATTGGGCTCGATCTTCTGCAGCGGCAGGTGTGACCGCGCCCTCCGCAGGCGTTTCGGTTCTGCTCATTGATATCTCCGAACAGGGCGCCAAGACCCTTGCCGAGACCTTTTTGCGTTGCCATAGTCGCAGCTCCTCTCAATCAGACTCTTTTGCAAGGATCTCCTGCGCAACGGCGTCATACGCCGCCGCGCCGCGGCTGAACTTATCGTAGGCGCACACGGGCATGCCGTGGCTGGGTGCCTCGGACAACCGGACGTTGCGCGGAATGGCCGCGGCGAACACCTTGCCGGGGAAGTGGCGGCGCACCTCTTCGGCGACCTGGGCGGAGAAATTCGTCCGGCCGTCGTACATGGTGAGCAGCACCCCGAAGATCGAGATCGTGGGGTTCAGCCGCTTTTTGACCGCGCGGAGCGTCACCATCAGGTCCGAAAGGCCCTCGAGCGCGTAATATTCGCACTGCACGGGGATCAGCACCTGGTCTGCTGCGCACAGCGCGTTCAGCGTCAGCAGCTCCAATGACGGCGGGCAGTCGATAAAGATGTAGTCATACTGCGCGCGCAGCGGCTCGAGCGCGTGCTTGAGCGCATATTCCCGCGCGTCCATCCCGACGAGCTCCACGCCCGCACCGGACAGCGCCACATTCGACGCCAGCACGTCGCAGTACGGCGTATGGATGACCGCGTCCGCAGCCGGGAAGCCGTCGATCACGAGCTCGTAGGTAGAGTGCGCCGCAGCGCTCTTTTCTACGCCCAGACCGGAGGTCGCGTTTGCCTGCGGGTCAAAATCGCAGAGCAGGACCTTTTTGCCCGCTTTCTGCAGCGCAGCCGCCAGATTGACCGCCGACGTCGTCTTCCCAACGCCGCCCTTCTGGTTCACAAACGCCAAGATCCGCCCCATAGGCCGCCTCACACTCCCTCGCGCCATTTTTGTAACCTATATTATACCGGCCCGTTTTCAAAAAAAAGCAATATTCTCCCACGATTTTATAGTTTTCTTATGTTTCACGTGAAACATTGAGTTTGAATGAAAAAATATATTCCCCAAACCCAGGAAAGGCGGTACGGCGGAATTCGCCGTGACGGATGAAACCGGTGCACTTGTGCCGGGCCGCTGTCCACCATCATCCGTCAGCCGAACTGACAGCCTGGACTGCATCAGGGGAAGCCATGGGAGTTACTTCAAAGCCTCCCCTTCCAGGGGAAAAGCACGGCGAAAGCCGTGACGGAGAGGTGCAAAATTTATGATACAGTCACCTTTTCTTGACAGCTCCCTGGAAGTGGAAAAACGCCCTTCCCTCGGTGATACCGAAGTAGCCGGAGGCGTTTTATTTTCATAATTTAATAGGTTCTAATCACAGCCTTGACTTTGCCCAAAATCTGCGCCTCATTGCCGTCGATCGGCTGATACGCCGGATTCTCCGGCAGCAGCCAGACCTGTTTGCCGGTCTTCTGAAAACGCTTGACCGTGGCCGAATCCTCGAGCAGGGCGACAACGATCTCGCCGTTGGTCGCGGTCTGCTGCGGGCGGACGACGACCTTGTCGCCGTCAAGGATCCCCGCGCCGATCATCGAATCGCCGCGCACGCGCAGCGCGAAGCAACCCGCCTCGCCCTCCCACGGGATATAGCCCTCGATGTTCTCGACCGCCAAAATCGGCACGCCCGCTGTCACGACGCCGACGACCGGGATGCGGTCGGCCCGGTGTGCGTCCGGCAGGGTAATGGCGCGCTTTTTCATATCGTCCATCTCGATGAGCCCGGCCTCGCGCAGCGCGTTCCGAGTGATAATGGACCGTCGCCGTAGACTGCAGACCGACGGCCGCGCAGATCTCCCGCACGGACGGCGCATATCCGTTTTCTGCGACGAACTGCGTCAGAAACCGCAGAATCTCCTCGCGTTTGCTGCTTGTACGACCCATGCTTGAACAGCCCCTTTTATTTGGGACCAGTATAACACATCCCGGTTAAAAATGCAAACGTTTGTTTAAAATTTAAACCTTCTCAGATTGAAAATCCGGGATATACTCTGCCGATCGCCGGGAAAAATCCTGTGTGTAGCCGTTGTCGAGCTCCAGCAGATACAGGTAGGAGAGAACGGCGTCGTATTCCTCCTGCGTGATGCGGCGGTCCAGCGGCGGCATGTTCTTCGCCCGCCACATGGGCACGTACTGACTCATGAGGCTGAACGAAACGCTTTTTTCGGAACGTCTCCGCAATCCAGTCCAGCACGCCGAGTGAGTTATCCATGCAGCCTGGCAGCACCAGGTGGCGGATGATGACCCCGCGCGTCATCTGCTCGTCCTCGATCACCGCAGCGCCCACCTGGCGGTACATCTCCCGGATGGCGGCGGCAGCCGTCTCGGCATAGTCCGGCGCGGCGGAGAGCTTCGCGGCCAGCCGGTCATCGCTGTATTTGAAGTCCGGCAGGTAGATATCGACCAGCCCCTCGAGCTGCCGCAGCGTCTCGACCGACTCATATCCGCCGCAGTTATAGACCACCGGCACGGAAAGCTTCGGCGTCAGGGCCGGGAGGATGGACGGCAGAAAATGCGTCGGCGTGACGAGATTGATGTTCTGTCAGCCCTCGTCGATCAGCCTCTCGAACGCGGCGCGCAGCCCGGCAGGAGAGAGCGGCTTCCCGAAATTCTCCTGTGAGATCACCCCGTTCTGGCAGAATGCGCAACGCAGCGTGCACCCGGAGAAGAAGACTGCCCCGCTGCCGTAGCTGCCGGAGATGACCGGCTCCTCCCAGTAATGCAGCGCGGCGCGCGCGGCATGGATCTGATCCGGCATCCGGCAGAAGCCGAGCTGCCCCGCCGTGCGGTCAACGCCGCAGCGGCGCGGACAGAGGGTGCAATGACGATAATCCAGCATAACATTCTCTCCAAACAGATGGTATCAGCACCAGTATAGCGGCTTTGCGGCCTTTACACAAGTTCCGATCTGTGATAAAATTGAAATCACATATAGGAGGAACATGCCATGAAAAAATTTCTCGCAGCCTCGCTGGCTGCTTTTTTGCTCTTTACCGCCGCAGCCTGCACCCGGCAGTCCTCGCCGCAGCAGACCCCGGAACCAGCCCAGCCTGTCACGCAGGAACCGGCCGCACAGCCGGAAGCGCCCGCACAGGAGCCCGCCGAGCCCATCCGCATCACGCCCAACCAGCAGGGGAGCGCCACACCGTCGGACGCCGTCTGGCTCGACGAGCCGGACACCATCCAGACCGATCTGGAAGAGATCGTGACCTGCACCTACACGCTGCCGCACCTGACGCTGGAGACGGACGAGGCCTCCGCCGCGGCCAACGCGATCTTTGACACGCTGTCGCAGACCGTCCTCTCCTACGCGCAGGAGACCGTCTATCCCCACCGCGCAGGAAAAGCAGGCCATCGGCTACGTCAACGGCGGCTACAGCATCAGCGAAGTGGACGGAACGCTGGTCGTCGACTATACGCTGTCCGTCTCCTATTCCACGGAGACCTCGGACCAGCAGTTCACGCACATCTATACCATCGATCTTTCCACCGGCGAGCTTTTGAAGGAGGAGTGAATGTTTCACGTGAAACATTCCCATGGACTATGAGTGAGTTACACCGCGGCGATCCGCTGCAGGTATCCATTGAGACCGCCACCATCGACGGCTCCGGCGTCGCGCGGGTGGACGGGCAGGTCGTCTTTGTCCCCGGCGCACTGCCGGGCGAGCGCTGCAGCATCCGCATTGCCCACGTCGGCCGTTCTGCCGTGTTTGCCCTGCTTCTTTCCGTTCTGACTCCGTCGGCGCATCGCGTGGAGCCGGATTGTCCCTATTTTCCAATATGCGGCGGCTGCGCCCTGCGGCATATGGACTACGAGCAGGAATTGGAACTCAAGCGCGCGCACGTCTAGAGCTGCCTGACACGCATCGGCGGCCAGACGCTCTCCTCCCTGCCCATCACCGGCGCGGAACAGATCGACGGCTATCGGAACAAGGTGCAGTTCCCCGTGCAGGAGCAGAACGGAAAGCCCGTCGCGGGCTTCTTCGCCGGAAAAACGCACACGGTCATTCCGGTCGCACACTGCCGCATCCAGCCGGACTGCGCGGACGCGATCCGCGGCGCGGTGCTCGCCTGGATGGAGCAAATCACATCCGCGCCTATGACGAAGACGCACATACCGGCTATATCCGCCACATCTATATCCGCTTCGGCGCGGAAAGCGGGCAGCTCCTCGTCTGCATCGTCGCCAACTGCGCGCAGCTGCCGAAGAAAAAGCAGCTCGTCGCGGCCCTGCTTGCTGCCGAGCCGGGCATCACGACGATCGTATTTTCGCCCAACACCAAAAAGGGCAATACCGTCCTCGGCACGGAATTCCATCCGCTTTATGGCGATGGGACCATCACCGATACGCTCTGCGGGCTGCAGTTCCGCCTGTCCGCCCCGGCGTTTTATCAGGTCAACCACGCACAGGCTGAGCGCCTGTATGAAAAGGCCGTGCAGCTGGCCGGATTGACCGGGACTGAGACGGTACTCGACCTTTACTGCGGCACGGGCACGATCACGCTCTGTCTTGCGCGGCACGCGAAAAAGGCCGTCGGCGTCGAGATCATCCCGCAGGCGATCGAGGATGCAAATTAACGCTGCACAGAACGGCATGGAAAACGCTGAGTTTTTCTGCATGGACGCCGGGCAGGCCGCGAAAATGCTGGCGGACCGGCGCACCCGGCCCGACGTCATCGTCGTCGACCCGCCGCGCAAGGGCGTCAGCGCCGACGTCATCGAGGCGATTTCGGGACCGCATGGCGCCGCCCGGCCAGCGCGTGGTCTACCGCCGCCGGCTGCGACCCCGGCCGGTGTGCGTCGGGGGACCGGAGCCGCTTTGGATGAAACTTTTTCAGACAAACAGCAGCACCGCGCATACACCGCCGCCGGCTACGACGGTGTAGATCTTTCTGGCTTCCGCGTCCTGCAGACCGCGCCGAAGCCTTCGACCTCTTCCTCCAGTTCAATAAGAATGCAGAGTTGGTAATGACCAGCACGGAGCCCGCGTTGTGGACCAGTGCGCCGACGACGGGATCCAGCGTCCCGTTGATGGCCAGCGCAATGGCGATGAAGTTGAGCGTCATGGAGAAGGTCAAGTTGAGCTTGATGGTGGTCATCATCCGCCTGGAGAGGGCCACGAGATGCGGCAGCTCCTTCACCTCATCGTCCACCAGCGCAATATCTGCCGCATCCACGGCAATATCACTGCCGACGCCGCCCATGGCGATGCCCACATCCGCCTTTTTTGAGCGCCGGAGCATCGTTAACCCCATCGCCGATCATGCAGACCGGCATGCCCTTCGCCTGATATTCCCCGATGGCGTTCAGCTTATCCTCCGGCAGGCAGTTTGCCCGCACCTCGCGGCTCTGCAGCTTCCCGGCGATGGTCCGGACTGCGTTTTCGTGGTCGCCGGTCAGCAGGACCGGCTGCACGCCGAGGCCGGACAAGGCGGCGATGGTCTCCGCGCTTTCCTGCCGCAGCGTGTCGGACAGAGCGAGAAAACCGGCAAAGCTGCCGTCTACCGCCACATACGTGACCGCTTTTCTATACCGTACGGTGTATGCGGCCATTATACCTATGGGGGGTATTGGTTATCAAGACAGAAAAAAGAACAGCCGGTCCATCGGACCGGCCGCTCAGAACTGTATATTCACTGCATATTTGCAAACCGCTCCACCGCCTTGGTGAAGCTCTCGATGGTCTTGTCCGCGTCCCCGTGCTCGATGCCGTCCCGGACGCAGTGCTGGATATGCCCCTCCAGCACGACCTTGCCGCAGCCGTTCAGCGCGGATTTGGCAGCGTTGATCTGCGCCAGAATGTCCTCGCAGGGAATATCCTCGTCGACCATCCGGTCAATGGCCTGCACCTGCCCGATGATCTTTTTCAACCGCCGATGCAGATTTTCCGCATCCATACATTGTTTCATTGCTTTACCTCCATACCATTAGGGGTATGTGTAATTATATTGTATCCCCTGCGGTTTGTCAATGCAGCCGGTCTTCCCGTCCCGGCAAGAAAACAGGCCAAACTTATTCAAAAAGCACAGTCCGGGCGGCCATATCCGGCTTTTTTTCGTATGCCGGCGGCCGGTTTCGGGCTTTTCTTTTGCCTATAAATCTGATAGACTATTGATGGAAATCATTCGCTCGGGAGGCGCGTTTATGTCCGTTTCTTGTCAGAAGATTGATCCGGCGCAGTGGCCGAGAAGCGAGAGCTTTGCCTTTTTCTCCTCGCTCGACCAGCCGTTCTACAGCGTCTGCTTCCGCGTGGACGTCACGGCGCTGCACGCCTATACCAAAGCCAATGGGTTGTCATTTTATCATTCCATGGTCTGGCTCGTCACGCAGGCCGTCAACGAGACAGAAAACCTGCGCTATACCCTCCGCCGCGGCGAGGTGTATCTGCTCCCGGCGCGCACGCCGAGCTTTACGGAGCTGAAAAGGGCAGCGAGCAGTTCCGGATCCTCACCGTTCCCTGGGATTCTTCGCTTCCCGCCTTCTGCCGCGCGGCGAAGGAGAAAAAGCGAGCGGCAGACCGCGTTTCTCGAGTCCGCCTCGGAGACCGATGACCTCGTCTACCTCTCCTGCCTGCCGTGGTTCGACCTTACCTGCTGCACGAACGAGCGGAATTTTGACAAGGACGACGCCATCCCCCGCATCACCTGGGGCAAATATGTCCGGCAGGATGACCGTGAGACGCTGGGTCTCTCCATCGAGGTCAACCACCGCTTTGTCGACGGCGTGCATCTCGGCCGGTTCTATGAAGCCCTGCAGCAAAAAATCAACGATCTGGAGTAACCAAACAAATCCATGAAAAACAGTAAGCTCGCCGCCCTGTCCTTCCTCAGAAAACCGATCACCGCCAAATATGGAGCGTATCTGCAATGACTCTTACCCAGCAAATCATCACCATCGCCCTGTGCGTGCTCGGCACGCAGCTGACGCGGTTCGTACCGTTTCTGATCTTCAATGAGCACCGGAAGACACCGGCATTCGTGCAGTATCTCGGGAAAGTTCTGCCCGGCGCCATTTTTTCGATGCTGGTCGTCTACTGCCTGAGATCCGTCTCCTTCCGCCGCTACAGCTACGGCCTGCCGGAGCTCATCGGCATCTTCATCACCGCCGGCCTCCACCTCTGGAAGCGCAACATGCTCCTCTCCATCGCCGCCGGCACGATCACCTACATGCTGCTGATCCGGAATGTCTTCGTCTGAGCACACGCCAAGGCTCCCTTATGTAAAAGGGAGCTGTCAGCGCAGCTGACTGAGGGATTGACTCTTGCAGATTTGCGCCTGCCGGTTGTCTCCGACGGCCTTCTTTTCCGTCTTCCCGGCAAAGAAGGGGGAGAAGGCGCTGAATTACGTTTTTAGTGCTTTCTGCCTCTGAATTTAGGGAAGCCTCAACGTTTCGGTCTGGCGTTCCACTCGGTGGTCACCCCACGGGCGTCTGACTACGCGCCGCCTGATACGTGGGAATCAGATTTGTGAGCAGTTACCTTTGAATATTTACAGGAAATAGAAGGTGCAGTCTGGATTTGTTGGTCTGCACCTTTTGCATGGGTCTTTCTTTATTTGCTCTGCACCCTGTAGGGGGCGGGGCTCTGCCCCGCCCGCTGCTGCAGTTTTCGTCGGAAGAACGGGCGGAGCAGAGCCCCGCCCCTACAACCTGCCCCCGCAAGAAGGTAACACCTATCAAAATTTCAGTCGCACCTTCTATTGATAGCAAAAATTCTACGGCAACTAGCTGCAAACTTGACACCCCCGTATCAGGCGGCGCGTAGTAAGACGCCCATAAGGTGAGTACCATGTGGAATGCCAGACCAAAACTAGGGGCCTGCTTGAATTCAGAGGCAGAACGCACCAAACGCATCCAAGCACTCTTTTCTCCCCTATCTTTTCTCTTGCGAGAGAAAAGATAGGGCCGCCGGAGGCGCGTCAGAACCGGCCTCGACGGAACGAGTCCCCGCTGTTCGCGGAGCCTCTTTTCCTCTGAGCCCGTTTCTTCCTTTCCAAACCGCAAACTGAATTTGCGGTTTGGGTTTTATGGAAAATTTATGACGACCTCTCAGTCAGCTTCGCTGACAGCTCCCCTGGGAGGGAGCCTTTTCCGCTGCGGCGGGGTTATTTTTTTATTATATAAAGTATCCGCTGGTTCTCCCCTTGAAAATTGTCCACAGCTGTGTTATGATTATTGTGCATAAATTTGTGTTTTTTCCGCCGGTACGGCGATAGAAAGAAAGGAACTGCGCATGTATTCAACCGCTTACGTCTGGGCCAAGGTCCTGGGGCATATGGAGGCCCGGCTGACGCCGCAGGTCGTGTCGACCTGGTTTGACGATACCGAGATTCTCGAGCTGACGGATCAGAAGCTCTTTGTACTCCCCCCTCCACCTTCCGCAAGGATATCATCCTCCGCCGCTGCACCGGCTACATCAAAGAGGCCATGCAGGAGATCTTCCAGATGAACGTTGAGATTGAGGTTTTGGACGAGACGGAGATTGAGGCGTACCGCGGCCGGTCACAGAAGCCGGAGTTTATCGAGTTCAACCCGCAGTTCACGTTTGATAATTTCGTCGTCGGCTCGTCCAACCGCTTTGCGCACGCGGCGGCTGTCTCTGTCGCCAACAATCCGGCGGAAACGTATAACCCGCTGTTCATTTACGGCCCGTCCGGCCTCGGCAAGACGCATCTGCTGTATGCCATCGCCAGCGTCGTGCATAAAAATCATCCCAGCTACAACATCGTCTATATCAAGGGCGACCAGTTCACCAACGAGCTCATCGCCGCCCTGCAGGAGGGCCGCAACAACGAATTCCGCAACAAATACCGCAACGCGGACCTCTTCCTCGTCG
>VOFC01003998.1_pt1 | contig 84951 bp, 110 predicted proteins | sample 5384161 | NCBI WGS metagenome assembly VOFC01 (sample SAMN12384722, study PRJNA508395) | human gut metagenome | isolation source: healthy gut B | host: Homo sapiens | reverse complement strand
TGACTTCGGCAATCATCTTCTGAAATCCGGGTCGGTCGAATTGCATACCAGAGATATCTGGTGCTCTACGACCGGGACTCTCTGACGGTGAGCCGCAAGCTGTCTGCCACGGTGGAGGAGTACATCGACGACCACTAAGCAGCCAGCCCAGCGTTTTCCATCATTTGCAGGTAGGGCAGACCGTGGGCATCCCCGGCTCGTTCAATTTCCTTCATCTGCGCAGCCGTCACAATGCGATGTTTCATGTTGGCACCTTCTCTCGAACGCTAAGCAGCTCTCACTGTCTCCCAAGGCTCGCTGCCCTGGTTGTTGATATCAATCTGGCACAGCTTCATGGCAGAAAGTGCTGTATCGTGAGACTGGGGGGTGACGCAGGCGCAGCAGGCAGCGTCCACGGAAACATCGCTTTCCGGGAAGGTCGCTTTGCACAGGATGGCATTGGAAGCACACAGATGCCGGTGCACAGACCCACCAGCTCGATCTCCGGGGTTTCGGTCCCGGCGGCGGTCTTGAGCTTTTCCGCCAGCAGGGTGGAGCCAAAGGTGGGCTTGCAGATAAAGTGGTCTGCAGGCACGCCCTCCAGCGCCTCTGCCACCAGCGGATTCAAAGCGTGACCCTGACTGCCGGCGATGCAGTGTGCCACCGGGAGATGACGTCCCTCATTGGTTTCCAGATAGTTGTCCGGGTGGGTATCCTGGGTCACAAAGATCTGCTCCGGACGGTAGGTGCGGATCTTTTCCAGCACCTTCGGCAGAATGGCTTCGGCCTCTTTTTGTGCCAAGCGAGCCGGTGATAAAGTCGTTTTGCATATCCACAACGATCAGAAATTTCATACGGAGTACCTCCCAAACTGATGTGTCAAGACACCTTTTTCTATCAGTATAACGGATAGAGCAAAAATTGCAAGGGCTTTGTTTGGTGGCGGTGTTTTTGGCAGAAAGACAGGGCTTTATGGGAGCGGAATCTTTTCCGCAGAGAGAAATCATGGTATACTGGATCCAAAGTGATCAAATGGGAGGTACCGTTATGAAGTGGGGAATTTTAGCGACCGGCACCATTGCCAAAAAGTTTGCGTCTACGGTGGAACAGATGGGCGCAGAAGGGGAGCAGCTTGTTGCCGTGGGCTCACGGCATCTGAAAAGCGCACAGGCGTTTGCACAGCAGTACGGCATTCCCCGCTGCTATGACTCCTACGAAGCCCTTGCCGCCGACCCGGAGATGGAGGCTATCTATGTTGCCACTCCCAACACCCTGCACTACGAAAACTGCAAGCTCTGCTTGGGGCATGGCAAGCACGTTCTGTGCGAAAAGCCCTTTACCATCAACCCGGAGCAGGCGCAGGAGCTGTATCGTCTGGCGGAGGAAAAGCACCTCTTTCTCATGGAGGCATTCTGGATCTGGCTGCTGCCGCTGTACGACCGAATGCGCGAGATCCTTACTGCTGGCACCATCGGGGAACTGAAGCAGATCACCTGTCAGTACGGCTTTGTGGCCTCCGGTGCCCGGAAGGACCGCAAGTTTGATTCCAGTCTGGGCGGTGGTGCGCTGCTGGATATCGGCATCTACAATCTGGGCTTTCTGCGCATCCTCACCGGACAGGAACCGGAGAAGGTGGAGACCAAAGAGGTCCACATCAACGAGTACGGCACCGACGATTACAGTCGCCTTGCGCTGACCTACCCCGGCGGCTGCAAGGCGGAGTCCACCCAGACCATTGGGCAGGAGCTGGAGCGCAACGCCCGTATCGTGGGCACCAAGGGCAGCATCTTTCTGCCTGATTTCCAGCACGCCGAGACCATGACGCTGGTAGTGGAGTGCAAAGAGCCGGAGGTCATCCGCTGCCCGGTGGACATCAACGGCTTTGAGTATGAGATCCGGGAAGCAAGCCGCTGCGTCAAGCTGGGGCGTACCGGAAGCGACCGCTACACCCCGCAGGATAGCCTTGCCCTGACCCGTCTGATGTACGACACCCGCATGAGCTGGGGCATGAAGTTTGTGGGCGAGGTGTAAGCGCACACCTTGCCGCAGGTCTTTTGCGTGCGAAAACTATGATATACAGAGAGCGACAACTCGGAATTTACTTCTACTTGGACATACAAACTGTTGACAGTAAAGCTCCTATATAGTATTATTTGATAAAATACTATATAGGAGTTTTTGTATGAAAATGAATGGCGGATTTCTTGTTACCAAAATAAAACAACTTGGAGATCGAATCTTTGAGAAGATTCTCAGCGAAAAGAATATTGATGCGTTTAACGGAGCCCAGGGGCGTATTCTTTATGTACTGTGGCAGGAAGATGGAATCTCAATCAGGTCACTCTCGATTAAATGTGGATTAGCGATAACTTCTCTTACTACGATGCTGGAAAGAATGGAAAATCAAGGGCTGATAAGACGTGTTCAGTCTGAAACGGACAAAAGGAAAACACTCCTGTTTCTGACTGAAAAAGCACATGCCTTAAAGGACGAATATGATTCTGTATCTGATAAAATGTGCAGTATTTACTACAAAGGTTTTTCGGAGAAAGAAATTACCCAGTTTGAGGAATGCCTCGACCGTATCAGAAAGAATCTTGAGGAGTGGCAGAAATCATGAGTATTTGTATCAAAGATCAGATTCAAAACATGAATATCGTCATCGGATGTACAGTGGGGTGTGCATATTGCTATGCCCGCAATAATGTGAAACGCTGGCATATGATTGATGACTTTGCTGACCCTGAATTCTTTCCGGGTAAGCTCAAGATGATGGAAAAGAAACGTCCGCAGAACTTTCTTCTTACCGGCATGAGCGATCTTTCCGGCTGGAAGTCAGAATGGAGAGACGAGGTATTTGAAAAAATCCGTGAAAATCCACAGCATCAGTTCCTGTTCCTTACAAAGCGACCAGATCTGCTGGATTTTGATACAGATTTGGAAAACGCATGGTTTGGTGTTACGGTGACGAGAAAAGCAGAACTGTGGCGTATTGACGCACTACGGGAAAATGTCAGAGCAAAACACTATCATGTTACCTTTGAGCCGCTATTCGACAATCCAGGTTCAGTTGATCTTTCCAGGATCAACTGGATCGTTGTCGGCACCATGACTGGAGTTCAGAGCAGAAAGGTTCATACGGAGCCGGAGTGGGCATGGTCTCTGACAGATCAGGCGCATATGCTTGACATTCCTGTATTTATGAAGGAAGATCTTGTCCCTATCATAGGGAATGAAAATATGATTCAGGAAATGCCGGAAGAATTCAATAAAGTGTTGGAGGTACAGAGATCATGGCAAAAAGTAATAAATGGAATCCTCATTAATGAGGCGGAAACAAAGAACATCATGACCAAGTCCAGTCTGCCGGTAGGCGGTTACTCGGTCAATCCATATGTAGGCTGTACACATGCCTGCAAGTATTGCTATGCTTCTTTTATGAAGCGCTTTACCGGACATAAGGAGGAATGGGGCACTTTCCTTGATGTGAAGCATTGGCCGGAAATTAAGAATCCGAAGAAATATGCCGGACAGCGGGTGGTCATCGGTTCTGTGACAGATGGCTACAATCCACAGGAGGAGCAATTCGGGAATACCAGAAAACTTCTGGAGCAGCTAATTGGCAGTGACGCAGATATTCTGATCTGCACCAAGTCGGATCTTGTGGTACGAGATATTGATCTGCTGAAGAAGATTGGACGAGTAACTGTTTCATGGTCGATCAACACACTAGATGAAAATTTCAAGAACGATATGGACTCTGCTTCGAGCATTGAGCGCCGTATCTCTGCTATGAAGCAGGTATATGAAGCCGGGATCCGTACAGTCTGTTTCGTATCTCCGGTATTCCCCGGCATCACGGATTTTGAAGCGATCTTTGAGCGGGTAAAGGATCAGTGCGATCTGTTCTGGCTCGAAAATCTCAATCTTCGAGGCGGTTTCAAAAAGACAATTATGGATTATATCGCCGGACAATATCCTGATCTTGTACCATTTTACGACGAGATCTATAACAAGCATAACCGCAGCTACTTTGAAGCACTTGAAGTAAAAGCGGAGGAAATGGCTAAGAAGTATGACTGTCCATTTGTGGATAATGAAATGCCTTATGGAAGAGTCCCGCAGGGGCATCCGGTGATCGTGGATTATTTCTATCATGAGGAAATCCAGAGGGACACATCTGGTTTGTGATGGATTGCGGCAGCGAGATCGGCAATGCGGCAAAATATAACCGGCAGCTTGCGGCGCAAAAGCACCTGCGGTACATGGGTACAGCTCAGATCATCATGCCGGAAAACTACATTGCCATGTTCAATGCGCCGCAAAAAGAGCAGGCCCGGAGCATCGTGGAGCAGGCAGAGCCTGCGCTTCAGAAGGCGCTGGCGCAGGTCAGAGCTGGGCAGGAATTTTCTCCACTGAGAGACACCCGCTACGACCGCTTTATGAGCGGCCCGGTAAACCCGGCGTTCTATCGCTTTTTTGTGAAGGCGGATGCCTTCCGGGCAACGGATGCCTGTATCGGATGCGGCAAGTGCGTGGAGCTGTGCCCCCTGAACAATATCCGGCTGGAAAACGGCAAGCCGGTCTGGGGCAAACATTGCACCCACTGCATGGCCTGCATCTGCGATTGCCCCAAAGAGGCCGTCGAGTATATTGAAAAGTTGAATCATCAATATATTGATCTGCTGAACGGGGATGGTCTGGCATCTGATAAGTTCTGGGGGCTGAATCAACGCATCCGTGAGGATCGAAAAAGTCTGGGTGTTCAGATGGAACTTCGTAAACCGGATCTGCCGTATACGCTGGTCAATCTGCTGCATGAGAAAATTATCACGGAAGATGACCTGAAGCAATTCAGCAATGTATTGCAAGACGCGGTGAAACAGCTACAGGAACGAATGGAAGAGTGAATGCATACAACAGCAAAGGAGAAAACCTATGGAATATCTTTATGAAAAAGCACAGGAGAGCGCCGAGTATATCAAAATGCATACCACCAAACGCCCGAAAATCGCGGTGGTGCTCGGCTCCGGCCTTGGCAACCTGACCGCAGACTTTACCGAGACGGAAGAACTGCCCTATAAAGACATTCCGAACTTTCCAGTGTCCACCGTGGCAGGCCATAAAGGCGCATTGCTGGCGGGCAAGCTGGGCGAGAAAGAGGTCTATGCGCTGGAAGGACGATTCCACTTTTTATGAAGGCTACTCTATGAAGGAAGTCTGCTACCCGTTCTATGTCCTGAAACTGCTGGGTGTGGAACAGGTGGTGCTGACCAATGCCTGCGGCGGCATCAACCGGGAGTTTGCGCCGGGCACCCTGATGCTCCTCACCGACTTCATCAACATGATGGGTACGAACCCGCTCATCGGTCCCAACGACGAGCGCTTCGGCCCGCGTTTCCCGGACATGACCGAGCCGTACAGTCTGGAACTGCGGAACCTCGCCAAACAGACCGTCGATGAACTGGGCATTTCCTATCAAGAGGGCGTTTATCTGGGCTTCATGGGTCCCTGCTACGAGACCGCCGCCGAGATCCGTGCCTTTGCGGGTATGGGGGCCGATGCCGTGGGCATGAGCACCGTGCCGGAAACCATGGTCTGCAATTATCTGGGTATGAAGGTGCTGGCCGTCAGCTGTATCACGAACATGGCCACCGGCATCCAGACGGTGAAGCACAGCCACGCCCGCGTGCTGGAGATCGCCAATCAGGCCGGGGAGACCCTGTGCCGCTGGCTGGGCGCAGTGATCCAGAAGATGGAAGGGTGAGAACGCCTTTTTCCGAGAGACTCATAAACAAATAAATATCCCCCGGCCCGCCGGGGGATATTTATTGCGTCTGTGCCTTTTCCTGCAGGTGGTAGTATGATATACTTGTAACGATAAATCGGAAGTTGCAGGGGATAACAGAGATGAAAAAATAGGATAATCGGTGTTATATTTTTAATTGTCTTTGTGTCAATCAACCTTTGGGCCATTTTGACAAAGAACTATTCCAATTCATTTCTGGCAGGAATTGCGGGGATGTGTCTTGTTACCGCAATTCTTTATCTCCGAAAAGGAAAAAAAGTGATCCAATTCCTGCGTGTCTGACAAAATAATCCTTCCTTCTGTGATCCAATCACGGAAATTAAAGCTGAGAATTGTTATCATATAGACACAAGAAACACAAAAACATTCTCAGGAGGATTTCGATATGAGTGCAAAGTTTTACATCTGTGACCACTGTGGTAACCTCATCACCACGCTCCACGATGCAGGCGTTCCGATGCTCTGCTGCGGTGAAAAACTGCGGGAGCTGATTCCCAACACTGTAGAAGCCAGCGGCGAAAAGCATCTGCCGGTGGTCGAGCGCTCCGGCAGCACCCTGACCGTCACGGTGGGCGCGGTGGAGCACCCGATGGTGGATGTCCACCATATCCAGTGGCTCTATGTGGAAACGGCGCAGGGCGGCCACATCCGTTATCTCCATCCGGGCGAGGCACCCAGAGCGGTTTTTGAGCTGGGGAGGAAACGCCGGTGGCAGTTTATGCCTACTGCAATCTGCATGGCCTGTGGACGACAAAACTCTGATAAAACAATAAGTCCCCTCCGCGCAGATACCCGGGAAGCGAGATCCGGGTCTGCACGGAGGGGACGATTTTGTTATAGCAGAACTTCTTTGGTCTGTTCGATTTCAACAGGGCACTCTGCAAGCAGGCCGGAATGCTGCCGGTACGCATCCGGTTCCATCCGCCATGCGATCCCGCAGCCAGCAGAAAGTTCCCGCGGAACAGGGATCAGCCTGCCGGGAATCCCGTTCTGTTTGCAAAAGGCTTCCAGTTCCATGACCGCAGAAGTAGTGTAGAATGTCAAAACCTGATAGGGCTTTTTTTTGCTCTCATACGCTGCCGTTATGCCTGAAAGGTAATCTCAAAACAGCCATCCGCCCGCGTGGTCGTCTGACCGTCCTTGTGTTCATATTCCAGCATCTTTTCAATGTTTTTGCGGGTGTGCGCTTCATCACCGAGAACGCGGATCATCTCGCCCGGATGCTCTTCCATCGCATCCATCGTCAGCAACACCGGTTCAGGGCAGGAAAGGCCGCGAACGTCCACTTCAACAAATTTAGCCATTGTGCTTTCTCCTTTTTCAGATCACTTTGCCGCTTTTTACGGCGCAGGTTGGTTGCTGCAATCATAAACAACAGTACAATGCAAACGATGACTGCAATCTTGCCGGGCATGGCCGGGCCGCCGGGAACAGCGGCATCGGTCGCTGTGGCAGCTTTGGCGGCGCTGCCGACCAGATTAAAATTGTGTGCAAAAGCGGCACCCAGAAGCATACCGAGGAACGTTACCGCGCTGTCGGAGGAACCCTGCCCTGCAAGGATCAGCTGACGCAGCGGGCAGCCACCGGCCAATACCGCTGCAAAGCCGACAACGTACATGCCAAGGATGTTCCACAGATGCTGCGAATGTGCAATGGGCTGGCCGGAGAAGCTCAGATGGAAATTGCCGGTGGCAATATTATAAATGGTCATGACCGCAAACAGCGCGGCAATAATGCTGAGCAGGTCGAAATTCTTCATCAGGATCACATCGCGGATGCTTCCGGCAAAGCACATACGGCTTTTTCTGTGCGAGGGCACCGATGACCAACGCGACCATCAGTGCCAGCAGCAGCGGAGCGTGCTTGCTGCCGGGGCCTTCCGTGCTTGCCGCATAAGCACCCGTTGCCACACCAATCACCAGCAGAGCAGCCAGCAGAACCGGCAGCACCGCACCGCTGAGCGACTTGGTTTCATAGGCTCTTCCCAGAGAAAAGCCTTTTTCAAGAAGCAGGAGCCAGTGGCGACACCGCCAGCAAAGCCGATGAGCGCCACATACGCATTCAGGTCACCGGCAGACATCCGTAGCACCATGCGCAGCGGGCAGCCCAGAAAGACCAGTGCACCGATCATCATAACGGCACCCAGCAGAAAACGCACCATCGGCGCAGAACCGGCGGTAGAGCGATACTCTTTGGTTGCCATGGAAATCAGGAACGAGCCGCAGACAAAGCCGACGATCTCAGGGCGGAAATACTGAACGGGTGCAGCGGTGTGCAGTTTGAGCGCGCCTGCCGCGTCGCGGATGAAACAGGCCACGCAGATTGCCATGTTGGCCGGGTTGCCAGACATGGCCAGAAGCATGACCAGAAGTCCGATGACCACACCGGACAAGGCCAGCTTCCATGTTTTGTCGAATAATTTCATGATTGCCTCCTTTTTTTAGCGGGTGAACTTTACCAGTTCAGTATAACACACACGATTTTTTAGGTGAAATTGATTTTATTGATAATCTGTATGTACTTATTGATATAATCAATGAGCGGAACTATAATAGAAGAAAAAAAGCCTTTTCAGCACAAAAAGGAGCGCAGCATGGATATCCGCCAACTGGAAGCCTTTGTGTATACCGTAAAATACCAGAGTTTTTCCCTTGCGGCTCAAAAAGCTTTATCTTTCGCAGCCGACCGTCAGTTCGCATATCAACAATCTGGAAAAAGAACTTCATACACGACTTTTTGAAGCGAACGACCAAGAGTTTGTCGGTTACGCCCGCAGGGCAGACCCTTTACAACTACGCAGCCGAGATCCTGAATCTCCAGCAGAAAGCGATTCTGGAACTTTCCGATAAAAATCAGAAGCTGCTGCATCGGTGTTTCCTCCGTTCCGTCCCTCTATCTTCTGCCGGAACTGCTGTCGGCGTACCATCAGGAAATGCCGGATGTCCGCTTCCGTACCAGCTGCTCGGACAGTCTGGATGTCATTCGGAAAGTAACAGATGGAACCTGCGATATCGGGCTGGTCGGCACGAAAATTTCGGATACACCCTGCCGCTTTCTGCCGGTCACTTCGGATGAACTTGTGATCGCGGCCCCGGCTACACCGCATTTTCAGGCCTGCCTGGAATTGAAAGATCCGGTTTCCATGCTGCTGAAAGAACCATTTCTCCTGCGGGAGGATACTTCGGGGACAAAACAGGAAACGCTCTATTATCTGAAAAACCGGGGACTTTCGCTGGACGATCTGAATGTGATCGCTGTAATGGATGATGCCGCTTCGCTGATCCGCTGCATCACACTGGGGATGGGCATCTCCATCCTTTCCCGCGCAACGGTTCAGAACGATGCACAGCTTGGAAAGCTGTTGATCATTCCTCTGGAACAGTCGGCTTTCTTGCGGAAACTCTATATCGTGTATTCTTCCGCACAGTTTATGTCGGAACAGACGGCGCACTTTTTTGCGTTTATGAAGCAGTTCTATGCCATTTCCTGAAAAAGGAACCGATGGCTCCCGGCCTGTGGATGACAAAACTCTGATAAAACGAAACGTCCCTTCTGCGCAGATACCCGGAACGTGAGATCCAGGCCTGCACGGAGGGGACGTGCGTTGTTTCAAAGCTGTCACAGGCATTTGCCGCAGCCGTGCCACGGATTCCAGATATCGTGCAGGATGACCACCTCCCATTAAAACACCGGGTGCCACTCGTCTCGGATGCCGATGTCGTCACAGACGATTTTGCCGCAGAGCGGTGCGGACGATACTGCCGTGTGCAGCGGCTTGTAACTGTCAAAGGTGACGGTCAGGTCGGCACGGACGGCACCTTCGGCTACCTCTCCGGTGTCGGTGCTGATGCCGCTGGGCAGGTCTATCGCCAGAACAAATGCGCCGTTTTCATGCTGACAATTCATCAGCGCACAGGCGGCAAGGCCGGAAGGACGCAGACTGCCATGGAATCCGGTGCCGTAGAGCGCATCCACGACAGCAGTAAATGGTTCATGCGAAAGCCCGGAGCCGTCGGAGCAAATTTCCACCGGCAGACCGTGCAGGCGTTCAAAATTTGTGATGGCATCGGGCGTTTTCGGCTCACCCTCGGCCAGAAGGACGGTCACCTTCCAGCCCTCTTTTGCGGCGGCGCGGGCGATGACAAAACCGTCCCCGCCGTTGTTGCCCTTTCCGCAGACCACCAGCAGAGAGCCGGGCTGCGGAAGGACGTTTTTCAGTTCGGCGTAGGCTGCAAGCCCGGCGTTCTCCATCATCTGCAGATAGGGCAGGCCGTGAGCATTTCCGGCCTGTTCGATGGCCTTCATCTGTGCAGCCGTGACAATACGATGCTTCATTTCGGAACCTCCGCGTTTCGGTCTTATCGCCCGATGATCCTCCATTCAGCCAGCAGGATTACCAGAAAAATCAGGTTGGACAGGGTGAACAGCTTGAAGTAGCGGCCTTTTTCCTCCGGCAGCTCCCGCGCGATCTGGCGGTAGGAAATCAGGCTGGCCATGGACGCGATCAGGGTGCCAAGGCCGCCGAGATTCGTGCCGATGATAAGCGCGGCGGTTTCATCCGTGAACCCGGACAGGAGCAGGGCAGCGGGAACATTGCTGGTGACCTGCGAAGCCAGAACTGCCACCAGCACTTCCCGCCCGGCGAGGATGGCTTGCAGCCAGCCCGAAAAGGCCGGGATGCGCCCCCAGATTGCCGATGAAAACGAAGAATGCCACAAAGGTCAGCAGCAGGGGTAATCCACATTGCGGAGAGTGGAGCGGTCAGCGCAGAGGGTACAGACCAGCACAGCGGCAAAGGCAACGCCGTAGGGCAATACCCGGACGACCGCCAGCAGACAGACCGCAAACAGCACCGCATCCAGCAGGATGATTTTCCGGTCTGCGGTGGTGTTCGGCTGCTCCGGGAGCGCACCGATGCAGGAGGATGCCTGTTTGCGGCAGACCATGACCGCCCAGCCCACCAGAAGCAGCAGCGAAAACGACCGTGTAGGGGAACATGAGCAGGAGGAACTCCGCCATGCGCATTCCGCTTTTGCCGTAGAGGTAGAGGTTCTGTGGGTTGCCGATGGGCGTGAGCATACTGCCAAGGTTGGCCGCGATGGTCTGCATGCACACCACCGGGATGGTCAGCGCCCGGCGGGTGTCCGGCGCAAGGCCGCTCAGCACCACAAAGGTAAAGGGGACAAAGGTCAGCAGGGAAACGTCGTTGGTGATGATCATGCTCCCGAAGAAGCACAGTCCGACCAGAACGAGCACCAGCTGCAAGGTGCTGCCGGTCCGTGCCAACAGCGCTCGGCCCATCCGGTCAAAAACGCCCTGCCGCCGCAGTCCGGCCATGATGGTCATTAGGGAAAATAGAATAGCGTGCGCAGGTCGATGTAACCGAGGTAGTCTGCATCCGGCGGCACAAAGAACATGGAGAGCACGGCCAGTACGGCGGCGACCGAAAGAACGGTCTCCTGTTTGAGAAATCGCTTTAACTTCATTTGAAATTCCATAGCATCCGCTTTCTTTCAAGAATAATCGATACATCCTTTAGTATAGTAGATGTGGAACAAAATGCAAGTTTTTTTGCAGCGGTGAGTGATGGAACAGCGCAATTCAAAAAGTTGGATGTTTCATTGAAAATCTGTCAATAAATAATTTGTTGACACTCTTTTGCGCTGTGATATCTTGACATCAGGGGACTATTAGAAAGTGGCAATTTTAAATTATGCTATCCTATAAGTGTAATATCTCGATTGCGTTATGAAGTCGAGCGGAAAATGCACCTTTGACAATTAACAGAAAGACGAATTTTCTCGTCTTACTTAGGAGTTGAGTCTGATGAATGGACTCAACTCCTCTTTTTTGTCTGTTGTATCCCAGAACTTGGACTAAGAGGGTGGGCAACTTGGACTACAAGTCCATAAACTTTTCTGCGAAAGTACGATACAATCATGTCACGGAAACGGACCGGGCCCGAGAGGGAACGGAAACCGGAGCCGACGAACCTTGAAAATTGAATATGCAGCTTCAGGTACTTCCAGACAATGATACTTCCGTAATTCGCGGCCCGGTCATAAAGAAGACGGGGTGGCCGAGAGGCCAATGGAGTGGTGCAAATCCACCGCCTGAATGTTTCCCTTTCTCAGGGGTGCCGGGGGCAAATTAAGAGAGACCATACAAAACCTTTTCCAAACGCCGTTCAGGGGGAACCCGGACGGCGTTTTTATATATCAGCGAAAAGGAGTATGATCCGAAGGTCAGCTTTCGGGATGGCCGCTATTACGTCTTTGATGGGCAGAACACGGTGGAGGCACGCCGGGCCTGCAACGGCGGTAAGGACCTGCCCATCCGCTGCAAGGTTTTCCTTGGTCTGAGCAAGGAGGACGAAGCAACGCTGTTTGCGATTCAGACCGGCAATGCTACCTGCCTGACGGCGGGCGAACGCCTTCGTGCCAATCTGGTGGCAAGAAACCCGGATGCGATCCACTTTGTGAGAGCCACCGTAGATACCGGTGTGGAGTTTGCCTACGACGGCATCCGGGCAGCCTGGAAGATCTACTGCATCGAAACAGCATATCCGCAGTATGCCAGTGCAACGAAATGCGCGGAACAGGTCGTTGAGGAAGAAGAAAACGCAGTTAAATGAAAACAGGGTGTGCCAAGCAGGTGGTTGCAACGAGAAACAATGAAAAGAATTTTTGTGAAGGTGATGAGTTACGAGATGGAGCACAGCTTTCTCCGCAATGATCTCGATGGAAAACAACTGCACAGATAAAGCAAAAAAGGAATATTCTTACTTGTCAATTTGCTGTAGAAAATCACCTGAGTTTGGGCAAAATTGATAAAGTGAAAAAGAAACCCGTTCCCATCTTGACATTCCGCAAAGAATATGATATTGTAATCATGCATAGAATAAATTTCCATTCAAGTGCTTAATTTGTTCGTGCCTTACAAAAAAAAGAAAAATGTACGTGAGTCGTTGGATTGTTACCGTTTGGCGGGCTAGACCAACTCTGCATAGCACAAGCCGAAAGCGTGTTTCAGCCTTCGGTATGTTTGCTGTGTCAAGAGTGGTCTTTTTTTATTGCCTTTTTCAACCTGAGGAGGAGAAACAATGCAATATACCGTCAAAAAACCGATCAACAACAATATTCTGCGCGTGGTGGATCCCACGGGCTGTGAGCTGATCGTCACCGGGCGCGGTCTGGGCTTTGGCGTTAAGCCGGGCTATAAAATTGAGGCTGAAACCGTGGAGCGCAGCTACCGCATGACCAGCCCTGCCGTGCAGCAGAAGTTGGTGGAACTTCTGGAACAGATCCCGTATGAGCATCTGCTGCTCACCGATGAGCTGGTGGCAATGATCCGCAGCCGGGTGAACTACCCGCTGAACGAGAGCCTGCTCATCACGCTGGCCGACCACATCAGTTTTGCCATCCAGCGCAGCGAGCCGGGGATTCGCTTTTCCAACCCGCTGATGGCTCCCATTCGGGAATTCTACCCGGAAGAGTATCGCCTTGGTATGGAGTGCCTTGCCACCATCCGCCAGCGCTGCAAAGCAGACCTCTCGGACGATGAGGGTGGCTTCATCGCCCTGCACATCGTCAATGCGGAGCTGAACACCACCATGAGCGTGGTGAACGACGTCACCCGCTTTGTGGACGGCTGCGTGCAGGTGGTGGAGTGCTTCTACGGCTGCCATTTTGACCGGGATGCGCTGGATTTCAGCCGCTTTACGGTGCATCTGCGCTTTTTGCGCAACGCGTATTTCAAGGAAAGCAGGAGCAGGAAAACGCTACCCACGACGAAGTGTTCCGCGCCCTGATCGCCCGCAATTGCAGCGAACACTACAAATGCGCCTGCTGCATTGCGGAATATGTCCGCAACACCTGGCACAAGGAGCTTTCGGACGAGGAACTGGTGTTCCTTACGATCCATCTGAAACGGATTCGGATGGGGAAATAAGCCGCTCGCCTGCCGTACCTTTGATTCTCCGCAGGCCACGCCTGCGTGTGAATATATTTGTTGGATACGAATTTGGAAAAAGGAGAATTGAAGATGAAAGACAAGATCTTTGGCGTGCTGCAGCGTGTCGGACGCAGCTTTATGCTGCCCATTGCACTGCTGCCCGTGGCGGGCCTGCTGCTGGGCATCGGCAGCTCGTTCACCAACGAGACCATGCTGGCGGCCTATGGCCTGAACAGCGTCATCCACCCCGGTACCCTGATCTACACCATTCTGGACGTGATGAGCCAGACCGGCAGCGCTGTGTTCAACAACCTGGCCCTGCTGTTCGCCATGGGCGTGGCCATCGGCATGGCCCGCAAGGAAAAAAAGAGGTGGCCGCCCTGTCCGGTGCGGTGGCCTATATCATCATGAACACGGCCATTCAGGCCATGATCAACGCCGCAGGCGGCGTGGACGCAATGCCCGCCAACTCCACCACCACCATGCTGGGCATCACCACCCTGCAAATGGGCGTGTTCGGCGGTATCGTGGTCGGTCTGGGCGTGGCAGCCCTGCACAACAAGTTCTATAAGATCGAGCTGCCGCAGGTGCTGGCCTTCTTCGGCGGCACCCGCTTTGTGCCCATCATCAGCTCCATCGTGTATCTGGTGGTCGGCATCGCCATGTTCTACATCTGGCCGGTGGTGCAAACGGCATTGCTGCGCTGGGCGCACTGGTACTGGCTTCCGGCTATGCAGGCACCTTTATCTACGGCCTGCTGGAGCGTGCGCTGATCCCCTTTGGACTGCATCATGTGTTCTATATGCCGTTCTGGCAGACCGCTGTGGGCGGCACTGCCATCATCGACGGCATGACCGTGACCGGCGCACAGAACATCTTCTTTGCCCAGCTGGCCTCCAAGTCCACCACGGTGTTCTCGGTCAGCGCCACCCGCTTCATGGCCGGTAAGTTCCCCTTTATGATGTTCGGCCTGCCCGGCGCTGCGCTGGCAATGTACCAGTGCGCCAAGCCGGAAAAGAAAAGGCGGCAGGCGGCCTGCTGCTTTCCGCAGCCCTGACCGCTTTCCTCACCGGCATCACCGAGCCGCTGGAATTCACCTTTATCTTTGTGGCACTGCCCATGTACGCCGTGCACTGCGTGCTGGCGGGCCTGTCCTTCATGCTCATGCATATCCTGAATGTGGGTGTGGGCATGACCTTCTCCGGCGGTCTGATCGATCTGGTGCTGTTCGGCGCGATGCAGGGCAACGCCAAGACCCACTGGATCTGGGTGGTCGTGGTCGGTGCGGTGTACTTTGTACTGTACTACATCATTTTCCGTTTTATGATCTCCAAGTTCGAACTACAAGACCCCGGGCCGTGACGATGCCGAGGAAGTCAAGCTGTACACCCGTGCGGACGTGAACGCCCGCAGCGCCGCTTCCGGCAGCACCGCTCCCGCAGGGGATGATCCGGTCAGCGCCCTGATCGTGGAAGGTCTGGGAGGTGCCAACAACCTGTCCGACGTGGACTGCTGCGCCACCCGCCTGCGCTGCACCGTCAAGGACGCTGCGCTGGTCAAACAGGATGTGCTCAAGGCCTCCGGTGCCTCCGGCGTGATCTGCAAGGGCGACGGTGTTCAGGTGGTATACGGCCCCAAGGTGGCCGTCATCAAGGCAAAGCTGGAAGATTATCTGGAAAATGCACCTAAGACCCCGGGGGCGCCCGCAGCACCCGCCCCAGCGCCCCGGCGGCCCACGCAGCAGCAAAAGGATACCGTGCTGTCTGCCTGCCTGAACGGCACTGTAGTGCCGCTGGCCGAGGTGAAGGACGAAGCCTTTGCCAGCGGTGCGCTGGGCGACGGCATTGCCATCGAGCCCATCGACGGTGAACTGGTGGCACCTGCTGACGGTGAGATCTCCTCCACCTTTGAGACCCACCATGCCGTGGGCATGACCACCGTTGACGGCGCGGAGTTGCTGATGCACATCGGCATCGATACGGTCAAGCTGGGTGGCAAGCACTTCACCTACCTCGCATTCTTCAATGTGGAAGATCGCTACTTTCCCGAAGAACGGATTGCAAGTGCGTGCAGCTTCCGGCTCAAATCGGCCAGGCACCATGCGATTGCCATACCGCCGGCAATTCCAAGAGCGGCCAGAAAGGTCTGCTCTCCGAAATGCTCTGCAGCAGACAAATCATTGGAGACGACTGCGTTCATGCAGTAGTAGAGGGTGCTTCCGGGAATGAGGGGAATGGCAGCAGTGATGAAGAAAGGCGTAGAGGGTGCATTGCAGCATCGGGCAAGAATTTCGGCATACAGAGCGGCACAGAAACCGGCCAACAGATTGGCAAGAAAGACGCTGTGCAGGGTGTTGGCGGCAAGAAGATAAGCCAGCCATGCCAGAAGTCCGCCTACACCGGCGGCGGGTAAGTAGCGCCGGTTCAGATTGAAAATCAGTCCGAAACCGACCGAACCAAGGGCAGCACTGAGCAACTGCGAAAAAACCTGTATCATGCGGAAATTCCTCCCATCAACCAGATGGCGGCCATCATGCCGAGTGCAAGGGTGGCGGCCATCAGAATGGCTTCCACCAGTCGAAGAGAGCCGGAAATAATGTCCCCAAGTAAGATGTCCCGGATGGAATTTGTCAGCATGATGCCGGGAATCAGCAGCATGATGATACCAATCAGAACTTTATCGGCATGAAACTGCATCCCAAAGCGGCAGAGCAGCAGAGTGGAGACACCGCTGAGAAATGATGCTATAAACTGAAATTCTACGCCATTCATACAAAAAGGCGAGAGATAGCGCTCCATCCAGCAAATCAGAACGGCAATGCCGCCGGCCAGCAGGCCGTCCCAGAGATTTCCACCAAAGAAGATGGCAAAACTGGAAGCAGCCAACACACTGCCGGCAAGATGCAGTCTTGGGTCCGGATGCTGTGCCAGAATGGCATTCAGCTGGTGCTGAAACTCTTCTATGGAAGGAGGCGCTGTGCAGATACGGCGGCTGAGCGCATTGAGTTTTTCCAATGTCAGCAGGTCATTGCTGGCAGCGTGACGCAGGCGGCGGGTCTCGGTCTGCGGCGGCAGCGAGGGCATGGTAAGCGTGACCACGATGCTGGATGTGATCACGAATACATTCACATCTTCTGCCCCATAGGCGATTGCAATCCGGTTCAAAGTGTCCTCAACGCGGAATACTTCTGCGCCACTGTTTTGTAAAGCTTCGCCCATTCGGACCAGAATGTGGAGAAAATGACTGATCTCGGTCTCTTCCACAATATCACGCTCTTTTCATCTCGGTTTCTACATTATTATAGCGGGTGGACCGGCAGAACGCAAGACGCTGCAAGGACAGAGAGACTTTTTGATAACTGCATTGTTTACGCGGGCAATGGATCGCCTGGTTCTGAAGAAACGGCTTGCATCCGTTCTGTCACAGCGAAAGACTACGATCAGAGAAGAAAAAATTGAATCCAGTGCAAACGATTTTGCCGAGAATTGCATGAAATATTATAAAAGTATTATTCTTTTATGAATTTTAGCACTCTACTATTGACACTGCTAATAAACGGTGCTATAACAGTGGCGTGCTCAGGAGAAAGGGGCATGAGGGAACCGCAAGGCTCCCGGGAAGACTCTGCTCCTGATGCACGATCTTGATTTTATGCCCGACCCGAACGCCGGGATTGGAGGGTTGTTTTATGTTTATGCCTGCTGTTTTCCATGAAAATCTGTTCGATGATTTCTTTGATCCGTTCTGGAACGACGGTGCGCTGGAGCGTGCAATGAATCGTGAAGAGCGTGAAACCTTCGGCAAGCGCGGCGCAAACATGATGAAAACCGATGTGAAGCAGACCGCCGATGGCAACTATGATGTGGCTGTTGACCTGCCCGGCTGCAAGAAGGAAGACGTTCAGATGGAGCTGAGCGATGGCTACCTGACCATTCAGGCCGTCCGCAGCCACTCCAATGACGAGAAGGACAACAATGGCCGTTATCTGCGCCGTGAGACCTTCTCCGGTACCTGTGCCCGCAGCTTCTATGTGGGTGATGCCGTGAAGAAGGAGGACATCCACGCAAAGTTCGAGGATGGCATCCTGCACATCGTGCTGCCCGCACCGCAGCAGCAGAAGGCTCTGCCTGCGAATCCCAATCTCATTGAAATCGAATAACGTTTGTGCATCGGTGTGAGGAACACCGGCGCATAGAACCAACCCCCGGAGAACCGTAAAAAGCTCTTCGGGGGTTTTTGTATTCTGACATCTTTTCGGAAGTGAAAAAGCGTGGTACCCACAACACCGACACGCAAGAGGACGCAGCAGTCAATCTTTTTGAAACCGCCGTCAAACACGCATAAAAGCGAAAAGAACCCGCTTTCAACATCAAATTGAAGTGAAAGCGGGTTCTTTATTGAAGTGACACCAAATTGTCACAAAATCACAGTTTCAGAAGGCCTGTGCATCATATTTATAGCGATATTTCGCCGTAAATTCGCTTTTGCTTGATGGGATGAATTATTTCCGACTTGTCAGCCGGTTGAGCAGCATCACAGCCAGGACAATGACACCAATGACGAGAAGAATGCCGACCATGCCGATGAGCATCATGGGCAGGGTGGTCATCCACGAAGAAAGATGAAGCATAAGTGTACCTCCGTTAAGCCATCAGGGTCAGAATCAGGCCGCCTGCAATGACGGATGCGATCTGCCCCGAAACGTTGACGCTGATGGAGTACATCAGCAGGAAATTCTGGTTATCTTCTTCCAATCCCATCTTGTTGACCACACGGCCGCTCATGGGGAAGGCGGAGATGCCGGCTGCACCGATCATCGGGTTCAGTTTTTTGCCTTCGGGCAGGAACAGGTTCAGCAGCTTTGCAAACAGCACGCCGCCTGCGGTATCAAAAACGAAGGCTACCAGACCCAGTGCAAGGATGAGCAGGGTATCGGGCCGGACAAACTTGTCAGCGGTCATCTGTCCGGCCACGGTCAGGCCCAGCACGATGGTGATGAGGTTTGCCAGCACATTCTGCGCGGTTTCGCTGAGGGCGTTCAGTACGCCGCACTCCCGCAGCAGGTTGCCGAACATCAGAAAACCAACTAGAGCTACGCTGGCAGGAGCTACCATACCGGCAATGATGGTTACAACAATGGGGAACAGGATCTTCGTCAGCTGGCTGACATTGCCCTTTTCATAGGGCATCCGGATGCGGCGGTCCTTCTGGGTGGTCAGCAGTTTAATGACCGGCGGCTGCACGATGGGCACCAGAGCCATGTAACTGTACGCTGCCACCATGATGGCACCAAGGTACTGGGAGTTGAGGGTGTTAGCTACAAAAATGGCGGTGGGACCGTCCGCTGCACCAATGACAGCGATGGAAGCAGCATCCTTCAAATCAAAGAAGAAGCCTGCCAGAAACAGGGTGAAGAAAATACCAAACTGCGCTGCGGCACCAAAGAGCATGAGCCACGGTTTTTCCAGCAGGGGGCCAAAGTCGATCATAGCACCAATGCCGATGAAAAGCAGCAGGGGAAACAGCTCGTTGGACATGCCTGCTTCAAACAGGGCAGAAATGGGGCCTACGGTATCGCCCTGCGTGATGGCACCGGACAGCGGCAGATTGACCAGAATGGCACCAAAGCCCATGGGTAAAAGCAGGCTCGGCTCCATTTTTTTGGCGATGGCAAGGTAGATGAGCAATGCACCAATGCCCCACATCACCACCATCTGCCAAGTCAGGTTTCCAAAATTGGAAAACAGACTTGCGAATGTGTTCAGAAAGTTCATAGTTTTCTTGCCTCCTATTGTGCTCCGGTACGGTGACAAGAAAAAAGAGACTCCTGCCACAGCACCTTGTCTGTGACAAAAGTCTCAAGCGAACACATGACATCGGGCATTTCTGCCGTGATGACGCTGCCATGCAGCAGTCTCCCGAAGAATAAGCCGGAACACTGCCCTTTACTCCCTTTTTATCAGATGTATTAAAACAGAATATGGGAAAACTGTCAAGAAAAATACAGAAATCTTTTCTGTATCTTATGAGGGTCCTTCCGCTGTGGTTCACGCAAGCTGATTACAGCAAAGCATTTCTGGAAGCCCATCGAGAGAAAATCACTCTGCACAAGGCGGCCCCGGAGAGCTGCGATAAGCCCTCCGGGGCCATTTTTGTTTTCCGACATCTTTCCGACAGTGGGAAAGCGTGGTAGAATAGGAGCAAAGCTGATATATGATCAACAGGAGGGCGAAAATCAAGATGGAAACGGTCTATATCGCAGGCGGATGCCTTTGGGGCGTACAGCATTTTTTTGACACAGTGCCTGGTGTACAGATGACTGAAGCCGGCAGAGCCAACGGAACAACGAGTTCTCTGGATGGCCCATACGATGGATATGCAGAATGCGTAAAAGTGGTCTATGATGAGAAAAACACAAGCATTTCAGAACTGATGGCACACCTGTTTGAGATCATCGACCCCTACAGCCTGAACAAACAGGGCGTGGACGTTGGAAAAAAGTACCGGACAGGGCTGTACAGTACAGATCCCAGACATCTGGAAGAAGCAAGAGCTTTTATAAACGGCCGGGAGGACCGGGACAAGATCATGCTGGAAGTGCTGCCGCTGACAAATTATGTCCGGAGCGCTGAGGAGCATCAGCACCATCTGGAACGGCACCCTGAAGACTGCAGTTACTGCCATATCCCGGATGCTGTCCTGAACAGATACAGAAATCAGTGAATATGCGATCCTACCATTGCAGTAACACCAATGGAAAGTATCAGGAGCAGTAGAGTGCTCCGCTGGTGCGGGAATTTCTGGCGGATACCGGCATGACGGCGGCGCAGATCGACCGGGTGGCCTATCTGGTGGGGCACCACTGATGGTTCTCTGGATGTGGCGCTTGGCTGAGAGAGCGAAGCGGCTTCTCAATGGTAAAATAACGGACACCCCTGTGAGCTTTTTTAAACTCACAGGGGCGTTTTTTAGGCGTTGGGGTCGGTCAGCACAAAGGTCAGCTCGGCGGTGGCGGCGCACTTGCCGTCCACCCACGCCGAGGCTTTGCCCACGCCCACCGGGCCGTGCTGCTCTACCAGTTCACAGTGCAGGGTGAGCACATCGCCGGGGGTGACCTGCTTGCGGAAGCGGGCATTCTTGATGCCGCCGAAGAGGGCCAGTTTGCCCTTGTTCTCCGGCAGGCTGAGCGCCGCAACGGCACCGGTCTGGGCCAGTGCTTCCAGAATGAGCACTCCCGGCATCACCGGCTGGCCGGGAAAATGTCCGCAGAAAAATTCCTCATTGCGGCTCACGCACTTGCGGCCGATGGCCCACTGGCCCGGCTCGTAGTCCAGAATGCGGTCCACAAGGGCAAAGGGATAGCGGTGCGGCAGAAGCGCCGCGATCTCCTCGCTGTTCAGGGCGTTTGCGTCTGCACGCACGGTGCGGGGTTCTGCCATGGGTCAGCCCTCCCATCTGCGCAGGGCGATGCAGGCGTTGTGCCCGCCAAAGCCCAGACTGTTGCTCAGTGCGTAGGTCATGGCCTGCGCACGGCCAGTGTTCGGCACATAGTCCAGATCACATTCGGGATCGGGCTGCTCATAGTGGATGGTGGGCGGCGCAAACTGGTCATGCAGGGCCAGCGCTGTAAATACGGCTTCGATGCCGCCCGCACCGCCCAGCAGATGGCCGGTCATGCTCTTGGTGCTCACCACAGTCAGCTGCTTTGCGTGTTCGCCGAACACCGCATGGATGGCGGCGGTCTCGCAGGCATCGTTCATGTGGGTGCCGGTGCCGTGGGCGTTGATGTGATCCACCTGCTCCGGTGCGATGCCTGCATCCGCCAGCGTCAGCGCCATGCAGTCGATGGCACCTGCGCCGCCGGGAGCGGGGGCGGTGAAGTGGTAGGCATCGCAGTTGGCACCGTAGCCCACCACCTCGGCGTAGATGTGCGCACCGCGGGCACGGGCATGCTCCAGCTCTTCCAGCACCAGCACGCCGCTGCCTTCGCCCATCACGAAGCCGCCGCGCCGTGCGTCAAAGGGCAGGCTGGCTGCATCCGGATCGGTCGCGGTGGAAAGCGCTTTCATGCTGGTAAAGCCGCCGATACCCAGAGGGCTGATGCAGCTCTCTGCACCGCCGCAGACCATGGCGGTCTCGTAGCCGTCACGGATGCGGTGGAAGGCATCGCCTACGGCATTGGTGCCGCCGGCGCAGGCCGTCACCGGGCAGGTGCACATGCCCTTCAGACCAAAGCGGATGGCCACCTGTGCCGCCGCCATGTTGGCAATGGACATGGGCACGAAATAGGGGCTTACCTTTTCCATGCCCTTCTCTTCACCACGGGTGTGCTGTTCCTCAATGGTGGGCAGACCGCCGATGCCGCTGGAAAGGATGACACCGATCTGTTTGGCTTCCGCTTCGGTGTCCAGACCGCTGTCTGCAACTGCTTCAGCGGCGGCAGCAAGGGCCAGAACGGTAAAGCGGGCCATCTTGCGGGCTTCCTTTTTGTCCACGATGGTTTCCGGGTCAAAGCCCTTCACCTCGCCTGCCAGCTTACATTTAAAATCGGTGGTATCGAACTGGGTAATGGGGCCGATGCCGCATTTGCCCGCTTTGGCAGCGGCCCAGCTGTCGGCGGTGTTGTTGCCCAGCGGGTTCACGGTGCCAAGGCCGGTGATCACGACTCTGCGTTTTTCCATGAGAGTTTTCTCCTTTTACATTGCCATGCCGCCGTCTGCACAGAGCACCTGCCCGGTGAGATAGCTGCTTTGTTCTGCGGCGAAAAATGCCACTGCATTTGCCACATCCTCCGGCTTTCCTGCGCGGCCTGCGGGGATGCCCTTTGCCATTTCGGCACGGACGGCTTCCGGCAGGGCGGCGGTCATGTCGGTCTCGATAAAGCCCGGCGCGACCGCATTCACGGTTACATTGCGGCTTGCCAGCTCGCGGGCAAGGCTTTTGGTCAGGCCGATCAGGCCCGCCTTGCTGGCGGCGTAATTGGTCTGGCCGGCGTTGCCCCGTAGGGCCACCACACTGGAAAGGTTCACGATGCGGCCCCAGCGCTGGCGCACCATGCGGCGGGCGGCCTCCTTGCAGCAGAGGAACGCACCCTTGAGGTTTGCGTTCAGCACTGCATCGAAGTCCTCTTCGCTCATGCGCAGGATCAGATTATCGCGGGTAATGCCCGCGTTGTTCACAAGGATATCCACCCGGCCAAAGGCGTTCACCGCCTGTTCAAAGAGCGCTTTGCAGCCCTCGGCAGTGGAAACATCGGCCTGCACAGCCACAGCATTTGCGTTTTCGGCCTTGCACAGAGCCACCGTCTCGGCAGCTGCAGCTTCGCCGTGGCAGTAGTTCACCACCACATTGCAGCCCTGCTTTGCCAGCTGGATGCACACAGCCCGGCCAATGCCCCGGCTTCCGCCAGTAACAACGGCGGTGCGGATGATCGTTTCTTCGCTCATAGCTCTTCCTTCCATGCTGTCAGTGCGGCGTTCAGCTGCTCCGGGGTCTCCACCGAAGCGCAGACCACGCCGGGCAGGGTCTTTTTCACAAAGCCAGCCAGAGCACTGCCCGGGCCAACTTCCAGAATATGGTCTACGCCCAGCTCACCGAGGCGGTGGAGCGTATCTTCCATGTAAACGCTGCTCTGCACCTGCTTCACGAGCAGGGCGGGGATGCTGTCCTGCTCAGCTTTTTCACGGCCAAGGCAGTTGAACAGCACCGGCACCTGCATCTCACCAAAGGGCTCAGACGCAAAACGCTTTGCCAGTGCATCCCCGGCGGGGGCCATGAGGCGGGTGTGGAACGGGCCGCTCACCTTGAGCGGGATGCAGCGGCGGGCACCGGCTTCTTTGGCCAGTGCGGCGGCTTTGTCCACAGCGGCTTTCTCGCCGCCGATGACCAGCTGACCCGGGCAGTTGTAGTTGCAGATCTGCACACAGCCGAGCTGTGCAGCCTGCTCACAGCAGGCTGCAAGTGCCTGCCGGTCAAGGTTCAGCACTGCGGTCATGCCGCAGTCAATGCCCTTTGCAGCTTCGGCCATGGCTTTGCCGCGGTAAGCGGCCAGCTCGATGGCCTGCTTTGCGGTGAACACCCCGGCAGCTTCCAGCGCGGAGTATTCGCCCAGCGAAAGCCCGGCCACATAAGCGGGCTTCACGCCCTGCTGTGCCAGCACTGCGGTCACGCCGCAGGCAAAGGCCACCATGCAGGGCTGGGTGTATTCGGTCTGATTCAAAAGGCCGTCCGGGTCCTCAAAGCAGACGCGGTGCAGATCGAAGTCCAGCTCTGCACTGTCAAATGCCGCCCGGAACGCGGGAGAGCCTTCGTAAAATTCTTTGCCCATGCCGGGGTGCTGTGCCCCCTGACCGGCATATAAAACGGCAAGCTTCATTGATTTTGCCTCCATTCGGTCACAAGTTCATCCATCAGCTCTTGTACCGTGCGCATCCGGTCCAGCCTGCCCACGTTGGCCCCGCAGAAGAACAGGCCTTCCTCCACATTGCCCTTTACAGCTTCGATGAGCGCGTGGGTGATGCAGTAGGGCACCTTGGCGGGGTCGCAGGTCTTCAGGCAGCGGGCACAGTGCCGGGGAGGGAAGCGGGTCCCCTCTGCCAGCGCCTGCACCAGCGGGGTGTTCAGTGCACGGCCCGGCATTCCAACCGGGCTGTGGATGATCCGTACATCCTCGGGCTGGGCGTTCAGCAGAACGTCCTTGTAGCCCTGGGATGCGTCGCACTCGTAGGTGGTGATAAAGCGGGTAGCAAGCTGTACGCCCGCAGCGCCCATTGCGGTAAAGTGGGCCATATCGGCACCGGTATACACTCCGCCTGCCACAAACACGGGGATGCTGTGGCCAAACTGTGCTTCAAAGGGCTTTACCTCGGCCAGCACCTCGGGCAGAATGTCATCGAGGGTCTGGCATTTGCCTGCCAGCAGGTCATCTTCGGCAAAGCCGAGGTGTCCGCCTGCCTTGCAGCCTTCGATCACCACAAAATCAGCGGTGCGGCCAAACTCTTTGGCCCAGCGGCGCAGGATGAGCTTTGCGGCCCGTCCGCTGGAAACGATGGGCGCGATGGCAACATCCGTTGTGCCCACGATGCCGGGCAGCTCCAGCGGCAGGCCCGCGCCGGACACCACCGCGTCTACGCCCGCTTCCACAGCGGTGCGGATCGCGGCCGCATAATCCTGCGTTGCCACCATGGCGTTGATGGCTACCATGCCCGCGCCCTTTGCGATCTGCTTTGCTTTTTTAATTTCCGCTGTCAGGGCACGGTGGTTGGCGCTTGCCGGGTCGCGGGCAAAGTCCGGCTCCCGGTAGCCTGCATCGGCGGTGGAGATGCACCCCATGCCGCCGCAGGCTGCAACGGCACCGGCCAGCCCGCCGAGGGAAACGCCCACACCCATGCCGCCCTGTAGGATGGGCACAGACAGGGTCTTTCTGCCGAGGGTCAGCATTCGGTGCTCAGCGCGGCAATGCGCTGCCTCCCGCTGTTCCACAGGTCTGCAAGAATATCCGCCACCGGGCGCACCTCGTGCAGCATGCCTGCCACCTGACCGGCCATCAGGCTTCCGGTGGTGGTGTCGCCCTCAAACACGGCGCGGCGCAGGCTGCCAAGGGTATACTTTTCCAGCTCCATCTTGTCGGCACCGGCGTTTTCCTGCCGGACATATTCGCGGCTCATTCGGTTTTTCAGCACTCGCACCGGCGCACCCACGCTTCGGCCGGTCACGATGGTATCGCTGTCCTTGGCCTTGAGCAGGGCGGCTTTGTAGTTTTCATGGATGGGGCACTCCTCGCTCACCAGCAGGCAGGTGCCTACCTGCACGCCGCAGGCGCCCAGAGCCAGAGCTGCTGCCAGCTGACGGCCATCGGCGATGCCGCCAGCCGCAATGACGGGTACATTTACGGCATCCACCACCTGCGGCACCAGCGCCATGGTAGCCATTTCGCCCACATGGCCACCGCTCTCGGTGCCCTCAGCAATGACAGCATCGATGCCCAGCGGCTCCAGATGCTTTGCCAGCACGGCGGCGGCGACAACCGGGATCACCTTGATGCCTGCCGCTTTCCACGCGGGGATATATTTGCCCGGGTTGCCTGCACCGGTGGTCACAACGGGCACGCCCTCTTCCACCACGATCTTGGCAAACTCATCTGCCTGCGGATGCATGAGCATGATGTTCACGCCAAAAGGCTTGTCGGTCAGCTCTTTGCAGCGGCGGATGTTCTGGCGCAGGGTGTCGGCGTTCATGCCGCCCGCACCAATGATGCCCAGCGCACCCGCGTTGGAGCAGGCGGCGGCAAACTCGCCGGTGGCAATGTTGGCCATACCGCCCTGAATGATGGGGTATTTTGTGCCTAGAATTTCATTTAAAAGTTTCATAGTTTTATCCTATCGGTAAGCGTCCTCGCCCTCTCAGTCTCGCTCTGCTCAACAGATTCCCCCTTTTGTCGCTTCGCGACATCTTCCCCCGGCGCGGGGGAAGTCTTTCCTCAAAGGGAGAGCCCTTGGCAGTACGGTAAACTTTTCGGTTTTGCCAAAGGCTCCCACTTTGGGGGAGCTGTCACCGAAGGTGACTGAGAGGGCGAGCCCGTTTGCCGAACATGATTTTTACTCTTTGTATTGAAAAATTGCGCCGCCCCATGTCAAGCCGCCGCCAAAGCCGATGCAGGCCAGAAGCTGGCCCGGCTGCAGCTGCCCGTTCTCGGCAAGCTCGTTCAGGGCTACCGGAATGCTGGCGGCGCTGGTGTTGCCGTGGCGGTCCATGTTCTTGTAGAACTTTGCCGGGTCGGCCTTCAGCGCCCGCACACAGTGGTCGATGATGCGGCTGTTGGCCTGATGGCAGACCACCCACTCAAGATCATCGAGGGTCAGCTGTGTTTCATCCAGCACAGTGTGCAGGCACTTGGGCAGGGCATCCACTGCAAAGCGGAATACGGCCTTGCCGTCCATGGTGATGGGCGCAGAACCTGTGCGGTTCGGCCCGCCCGCATGGAGAACATCGCTGCCGCGCGCGCCCAGCGTCAGAGCAAAGGGAGTGTCCGACAGCTGAAAAATGGCAGCACCGGCTCCATCCCCAAACAGTACACAGGTGGAGCGGTCGGCGGGGTCCATCAGGCGGGAAAGGGCTTCGCACCCAATGACGAGGGCATACTGCCCACCCAAAGTTGTCAGCAGTCCCCGCGCCACGGCTATGCCGTAGAGGAAGCCGGAACAGGCCGCATTGACATCCAGCGCAGGCCGGTCCTCGGGAAGGCCCAGCGCCGCCTGCACCTGACAGGCTACACTGGGGGTCGCGTCTGGGGCGGACAGGGTGGCACAGATGCAGCACCCGATCTGCGCAGGGGCAAGGCCGCTGCGGGCCAAAGCCTGCTTTGCGGCGGAAATGGCCAGCGTGGCGGCAGATTCATCCTCCGTGCACCAGTGCCGGGTGCGGATGCCGGTGCGGCTGGTGATCCACTCGTCACTGGTATCCACCATGCGGCTCAGATCTTCGTTGGTGACCGTCCGGCCGGGGATGGCCCCGCCGGTGGCGATCAGCTGTAAACCACTCATGCGTTCCTCGTTTCTCCGATCTGGCGGTATTTTTTATAGCGCTGGTCGGTCAGCTGGCGGCCGCTCATGCGGCACAGCTCTTTCAGGTGCACCCGCAAAGCAGCATCCAACTGTTCAAACAAGGCTGCGTGGCTGCGCTGTGCGCCGCCCAACGGTTCCGGGATCACCTGCTCCACGATGCCATCGCTGTACAGATCCTGCGCGGTCAGCTTCATCATCTCGCAGGCTTCGCCGCTGCGGGAAGCATCCTTCCACAGAATGCTGGCAAAGCCCTCGGGGCTGAGCACCGAGTAAACGGCATTTTCCAGCATGAGGATGTGGTTTGCCACACCCAGTGCCAGCGCACCGCCGGAAGAGCCTTCGCCGGTGACAACGGCAATGACCGGCACGGTCAGTCCGCTCATTTCCATCAGGTTGCGTGCAATGGCTTCGCCCTGACCGCGCTCCTCGGCATCCTTGCCGGGGTAAGCGCCCGGCGTGTCAATGAAGGTGATGATGGGCCGGCCAAACTTTTCGGCCTGCTTCATCAGGCGCAGGGCCTTGCGGTAGCCCTCCGGCCCCGGCATACCAAAGTTACAGGCCAGATTTTCTTCCAGTGTACTGCCCTTGCGGTGGCCGATGACCGTCACCGGCAATCCGTGAAAACGGGCGATGCCGCCCAGAATGGCAGGGTCTTCCTTGCACTGACGGTCGCCGCGCTGCTCAAAGAAGTCGGTGAACAGGGCAGAAACAGTCTCATCAATGTGGGGGCGCTCCGGGTGCCGGGCCAGAAACACCCGATCCTCGGCGGTCAGCGGGCCGCAGGTGCGCAGGATCTCGTCCTCTTCCACAGCCAGCTCAGCCAGCTCGGAGGCATGGGCCGTGATGGCATCCATCTCGTTGCCGCTGCCTTTCAGCGCGGCGATCTGGGCATCCAGCGGAGCCAGCTGCTCTAAAATTTCCTTGATCATTCGTGTTTTCCTCCTGCATGGAGCTGCAAGACCTGGATCAGGGTATCCCGCAGCTGGCTGCGGGGCACCACCTGATCCACAAAGCCGTGCTCCATCTGGAACTCGCTGCGCTGGAATCCGGCAGGCAGCTTTTCGCCAATGGTCTGCTCAATGACCCGCGGACCTGCAAAGCCGATCAGCGCGCCAGGCTCTGCCAGCATGATGTCGCCAAGGCTTGCAAAGCTGGCCGTCACACCGCCGGTGGTGGGGTGGGTGAGCACACTGATGTACAACCCGCCCTTTGCCGAAAAGCGCTGGATGGCGGCACTGGTCTTTGCCATCTGCATCAGGCTGAAAATGCCCTCCTGCATCCGCGCGCCGCCGCTGGCCGAAAAAATAACCAGCGGCAGGTGCTTTGCGGCGGCGTACTCGATGGCGCGGGTGATCTTGTCGCCCACGGCAGTGCTCATGCTGCCCATGAAAAAGCGGCTGTCCAGCACGGCAGCCACGCAGGCCACCCCGCCGATGCGACCGGTGGCCGTTACAGCGGCTTCACGCAGGCCGGTCTTGTTCTGGGCGGCGGCAAGCTTTTCACGGTAGCCCGGAAAATGCAGCACATCCTGTGGAGCAAGGTCGGCATCCAGTTCCCGGAAGCTGCCGTGGTCCAGCACCAGACTGAGCCGGTAGTACCCGCCAATGGGCATGTGGTAGCCGCAGTTGGGGCAGACGTAAAGGCTTCTTGCCCACAGGGTGCGTGCGGCGCGGCGGCCGCACTGCTTGCACTCCACAAACTGCTGCTCGTGCCAGACGGCACCGGCATCCCGCTTGGCCTTCAGCTGGAAGGTGCGCTCCCGCATTCGGCCGGGGAAAAGATCTCGGATATCGTTCATTGCTTTTTGCCTCAGATATGTGCAGTGATGTAGTTGTAGATATCGCCCACGGTCTTGAGCTTTGCCAGCTCTTCGTCCGGGATGGACACGCCGCAGGCATCTTCCAGAGCCATGTTCAGCTCCACGGCATCCAGACTGTCGGCCTCCAGATCCTCGGTCAGGCTGGCCTCCATGGTCACCTTGTCCTCGTCGCAGTTCAGGGTATCAACAACAATCTTCTTCATTTCTTCAAACGTCATGGTAGTAGTCTCCTTTGATTTGTTTTGAATATCTAAATTTTTTGAAGTTTCTTGCGAACACGACCATTATAGCCGAATCGTTGGATAAGTCAAGAATAATAGTTAAAATATTTTATCTTTTACAATTCTGACACAGTTTTCTTCCTTTTATATATTGTCCTCTTTTACGCCGGTGTGCAGTGTGGTATACTTGACCCAGCAGTCTGAGAACAGTGTTTCCCTGTGAGGGAAAGGAGCCTTCCGATGATTACGATTTCAGAGCGCAGAGAGCATGAATCTGCAAAAAGTTTTGTTCTGCGGGTATTGATCGATAATATTATCAATACCCGTCTGGAGCCGGGTGAAAAACTGAACGAGCCGGAATTGTGCGAACAGCTGGGGGTGAGCCGCACCCCCTTCCGGGAAGCAGAGCTGGAGCTGGCGCAGCGGCGGCTCATTGAGATCCGGCCCAAGATCGGCACCTATGTTTCTCTCATCGATGCAGAGCTGGTGGAAGAAGTGCGCCATCTGCGCGCTGTGCTGGAAGCAGAGATCGCCCGCATGGCGTGCGAAAAGCTGACCCCGGCGGATATCGACCAGCTGTGGGAGAACGTGGCGCTCTGGCGCATGTACATTGAGCGTGCACAGGAAGAAAAGATCTTTGAGCTGGACAAGGGGTTCCACCGGCTGCTTTATGTGCAGTGCGGCTGCCCGTACTGGTACGATCTGGTGGAAAATCTGGCTCCGCATTTTGACCGCACCACCATCCTCAGCTTCCGCTGCAGGCCCGCAAAAACGATCTACGAAGATCACGTCAGCCTGCTGAAAGCCATTGAACAGAAGGATGCGGCGGCAGCACACCGCATTGCCGGGCAGCATATGCAGCGCTACACGGAGAACCTTTCTGCGATCCGGGAAGCATTCCCACACTATTTCAAAGCCTGAAATAACCGTATCACGTTCAGAAATGCCGTATCTATGCCAAAAGATGCGGCATTTTTTTGTGCAGTTTTTTGCCGGAAACGGCTTGACAGAGATTACGAAATGTTATATATTTTAGTCAATGAAATATATAACATAAAAGTCGGATCTCCAAATCAGGAAGAAAGGTGGATACCATGAAAAAACAATACGATGTGGTCATCATCGGTGCGGGTGTCGTGGGCAGCGCCATTGCACGCGAACTTTCGCGCTACAAATTGAGCATTGCAGTGCTGGAAAAAAATCTGGATGTCTGCAACGAGACCAGCGGCCGCAACTCCGCTGTGGTGCACGGCGGCTTTGCCAACCCCATTGGCAGCCTGAAAGCGAAGTGCTGCGTAGAAGGCAACAAGATCATGGGCCAGCTGGCCGAAGAGCTGAACTTCCCGTTTAAGCGTTGCGGCAAGGTGCTGGTGGGCAACACCCCCGAGGACATGGAGCAGCTGGAGCGCACCATGAAGCAGGGCGCTGTCAACGGCTGCACCGGCCTTGAGATGATCGACGAGGCAAAGCTGCACGAGCTGGTGCCAGCCGTGGTGGGCAAGTTTGCCATGTGGTCCAAAAACAGCGGCATCATGGACCCGTTCCTGTACACGGTGGCTCTGGCCGAGAACGCACACGCCAACAGCGTGGACTTCTTCTTTGACCACAAGGTAGAGGCTATCACCCGGGAAAATGAGCTGTACTACCTGCATACTGCCCACGGCGATTTCTGCACCCGCTGGGTGGTCAACGCCGCTGGTCTGGGCGCAAAGCAGATCTCCGACCTGCTGGGCCTGACCGGCTACCGTGTCATCGGCTCCCGCAGCAACTACATCATCCTGCACAAGCGCATGGGCAAGCTGCTGCCCATGCCGGTGTACCCGGTGCCCAGCAACACCTATATGGGCATCCACATCACCCCCACCGTGGACGGCAACGTGACTGTTGGCCCGGACGCGGAGAACACCGATGTGCTGGACGACTACGGTGTGCCGCAGGCCAACATGGACAGTCTGGCCGTGGAGGGCGCAAAGCTGTGGCCCCACATCTTTAAAAAGGATCAGATCCGCACCTTCGCCGGCATCCAGCCCAAGTGGGTGGATGAAAACGGTGCCATTCAGGACTGGAAGGTGGAAATCCGGGACGACGTGGCACCCAATGCCGTCAACCTCGTGGGCATTGAATCCCCGGGCCTGACCGGCAGCGTGCCGCTGGCCCGCTACGTCATCGGTCTGATGCAGGAGCGCGAAAAGTTTGAGGAAAACCCAGACTTTGACCCGCACCACAAGGGCATCGTCAAGTTTGCCGAGTGCACGCCGGAACAGCAGGCAGAGCTCATCGCGCAGGACCCCGATTACGGCGAGATGATCTGCAGCTGTGAGGAAGTGACCAAGGCCGAGATCCTGCAGGCTATCCACAACCCGCTGGGCGTTTCCACCATGACCGGCATCAAGTACCGCACCCGCGCCATGATGGGCGGCTGTCAGGGCGGCTTCTGCCAGATGAAGATTGAACACTTCATTGAGCAGGAGCTGGGCACCGAGCCGGAGGATGTGCGTTACAGCCGTCAGGGTTCATGGGTACTCACCGGCAATATGCGGAAGGAGGAGAACTGAGCGATGGAACAGAAAGACGTTGTGATTATCGGCGGCGGCCCTGCAGGTCTTGCCGCAGCGGTGGAGCTGCACAAGCAGGGCATCCGCAACATGATCATTCTGGAGCGCGAGGCGATGCTGGGCGGCATCCTGCGCCAGTGCATCCATGACGGTTTCGGTCTGGGCCGCTTCGGCGAGAGCCTGTCCGGCCCGGAATATGCACAGGCGTTCATGGATGAAGTGAACAAGCGTGAGATCCCTTACGAGACCAGCGCCACGGTGCTGAGCCTGACGGCGGATCGTGTCGTCACCGCCTCCACCCGCAGTGGCCTGCGCCAGTATCAGGCAAAGGCTGTGGTGCTTGCCATGGGCTGCAAGGAGCGCAGCCGCGGCGCACTGGGCATTCCCGGCGAGCGTCCGGCAGGCGTGTTCACCGCAGGCACCGCGCAGGCTTACATGAACCTCTACAACCGGATGCCCGGCAAGGAGGTCATCATCCTCGGCTCCGGCGATATCGGCATGATCATGGCCCGCCGCATGACGCTGGAAGGCGCTCATGTGCAGGCAGTGTTCGAGCTGATGCCTTACCCCTCCGGCCTGCCGCGCAACATCGTGCAGTGTCTGGATGACTACAATATCCCGCTCTATCTCAGCCACACCGTCACCGAGATCCATGGCCGTGACCGTCTGACCGGCGTGACCATCTCCGAGGTGGACGCGAACCGTCGGCCCATCCCCGGCACCGAGAAGGAGTACAAGTGCGATACGCTGATCCTCTCCGTCGGCCTGATCCCGGAGAACAAGCTGCTGGAGGATGCCGGCATCGCCATTGATCCTCACACCAACGGTGCCTTCGTGGACGAGAACCTGCAGACCAACGTGCCCGGCGTGTTCTCTGCCGGCAATGTGCTGCATGTGCATGATCTGGTGGACTTTGTTTCCATGGAGTCCGAGGCACTGGCACGCCACGCTGCCGCCTACGTTGAGGGCAAGGGCATCGACCCCTGCACGCTGGACGTGAAGTGCGGCGAGGGCGTGGGCCACACCATTCCGCAGAAGGTCAGCGGCAAGAACGACTTCAGCCTGTCGCTGCGCGTGCGGAACCACTACCGTGACTGCCGCATCGTGGTGCGCCAGAACGGTGTGGAAGTTGCTGCCAAGAAGATGAAGAAAGCCATTCCTGCGGAGATGATCCAGTTCAAGGTCTCTGCTGCCAAGCTGCAGGAAACGGGCGCACTGGAGGTGTCGGTGGAATGAAAAAGCAATTTACCTGTATCGTCTGCCCCAACGGCTGCGAGATCGAAGCCGAAGTTGAAAATGGTCAGGTGATCTCGGTCACCGGTCACACCTGCCCCCGCGGCGAACAGTATGTCCGTCAGGAGTTGACTGCGCCCCGCCGCACCATCGCCAGCTCGGTGCTGGTCAAGGGCGGCGAGCTGCCTGTTACCAGCGTGCGCCTGACCAAGGCCGTCCCCAAGGATATGATCTTCCCGGTGATGGACGAGATCCGCAAGGTGGTGCTGACCGCCCCCGTCAAGGCAGGCACCATCGTGCTGCACAACGTCTGCGGGCTGGACAGTGACGTGATGGTCACCAAGAATGTGGATGCCTGCTGACCGGCTGAAATAAAGAAATACGGAAAAACAGTCCTGATCGTCTGCCTGCTTTTACAGCGGACACGGTCAGGGCTGTTTTGATGCTATAAACCTGTTGACATGATGTGGAAATGGGCTTATATCGGCCTCAACGTGGGAAAGGACTGCGGCAAACGCCAAAAGCGGGCAATGCCGCAGCACATGGCTGGTCTGTACAGGCGCGGCCCATGCACTGGGTGTGGAGCCTGCCAGCATTGCAAAAATACGGGCACAAAAAGAACTGTTTGCATTTTGGAAACGAGATGCTATACTGTTGATTGTACATACAACGATGTAGATACAACTTCCTGCAATGAAGCCCGGAGGAGCCTATGGATATTACGGAACGAAAAATCACAAAGATCGCACGCGAAGCGGAAAAACTGGTCCTGCTCACGATGCGGGAAGAGGGGGTCGGCACAGCAGAGATCGACCTGATCCATGCAGTGCGGCATCACCCCGGCTGTACGCAGGCGCAGCTGGCGGAACTGCTGCACGCAGATAAGGCTGCCATTGCGCGGCGGACAAAAAATCTGGAAGCAAAGGGTCTTCTGATCCGCAGAGATGCCCCCAGCGACCGGCGCAGCCAGCTGCTGTACCCCACCAAAAAGGCGGAAAGCCTGAGATCCTCCAAGGCAGAGATCGAAGCGGCCTTTTACGAATACCTGACCAATGTGCTCACCGCCGAGGAAGCCGCTGCCTTTGCCGCTGCGCTGAACAAGCTGTACACAGCATCCAAGACCGAGAGCCGCGCGGGCTTCCCGCATTTCCGGAAAGCTGCAGGAGGTGAGGCTGCTCATGAAAAAGGATAAAACGTTCCGCCCGGACAGGGTGCTCTCCTATTTCAAAGCAGAGTGGCTCCCGCTGGTTTTTGTCACGCTGTCGGGCCTTGTGTATAACATCGGCCTGCTGGCAACGCCTTGGTTCGAGGGCCGGCTGGCCCAGTGCCTTGCCGACATTCTGGGCGGCAGCGAGACGGCGGCAAAAATGGCCATGCTGGTGCTGGCCTATATCGTGGTCACGCTGGGGGTGCAGGCCGCGCGGTTTATCAAGCGGTTCTATGTCCGCCGCTTTGCCAACAACATCAACCGCCGGATGAAGGGCATCCTGTATGCCAATCTGGTGCGGCAGAGCCGGGCGGCGCTGGAAAAAGAAGGCGCCGGTGAACTGATGACCAAGGCCATCTCGGATGTGGACGACTGCGTAGAGGGGATGCGCAAGTTCACCACCGAGATCTTTGATACCGGCGTGGCGCTGGTGGGCTATGCTGTGATGCTGCTGGTGTACGACTGGCGGCTGGCGCTGCTCAGCCTGCTGTTCACGCCGTTTTCCTACATGTGCGCGGCATGGATGAAAAAGCCGGTGCAGCGCGCCGGTGCGGCGTACAAAAAGGCAGCAAGTGCGCTGAGCGCTGCCACCCTCGACCGCGCCCGGAATGCTGTGACCTACCGCATTTACGGCTGTGAGGATGCCCGCATAGAAAAGTACGAGGAAGCCCTGAACACCTACGAAAAAACAGCCGTGCGCAACAATGTGTGGCAGTCCGCTCTGCCGCCGCTGTATCTGGCAGCGTCTGAGGCAGGCGTGCTGTTCATTTTGTGGTTCGGCGCTAAAAATGTGCTCGGCTCCGGCTGGAGCACATGGGACATTGCGGCGTTCACCACCTTCCTTTCCTGCTTCACGAAAATGGTGGTCAAATCCTCCAAGGTGGCAAAGCTGTTCAACTCGGTGCAGAAAGCCGAGGTCTCGTGGAAGCGCATCAAGCCGCTGATGAAGCAGCCGGAACAGCTGGAGGCATTGAATATCCCGGCGGCGCAGGACGTGACGTTGGAAAACCTCTCCTTTTCCTATGGAGAAGGACCCATCTTTTCCGGCCTGAGCCTGACGGCGCACCCCGGCGATATCATTGGCATCACCGGCCCGGTGGCCTGCGGCAAATCCACCTTCGGCAGGGTGTTCCTGTGCGAAGCACCCTACGGCGGCTCGGCAAAATTTGGCAAAACGGAATTTGCTGCCCTGACCCCGCGGCAGATCTCCGCCACCGTTGGTTACTTGGGCCATGATCCGGAGCTGAGCGCCGATACGGTGCAGAACAATGTTCTCTGCGGCAGTGAACAGGATGCTATGCCGTGGCTTGTTGCCGCCGCGTTGGATGGCGAAGTGCTGGCCATGGAAAACGGTGTGGATACCGTCATCGGCCCCAGCGGTACCCGCCTTTCCGGCGGTCAGGCCCAGCGCTTGGCACTGGCAAGAACGCTGGCCCACCCGCGCCCGGTGCTGATCCTGGACGACCCGTTCTCTGCGCTGGACCGCCATACCGAGGATACCGTGTTTGCCGATTTGCAGAGCGATGCAAAGGATAAGGTGGTCTTCCTCATCTCGCACCGGCTGTACCACTTCCCGCAGATGCAGAAGGTGATCTTTATGGACGGCGGTAAAACCGCCGTTGGTACCCATGCCCAGCTGATGGAAACGGTTCCGCTGTACCGCCAGCTGTACGAGAGCCAGACGGTGCAGAAAGAAGGCGATCTGGATGAAGAGTAAAAAGGATAACGGCGTATTTGAAACCATCCGCATGGCCGCCATGTCGCATCATCTGCTCACGGCGGGCACCATCCTGTGCGTGGCGGCATCGGTGGCGGCATCACTGCTGCCGCCGCTGCTGCTGGCCGGTATCATTGACCGGCTCACCGCAGGCATCCCGCTCACCATGGCAGCAGTGCTGCTTTACTTTGGCAGTCTGGCGCTGGAAGGGGGGCTTTCCTCCGCGCAGGAAAGCCTGCTGGTGCTCTTTGGCCAGAAAATGACCCACGCGCTGCGGTCGGAAATGTCCCGGAAGCTTACCCGGCTGCCCGCAAGCACGCTGGCAGGCCAGAACCCCGGCGAGGTGGCGGCACGCTTTTCCGGCGATGTGGACACGGTGGAAGCGCTGTTCACCTCCGGCATCATCAGCATGGCGGCAGATGCCTGCCGCATCATTTCCATCATGGCGGTCATCGCGGTAAAAAACACCGGCATTGCGCTGGTGCTGCTGCTGGTGCTGCCGCTGTTTGCGGTGTTCACCCACCATGTGCAAAAGCGGATGCTGGCCGCACAACTGGATAACCGCCGTGCCGTTGCGGCTGTCTCCGGTCAGGTGCCGGAGACGCTGCACAACATCCGCACCATCCGGGCGCTGGGACTGGAAAGCTATAGGGAACGCCGCTATGACCGCTGCATCGGCGAGAGCTACGCCGCTATGGAGCGCACCAATTTTTACGATGCCATCTATTCGCCGGTGGTGCTGGCGCTGAACGCGGTGGTGGCAGGCATCGTGATGCTGCTTTCCGCTTCCGGCAATGCCATGGTGCTTACATTCTTTGGGATGTCGGTGGGTACCTCGGTGGCGATCATTAACTACATTTCCCGCATTTTTGCTCCCATTGAAAGCCTTGGCATGGAGATCCAGACCATCCAGTCGGCCATGGCAGGTGTCAAGCGCATCGATGCCTTTCTCGCTCAGCCGGAGCGCACGATCCCTGCCGAGCGCCGGACCGCTGCGCGCGGGGATGTGGAGCTTGCGCATGTGACCTTCGGCTATGGCGAAAAGCCCGTCCTGAGTGATTTCTCCATGACGGTAAAGCAGGGCGGGCAGGTCACGCTGGTGGGCCGCACCGGTGCGGGCAAGAGCACGGTGTTCAAGCTTCTGCTGGGCCTGTACCAGCCGCAGGCGGGCACTGTTACCATTGGCGGCGTGGATGTGGCACGCATCACCGACCGCGAGCGCCGCACCTGCATCGGCTGCGTGGAGCAGCAATTCTCCCGTGTGCCGGGCACCGTGCTGGAGCAGATCACGCTGGGCGATCCGCAGATCACTGCAGAGATGGCATGGAATGCGGCAAAGCTTGCAGGCATTGACGAAGCCATTCAGGCCCTGCCGGAAGGCTGCGACACCGTTTGCAGCGATGGCATGTTTTCGCAGGGCGAGTGGCAGCTGCTGTCCATTGCCCGCGCTGCTGCGGCGGACCCGGCTGTGCTTTTGCTGGACGAGGTCACGGCAAATCTGGACGCTGAAACGGAAGCCCGTGTGCTGGAAGCACTGCGCCGCGCCTCTGCAGGCCGCACGGTGATCTCAGTCTCCCACCGCATTTACGAAAACCTGGGCGGCAGAACGGTGAAGATCGAGCCGCAGAGCATGTGAACCGAAACATTTTTCGCAATGCACGAAAAACGTTTCATCTCTTGACAGAACAGGCGCTGTGCTGTAAAGCAAGGCGCGAAAACTGGGCAAAGCTCGTCTCGTTCTTTCAGGAGTGGTAAGGAAGATCAAAAATCTGTTTTTTCATGTCAGACATGAAGATACTTCTTGTTCTTTCGCAGAGAAAGGAATATAATGAGAAAGATAAGATCACCAGCATGCACATGATAAAACTTGGAGTGCGCTCAAGGTCAAGAGGAAGATGATTTCTTTCCCGGCAGGACTGTGCTATACTGGCAAAAAGATCTCCGGGTGCAGCGCAAAAGCTGCTGCAGGGAAGCTGAAACTTACAGAAATGAGGAACACACACGGCAATGGTACAGCACGAACGCGGCACGGCATATTATCATCTTCCGGGACTGTTTGAATTTTATGAACTGTACCGTGTGTTTCTGCCGCTGTTCCGTGAACACAGGGAATATTTTTACGACTGGTGCGAGATCGGTTCGGTCTACGGTGCACCGGTCGACTGCATCTGGGGCGGGGGCCGCACTGGCTTTGGCGATGCACAGCCGCACCGGGTGCTTGCACTGATGCAGGAATATGGCATATCGGCCCGGCTCACCTTCAGCAATTCGCTGCTCCGGGAAGAGCACCTTGCAGACCGGAAATGCAATGCCCTCTGTGCGCTGTTTGAAAAAGAAAACCGTGTGCAGAATGGTGTCATCGTCCATTCGGACCTGCTGCTGGACTACCTGAAAAGGCAGTATCCGGGCCTTTATTTCGTGTCCTCCACAACAAAAGTCCTTACAGATTTTCAGCAGCTCCGCAGAGAGACGGAACGGGAAGAGTTCCGCTATGTTGTGCCGGATTTCCGCCTGAACAAGTCGTTTGCAGAGCTGGATACCCTGCCGCAGGATCAGAAGGACAAGGTGGAATTTCTGTGCAACGAATGCTGCTGGTACGGCTGCCGGGACAGAAAGCGCTGCTACGAGAATGTCAGCCGCAAAAATCTGGGCGAGGACTGCCCGGACCACCGCTGCACAGCGCCGGGCGCACAGCAGGGCTATCGTTTTTCAAAGGCAATGGAAAACCCCGGCTTCATCGGGGCCGGGGATATCCGCAAAGTTTATCTGCCCGGCGGCTTTTCCAACTTCAAGATCGAGGGGCGGGGACTGGGCAGCGCGTTGATACTGGAATTTCTGCTTTACTACATGACAAAGCCTGAGTATCAGCTGCGCGTCCGGGAAGAAATTTATCTGGACAACATGCTGGATCTGTTCTGATGGCCCTGAGCCGCGTTCATATTTGCTTCCGTGATGCATCCTGCCGCCTTCGGGCGGCTTTTGTTTTAGGATGTACGGATTGACACGAAGCGTGTCGCTTTTGTGACGAGCTGATGCTTTTGTGATAATCGTTGCTGGAATCTGCCTGTTGGCAGTTCAAATCATATCCCTTACGTCTTTTATCCAAGGAGGTTGTCAATTATGGATCTTATCTTGAAAAAAGCAGTCCCAGTGATCTGTATTGCTCTTGCTGCGCCACTCGTTCTTTCTTCTTGCAGCCGGACAGTAAGTTCTTCCGATACCGCTGCTCCGGCAAGCAGCGTAGTTCAGGAGCAAGCCCCATCTGCTGAATCGGAAGATTTGGCAGAAAGCGCCGCTTCTTCTGATGAAAGCTGGAAAACCGATTTTGAAAAAAGCCTTTGGGAAAATTACAACGTCACCCCGGAATACTACGAAGATCTGGGGGATGGCATCTATCAGGTCTACGTCAAAATTGATGGAAAAACCGTGCCCTATGTTTGCGTAGATTCTGCTACGGGAGACTATCACGGTTAAGTTGAACCCAAGTGAGGATGCCAGCCGGTGGAGAGTGTTGAAGCAATCATGGACGCTGTTGGCCTGTGGTAACGATTTTGTTTCCATTGTCTTTCAGAAAAAACGCTTGACAACGGAAACTTTTTTGATTATAGTAGAACTAACAAATGTTAGTTAGTAAAGGGCGAGGGAAAAAGGAAGATACCAAGCAGCGTATTCTGGAAAAATCTCTGGAACTGTTTTCGGCCAAAGGGTATGATGCGGTCAGCGTGGGGGAAATCGCAAAGGCGGTGGGCATCAAGGCGCCCTCGCTTTACAACCATTTCCCCAGCAAGCAGGCGATTTTTGATGCCATCGTAGAATCAACGGCTGCCCACTACGAAAAAGATACGGGCTGGATCGACATTCATGTGCAGAATGTAAAGCAGGACTGCCCTACGTTTTCTCATATCCCGGAGCAGGCTCTTGCGGACAAAGTTCGGCAGATCTTTCTGTATTCTTTGCACGATAAGCAGGTCAGTCAGTTCCGCCGGATGATGACGCTGGAGCAGTTCCGCTCCCCGGAGCTTGCAGCATTGTTCTCGGAACGCTATGTGGACCGTATGATCTCTTACCATGCAGGAATTTTCCGTTCCCTGATCGCAGGCGGTGAAATTCGGGATGAGGACCCGGATACATTGGCATGGATGTACGTTTCCCCGGTCATCACCCTGCTCAGTGTCTGCGACCGCCAGCCGGAACGAGAAGCCGAAAGCCTTGAAAAGTTGGACGCCCATGTAAAGCTGTTCTTCCGTACCTTTAACATTGAACGAGGTGAAAAATGAAATCATCCGATGAATCAATACGAAGGGTGGTGTGAAATAATGGCTTCCAGCAAAGAATATCTTCATTTTATTTTGGAACAGCTATCAGATTTGGATGGTATCTCGTATCGGTCTATGATGGGAGAATATATCCTTTATTATCGCGGTAAAATCGTTGGCGGAGTCTATGACGACAGATTGCTTGTAAAGAAAACAAGATCTGCTTTGGAATGTATGCCTGCGGCGGCATCATGGAGCCGGTGGCCGTCTGGGTGCGCAAGGGCGGCGAATGGGCCATCATCCACCGCTGCAAACGCTGCGGAAAACTCAGCTCCAACCGGGTGGCGGCAGATGACAATCCCATGAAGCTCATGAGCATTGCCATGAAGCCCCTGTGCGCTCCGCCGTTCCCGCTGGACTATCTTGAGGAAATGACCGCCTTGATGGGCGGCGATGGACGGATGCGGTAAGCCGCAGCCAAAAACAAAAAGGTCGCTGTGTCGGAGAAGCGCTCTGCGACACAGCGGCTTTTTACAACTTACTGCACTCATCATGGAACAATCGGGCGTTCTGTGCTATATTCTTTAAAGAGCCTTGAGTGGAGGAGATCCAAAGCATTGCTGCCGGGCAGATCACCGTCAACGGCACGGCAGACGGGAAAATGGAAGAAACTGTGCCGGAAAAGGTATAAGGATATAGGGGGACGCTTCGATGGAGTATATCCGAATCACAAAAGAAAACATCGACAAGGAACACATCTGTTGTGCCATGTCCGGCAAACAGAGCTTTGCCAAGAAGGAATGGCTTAAGCAGCGATTTGAGGAGGGGCTTGTTTTTTACCGCAGTGCGGAGCGCGGCAAATGCTTTATCGAGTACATCCCGGCAGAAAACGCATGGGTGCCCATTGAAGCGGCAGGCTGGCTTTATATCAACTGTCTGTGGGTCTCCGGCTCCTTGAAAGGGCACGGCTATTCCAGCGAGCTGCTGGAAGAATGCCTTCGGGATGCCAAGGCGCAGGGCAAAAACGGCGTTTGTATTCTGTGTGCAGAGGGACGCAAACGAGAATTCCTTGCTGACCCAAAGTTTTTGAACCATAAGGGCTTTAAGGTTTCGGACATCTCCGATTGCGGCATCAACCTCATGTATCTGCCCCTTGCAGAGAATGCCCAGCCGCCAAAATTCAAGGCCTGCGCCAAGCATCCCAAGGTGGAGGAAAACGGCTTTGTCCTCTACTATACCGACCAGTGCCCCTACACCTATTATTGGGTGCCAAAGGTGCAGGAGGCTGCAAGAGAACACGGGATTCCGTTCAAAGCCATCCACATCACCGAGAAAGAGACGGCACAGAATGTGCCCGCACCCGTCACAACATACGCGTTGTTTCGGGATGGGAAGTTTGTGACCCAGAGCATCCAGTCGGACAAGAAATTTTTGAAATTGGCGGCAGAATAATTCAATCAAGCAAAACGCCAGACGCTCAGACGCAGTGCAGCCCATAGAATTGGGGTGCGCTGCGTTTTTTATTTTGGAAGATAAAGAATAGGAGTCCCTGCAATGAAAAAATAAGGACGGCTTCGCTTCTCCTGCTTATGGTTCTGGGAACCGGGCTGGTGCTGATGGCTCCAAGGTGAAGGAAAAGCGGTTCCGTTATAGCTGCCATTATAATGTACGGCATCCGGGTCAATGCGATGGACAGTCCGGCTAGCCCCTTCATTTTTGCTTGTTTCCGGTGAAAGCTGCGGCGCGGGAACGTTCCATTCAGCGGGCCTTCTTGGGGCCGCTTTCGTCCGGGGTGCTGCCGCTGCCAGAGTTCAGGATCGCCACGAACTGCTGCAGCTGCTTGAGGGAGCTGACACCCAGTTTATCGTAGATGTTCTTGTTGTGGAAGCGCAGGGTGCTGTCCTTGATGTCCAGCTGCTGCGCGATCTCCCGGGTGCGCAGCCCGGCGGCGTAGCCGTCAAAGATGCGGCGTTCGGTCTTGGTCAGGGTGGGGATGCCCGCCACAAAGGTCTGGAAGGCATCGGGCACCGACTCGTTGCGGCACACGTCCGCCAGCCGGGACAGCTCAGTCTGCATCTGCTGGCGTTCCAGCTGCAGCTCGTCCATCCGCCGCCGGGACTCCCGCCGGTCTTCCTCGAACTGCCGGAACGCCGGCGAGAGGATGCGCCGGTGGAAGCTCATGCAGCAGAACACCACGAAAAAGGCGATGAACAGGCCGATGAGCAGCATCTGCAGATTGCCGGAAAAGACCAGTCTCCGGTAGTCTGCCATGGGGATGCACACCGCCAGCCGGTAGGACTGGCTCTCGCTCAGGCGGCACAGCTGGGAGATGCCCGCATAGGCGCTGTCGGGGCCGGTCAACTGGGTCAGCCCGCCGCCCATGCTGCGCAGCACCAGCGTGTTCCGGGGGGCATGGTAGTAGCCGCCGGTGGTGCCGCTGCTGAGGGCGGCATCGGCGGCAAGGCCGTCCCCCGCCGGGGCCAGCAGGCAGCTCAGCCGGTCAAAGCCGGTGGGCTGGGCAAAGTTCTGCTTGAAGTAGCTCTCGCTGATCTCAAAGCCGCACAGCCCGTACATCGTGCCGTCCCGCCCCCGCAGGGGCAGCAAAAACAGCTGCACCTCCTCCGAGGTGCCGGGCAGCTCGAACCGCTCGGTCAGCGTGTAAGACTGGTACAGCGGGGCGCTGCCGGGGGTCATCCAGCGGTCGTAGTCCGGGAACTGGTCGGTCTGGAACTCCATGCGCCACTTGCGGTGGGGCATCACGCTGTGGGCCTTGCCCACCTCCGCACTGCCCCGGTACAGCAGCAGGGGCACGGTGGGGGTGTCGGCACCGCTTTTCTGCACATACAGCCCGGCGCGGGAATGCTCTGCCCCCTCCATGCGGGTGTTGACAGTGGCATCCAGCAGCACAAAAGCGCCGGAACAGCCGGTCTGGCGCAGACGGCGGCACAGCGGCTCGATCATTTCCTCCTCCAGCGCGTTCAGCACCTCGGGAGAGTCGTTCAGCTGGGCAAAGGACATCTGCCGCAGGGCAAGCTCCTTGTCCACCTCTGCGCTCATGTCCTCGGACAGGTTCACGCCCATGACCGCCAGCTGGTCAAAATAGCGCTCCATATCGTTCTGGAACACCGAAAACTGGATCTGCAGACTGCGGCTGATGTCCTTTTTGGTGTTGTGCAGGCTGGCAAACAGGAACAGCGCCGCACCAAAGGTCAACACCAGCAGCACCACCAGCAGCAGGCAGGCCCACAGCAGCCGGCTGCTCATGGGGCTTTGGCGGATCTTTTCACGGTGCCGGTCAACAAAGTGCATCAAAGTCCCTCCTTTCCGGCTGAGCGGCAGGCTCAGGCATTGTCACACAGCAGCTGCCATGTTTCCTCGGCAAGGGCTTCCAGCGTTTCGCCGTCCGCAAGGCGCTGGGGGTAGTCCTTCTGGCGCTGGCGCAGGCTGTCGTACAAGGTTTTGGCCTTGGCGTGGTATCCCACGATGCCCGGTTCGGACAGGGGGGTGTTCTGGATGCGCATTTCGTTGTAGACGTCGTACAGCCGCTGATAGCTCTGCTGCTCAAAGGGATAGTCCGCAATGGCGTCAAAGGCGGCGCTGGACACCGGCATGTAGCCGGTATCGGCGGCAAATTCCAGATTGCGCTGCTGTTCGGTGAGCCAGCGCAGGAACACGGCGGCGGCTTCGGCCTTCTGGTCGGTGGTCTTGAAGGCGCACAGGCCCACACCGGCCTGCGGCATCAGGGGCGTGGCGGTGCCTGCGGCGTGGGGCAGGGGAGCCAGCAGCAGGTCGGTGGGTTCGGTGGTGTTGTCCGGGTAGGTGACGAAATCATTGTAATAAAGGATGGCCGCAGAGCTGCCAAGGCCCGCCAGCGTCTCGCCGGTCATCACCTGCGTGTTGGAGTACAGGTCCGAGATCAGAATATCGCCCTGCACCAGCGCCCGGGCAAACTCCATCCACGAAGCGCGGAAGGTCTCGTTGGTCAGATCGTACCAGCTGCCCTTGTACAGCTCGCCGCTGCCCTGCTCCAGCGCGTTCAGCTCCACCAGACGCAGGGGGTAGTCCAGCGCGCAGAAGGGCTTGCCCTGCGACCACTGCCGGTAGGCACCCGCCATTTCAAAAAAGCCGTCCCATGTGGTAAGGGTGGAAAGCTGCGCCCCGGTGTCCGCCGCAAACCGGGCGTACTGGGAGCCGTTCAAAAAGATGAGCTGGGTGGATTTGGACACCGGGAACACCACCTGCCGCCCGTCAATGATGCCGTCCTGCACAAAGCCGGGCACATAGGCCGCCATGTCCTCGGCGGTGAACCAGTCGTTCCAGTCCACAAGGTTCTCAATGCCCAGAGCGCTGGCATCCGCGGGGTGGGCCGAGAACAGGTCCGGCAGGTCCAGCGCGCCGGGCTTGCCGGCCTTGGCATCCTGCAGCTGGCCGCCGATGGCGGCGCTGTTGGTCATGTTGGTCACGTTGAGCAGAATGCCCTTCTCTCTGCCCACCGTGTCGTTGAACTCGGTCAGCAGGCGGTTCATGGGCGAGTCGGCCTGTTCGCCGTACACATGCCAGATGCTGAGCATGGTGGGGTCCTTGGGAGAAAGCAGGGTCTTGCTGCCGCCGCAGCCCGCAAGCGCCAGACCGGGGACGAGAGCCGCAAGCTTTAAAAATGTCCTTCGTTCCATTTTTCATGACTCCTTTCCGCACATTGCAGCCAGAGGGGGAAACCGGCACAGGCAGGGCTGCAGCTGCCTGTTTTGGTGGGAAAAGCCCCCAAAATCCCCCCAATTTTGGGCTTTTTGGGGGGATTTTTTGAGGGGGAAGCCCCAAAACCCCAAAAATTTTTTTGGAATTGCCCCCCCAAAAACGGCTTTTCTGAGGGGGCAATTTTTTCCCGGGTATGGTACAGTACAACCAGAAAAAGTCCTGCGCCGGTGCAGAAAGCCTGTCACTATGCACAAAACGTGTCAACAGGCAACTGCGGATTCTATTCATAAGGATAGCATAAGATGGAGCGGACTGCAAGTGCAGAGAATACCAAAACCAGAGCCCCCTAAAAAGCAGGGGGGACCAACAGAAAGGAGCACCCCCATGAAAGAGATGAACCGACGCGAATTCCTCACCCTTACCGGCGCAGCCGTTGTGGCGCTCTCGCTGGCAGGCTGCGGCGCCCCCTCCGCACCCGCAGTGCCCACCGGCAAGGAAGCCAAAGTGCTGGAAGCGATCAACCTTTTCCGTAAAGAAAAGGGATGGGGTGAATTCAAGTTGGATGACGGACTGAATGCTCTGGCAGAGGAAGCCGTTAATTGCGCCTTGGGCAAAATTGAGTTCAATGAATTGACCGCTGAAATGGTTAAAAACTCAACGTTGCTCAACGGCCCGTATCAGACATTCGGACAGCCCATCGGTGTGGTCGAGAAAGGCAAACCTACTATGCACTATGACGAAGATGTCAGCAAGATGAAGAATGCACTTCTGGCGTTGAGTATGGTAGATATAGAAGATAATCTCGCGCTGACAAATCTCAAGATCATCGGCATCAAGGTGTTTACCGGAAACGATGGCATGCTCTACTGGGTCGCAGTCGCAGCCGAAAGCAAAAAGTAACCCCTTAACCACAACAATTCCCATTTAACCCCCTGTTTGCCCCGGGCACACTCCCCCTGTGTCCGGGGCTTTATAGAAAGGAGCACCCCATGAAAGAGATGAACCGACGCGAATTCCTCACCCTTACCGGCGCAGCCGTTGTGGCGCTCTCGCTGGCAGGCTGCGGCGGTGCCCCCAGCGCACCGACGCCCCCCGATGACATCAGAGTCCAGCAGGCACTGGACGCCCTCAATAAGTTCCGCAGGGACAAGGGTCTGACGGAGCTGGTCTATGAGAAGGATCTGGAAGAACTTACCGACCTTCTCATCAGCCCCTTTGTAAAGGAGGGAAAGCCGGTCGTTGACAAAACACAGTTCGAAAACGATGTAAATGCAAAGGAAGCGAAGATCAAACAGGCGCTGTTTAACAAGGGGTATCCCATCTATGAGACCTATTTTACTGCGGGCCTTGGACCGAAAGGAACGGACAAATTGGAGACCTTGAAATACCCCACCAACGAGGCGCAGAAACAGAACTGGCTGACTTATATGTCGGAAGGCATTGACATGGCGGTAAACAACCTACGCTGCTTTGCCATGTCGGTGCGCAACATCGGCGGTGAGGATTACTTCATCGCACTGGTGGTGGGCGAAAAGGTCTCCCATTGATCTTTGGAAATTTCCCGGCCCCGGGCACTGCCCATCCTCCTGTGTGCCCGGGGCTTTGTAAGTGAAAGGAGACAGCCATGAAACACAAATGTTTTGCTGCTGTGGTTCTGGCTGCGGCGCTGCTGCTGACCGGCTGCGGCGGCGCTGCTGCCCCCGCGGCCCCCGCAGGCTCCGGCGCAGCTTCCCAAAGCGGCGCAGCCGCAGCGGTGCAGACGGCGCAAAAGGAGCGCATCACCGACCAGTGGAGCCTTGAAAAGACGGTGCGGGGCGAGATGATCGGCGTGCTGAAGCTGAACATCCATGTGCCGCAGCTTGTGTGCGACAGCCCGGACGCCGCCGCTCTCAACGATGAACTTGCTGCCATGTATGCGGCGGAATACATGGATTATGAAAGCTACCCGGACGCTGAGGTGCCGCAGGGCGAAGAGTGCTCACAGACCGAGATCAACTGGGACGCCTACTGGTACGGCGACTGCGTCAGTCTGGTGATGCGCAGCCACGATTACGACGACGCCCCGTGGTATTACAGCGGGTGGTGCTTCGATTTTGCCACCGGCAGGCAGATCACCACAGCCGAGATGCTGCAGCACATGGGTCTGGACCCGGACGAAGTACAGGCGCAGGTGCAGCGGCAGGCTATGCAGACCTTTGACCGGGAGATGGCGCAGGGCGCGTATTACGAGGGCCTGCGCAGCGGCGGGAACCTGTCGGAAATGCGGATGGGCACGCTGGAATACAATGAACTGGAAAACTTGTGTCTGCTGCTGCCCCAGCAGGACCGGCTGGTGCTCCGGGGCAAGTACTGCTCCGAGACCGACTGGGGCTGGCAGCAGCTGGATGTGGAGATCCCGCTGACCCCCGCCGCCCCCGCCGACACCCCGGTGCTGACCGATACCTACGACGGTGTGCAGGTGCAGCTGGAGGGAACACAGGCCACCATCACCCCCTGAGCCCCGCGCCAAAGACCGACCAATGGGGCGACATTGGCATACGGGTGGAACAGACGCGCACCTACCCCATCCTTGGTGCTTACAATGAATATGTGGACGTGTGCATCGGGGAGCAGGAGGACGGCTTCTTCCGCCCGGTGGTCTATCTGCTGACCAAAGACGGCGTGGTGGAGTACGTGGACGTGCTGCGCTGCCTGCTGTTCGGGGATGCCATGATCTGTCAGGACCCCATCTACTTTGCCAACAACGGTGTGGCGCTGGAACTCTGCGGCAGCGAGGTGGACCTGCGCCGGAAGGACGGCTCTGTGCTGGAGCTGGCTCCCCTGTCGGCAGAGTGGAGCGCGCAGGAGATCCCCTATTCCGTCACCGGCTCCTACAACTACACCTCTGAAACCGGCTGGAACTGGCTGGATCTGGGCAGCGACGGCAGCGTTCAGCTGGGCGTGCAGGACAACAGCCGCATCTATCGGGGCGACGCCGCGTATCTGGGTGTGGTGCCCGAGGGCGTGGTGCTGGGCATCTCTGCCGACGAGACCGAAGCCGGGCAGACGTCCATCGAGTTTGTGGCGGCGGTCAAGACCGACCTGTACTACGAGAACCTGACCCTGACCATGATCGACGGGCAGAACCCCTTTGCCGAGGGCGAGACCCAGCTGCAGATGACCCGCAGCTACGGCTGAGAACACAGGAGAACGACCATGAAACACAAACGCCTTGCCGCTGCGGTGCTGGCGGCGGCTCTCTGGCTGACCGGCTGCGGCGGCGCGGCGGCTCCCGCTGCCCCCGCAGGCTCCGGCGCAGCTGCCCAAAGCACCGCAGACACGGCGGTGCAGACGGCACAAAAAGACCGCATCACCGAGCAGTTCACGCTGGAAAAGACCATCCGGAACGAGTACGACATCACCTATAGGCTGAACATCCATGTGCCGCAGCTTGTGTGCTACAGCCCGGACGCCGCTTATATCAACTATGAGCTTGCCGCCATGTATGCGGCAGACTTCCGAGAGTACGAGGACAGCCCGGAGATCGAGCCCCAGCAGGACGAGGGGAGCCCGGATACTTATATCAATTGGGACGCCTACTGGTACGGCGACTGCGTAAGCCTTGTGGTGTTCCGCTACGACGGCGGCTCCGACCCGGGGTATTCCCGGGGCTGGTGCTTCGATTTTGCCACCGAAAAGCAGGTCTCCGTGACGGAAATGCTGCAGCGCATGGGGCTGGACCCGGACGCTGTGCAGCAGCAGATGCTGCGCGAGGCCATGCAGACCTTTGACCGGCACATGGCGCAGGGCGGCTACTACGAGGGCCTGCGCAGCGGCGGAAATCTGGCAAGCATGCGGATGAACACGCTGGAAAACAACCAGCTGGAGGACCTGTGCCTGCTGCTGCCGGAACAGGACCGGCTGGTGCTCCGGGGCGGGTGCAGCTCCCCCGCCGGGTCGGGCTGGAGTCAGCTGGATGTGGAGATCCCGCTGCAGGCTGCTGACCCGCAGCCGCAGACGGTGCTGACCGACACCTACGGCAGCGCTTCGGTGCAGCTGGAAGGAACGCAGGGCACCATCACCCTCCGCCGCACGCCGGAGACCGCCGCATGGGACGCGGATTACGGCATCCGGCTGGAACAGGACCGTACTTTCCCCATCCTTGGCATCTACAATGAATATGTGGATGTGTGCATCGGAGAAATCGGCGCGTCCTTCCACCCCGTGGTCTATCTGCTGACCAAGGACGGCGTGGTGGAGTATGTGGATGTGCTGCACTGCCTTATGTTCGGCAGCGCTCTGGTCTGCCAGGACCCTATCTACATTGCAAACAACGGCGTGGCGCTGGAACGCAGCGGCAAAGAGGTAATTCTGCATCAGGAGGATGGCTCTGTGCTGGAGCTGGCTCCCCTGACGGCAGAGTGGAACGGGCAGGAGATCCCCTCGGAGGCCGTCGGTGCCTTCAACGACATGGCGGACGACCGGTTTAACTGGATGGACGTGGAAAGCAATGGCCTCGTCCAGATGGGCGTGCAGGACAACAACGTTTTCTATCAGGGCTACGCCAACTATCTGGGCGTGGTGCCGGAGGGCATGGTGCTGGGCGTCTCTACCAGCGAGACGGCGGACGGGATGCCGGGCATCACCTTTGTGGCGGCGGTGAAGTACGACCTGTTCAACGAGACCCTGAACCTTACCATGATCGACGGGGAGAACCCCTTTGCCGAGGGAAAGACCCAGCTGCAGCTGATCCGCTGCCCGGATTACTGACCCCGGCACGACCATTGAGAACACAGGAGAACCACCATGAAACACAACGCATTCCGCTGGATACCGGCAGTTTCGGCTGACGAACAAGCAGGAGGTGCAAGATGAAACACATCGCTCTCTGCGGCGCGCTGGCAGTTTTGCTGGCAGCACTGCTGGCGGGCTGCGGGGCAAAGACCGCAGCCTCTGCCCACCCGGCTGGCAGCCGGGAGCTGAAATCGACCCCGCCGGATTCCATGCACGCCACCGCGACGATCACCGAGCAGTACACCCTTGAAAAGGTGGTGCAGGCAGAGAACGGCGGCACCGTCCGGCTGAACATCCATCTGCCCCGGCTGGAAAGCGACAGCGCCGACGCTGCCCGCATCAATGCCGAGATCGCCCGGTACTACGAATACGATGTGCAGGAGTACGCAGACTGCCCGGAGGCAGCCGACCCGGAATCGTGGGACATCTGCATTGAGATGAACTGGAACGCCAGCTGGTACGGCGACTGCGTCAGCCTTGTGGTCAGCAGCTGTTACGGCGGTACCGATGCACCCTTCTATCAGGGCTGGTGCTTCGACTTTGAAAGCGGAAACCAGCTCACCGCCACCCAGCTGCTGGAGCGTATGGGGGCAGACCCCGCCGCGCTGGAAGAGGCGCTTTACCGCGACGTGAAGCGCCGGGATGAGCTGGACCGTCAAGCTGCCATCGAGAGAGGAATGCTGCCCACCGGCAGCCTGAAAGAGGGCAACACTGCATGGTGGGCCACGCTGGATGAATTGCCGTTTTCGTTTGACGAAGCGGGGAACGTTTCTTTTGTGGTCGGCCGGTTCAGCGCGTCCGAGGGAGAGTATGTGAACGATGCCCCGGTCATCCCGCTGGACGCGCAGCCGCTGCCGCAGGACTGGGAGCAGCAGGTGCTGGCCGAGTGGATGGCAGTCACGGCGGTGACGCAGGGTGAAAGCTATGCCCCCGCCGACCGTAACGAAAGCTTTACCCTGCGGCTGGAAAAGGCCGAGATCACCGGCACGGTGACCGTCTCCTTCATCCGGGAAACATACGTCAGCCCGCAGATCCAGTCCGCTGCCGAGACCCGCACCGGAGAACTGAATGCCGGCGCTGTGACCGGCTGGGACGGGGAAAAAAGTCAGGGCTGGAACCTGAAATGTCTCAGCGAGGACAGCAGAAGCAACTGGACCATCTCCATGATGGAGGACGGCTCGCTGCGGATGCAGTCCACCGGCCCCAAAAAGGGCAGTGAGGTCTGGTACGTTTTTCAGCGCACCGAGGCGTGGGACGACATCGGCTACACCGCCATCCCCCGCAGGCTGTGGGGCACTTACCGCGCCGGAGACGAGGCCGCAAAGGGTATCCGCTGGATGACCTTCCTGCCGGACGGCAGCTGCTGCATGAGCGTGGAATGGGACGGGTGGAACGGCACCCTGACCGGCACCGCCGAGGGAACACAGGGCCGCACCGAGGACGGTACCGAGCTGTACTTCACGCTGACCGACCAGAACGGCAGACCCTGCGAGTTCTGGGCTATTCTGCTGAACGATGACGGCAGCCCCAGCGGCTGCAGCCTGAAATACCGCGCCGGAGAAGTGCTGTTTGACCGGGACACGCGTCCCATTTACTGGAAAAACGACTCCCCGGATCTAACCCTTGTACCGTGACCGAAACCGAACGCAATGCGATGACAAAGCGTTGTCGCTTACACAAATAAAACATACAGGAGGAAATTACTATGGGTCTTATCAAAGCAGGTATGGGCGCACTGGGCGGAACCCTTGCAGACCAGTGGAAGGAATTTTTCTACTGCGATTCTCTGGACAAGGATGTGCTGATGGTCAAGGGCCAGAAGCGCACCTCCCGCCGCAGCTCCAACAACGGCGAGGACAACATCATCACCAACGGCAGCGGCATCGCCGTGGCAGACGGACAGTGCATGCTCATCGTGGAGCAGGGCCGCGTGGTGGAGGTGTGCGCCGAACCGGGCGAGTTCACCTTTGACGCATCCACCGAGCCCAGCGTGTTCACCGGCAACTTCGGCGACAGTCTAGCGGCAACCTTCCAGACCGTGGCCAAGCGCTTTACCTACGGCGGCGACACCGGCAAGGATCAGCGCGTGTACTACATCAACACCAAGGAGCTGGGCGAGATCCTGTACGGCACTGCCACCCCCATCCCCTTCCGGGTGGTGGTCAGCGAGGAGCGGGGCTACAAGCTCTCGGTCAATCTGCGGTGCAACGGCAGCTTCACCTGCCGCATCTGCGACCCGCTGCTGTTCTACACCAACGTGTGCAGCAACGTCTCCACCCAGTATGACGCATCCGAGATCGCACCCCGGCTGAAGAGCGAGCTGATGAACGCCCTGCAGCCTGCCCTGGCCACCCTTTCGGCCAACAAGGTGCAGTATTACGAGATCCCCGCCCACACGCTGGAGATCTCCGAGGCGCTCAACGAGCAGCTGTCCAATGTCTGGCGCAAAAAGCGCGGCATTGAAGTGTTCTCCTTCAACATCAACTCCCTGTCCATCCCGGAGGAGCAGCAGAAGAAGATCACCGAGTGGGAAGAGAACGCCATGACCACCGACCCCACCACCGCTGCCATGACCGGCTTTATGGGCATGGGCATGGCAGCCGGTGCAGGCGGTATGGGCGGCATGAGCGCCCAGAACCTGTTCGCTATGGGCCAGCAGGCCCGTCCGGACAGCGTGGACGCGCCCCAGCAGGTCAGCCGTCCCGCACCCGCCCCGGCGGACAGCTGGCAGTGCAGCTGCGGCGCCACCGTTACCGGCAAATTCTGCCCGGAATGCGGCAGCAAAAAGCCGGAGCCGAAGCCCGCTGCGGACAGCTGGACTTGCAGCTGCGGTGCTACCGTTACGGGTAAATTCTGCCCGGAGTGTGGCAAGCCCCGCCCGGCGGCAGCAGAAGGCTGGACTTGCAGCTGTGCCTTTACCCAGACGGTCACCGGTTACGACTCGGTCAAGGTGGATAACAGTAGCATCCAGCTGCACGGCGGCAAGGCAAAGTATGCCCTGTTCCCAGTCTGGGTGCTGAGCACCAGCTGGCGCGGCGAGAATTACATCTTTGCCATGAACGGCCAGACCGGTAAGTTTGTAGGCAATTTGCCGGTGGATAAGGCCGCTGCCCGCAAGTGGACGCTGGGGCTTACGGCAGCCGTTGGCGCCGCGTCCTATGCGGTCATGTGGCTGCTGTGGCTGGCAGGGATTCTGTAAAGGAGGGAACGGAAGATGAAAAAAAGACTGTTACCCCGTTGCGCTCCCTCTGTGCTGCGCTGGCAGCACTGGTGCTCTTGCTGGCGCTGGCCGTACCGGCTTTTGCTGCCGAAAATGGTTTTGCTGACCTATACTACCGCCTGAACGACAGCGCAGAAGTCCTGACCGAGGACGAGGACAGCGAACTGGAAGCTTCACTGGAGGAGCTGAGCGTCCGCCAGAGCTTTGATGTGACCATTGCCACCATCGACTCGCTGGAAAGTGAGGGCTACACCAGCATGGAGGAATACGCCGATGACCTCTATGACTACTGTCAGTTCGGCTACGGTGCAGACCGTGACGGCGTACTGCTGCTGGTGGTACAGGGCGACCGCAAGTGGCACATCTCCACCTGCGGCTACGGGATCACCGCATTTACGGATGCCGGCATCCAGTACCTTGGCGAGCAGATGGCCCCCGATATGGCAGACGGCGATTACGCCGCCGCCTTCCGCACCTTTATCCAGTGGACGGATTCGTATGTCACCGCCGCCCGCGAAGGTCACCCCTATGACGTAGACAATATGCCCAAGGAGCCGTTCTCGATCGTGTATCTGGGCGTGGCGCTGGTCATTGGTCTGGTGACGGCGCTGATCGTGACCGGCGTGATGAAGGGCCAGCTCAAGAGCGTGGCACCGCAGCGGGACGCAACCGATTATGTGCGGCAGGGCAGCATGAAGCTGACCAACCAGCGGGATCTGTTCCTGTACCGGGACGTGCACCGCACCGAGCGGCCAAAGGAGACCAGCTCCGGCGATTCCGGCGGCAGTTCCACCCACACCTCCTCCAGCGGCTCGACCCATGGCGGCGGTGGCGGTTCATTCTGAAAAAATATAGAGGGCTGCTGTAAACTGTCCCTCCCATAGCAATGCAACGCCGGAAGGTCTGCGGACTTTCCGGCGTTGTTCTTTATCGCAATTTTCAATAATAGTGCCTATCAAAACAGCATATTTGCGATATGCTGTTTGCGGATGTTGCTTGTGCATTAAAAATGCAAACTGCTATAGCCATCACTTTTCTGCCGCCCGACATAAACGACTGATTTTTTCTGCGCCTTTGGGGCTATACTTCCAGTGCAGACGATTTTATATGCAGCAAGGAGCAGACACATGGGCATTTGGAAAAATCTGGGCATGGGCGGCTACCGGGGCTTTTTTTTGCGCCCGGCGGCGCGGCTGTTACAGCAGGCGGTGCAGCTGGCGGGTGATCTGGGTTGTGAACAGGCGGATACCGGCCATCTTTTGCTGGCAATGCTGCAGCAGCAGGGCGCTGCGGCGCAGTTCCTCACCCGGAAAAACATCACCGAGCCGGAGGTGCGCCGCCAGCTGGCGCAGCGGCGCAGCGGCCCGGCACAGCGGCTGGACAGGCGGGCTATGGCACCGGATCTGCGCCGCACCATGGACTATGCGCTCATCGGGGCGCAGAACGCCCATGTCAGCCGGGCAGAGCCGGAGCACCTGCTTTGCGCCATGCTGGAAGATGACGGCTGCGCCGCCGGGCTGCTGCTGGCGGAGATGGGGCTTCCGCTCACCGAGGCGGTGCGGGAGTGCCGCCAGCTGAGCGGACAGTTCGTGCTGCCCGCCCAGCCACGGGTGTCGGCCAGCATCCCCGGGGCAGCCGTGCCAGCGATAAATATTGCCGCGACCTGACCCGCCGTGCCGCCGAAGGGGAGCTGGACCCGGTGTTCTGCCGGGAAGCCGAGCTTGACCGCATGGTGGAAATCTTGTGCCGCCGCCAGAAAAACGACCCCTGTCTGATCGGCGAGCCGGGTGTGGGCAAAACGGCGCTGGCCGAGGGTCTGGCGCTGCGCATTGCTGCCGGACAGGTGCCCAGAGCGCTGCAGGGGCGGCGGCTGCTGGCGCTGGATATGGCAAGTCTGGTGGCGGGCACCAAGTACCGGGGCGATTTCGAGGAGCGGCTGAAAAATCTGCTGGAAGAGCTGGTGCGGGACGGCACCGCCATCCTGTTTATCGACGAGTTCCACACCATCGTGGGAGCCGGTGCCGCCGAGGGCGCGATCGACGCCGCCAGCATCCTGAAACCGGTGCTTGCCCGGGGCGAATTGCAGCTCATCGGCGCAACTACCAATCAGGAATTCCGCACCCACATCCAGAAGGACGCCGCGCTGGAGCGCCGCTTTGGCCGGGTGCAGGTGGAGGAGCCTACCCCGCACAGGCGGTGGAGATCCTCAACGGCCTTGCGCCCCGCTACGAGCGATACCACAATGTGCGCCTGCCGCCCCAGACCTTGCAGGCGGCAGTGGAGCTTTCGGTGCGGTACCTGCCCGGCCGCTGTCTGCCGGATAAGGCCATTGACCTTGTGGACGAAGCCTGCGCGGCGGCGCGCATCCTTGCCGAAAAGGAGCAGCGCACCCAGCCGGTGCTCAGCCCGGAGGATATCGCCCGGGTAGTGGCAGCGGCCAGCGGCGTGCCCGCCCAGCGGGTGGGCGAGCAGGAGCGGGAGCGGCTGGACAAGCTGGAAAGCCGCCTGAACGCGGAAATTGTTGGCCAGCAGCGGGCGGTGGCGGCCGTGGCGGGGGCTATCCGGCGCAGCCGCACCGGTTTGGGCGAGCCGGGGCGGCCCATCGGTGCTATGCTGTTTTTGGGGCCTACCGGCGTGGGCAAGACCGCACTGGCGCGGGCGCTTGCGGTCAGCTGGTTCGGCAGCGAGAAGGCGCTGCTCAAATTTGATATGTCGGAGTATCAGGAGCAGCACACCGCCGCCCGGCTGCTGGGTGCGCCGCCGGGCTACCTTGGCCACGATGAGGGCGGTCAGCTCACCGAAGCCGTCCGCCGCCGCCCGTACAGCGTGGTGCTCTTTGACGAGATCGAAAAGGCCCACCCGGATATCCAGAATATCTTGTTGCAGATCCTGGAGGACGGTCAGCTGACCGATGCCATGGGCCGCAAGGCAGATTTCCGCAACACCATCGTGCTGCTCACCTCCAACTTGGGCGCACGGTTCCTGGCGGGGCAGAACGCGCCGCTGGGCTTTGCCGCCGGGGCAGAAGCCGTGTTTGAAAAGCAGTCCGCGCAGGCTGTGGAGGAAGCAAAAAAGTGGTTCCGCCCAGAGCTGCTCGGGCGGCTGGATGAAGTAATCGTGTTCCGTCCGCTGGGGGAGGAAAACCTCTGTGCCATTGCAGAAAAAAATGCTCTGCCAGCTGGAGCAGCGCGCCGCCCGCAGCGGCTACCGGCTGCGCCACACCCCGCAGGTAGGAGCGGCACTGGCTGCCCGGGCTCGATCGGCCTACGGCGCGCGGGAGCTGCGCCGTCAGGTGGACAGGGCAGTGGAGCAGGCACTGGCAAACCGCATTGCTGCTGGGACTGCCTGTGTGGGACAGCACTGGACAGCAGACTGTGCCGCCGATGGTAGCATTGTTTTGCGGGAGGATGAGACCGTAACCCTATAAGAAAATAGCAAAATAGCATTTTTGCTTGCAACCGGCGCGGTTTTCGACTATTATAGAGGAAATAGAGCTACAACAGGGAGGATCCCCGATGCACACGCTGTTTCTTCTGAACCCCACAGCCGGAAAGGCTGATTGTACCCGCACCCTGCCGCAGCAGATCGCGGCGGCTGCTGCCGGTGCCGGGCTTGCCCCGGAGGACTACACCATTCGTGTTACCACCCACGCAGGCCACGCCCGGGAGCTGTCCCGCGCTGCCGCCGCTGCCGCCCAGAAGGCCGGGGTGGAGCTGCGCATTTTTACCGCCGGCGGTGACGGCACCTTCAACGAGGCACTCACCGGTGCCCACGGCTTTGATAAGACCGCCGTGGGCTGTCTGCCCTATGGCAGCGGCAACGACTTTCTGCGCACCTACGGTACAAAGGAGGAGTTTCTGGATCTGGACGCCCAGCTGGCAGGCGGGGCAGTGCCCATCGACCTGATGCGCACCAGTCTGGGGCTTTCTGCCACCATCTGCGCCGCCGGGCTGGACGCACAGGTGGCCTACGGCATCCCCCAGTTCCGGCGCATCCCGCTGTGCGGCGGCGAAGCAGCTTATGCACTGTCCATCGTACAACAGTTGTGCGGGCATATCGGCCGCAGGGTGGAGTACGTCATTGACGGCGAGGTGCTGACCGTGGACTGTCTGATGTGCGCAGTGTGCAACGGCCGCGCCTACGGCGGCGGTTTTATGGCCGGGCCGGAGGCACAGCCGGATGACGGCTGGCTGGATGTGTTCATCGTGCGCAAGGTCAGCCGCCGGGTCATTGCAAAGCTGCTGATGCTGTACAAAAACGGTCAGCACTTTCAAAACGGCCAGCTCACCGAGGCCGCAAAGCCTTACTTTATCTATCGCCGCGCAAAATCGGTCAGCCTGCGGGCAGCAGATGGCCGCGGGCCGATCATTGCCACCGTGGACGGCGAGTGTGCTCCCTGCAAGCAGGTGTCGGTACAGGTGCAGCCGCTGGCAGGCCGTGTGCTGCTGCCGCTGCCTGCGTATCAGCGTTTTACCGCGAAAAAGGCAGGCGTGAAGTGACTGGAACTGAAGTGATAGCAGAATGATCGTTATCACAAGTCAAGAAATTAGTGCAACATTCAAACAGCATACCTGCGATATGCAGTGCAACGCTGCTGCTGTTGCATTAAAAAGTTGAATTGCTATAAAATAAGAAGCCGCCAGAGTACCGTGTGATAGATATCACATGATACTCTGACGGCTTCATTTTTTCATTTTACTGGGTCAGAAAGCTCTTTACGGTCAGCGCCAGACGGTAGAAACCGTACCCATAGGCCAGCTGTGCAGGCCAAGCCCAACTGGCGATCTTTTTTGCCGGTGTCCACCACAGGCTGTACATTCAGTTGCTGCATACTGCCCCACGTTGCATTGCGGATATCGGAAAGCAGCATATCGCGGAACCAGTCACCAAACAGGTAGTTGAATGCATCCAGCGCTGAACCACCAGCGATATAGACCATTTCTTCTTCGCGGCGAAGATCGTAATTGCAGGGGTATTTCATAATTCCACCTCGTGATCGTTGTTTGTTATCGCGATTTTCAAAAAAAAGTGCCTATAAAACATCATGCTTGCGATATGCAGTTTGCGGGTGCTGCTTAGGCACTAAAAAAGCAAACTGCTGTAGATACAAATTTTCATTACAGCCGATCATACAGCCAATGCCCGGCCGAACCGCTGCCATCGCCGCCGCTGTAAGTCTGACGGATAAGTTCCTGCTTGAGTTCTGCTTTTTTATCGGTGTATGTCTTTTTTACTTCCCGCACGATGGCAGTATCCCGACCATTTGCCTTGAGAATAGCCGTCATCTGGCTGCATATATTATTCACTTCGGCATCGCAGTCCTTTTCCATCGCCGTCAGAACATTTGTTTTTCCAAGAACGACCTGTACTTTCAAAATCAGGCTGCGCTGATCTTCTGGGTAAGCAACATACTCCTGATGTGCCTGCCGGATGATCTCCAGCAGCTCCCGTTCATAGCGCTCCTGCTGCTGGTACAGCTGCGCTACCAGCGCTTCGATCTGCGCGTCGCATTCGTCCTGCTGTGGATGAGAAGCAGCAGCGGATGTGCTCTGGCTTTGCGATACAACAGAACTGGAGACCGCAGCCGTGCTGGTATCTGCACTGGAAGCCCCCTCCGGACGGGATGAACTGGCTGCAGCAGATGCTTCGCTTCCGGCAGCGTTTTCTTCCTGTGCGGCGATCTTTTCAAGCAGTTCTTCCACTTCCGAGCTGCTCATGTTCTCGCCGTCTTGGATCAGGGTCTCAACGTCTTCTTTTGCTGTATCTGTCGACGAATTGCTTTCCGGCTCAAAGACCGCACTCTGTGCAGCCGGAGGTTCACTGACGGGCAAAGGCGATGGCTCTGTATGAGCTCTAAAATACAGCAGACCACCTGCCACTACCGCACACGATCCGATCCCACACAACGTTTTTTCAGTGCATTCTTCATAAACGCTGCTTCCTTTTTTACAAGTTGCCTTACTGCCTTACTTTACACCGGACTTCCGCAGCACTGCGCCTACGGTTTTGAACAGGATACGGATATCCAGCCAAGGGGAGACATTCTTTACGTAGTACATCTCCATGGCCTGACGTTCCCCGCTCTGATAGGTTGCATCGTTGCGGGCATACGCCTGCCAGTACCCGGTCAGACCGGGCTTGACGCTCTGAAATGCTGCGGTTTCCGCCGGAGTATAAAATTCAAATTCCCGCTCCATAATGGGCCGCGGCCCCACAAAGCTCATATCGCCTTTCAGGATATTCAGCAGCTGCGGCAGCTCATCCAGACTGGACATCCGCAGCTTGCTGCCGATCCGGGTCACACGGGGATCGTTTTCCAGCTTGAACTCCTGCTGCAGCTCCACCTGCTGCTCCGGGGTCAGAACGATCCTCCGGTCCTGATACATTGTGCGGAATTTGTACATCTGAAATGTTTTTCCACCCTTGCCCACCCGGGTGTGTTTGTAAAAAACCGGTCTGCCGTCTTCTGATAAAATCAAAATGGCGATCACCAGAAAGAGCGGGGACAACACCGCCAGAGCCGCAAGACTTGCCAGAATATCAAAAAGGCGTTTGACTGCCTGATAGACACCTGACCTCTCCGTGCATTTGATCACGACTTTCTCTCCTTTATGCAGTGATCACCACAGTCGATATGGCAACACTTCGTTTTTGTTCAGCAGCACTACAGCTACCAGAGTTTCTGCCGCAAAGGCAGCTGCCACCAACCCGGTCAGGATGCGGCGGCGGTGCGGGTCTGTTTCTGTCTGTAGCGCTTCCGGAAGCAGCAGGAACTGCGGGGCTGCATAGTAGTAATTCAACCGTTTCATCAACGGCAGCACCCCGGACAGTGCCAGCGCAAAAGTTCCTAACAAGGTCATGTTGTACCAAATAACGTAATAGGGACAGCGCTGCTTTGCTGCATTCCAGTAATGCCCGCAGAACAGCAGAACGCACAGGTTTATGACAAAGAACATCGTCTCAAAGCCGTCTTCACTCCATGCAGAACCCAGATAACGGGCATAATATCCCAGCCCGATCCGCGGCATCAGCCAGGCAGCAGCCGTACCCAAAACACCAGAACAGGCCAGCACGCCTGCTGTCAGCAACAGGGCATAGCGGGGATTCAGCTCGACCCGGCACAAAAATAACACGGCAGCAGTACCACCGCTGTAGTGTGGAACAGCATTGCCACCGCCACGCAGGCCAGAAAAGGGAAGAGCCGCTTCTCCCGGATGATCTGTACGGCCACCAGCCCGATGCCAATGGCAATGTACTGCCGGATGATGTTCATGCTGAGGAAATAATTGCTGCTGGCTACATAGAGGTAGATAGCCAGAACCGGAGCAGAACACTGGGTGAATATGGCATAATAAACGCACAAACCTATTATAACAGATGTTGCCGCGATTACAAGACGAAAGTTTCCGCCCAATGCCACAGCAGCTTCCATCAAGACCCGATACCCCGGCTCGCAATTGTCCAGCACACCCAAAAGAACTGCAAAGCAGACTCTGGACTCTCATACAGCCCCCACCGGGTAAGATCTTCGCGCATCGGCGCAAACAGCTCCTGACACAGCGCATCGCCACCGCCTGCCCGCAGCCACTGCAGAGCCCGGAATTCCGGCAGATAGGTATAAAGAAAATCTGTGCCCACGCCCCACCGCGCCGCACTTACTAATATAAGCGGCAGGGAACAGAGCACAAGTGCTCCCCCAGCGCTGTTTGCTGTCAATAGCGTTCAGAGCATCGGTGTTCCGTTTTTCGCACCAGACTGCCAACAGGCAGGAGATCAGCGTGGCCGCAATATAAACCAGCATTCTTTACGGTCTCCTATATCGAATTTTACGGCTGAGAAATGCGGTGCCCTTTTTGAGCCAGTGCTGATTTTCCAAAAACACCACGGGCAGTTCCGTATACGCAATATGGTTCGTTTCCATCCAGACGTCCAGCAGCCGCTCGGCCAGAAAACCGTAAACACGGCCATTGTACGCATCATAACGGTCCGCATCGATACGCTTTTCGGCTTCTGCCAGCACATCGAACAACCATGTGCAGTATGCATCCAGAATGTCCCTGCGCATGACGAACATATTGAACCGATGCCCGCTGGTGCGCCCCATGACAGCTGCGTAGGCCGGCAGGTAGGCTGCGTATTTTTCTGCAAGGATACTCTGTACAGCATCCAGATCTTCCTTATGATGGGCGTGAATGTACTGGGTATAGGTCGTTTCGATCCAATAATTGCGCTTTTTCGGCAGGATCACAGGGGCTTTTTCCAGTGCAGCATGGATCTCGGTTCCTGATGCGATGCGGTCAAACTTTCTGCCGCCGGGCATTCTGCGGGCAAAATAACGCCGGTAATGCACCAACCCCAGATAATCTGCCTGCAGGTTTTTCCAGCCCCAGTAAAGAGCAGTCAGCTCACAATAGGATCTGTTTTTTGTTTGAGATATTCTCTCCGGTGTCGTCTCTCAGCGCATTTTCCATGCCCGGAATATGTACACCGCCCACCTGAATGGGCGCATAAACTGCATCTTCCGGCAGACAGTACGCTTTGTGCATCGCCACCAACAGCTTGATGTTCTCCATATATCACCCTGCCGTCTTACATCTTCCAGTAGTTGGCCACGGTCTGCCCTAACCGGACACCGCCGTACAGAAAGGTCGCTTTTCGCAGGAGGGACATCTGCCAGAAGTCTTTTGCCCAGTCTACCGTCGGCTGCAGGCTTTTTTGCAGCAGGCAGTTCCACACGGCAGTGCGCATACTGCCCAGAAACTGGTTCTGAAACGTATAAGCGGTCACGCGGTCAAAAACATCCAGCAAGCCGCCGCCGGATACCTCCGGCAGCTCGCCCTGTTCCAGTACAAAATACTTGGCAGGATAGTTCATTTTTCCTTTAATCTTTCGTTGTGATTTTGGTGAAGTCATTCTGGGAAAGAGGAGTGCTTTTGATCTACAATATATTTTTTGCAATAAGGGTTTTATTTGCTGAAAAATAGTGATCTGTTACAGCACCAATTTCGCCCTGTCCCGCAATATAAGCAAAAAGCTCTGGGTTTCAATGGATCCCAGTGCAATCATTTGTGCCCTATTGAATCATCTCATTCTGAAAGACAGAATAAGCCTATACTTGCAATAGTTTACCTCGTTTCCTGTCCTGCTGTCAAGTGCTTGTAGGATCATTGACCTATCTATGCGGACAGAAACGGGAAAATCTGTTTTCTCGGTTGTTCATATACATTGCTCCACGATCAAAAGCGTAATATAAAGATAGCACCATCGTGAGGACAACTTCTTTTTTGAAACAGGCGGTCAGTAAAAAGCGTCGCATCAAGCGGTGTGACATACCACTTTTGCCAAAGGTCTTGATTTTAAAAAAATCCATGGTATATTGAAACTGGAAAGCTCCAAACATGGAGTGGCATTATAATTTTGGAGACAAAGTGTTTTCGCTTATACAGCGAGGGTGCCTTATGAAAATCAAAGAAAGTCCGTCTATCATTCTGGCGTTTCATGGGATGCTTGGCCGCAAGAAGCAGACCAGCCTATTGCTGCTTTTTTGCTGACACTGGTTTTCTCGTTCCTGACGGCGGCGGTGATCTACTCCGTCAGTTCTGCACAGGTATTGCAGGACACCCGCTGTGAACTATATGGCGAATGGCAGTACCTGCGTTTGTCGGATACTGCTGCGGACGCTGCACAGGCACAAAACACCTTGCCCGCATCCGCACAGGTCAGCACAGTGATCCAAAACGGAATCGTTCTCGGTGCAGACGATGGCGTGGCGGGCGGGATCGGAACGGTAGACGATACCTTTGCGCAGCTGGGACGTATCGTGCCGATCAGCGGTGATTTCCCCACGCAGTCCGATGAGATCGCCATGACAACGACGCTGCTGGATGCGCTGGGCTGCTCCTATGACGTAGGGCAGACGGTCACGCTAAAGGTCGCTGCCAATGATTACGACCCGCTGGCAGGCTCCGGCGCAGTGATGGAAAAAGCCTATACCCTGTGCGGTGTTCTGCCTGCCTATGATGTTTATTGGAATCTGAACGGCAATCTGACCGTCAGCGGCATTGTGACAGAGCCGCTTGCCTTGGACGGGCAAAAGTTCCAGACGTTTTATTACTTGAATGCAGCCGCACCCGTGACCGCTTCAACCGACCCTGCTTTAGTGGCAAACGAGTATGCCTACCCGCAGGAGTTCATCTTCTTTGCGCTTTTTGCTGGTCGCAGCGATTCTGGTCAGCTTTTTTGCAGTGGCGCAGTATTTTCTGATCGTTCTGCACAAGCGTGTACATACCATCAACACCTTCCTGACGCTGGGGGCTAAAAATCGGGATCTCCGGCTCATGTGCCTGTGGGAAGCGCTTTTTGCCGGGCTTGCAGCAGTTGCTGCTGGGTTTGCACTGGGCTGCGGCGCCGCTGCCATCGGTCTGGGGCTGCAAAAGCACCTTTCGTTCTTGGTGATCCCCGCTGTATCTCTTGTGCCGCTGGCGGTGCTGTTTCTGCTCTCCGTACTGCTGGGCGCACTTTTGCCTGCGGTGCTGGTTCGCCCGCAGACCGCAAAACCCAAAGAGAAGTCTGCAAAAAGTTCCGTTTGGCGCAGCTTCCGCTTGCACCGCAGATCGGTGTCGGCTGCGCGGTATTGCTGATCGCCGTCAGCTGCCTTTATGTCGGATGGCGTGTCATGCTGCCGTATGATCTGGATGCGCCGTATGCTTGTCTGTCCATCAAGATGAACGGAACGTCCGGGATGCCATTTTCTTTGAAAGAAGATCTTGCAGCATTGCCCGGTGTGGGAGATGTTTCGGCTGCGATCAACCTGACCGACACCTACACCATTACTTCAGACAGAATCCAGAACAGCCAAATGCTTGCCGATATCTGGGTCAAGGACAACGGCAATTTATCCCGACGTGTTTTAATGCACAATGCCTCGAAAAGGGACACTAAATACGACAGTCTGTGCCCTGCCGGATGATGAACTGGAACGCCGCATTGCCGCAGATGCCGGCGTTTCGGACGAGGAAATGGAGACGCTGCTGGCAGGGGATTCTGTTTTGACCCTGTGGAGAGATTGCTATTATGATCCCGCTGCGGACGCGTACTATCAGAAGAACACCCAAACGGAGGGCAGCATTCCTGTTGAACCGGTTTTCGCAGCTGGAGACAAGTTGAGCATCCAATACCAGCGTTATACCGGGCTGGACGAAGCCGGAAATGATGTTTATCAGACGTATGCCGCCGAGCTGCCCATTGCCGGGGTCGTAAAGTCTGCGAACAACTACACACTGCTGACAACAGATCGGATCTTCTACAATGGCACGGTTTTTGTCAGCACGGCTCTTTATCATAAAATGTTTGAGAGCGCAGGAAGCTACCATATGGAAAAAGAAGGATACAGCAGCCTGAATGTAAAGCTGGCTGCCGGCAATAACTTCTCGCTGCGGCGTTCCATTGCATCCATTGCCACACGCAGAAATGGGATTCTGAGCGCAGACAACTACGATCTGCTCAGCCAAAGCTATACGGAAGGAACGCAAAGCGCATTTCTGGTCGGAATTCTGGCGGTACTTGGTGTTCCTTCTGGGCTGCGCTTTGCTGGTCGTCCTGAACCTTTCTGCCTATGAAGTCCAGCAGCAGCGGTTGTCGCTTCTCCTGACGCTGGGCGTTTCCCCGAAAAAATTGGTGTGTTCTTATGCAAAACGGCTGCTCCCGGTGATCGTTGGAACTACGCTGATCGTCAATATCCTTGTATCGGTGGCAGTTTCGCACATTGTCCCGATTCAAAGCATTCTGGATCTGATCCGGATCCATACAGATGGGCGTGTGTTTGAATTTCACAGACCTGTGGGAAGTCAGATCCTGGTCAGCATTCTGCTGATGGGATTCTGGCTGGGCGCGGCTTTGCTGCCGGTCTTCTCCTTTATCCGGAAAAAAGCATCGAAGGGGGACATTTTATGAAAGACAAAATTCTGGAAGCTGTGCAAATTTCCAAAACCTACGGGGAAGGAGAAAGCGCTGTTCATGCCCTCGAGAAATAGCGACCTGACCCTTGAAAACGGTACATTTGCGTCCATCATCGGTTCCAGCGGCAGCGGAAAATCTACGCTCCTGAAAATTCTGGGAGGACTGCTGCCGCCCACGACCGGAAACGTTCTGCTGGATGGGCAGGACATCTATGCGATGAATGCAGAGCAGCTTGCACAGGTGCGGCGGCAAAAGATTGGCTTTATTTTTCAGGATTTCCGCCTGTTCCCGGAGTAACGGTGCGGGACAACATTCTGATCCCATTTTATCTCACCGGACGACGCAGATGCTCCATAAGCTGACCGGGATCTTGGGCATTGCGGGCAAGCTGCATTCCCCCCGCACAGCTTTCCGGTGGACAGCAGCAGCGTGTGGCGATCGCTCGTGCGCTCATCGCAAAGCCCCGCATCGTTTTTGCAGACGAACCGACCGGAAATCTGGATACGCGGACGGGCGAGGATACGATGCGGCTGCTGATGGAATGCGCTGCGGAGTTCGGGCAAACGCTTATCGTTGTTACCCACAACCCGGAAATTGCGCAGAAGGCGCAGCAGGTCATTCGGATCGAGGATGGGCGGATCTTTTATAGCGCAATACTACCAATGAGTGTTAGGTCTCGTGGGGATAGCGGGGTATAAGAAAGAGGGAATGGATATAGGTTTTGATCAGTGGCGCAAGGTGATGCAAAAATAGCACGGTGCATTTCTGTATCGTGCTAAAAATGGACAAACAAAAACCACGGTGCGTGTGCATCGTGGTTTAATCAAACGGAAGATATTTCTGCGCAAGACGTTTTTGCTCGGATATAAAGCCAAAAGCCGCCGCACCCTGCCCGGAAACTCCGGTAGCAGAATGCGGCGGCGTACTGTTACAAAAAACTTACTTGGAGATCTTCTGCCCGATCCAGATGCAGATGCAGGCGCCGATCACCGAGATGGCAAAGGAAGAAAAGCTGCCGGAAGCGTGGATGCCCAGCAGGCCGAACAAAAACTCGCCCACAAAGCTGCCCAGCACACCCATCAGGATGTTGCGGCCAAGGGAAGTTTCCGTGCCCATAAAACGCCCGGCCAGATATCCGGCCAGCGCACCCACCAGCACGCCCACAAAAAAGGGAAGCCAGCAAACCTACCAGCGTCAGCAGGCCGGTCAGGCAGCCCACCAGCACACATAGCAGGGCAATGATGAGCAAAATCGTTAAAGTGATCATAGATTATACCTCCTACAATATATTTGTGGGTAGCCTCACGGCATCCAGTCGTGTTGCTATCCAGCTTGTTGCCTAAGCTGTAGAATAAGAATGTAGTGGCCTGACACGATAATCCCTGGACTCACACGTCCGTCAAGGAGTCAGTCAGCCGCCGTTCTTATTCGCAGCATTCGATTTACGCAGGTAGTTCCACCGCAAAGCGGTGCGTTCGTGTTACCCAGAGATTGAACAAGCAATAAGTAAAAGGCGGAAGCCATTGCAAATTCAAATTGGGAGGAAAACGAATGACCGTAGTTGGAATCGATGTTTCTAAGGGTAAGAGTATGGTAGCTGCCATGAAGCCCGGTGGGGAGCTTGTTGCAGCGCCATATGAGGTAAGGCATTCAGATATTGAACTGTCGCGCCTTGCGTTGGATGTTCTTTGCATGGAGCCAGATACCCGCGTCGTAATGGAAGCAACCGGCAGATACCATGAGCCGGTAGCAGCGCTGCTTCACAGTGAGGGAATCTTTGTGAGCATCCTAAACCCATTGCTTATTAAGCAAAGCGGAGCAGGCTCTCTGCGCAAGGTAAAATCCGATCCGAAGGATGCTCTTAAAATTGCTAAATATGGGCTTGACAACTGGTCTACATTGCGGGAATATACTCCTACGGAAGCAATTAGACAACAACTCAAGCTGTGCGAACGTCAATGCGACTTGTATAGCAAGAACATTGTCATGCTCACAAACAACCTTATTTCTTTGTCTGACAAGACCTTTCCGGGTGTAAACGAGCTGTTCTCAAGCCCCGAAAAGGCAGACGGACATTTGAAGTGGGTAGATTTTTACAGAACCTTTTGGCATTGCGACTGCATTAACCGTATGTCACCGGATGCTTTTGGAGAGCGATACAAGAAATGGTGCAAGAAAAAGGGCTACCATTTTAGTGCTGATGCGACAGATGCTCTCTACGCAGCCAGCTGCGGACTTTACACCACGCTGCCGCGTGACAACAATGCCAAGTTACTGGTTACGGTTGCCGCCGACCAGCTTATTGCACTGCGCGAAAACCAGTCCAAGCTGGAAGCCGAGATGCTGAATCTCTGCAAGCAGCTGCCATTCTCCACCTTCTGCGGCCCTTGATGCCGTCCACAAGGCCGATCTTGTTGCACAGACCGGATGCAATGGGTGTCGGTAACAATGGCGGGCTTGCCGAACACATCGCCCATGATCAGGTTTGCGCTCTTGCGCGCGCCCACGCCGGGCAGGGCCAGCAGCCGTCAAAGGTAGTAGGCACCTGGCAGTTGTACTTGTCCCGCAGCATGCGCATGCAGGCCGAGATATCCCGCGCCTTGGAGTGCCCCAGTCCGCAGGGGCTTGACGATGGCCTCGATGTCCTCTGGTTCGGCGGCAGCCAGCGCCGCCACACTGGGGTATTTTGCAAACAGCTCTTCCACTACAATATTCACCCGGGCATCCGTGCATTGGGCGGCCAGCCGCACGCTGACCAGCAGCTGCCATGCGTGATCGTAGTCCAGTGTGCAGCCGGCGTCCGGATATTCTTTTTGAGCCGGTCGGATCACCCTCCAGCGCCAGTTCCTTTTTGGCAGTGAGATCTTCCGGGATGCTTTTTTTTTTTTTGGGCGGCATACCGTCGCCTCCTTTCGAAAAAATGTTTTCCTTATCATAGCATGTTTCGACCGGTTTGTAAACGCCTGACCCGGAATTATCTGAGAATGATTTTCAGAAAAGCCCTTGTCCTCCGCGCAGAAATGCGCTATACTATAAAAAAACTGGGGTATTCCCCGGCATGGGAGGAGAAACACAATGAACGAACCTCTTGCGCAGCGCCTGCGGCCCAAAACGCTGGCAGATGTGTGCGGGCAGCAGCATCTGCTGGCCCCGGGCAGGGTGTTTCGCCGCACCATTGAGAGCGGACGCATTCCCAATATGATCTTTTACGGCCCCTCCGGTACCGGCAAGACCACAGTGGCACGTATCATTGCAGAGAACAGCGGCATGACTCTGCACAAGCTCAACGGCACTTCCTGCGGCACAGGGGATATCAAGGCGGTGCTCAAGGACATCGGGACCCTGGCCGGGGCGGGCGGCATCCTGCTCTATCTGGACGAGATCCAGTACCTGAACAAAAAGCAGCAGCAGAGCCTTTTGGAATGCATCGAGGACGGCTCGGTCACCCTGATTGCATCCACCACCGAGAACCCCTATTTCTACATCTATAATGCCCTGCTTTCCCGGTGCACGGTGTTCGAGTTCAAATCCCTGTCCGCCGCCGACGTGGAGCAGGGCCTGCACAATGCCCTCAAAAGTTGTCGGAAGGGGGAACACCCGGTGCGCATGGACGAGGACGCCTCGTGCCTATCTTGCCGAGAGTGCGGGCGGCGATTTGCGCAAGGCACTGGGCTGCCTGGATTTTGCGGTCACGGCGGCCCCGGTGGAAGAGGGTGCCCGGCACATCACGCTGGATATGATCCGGCAGGTCACCCGCCGCACAGCCATGCGGTACGACCGGGAGGGTGATGATCACTACGACATCGTGTCGGCCTACCAGAAGTCCATGCGCGGCTCTGACCCGGACGCGGCATTGCACTATCTGGCCCGTCTGCTGGAAGCGGGGGACCTGCCCTCGGCCTGCCGCCGTCTGATGGTGTGCGCCTGCGAGGATGTGGGGCTTGCCTATCCCCAGATCATTCCCATCGTCAAGGCGGCGGTGGACGCGGCCAACATGGTGGGCCTGCCGGAGGCGCGTCTGCCGCTGGCGGACGCGGTGATTCTGGTGGCCACCAGCCCTAAATCCAACAGCGCCCACGACGCCATCAACGCAGCCATTGCGGATGTGCAGGCCGGGCGCACCGGCCCCATCCCACGCCAGCTGCAAAACAAGCACTTTGATGGCGAGGATGCACTGGTGAAAGGGCAGAACTACAAGTACGCTCACGACTACGACCAACCATTGGGTCAAACAACAGTATCTGCCGGATGCCCTCAAAGGACGTGAAATACTACACCTACGGCGACAACAAGACCGAGCAGGCAGCCCGCGCGTACTGGGCAAAGATCAAAGGGAGGAAAACGTCTGAACCCAAAAACAAGAAAAGGAGAACGATATGCGCTATTCCAAACAGCGTGAGTTGGTCATGCAGACGGTGGAAAACCTCTGCGACCACCCCACCGCCGAAGAAATTTACGACACCGCTGCAAAGGAATGCCCGGGCCTGAGCCTTGGCACTGTGTACCGCAACCTGAACAGTCTGGTGGAGGCAGGGCCGCGTGCGCCGGGTGTCCATCCCCGGCCAGGCCGACCGGTTCGACCATACGCTGGCCTGGCACAGCCACCTGTACTGCACGGTGTGCGGCGGCGTGACCGACGCCGAGGTGGACGAAAAGCAGGTGACGAAGCTGGTACGCGGCCAGAAAGGCCGGGTGCAGGACTGCGCCGTGGTGTTCATCGGCGTGTGCGAGGCGCTGCCGCACAAAAAGGCGGCAGCTCCAAACAGGCGTAAACTTTGCCCGGACCCCCTTGCCCGCAGCGGCCAAAGAGTGTATACTAAGGAGAGCTATTCATAAATAGCGGAAAAAAGAGTGTTCACCGTGCGGGGTTTTCCCGGCGGAGAAGGATGGTTTGATTGGAATACATTAGTTTTGAGCATAATAACGCGGCGCCGCTGATCTGGTGCGGCAGGCCTACGACACCCCGCCGCTGGCTTTCGTCCACAGCTACGGCTGCCAGCAGAACGTCAACGACGGCGAGCGCATCAAAGGGTGTGCTGGTGGATATCGGCTACGGCCTGTGCGACAAGCCCGAGGATGCCGACCTCATCCTCTTCAACACCTGCGCCGTCCGTGAGCACGCCGAGCAGCGCGTTTTCGGCAACGTGGGCGCCCTCAAGGGCCTGAAGGAGAAAAAAGCGCGGCCTGATGATCGGCCTGTGCGGCTGCATGGCCAACCAGAAGCATGTGGTGGAAAAGCTGCGCCAGAGCTACCCCTATGTGGACCTCGTGTTTCGGCGTGGACGGCATCGACACCCTGCCGCAGCTCATCGCCCAGAAGCTGCAGAAGCACAAGCGTGTGCTGCTGGACCCCGCCCAGCGCCCGGTGATCGTGGAGAACATCCCCATCCGGCGCGAGAGCGAGTTCCGTGCCTGGCTGCCCATCATGTACGGCTGCGACAACTTCTGCACCTACTGCATCGTGCCCTACGTCCGCGGCCGCGAGAAAGAGCCGCAAGCCCGGGGATATCCTGGCCGAGTTCCGTGGTCTGGTGGAGGCCGGCTACAAGGAGATCACCCTGCTGGGCCAGAACGTCAACAGCTATGGCAAGGGCTTGGAAGAGCAGGTCGACTTTTCCGACCTGCTCAACCTGCTGTGCACCGTGCCCGGTCGACTACCACATCCGGTTCATGACCAGCCACCCCAAGGACGCCAGCCACAAGCTGATCGATACCATTGCTGCTCAGCCGAAACTGTGCAAGCACCTGCATCTGCCGGTGCAGTGCGGCTCCGACCGGCTGCTGCAGCAGATGAACCGCCATTACACCATTGAGCAGTATCTGGAGCTCATCGAGTACGCCCGCAAGACCGTGCCCGGCATCACCTTCTCCAGCGACATCATCGTCGGCTTCCCGGGTGAGACCGAGGAGGATTTTGTAAAAACGCTGGAACTGGTGCGCAAGGTGGGTTATATGCAGCTGTTCACCTTTATCTACTCCAAGCGTACCGGCACCAAGGCTGCCGAAATGCCGGACCCCACCCCCCGCAAGGAAAAGACCGACCGCATGAGCCGCCTGCTCAAAGTTCAGGACGAGATCGCAATGGCTCTCGTGAAAGGCCAGGTGGGCCAGACCGTGCACGTCCTCGTGGAGGGCTATGGCCGCAGTGAGGGCACCCTCTCGGAAGGCTCGACAACAACCTGACGGTGGAGTTTGCCGCCGACCCGGCACTGCTGGGCCAGTATGCGATGGTGCGACTCACCGGCGCCCGTGCTACCGTGCTGCTGGGTGAGCTGGCAGACTGAGAGAAAACGCGATTCCGGGGCCGTGTGCCCCTGAAACAATAAAAAGGAACGACAAAAAGGAGAACAACTACATGGATTGCATCGACCTGTTCAAGCGCGCTGCAGTGGCCCTTCAGACCGACTCCCGCTATCTGGCTATGGATCAGGCCCGCAAAATGAACGATAAGGACGAGGAGCTGCAGAACCTGATCGGCGAGTTCAACTGGCCCGGATGGACCTGAACAACGAGATCGGCAAGCCCGAGCGCAGCGACGAGCGCATCACCGAGCTGAACCAGAAGGTCAACGACCTCTACGGCCAGATCATGGGCGATGACGGCATGGATGACCGCCTACAACGAGGCAAAGCGCGAGTGCGAAGATCTGGTCAACTACATTGATGCCATCATCAACACGGCCATGAACGGCGGTGACCCGATGACCGTGCAGGAGCCTGCTGCCGGTGGCTGCTCCGGAAGCTGCTCTACCTGCGGCGGCTGCCACTAACGGCATCCCATCCAAAAACAAAACGCGGCTGTGCAATGCAGGGCCGCGTTTTGCTTGCAAAAGCGGTTACGGCCGCAAACCATGCACAGAACCATCGAACAAGGGGAGAGAGGGAACCATGGCAGAGCTGTCGCCCATGATGCAGCAATATCTGGAAATCAAAAAACAACACAAGGATGAGATTCTTTCTACCGCATCGGTGACTTCTACGAGATGTTCTTCGACGATGCGCTCACAGCTTCGCAAGAGTTGGATCTGACCCTCACGGGCAAGCAGTGCGGTCTGGAGGAACGGGCCCCCATGTGCGGCGTACCATTCCACAGCTACGAGGGCTATGTGGCCCGTCTGATCGCGAAGGGCTACAAGGTGGCCATCTGCGAGCAGGTGGAGGACCCCGCAAAGGCCAAAGGCCTCGTCAAGCGCGACATCATCCGCGTGGTCACGCCTGGAACGGTCATTGAGAGCAGCATGCTGCAGGATGACCGCAACAATTACATTGCGAGCGTTTATCTCAAAGGCCAAAAAGGTGCAGCAGGGCCTCTGCTTCGCGGACGTCTCCACCGGCACGGCCCACATCACAGAGCTCGCGGCGGACAAGATCGCCCCGGCGGTGATTACGGAGCTGTGCCGCTTCAACCCCAGCGAAGTGCTGATGAATCCGGGCCTGCTGGACTGCCGGGAGATCACTGCCTACATCAAAAAGAATATGAACTGCGCCGTCGAGCTGGTGGAAGAGGAGCGGTACGCCCCGGGCTTCGTTGCCATCTCCCTCGAGAACCAGTTTGGCCGCGACTGGGCTACAAAGACCGGCATCGCAGAGGATGGCCTCGTCCGCTTTGCAATGGCCGCGCTGCTGGAATATCTCCATGATACGCAAATTAAAGGCGTCGAGCGCCTGAAAACGGTCATCACATATAATGAAGCGCAGTTCATGAGTCTGTCGCAGGTCACCCGGGCAAATCTCGAGCTGACCGAGACGCTGCGGGGCCGCGAAAAGCGGGGAACGCTGCTCTGGGTGCTGGACAAGACCAGCACCGCCATGGGCAAGCGCATGCTCCGCAGCTGGATCGAGCAGCCGCTGATTGTCCAGCAAGCTGCCATCAACCGCGCCTCAACGCGGTGGAGAGCCTCGTGCGCCAGACCGTCCAGCGGGGCGATCTGATCGACGAGCTGCACTACATTGCCGACATCGAACGCATGATGACCCGCGCGGTCTACGGTTCGGCGACCCCCAAGGAGATCTACACGATGGCCCAGACCTGTGAGCGCCTGCCGGAACTGCGGGCGCAGGCCGAGAGCTGCGGCTGCCCTGAGTTGACTAGCCCTTGCGGAACAATCGATCTGCTGGACGACGTCAAAACAGCCATCCTGCAGCCATCGACCCGGATGCCCCCTCCACCCTGAAGGACGGCGGCGTCATCGCCAAGGGCTACCACCCTGAGGTGGACGAGCTGCGCTCCATCCGCGACAACACCAAGGGCGTCCTCGCTCAGCTGGAGGCGCGCCTGCGGCAGGAGACGGGCATCCCCAAGCTGAAGATCGGCTACAATCACGTCTTCGGTTACTTCATCGAGGTCAGCAACTCCTACAAGAGCATGGTCCCCGAGACCTATATCCGGAAGCAGACCCTGACCAGCGGCGAGCGCTACATTACTCAGGAGCTCAAGGAGCTGGAAAGCAAGATCCTGGGGGCCCATGAGCGTCTGATTACGCTGGAGCGCCGGCTCTTCTCGGAGCTGCTGGAGACATCAGCGCCCAGCTCGACCGGATCCAGCGCACCGCCAATGCCGTGGCGAAACTGGATGTTCTGACCGCCCTGGCGCAGGTGGCCGCCGAGAACAACTACTGCCGCCCCGTCGTGGACGACAGCGACGAGCTGACCATCACCGAGGGCCGCCACCCGGTGGTCGAGCAGATGCTAAGGGGAGCCTCTTCGTGCCCAACGATACGAAGCTCAACTGCACCACTGACCGCTGTCTCATCATCACTGGCCCGAATATGGCGGGTAAATCCACCTATATGCGCCAGAATGCGCTCATCGCTCTGATGGCACAGATCGGCTCCTTTGTGCCAGCCGCCAGCTGCCATGTGGGCGTCGTGGATGCCATCTTTACCCGCATCGGTGCATCGGACGACCTCTCCGCCGGTCAGTCTACCTTCATGGTCGAGATGACCGAGGTGGCCGAAATTCTCAAGCACGCCACGCCCAAGAGCCTGGTCGTGCTGGACGAAATTGGCCGCGGGACCTCTACCTTCGACGGCATGAGCATCGCCCGGGCCGTCGTGGAGCACATCTCCGACCCGGCCAAGGGCCTCGGCTGCAAGACCCTCTTCGCCACCCATTACCACGAGCTGACGGACCTGGAAGGGGCCATCGAGGGCGTCAAAAACTACAACATCGCAGTCAAGAAGAGCGGAGAGGACATCACTTTCCTGCGCCGCATCATCCGCGGCCCGGCCGACGACAGCTACGGCATCGAGGTGGCCAAGCTGGCCGGTCTGCCCGGCACCGTGACGCGCCGCGCCCACGAGGTGCTGCGCACACTGGAAGCGTCTGCCCCGAAGAATAAGGTGGAGCAGATGGACTTCGACGCCTTGCAGGAGTATTCCTCGCCTGCCGTCCCCAGCGAGATGATGGAAAAGCTCGAGGCACTGGACGTGGAGACCCTGACCCCCATCGAGGCGCTGAACTTCCTGTACGAGCTGAAAAAGACTCTGAGCGGCAGCCTGAATGGCTGACCCGTATTTGAAACGGAGGGGGAAACGAATGGCAGTCATCCATGTTCTGGACAAGCACACGGCAGAACTCATTGCCGCCGGTGAGGTGGTTGAGCGGCCCGCGTCGGTCGTGAAGGAGCTTCTGGAAAACGCCATCGACGCCGGCGCGTCTCAAATCACCGTCTCCATCGAGTCGGGCGGCGTCCGTCTGATTGAAATTAGCGACAACGGCACCGGCATCGAGGCAAAATATATCCCCACGGCCTTCATCCGCCATGCCACCAGCAAGATTCGGACGGAAGACGACCTCACCAGCATCCACACGCTGGGCTTCCGCGGCGAAGCGTTGGCCTCTATCGCCAGCGTGGCCCGCGTCGAAGTGCTTACCCGCACCGAGGCCGACGAGTGCGCTTCCCTCTACCGGATCGAGGGCGGGGAAGAGCAGCCCATCGAACCGGGTGCGCGGGGCGTCGGTACCACCATCCGCGTCCGGGACCTCTTCTACAATACGCCCGCCCGTATGAAGTTCCTCAAAAAGGACTCCAGCGAGGGTACTTTCGTGGCCGACACGGTCACCCATCTGGCCCTGAGTCACCCCGAGGTGAGCTTCAAGTTCATCCGCGAGGGCAAACTGCAGTATGTCACCCCCGGTGACGGCCAGCTCCGCAGCGCAGCTTACGCTGTGCTGGGCCGGGAGTTCAGCCGCGACTTGATGGAGGTGGACAACCGTGAGGGCGTCTACCGGGTCTGGGGCCTGATCACCCAGCCCCGCAGCTGCCGCGCCAGCCGCAGTATGCAGTATTTCTATATCAATGGCCGCTATGTCCGCAACCGCACCATGATGGCGGGCATGGAGATGGCGTTCAAGGGTACCATGATGCAGGGCAAGTTCCCTGGAGGGATCTTGCTTCTTGATATGCCTGTCGACCTCGTGGATGTGAATGTCCATCCGGCCAAGACGGAGGTCCGCTTTGCCCGGGAAAACGACATCTTTGATGTTGTCTACCACGCCGTCAAGCTGGCTCTGAGCCAGCCTGGTACAGGGGAGAGACAGTTTCGTCTTTGAAGAAACAAAAAGAACGAAAAATCCAACATCAAAAAATAGCGAAATAAAGAAGAAAATGCTGTAAAGAGCAATAACTTTACAGGGCTTTCGGCGGTGATTTCGGGTCAGGCAGAGCCGGGAAGCCTGCCGCACCCGGAGGAAAAACCTCTCCGCCCGGCGGCACCGGCAGCGTCTGTGACCCCGCACGACAAACAGCCCTCTGCCCCGGAGCGGGACATCCTCCCGCTGCCCGTAAAAGCCCCGGAAAAGGCTGCGCCGGCATCGGAACACACATGGACAACGGTTGCGGCCATTCCGAGCCTCTTCCGATGAACGCTGCTCTTCACAGTCCTGAGCCGCTGCAGGAGGAAAGCGTCCTGAGCCGCCGCCCTTCCGGGCTGCGTCCAGCGAGTCCCAGCTGGATGTGGAGCCAGACATCGACCTGCCGGACGTCACTCGCGACCACATGGCCGCGTGGGAGCCGCCCTGTCCCGGATGAAAGAGCCCGGAAGCGTCCGCCGCTGCCGGAGGCTTGCACGGATGAACCTCAGCAGAGCGCAGCCCCCGGAGCAGCTGGGCTTTGACGTTCACCCGGACGGCCCGGAGCCTCTGCGCTATGTGGGCGAGGTGTTCCGTACCTATATCCTGGCCGAGCGCGGCGATGAACTGTGCCTCATCGACAAGCACGCTGCCCATGAGCGCCAGCTGTACGAAAAGCTGGCAGCCAACTACGGCAACGTCCCCAGCCAGATCCTGCTGGAGCCGCTGGTGGTCGACCTGTCCGCCGAGGAAAAACAGGCCCTGCTGGAATGTGCCCTGCTGGAAAACGCAGGGCCTGGAGATGCGGACTTTGGCGGCAACACGGTGGTGCTGCGGGCGGTCCCGGCCGATGTGGAACCGCAGGCAACGCCGAAAGATCTGCTGGTCGAGCTGGCGGCAAAAGCTGGCTCAAGGGCAGCCGCGACGCACTGAACGAGCGGACCGGAGTGGGTGTTGCATTCCATCTCCTGCCGTGCGGCCATCAAGGCGGGGACAACACCTCGCCGCAGGAGCTGCTGGCGCTGGCCGAAAAGATTCTTTCCGGCGAAGTGCCGCCCTTTCTGCCCTCATGGGCGCCCCTGCGTGCTCAAGTTGACCCGAAAGGAGCTGGAAAAGCAGTTTGGACGAATCGTGTGATAAAAATCAGAAGCACCCGGTGCTGGCCGTCGTCGGCCCCACTGCCACCGGCAAAACGGCTCTGGGCGTAGCGCTGGCCGAAGCTTTTGGGGGCGAAGTAATCAGCGCGGACTCCATGCAGATCTACAAGGGATTAGACGTGGGTACCGCGAAGGTCGCGCCCGAGGAGACCCACGGCATCCCGCACCACGGGGTGGATATTCTGGAGCCGGACGCACCATTCAGCGTGGCGGATTTCGTGACATTGGCCGGAACGCTCGAGGCTGGACATTTCCGCCCGGGGCCGTCTGCCCATCCTCGTGGGCGGCACGGGCCTCTATGTCCAGAGCTTTTTGTACGGTGTCCGCTTTCGCCGCTGAGAAACGCCGGACGGCCTGCGGGAACAGCTGGCCGCAGAGATGGCGCAGAAAAAGGCCCGGAGGCCATGTACAGAGCTGCAGGAGGTGGACCCGGAAGCGGCGGCTGTCATCCACCCCAACAATCAGGTGCGGGTGCTGCGGGCGCTGGAGCACTACCGGGCCACCGGCAAGCGTCTGAGTGAACAGAAGGCCCAGTCCCTCCCGCCCGAGCGGCCCTATCGTTCGCTGGTGCTGGGTCTGGACTTTCCCGACCGCGCCCAGATCTACCGCCGCATCGACCTGCGGGTGGACAAGATGCTGGACGCCGGCCTCCTCGATGAGGCAAAGCTGGTCTATGACCACCGCCAGACCTACCGCACGGCGGCGCAGGCCATCGGTTACAAGGAGTTCTTCCCCTTTTTTGAGGGGACGGCTGCGCTGGAGGAGTGCGCGGACAAGCTCAAGCAGGCCTCCCGCAACTACGCCAAGCGTCAGCTGACGTGGTTCCGCCACATGGACGGCGTGGTCTGGCTGGACGCCTCTGCGCCGGAGACGTTCAGCCCGGGCTTGCAGTTGACCCGAGAATTTTTAGCGAAAGGGTGACCTTTTATGATGGATAGACCACGCTCTGATCCCGGCGCGTCCAGCGCTTTGGGCAAGCTGGCAGGCTTCGTCATCACTGTCGTTGCTGGCGGCTGCATCTATGTGGGCTATCAGGCCCTGCAGGTGCTCTTCCCGCCCAACACCTACGAGACGGCGCTTCTTGCCACCGTGGCGGATACGGTGGACGCCGATGGCGTTCTCCTCTTTGATGAGGTATATGTTCCCGGCGGCGGCACGCTGGGATATCTCGCGGCCGACGGCGAGCGCGTCTCGGCGGGGACGGCTGTAGCGGAGCTCTACAGCAGCTTCCCAGGCGGGCCTCCGCCAGCAGCTCACCAGCTGACCGAGCAGATCGAGCTTCTGCAGCGCTCTCAGAACACCACCTCCCTGCAACTGGACGCCCTGCTGCGGGAGCGCTGGCTTCCGGCGCCCTTTATGAATGATGGACGAGCTGGATAGCCGGAGCATACGACGAGACAGCCCAGGGCGAAGAAAACTACATCCTCGCTCAGAACAAGCTCTGGGTCATCACCGGTGAAGTCTCGGACTTTCGGCCCAGATCGCCTCCCTCACCGAGCAGTCGGCGCAGGTGCAGGCCCAGCTGGGGGGGCCGCCCAGATCACCGCCCCGCAGACCGGCTACTTCATCCGGGCGTCCAGCAGCGGGCGGCTCAATGCCGGGGCCGACGACATCCTCGCGCTGAATCCACCAGACCCAGGCATATCTGAACTCCTGACCCGGAGCTGCCGCTGGACGGCTGCGCGGGCAAGCTCGTCTCCGGGCTTTACGTGGCGGTACGTCGGCCTCTGCTCGGCTAAGGAGGGGAGAAAGCTGCTGGGCGACAACGGCAAGCCCTGACCCGCTCGGTGAAGATAAAGTTCCCCGGCCAGATGGAGACGCCCCTTCAAGGCCTCCGTCTCCGAGGTGACCATCGACGAAGCGACCGGACTGGCACGCTTTGTGCATCACCTGCGAGCATCATCAACGGCGATGTGCTGCGGCTCAACCGGGCCGGCGCCCGATCATCGGTGGACGAGACCACCGGCCTGCGCGTTCCCATCGACGCTGCCATTATCTGAAAGAGGACGGCACCGAGTCTGAGACGCAGGGCGAGAACTACATCCCGGGCGTCTATGTCAAATACGGCAATCTTGCCCGTTTCTGCAAGATCGACCCTGTGGATAATGACCATCCGCTGGTGACGGACGGCGATTACATCCTTGTTTTGCCCAGCAGGGAACCGACGGTTCCGTCAGTCAGGTCCGCCTTTACGATGAGATCATCGTCTCCGGACAAAATTTGTACGACGGAAAGCTTTTGTAGTTATTGACATCCGTGTCAAAAAATCCGATAATAGTAAAAGCTATTTGCATTCTTTTTGTCAGAACGGGTGCCAGGCAGCCGTGGCGCTGCCCGAATGAAAGGAGCAGATAATTATGTCTTTGCTGGACAGCATTAAAAAAGGGCTTATGGGCAGTGAGGACGATTACGACGATCAGTACATTGACGACGGCCCCCAGATGGTGAACAACAACAACGGTGTCGGCCTGGGCGCAGATGACGAGACCGAAGAGCCGGCCGAGGGTGCCAAGAAGAACAAGGTGGTCAACATCCACGCCACCACCCAGCTCAAGGTGGTCCTGGTCAAACCGGAGCGCTTTGAGGATGCCAGCACGATTGCGGACCATCTGAACAACAAGCGCACCGTCGTGCTGAACCTGGAGTCCACCAACAAGGAAGTGTCCCGCCGTCTGGTGGACTTCCTGTCCGGTGTGGCCTATGCCAACAACGGCCAGATCAAGCGTGTGGCCAACAGCACCTTCATCATCACCCCGTACAATGTAGACATCATGGGTGACCTGCTGGACGAGCTGGAGAACAATGGCGCGTTCTATTGATACCCAGCAAAGCGCCGTGCGGGGCTTCGTCCCGGCGCAGAACGATGAGGAACGCTTCCTCATGCGTCATGTCGAGGACCTGGCCCGCACGGCCCAGTTCCGGGGCATTGCCCGTTATTCCGGTTTCCTCAGCGACCGCGAGCAGGATCTTGCCCGCGCCGCTCTGGGGCGCGCCGGGCTGGACGAAGGCTTCCGCTTTGACGGCGGCTGGCCGGAGGCGGAACGCCGGATCCTCTGCCTCGAACCGGAGTACAGCTACCCGGAAGCCCTGTCTGCTGTGTGCAGCTCAGTGCCGTGCACAGGCCGGGTCTGTGCCCGCCCACAAGGACTACCTTGGCAGCCTGATGGGGCTCGAGCTTCGGCGCGAGGCGCTGGGCGACATCGTTCTGCCGCCGGAAGAGCCCGGTACGGCCTATGTGTTCGCATTGGAACCTGCCGCAGACCTCATCTGTCAGGAACTGCTGCAGCGTGGCCGCACCGAGCTGGCGGCTCAGCAGCTGGCACTGGACGAAGTACCGGAGTTCGCGCAGGCAGAGCGCCGGATACAGACCGCAACCGTATCGTCGCTGCGTCTGGATGCCGTACTGGCCGCCATGCTGCGGTGCAGCCGTGGGCAGGCCAGTGAGCTTGTGGCAGCGCCGGGTAGAGATCAACCATCTGCCCGCGGAAAAGCCCCATGCGCCGGTATACGAATCTGATGTGTTCACCGTGCGGGGCAAAGGGCGCTTCCGCCTGACAGCTCTGCCGGGCAAGAGTAAAAAAGACCGACAAATCATCGAGTTCTTCCAGTATTGAGAAGGACAACTGGATAAAATGGAGGAGATCACTATGCTGACACCGCAGGACGTGCGCGCTGTCCAATTCGAAAAGAACCTCCGCGGCTACCGCACGGAGGACGTAGACCACTTTCTGGACAAGATAGAGGAGCAGCTGCGGCAGGATGCGGAGCAGATGGAGGCCCTGCGCAAGCAGGTGGCCGACCTGACTGCTGAGAACGAGACGCTGCGCCGCAGTATGCAGAGCTATGAGGCGGACGGAGAGATGCTCAAGAGTGCGCTGATCAATGCCCAGCGGATGGGTGAGAACGTCATCCGTGAAGCCAACCAGAAGGCCGAAGAGATCCTGCACCGTGCCAACCTGCGCGGTGACGACATCATCCGTGACGCCAACGAGCTGCTGCAGAAGGCAAGCGACCGCGCCGACGAGATCGAGAGCGAGGCCAACGACAAGCGCTGGCCGAGGAGCGGGAATATGACCGTGTGCGGCTGGAAGTGACCCGCTTCAAGTCCGACGTGCTCAACCTGTACCGCACCCATGTGGAGTCCCTGAGCCGGCTGCCGGAGTTCCAGCAGAAGGAAGGAGGCCCCCGCACAGGATGCCGAGGCTAGAGCTGCCCGAAACCGAGGATGCCAGATACCACCGAGGAAGCAGCACCCGCTGCGGACGCTGCCGACGACGGAAGACGCCGCCCCCGAGAAGGCCAGCGAGGACCGGGAGAAAGGACGAATCCAGCTCAACCGCCGCCCCGCCCCCGGCAGACGACAAGGCGGCTGAGAGGGCGTGAGGATTTCTGGGAAAAATTCCCCAGCTCGACAGCAAGGCATCATTTGCTGATGTGAAGCCGGACGGTTTTGACTAAAATAAGCCTTCCAGGGCGTCAAGTTCAGCGCTGTTTGGCGATGTCCAAAAAAATAGAGGAGAGAGTGTAAAACCAGGGGCTAAGAACAAGTCTCAGTACGACAGTACTCTGAATCTGCCCAAGACCCTGTTTGAGATGCGCGCCGGCCTGCCCAAGAAGGAGCCGGTCATGCTCAAGGATTGGGACGACAACGACCTGTACAACCAGCTCATGAAGCACAACGAGGGCAAGCCGCAGTTCATCCTGCATGATGGCCCTCCGTATGCAAACGGCAACATCCACATGGGTACCGCGCTGAACAAGATCATCAAGGACATCATCATCCGTGACAAGAACATGGAGGGCTATCCAGGCTCCCTATGTACCCGGCTTTGATACCCACGGCCTGCCCATTGAGCTGAAGGCCCTGTCCTCCGTCGGCGAGAAGAAGAAGGACATCTCCAAGCTGGAGCTGCGCCAGATCTGTGAGAAGTTCGCCACCGAGCACATCGACATCATGAGCGACCAGTTCAAGCGTCTGGGCGTCATCGGCGATTTTGAGCACCCTATCTGACCCTCAAGCCCGAGTTTGAGGCACGTCAGATCGAGATCTTCGGCGAGATGGCCAAGAAGGGCTATATCTACAAGGGTCTGAAGCCTGTGTACTGGTGTCCGGACTGCCGTACCGCTCTGGCCGAGGCTGAGATCGAGTACGGTGAGGACGAGTGCGATTCCATCTTCGTCCGGTTCCACGTCTCCCAGGACCCCAACGGCGTTCTGGCAAAGCACGGCATCCCCATGGAGAAGACCTACTTCGTGATCTGGACCACCACCACCTGGACGTTGCCCGCCAACGAGGCTATCTGCCCTGAACGGCCAGTTCGAGTACTCCTTCGTCAAGATTGGCGATGAGTTCCACATCATGGCCACTGATCTGGTCAAGAGCGTCATGGATGCCTGCCACATCACCGAGTATGAGGTGGTGGGTGAGCCTGTCAGCGGCGCTGAGTTCGAGCTGATGCGCTATAACCATGTCTATCTGCCCAAGGAAGGCTGGGTCATCCTCGGCGACCACGTCACGCTGGAAAGCGGCTCTGGCTGCGTTCATACCGCAGGCGGCCACGGCGTCGACGACTTCAACGTCTGCCAGAAGTACCCCCAGATCCCCATCACCGTCCCTGTGGACGACGGCGGCTATCTGACCGAGCAGGCCGGCAAGTACGCTGGCCAGCGCGTCTGGGCTTCCAACAAGACCATTCTGGCCGATCTGACCGCCTCCGGCGCTGTCATGGGCCAGCTGCACATCAAGCATCAGTACCCGCACTGCTGGCGCTGCCATCACCCCATCATCTTCCGTGCCACCGAGCAGTGGTTCTGCTCCATCGCCAAGTTCCGCGAGGACGTTACAAGGCCATCGACACGGTCACTTGGATGCCCGACTGGGGCCATGACCGCATGACCGGCATGGTGCGCGACCGCAACGACTGGTGCATCAGCCGTCAGCGTACCTGGGGCGTGCCCATCCCGGCCTTCTACTGCAAGAAGTGCGGCAAGTACCATATCACGGATGCCTCCATCAAGGCGGTCAGCGACCTGTTCCGCAAGGAGGGCTCTGATGCCTGGTACAAGTACGAGGCCGAGCAGATCATCCCCGCAGGCGAAGTCTGCGAGAAGTGTGGCGCTTCCGAGTGGACCAAGGACACCGACATCATGGATGTGTGGTTCGACTCCGGTTCTACCCATGCCGCTGTGCTGGAAGAGCGTCCCGAGCTGCATTTCCCCGCCGATATGTACATGGAGGGCGGCGACCAGTTCCGTGGCTGGTTCCAGTCCAGCCTGCTGACCAGCGTTGCCTCCAAGGGCTGCGCACCCTACAAGTCCGTGCTGTGCCACGGCTGGGTGGTGGACGAGCAGGGCAAGCAGATGCACAAGAGCGCCGGCAACGGCGTGGAGCCCAGCGAGATCATCAAGGACTATGGCGCCGATATCATCCGCCTGTGGGTGGCCTCCTCTGACTACACCGTGGACGTGCGTGCCGGCAAGAACATCTTCAAGCAGCTGAGCGAGGCTTACCGCAAGATCCGCAACACCGCCCGCTTTATCCTGGGCAATCTGGACGGCTTTGATCCCAACACCGATTGTGTGGCAGACGACCAGCTGCAGGATATCGACCGCTGGGCACTGGCTGCGCTGGATGACCTCATCGTCAACACCAACGCAGGCTATGCTGTCTACGACTTCAACAAGGTCTACCATGCGGTCTACAACTTCTGCGTGGTGGCCATGTCCAACTTCTATCTGGACGTCACCAAGGATCGTCTGTACTGCACCAACGGTGCCGCCCGCAAGGCCGCCCAGACCACTATGTACAAAATCCTTGTTGCGCTGGATAAGATCATCGCCCCCATCCTGTGCTTCACCAGTCAGGAGATCTGGGACTTTATGCCTAAGACCGAGGGTATGAACAAGTATGTGGTGTTTGAGCAGATGCCCAAGGCCGGTCAGTATGCCGCCGACGATGCTTTCAAGGCAAAGTGGGCACAGCTGATCGCCGTGCGTGCGACGAGGTCAAGAAGGTGCTGGAGCAGGCCCGTGCCGAAAAAGATCATCGGCGCTTCTCTGGAAGCTTCCGTCACCTTGTACTGCAGCGATGCCGTCTATGACCTGCTGAACAGCATCCCCATGGACGAGCTGGCCGACCTGATGATCGTCTCCCATGTGGAGCTGGTCAAGGGCGAGGGCGGCGCTGCCAGCGCTGTCGAGGGCTTGGGCGTTGCAGCTGCACACGCCACCGGCGACAAGTGCGAGCGCTGCTGGAAGTACTCTGCTTCCATCGGCAGCCACCCCGCACACCCCACCCTGTGCGCACGCTGCGCCAGCGTTGTGGAAGCCTAAAATTTATCAGAAACACGATCGTTTTTGAGGGCGGCGCTCCCTTATACCGGGGAGCGCCGTTTTTTCATACCGGATCGTTTGGGAGTAACCTATGGCATTTGTACTTTTCAATCTGGCCGCGGTGGCGGCGCTGGTGGGCATCGACCAGCTCATCAAGCTGTGGGCATCCAATGTGCTGCAGCCGGTAGGGGCCATGCCGCTCATCCCGCATGTGGTGGAGCTGCGGTTCGTGCTCAATCAGGGCATGGCGTTCAGCCTGCTCAGCGGCAAGCAGCTGTTCCTCATTGCTGCAACCAGTGTAGCTCTGCTGTTGGTAGCCTACGCGCTGTTTTTCCGCAGCCGGGGCAAATACCTGCAGCAGGCGGCGCTCATTCTGGTGCTGGGCGGCGGCATTGGCAACCTGATCGACCGCGTGCTCAACGGCGAAGTTCGGTGGACTACATCAACCTGCTGTTCATGCGGTTCTGCCGTGTTCAACTTTGCAGACATCTGCGTGTGTGTGGCGTGGCGCTCTGGGTGCTGGTGATCTTTCTGGAAGAGAGCCACTCCGGCAATGCCGACGCCCCGAAGGAGCCGTAAACCATGGAACAGCGTGAATTTGTGGTGGAGCAGGAGACGGCGGGCCAGCGCATTGACCGCTTTCTCAGCGGCGAGGACACCGGCCTGTCCCGCTCGGCGCTGCAAGCGCTGGTGGACGAGGGTCATGTGCAGTGCAACGGCAAGACTGTGGCCAAAAGCCTGAAGCTCAAGGCAGGGGACACCGTGCTGCTGGAGATCCCGGACGCAAAGCCCATCGAGGCCGTTCCGCAGGATATCCCGCTGGATATCGTGTATGAGGACGCCCACCTGCTTGTCGTCAATAAGCCCAAGGGAATGGTCGTTCACCCGGCTCCCGGCAACCCGGACGGCACCCTGGTCAACGCCCTGCTGTGGC
>VOFC01000500.1_pt1 | contig 85241 bp, 106 predicted proteins | sample 5384161 | NCBI WGS metagenome assembly VOFC01 (sample SAMN12384722, study PRJNA508395) | human gut metagenome | isolation source: healthy gut B | host: Homo sapiens | reverse complement strand
TTTTGCTGTCAGACTCACCAAGCGCACTGTAATATGTGGCATTGACCTGATAATATATATTCTTCTGTCCATGAAGATTTTTTTTTTGACCATGCCGCCACGAGATACAATCAAATCTATAAGCGAACGAATATCGTCCTCCGGAAGCAGACCCTTTAAATCCAGAAGAGGTATGCCGTCATGGCAGCCAAGCATATTGACAGTGGAGATTTTATCATCCACAACCTCACGCGCCCATTTTGCAAGGTAATCTGCTCTCCTGTTCTCAATCGCATCAATTACCAGTCCCGGTAAAAAGAAATCATATGTGGCATAGCCCTTATCTGCAAGGGTTTTGTATATTTTCTCCTCATATGCCGCATGTATTTCAGGCAGCAGAGTCAGCCCAAGCGGAGCTGCAAGCTCATGGATCTGCTGTAGAAATTCCCAAGTCTCAGGATCATTCAGGAAATTCTTTTTTCCCCGGTGCCTTAGGCGCATAGGCAAATGCATCGAGTCTCACGATAGCCGCACCGTAGGATGCTATTTTTTTAAGTGTTTCTCGATAGAAATCCCACACCTTTTCGGACTTTATATTTAAATCCATCTGTCCCAGATACTCTCTGCCATGCACCTCCTGGTAAAATCGTGTTCCAGTATGGCACCCTTCGTCCATCCGGAAACTCAACCATGAGAATCGGAAGCCCCGGCTTTCTGAAAACATCTGCTTTAAGCATGACTCATCAGGCTGTATGTAGCCCTCGTCCGTCATGACTCCATGACCTTCCCAGAATTTGTTCCAGTCTATGAAAAAGTCGCGGTACTCCGACTCATCGCCCTTTTCCACAAGATCCTTGAACTGTGGTGACTGTGCCGAAGCATGATTTAAAATAAAGTCAAGCTTTAAGTCAATCCCCAGCTCCTTCAATTGCGATAAATCCTCTATTGTCGCAAGCTCCTCATTCAGATTGTAGTCCACGACCGAAAATCCGCGGTCCAAATCCGAATGATACAGGCTTGGCAGAATATAAAATGATGAAAATGTGTCCTGCATTTCCTTCTTTTTTTGAGCAGCGCTGCGATATCGGAAAGCTTACCGCCCAGACTGTCAGGATATGCATTAAGCATAGGTTTATTGTTCATAGACTTTGCCATCCTTTCCAACTACGATACGCGCATTTTTACCCTGTAGATCAAGCTTTTCCTGCTCCAACTCTACCACGCGGCATATGAAAGGGCTTGCGGCGTTTTCGTCACGTCCTCTCTTAATGCGGCGCCCTTAGTCTCCTCAGGCGAACACTCCAAAAATACAGGTATATCAACACCCTTAAGGTATTCGCTTCCTCCATGGGTCCACTCTAAGATGAGCACTTTAATTCCTGTGAAATCAGTCTCGTCATATGAGATATCACCGCCCTCGCGGCCCATATGCTTTATCTCAATTATATCTTTTCCTGCCTTAAACTCTGAAAGCTCCTTGTTAATCCTGTCAAAGTCAATCTCCTTAGGTGTTCCAAGATATCCACGTAAGCCCTCCTCGCCGGACTCGTTATACACATTAAGGCGTTCTTCGTCGTTTCTCATCGGGATACGGTGTGGATAATTGTCCCCGGTCAACACATAGCAGGCTGTATTATCGTTAAGGAAATACTGCTGCAGGGCTGCTGCAATCGTTGTCTTTCCTGAGCCTGAGCCGCCGTAGATGCTTATTACAATACGTTTATCAGAAGAACTATCTGCAGTGTCAGCCTCACTTAATTTTAGATTGCCGCACACCTTCTTTATCTCATCATACAGCTTCTTTGCCTCATCAAGCCTGATAAATGAAAACTGATATGCCTCATACTCCTTTACGGCAAACGGAAGCGGTATTCCTACATTCATCAGTGCTGCACCTGTGTACTGCCTGCCGGTATTTTCCTCAATATATACTGCATCAGACTCCAAGCCCTTAAGCTTCACATAGCAGGCAGCTGCGTTTGCCTCCGCATATAGACGAACCACGCTCACAAGCGCCCTGTCCTTTGCCCTTGAGACAGACATCCACGCAGCCACCTCATCCTCAAATGGGCTTGTAAGGCGCCAGTAGGTGCCCTCATTTATAAGCATCTCATACTTCTTAAAGGTCTTGATCTGCTCTCTGATTTCTTCCTTTTCCTCATCCGACAGAAGGGCCGGATTCCCTGGTCAAACACTGCGCAGTCATCCAAAATGACCCTGACCATTTTCTCGAAAAGTCTAAAATAAGCTGGTTTCTTGAGCGTACAGGAAGCCCAATCTGATAGCCCAGTCAGGATGCTCTCTTTTACTGTCCTCATTCACCATCTCAGGCTCAATCCATATTCCAAATTTCATCACCATGGTCGATGAGCTCAAAAGTAAAGCAGCCATTCCCCAGCTATTGATGAGCACCGGTCTTTCCAAACCTCATCCATGACCACCATATCTATGCCCAGTGATCCTGCACACATGCTCACTGATGCAGGTTGATGAGCACCGGTCTTACTGATGTGAAACACATGCTCACTGATGCAGGTGTGGTACTGAAACCGTCTGCCGCCGAGTATGACATAATCACCTCAGGCACTGTAAAGGTCTCTCCTGCCGCAAGCGGATATGAAAACAGCTCATCGGAAAGCCCCATTAAAAGGCGTGTCTGGTTAATCTGATCCTTCTCTCTGCCTCACATGAGAAGTTGCCACTGTATACAAAAAGCATACCATAGCAGTCTCCTGCATTTTCTGTAGTATCTCGCTGTGCGAGAATAACTGCCGGATTGTACTGGTGGCTGGAGGTTCCTCTGCGGCTTCCGAATGAAAGTGTGCCGTGTCCTAAGTGTGTGCGCTCAAGATTGCGCTCCATGGCATGCTTTCCGTAGAATCTGATCACATCATAATCTCCGTAAACCATATCCAGACAGGCAGCATGAGCCTTTTCAATTGTAATATTTCCACTGCCTGTATTTTTAATGAGCACACTTCTTGTGATGACATCACAAGCCTCGAGCACACCATAAAGCAGATGCACCTCAACGCCTGCGATATCATCGCCAAGAACTATTTCAAGAGTCTGCGCTTCATCATCAGATGCCCAAACTGCCGGAAGTCCCTTTAGAGCGTATTTTCCGCCTCTGATTTCATGACTCTTATAAAGAAGCTCAACACTCTCAGTGCCCTGTTCGTTTTTGATATCAAGCGCAATATTTCTGAAATCTCCTGTACCAAGAGTCGGATACTCCTGTGGCAACGTATCAAGCGAATATGTACGGTTCATTCCTGCTGCGTAAGGATTGCCTGAAAATCCTCTGTCAGCATATGTCAGCACATAGTCCATATCACATGTGCTTTTTGCTCCGTAGTACAGATGCAGCAGATAGCCAAGTCTGTCCACCTGCATCTGATATGTGGTGTGAGCTGTCTGTAAAGTAAAAATTTTCTTGTTTGGATTAAATATAATTGCCATAAAATCACTCCATATCATTGTTAAAATAGTGTTTAAAAATTATCCCTTGATTGCACCGTTTGCAACACCGTTTAATATCTGCTTCTGGCAGATTATATAGAATATAAGTATCGGTATCAAAGCCAGAATATATGATGCAAATGCCAGATTGTAGTTGGTTCCAAACTGTGTCTGGAAATTCAGCTGTGCCAGTGGCAGTGTATTCTGTCCTGTTCCTGACGGCTTCATCATAGGAAATACAACTCTCCAGTATGTTGTCCATGTGCTTGCGCCATCTATGTCTGCAGCCTCCTCAAGTGCCATAGGGATATTTTTCAAGTATCCACTATATAATAAAACATTCATTGGCATATAAAATACAAGATATAAAATGATAACTCCTGCCCTGTTTCCAAGTCCCATCTGCGCAGTCTGCTTTACAAGAGGCATCATGAGAATTGAGAATGGCACAAACATACCGCTTACAATGTAAAGATATATGAAACGGAAGCTCTTTTTCCTTGCCATGCCTCGTCCGATAACATATCCTGCAATCGAATGGATAAGGATTGCGAGAACAATGGTCACAATAGTGATAAGTAAGCTGTTTCCGAGAGAATGCCAGAAATCAGTCACCTTCATAGCCTCTGTAAAGTTTGAAAAGCTCCACTTTGAAGGGAATGAAAGAGCTCCTGCGACATCATTTGTCATCTCACTCGGTTTCTTGAAGGCAATGATAACAGCCATATACAGCGGGAAAAATACGGTTAAGGTTCCCAATATTAAAACGATGGTAAGTACCCAGTTTGTTTTTTTTTTTTCATTATAACTGCTCCTCCTTCTTATTCATAACGCCCATCTGGAATAGTGAAATAGCCACAATTACAACAAAGAAAATTACTGCGTTTGCACTCTGGAAGCCAAACTGTCCTCCATCCATACCATTTCTGTAAATCAGGTATGAGATTGACTCAGTGCTCTGCGCCGGGCCACCCTTTGTCAATGACATAATCTGGTCAAATACCATGAGGAAGTTCTTTGTGCTGAGCACCAGATTGATTGTAACAAATGGCATAACGAGTGGAAATGTAACCTTCCAGAACTGTTTCCATTTGCCTGCTCCGTCGAGCATGCTGGCTTCGTAAACATCCTCAGGCACTGTCTGCAATCCTGATATATAAATGATGGTGTTCATGGCAACTGCCTGCCAAACGCCGACAACCAGAACGCCAATCCATGCATATTTTTCACTCGCCAGAATACTGTTTTGTAAGAAACCGATGTTGAAGGTATTTCCTACTACCGGCAGAATATATGTAAAAATAAAGCTGAAAATGTAACCAATAACCAGTCCGCCAAGGATATTCGGTACGAAATAAACACCTCTCAATGCACTCTTGCCGCGGATATTGCTGTTTAACGCAACTGCCATTACAAGGCTTAATACATTTACAAGTACTGTTCCTGCAATCGCATATTTAAAGGTAAACAGATAGCTCTTTCCGACTCTGGCGTCGGTAAACAGGTCTGTATAGTTTCTAAGTCCGACATAATCATATGAGCCATAGCCCTTGTAGTTTGTAAAGCTGTAAATCACACCCTTTATCATCGGCAGTGTGTTGAATGCGAAAAATAAAACCACAACAGGTATCACAACTGCCCAGAATGTCTTGTCTCTATTTGACATTTTCTTTTTTCATTTTGCCTCCTCCTGTTCCTTCTGGTAATCCTGTACTTCACGAATCAGATCTCTGTTGTAACGCTTCCAGTCTGAATCAAATTTCTTTAAGAACTTCTCCTTTGCATTGTCGCCTGTGTCAAGCAGATATGTCTGAATCATGGCATCCACGCTCATCTCACTTGGATAATGATGATCCTGATAATCCGACATACGGTTGTCCTTTATATACTCCTGCATATCCTTCAGTGTATCCGGTATTGCGAAATCTCCATCCTTGCAGGCAATTCCGCCCTGGTCATCCAGATATGTCTGAATTGTCTCATCGCTGTACAGATATTCAAGCACCTCGTATGCTGCTTCCTTATTTTTTTGCAGGCCTTCATAACTGAAAACTGTAAATCTATTCCTGAATTTAACACATTGTCAGCCTCATTATCATTTGCCGGGAAAGTAAATGAACCGATATTCATATCAGGATTAACCGACTTAATCTGAGGAATAGCATAGCTTCCTATCGTGTACATGGCAGATTCACCTCTGGCAAAGGCTGTACATGCGTCATTGTAGCTGTAAGCATATGGATTGTCCTCTGCATAATCAAGCAATGTGCGTATCTTGTCGGCAACCGGAGAATATGCCTCCTCAAATGTCGCATTTCCCATATTTACCTGATTACAGGTGTCTGAATCACAAAGACCTACTGCAAGGGCATTCCACGGTGCCAGACATGTCCATGTATCCTTAAAGCCCAGATACAAAGGAAGTGTTCCGCTTTCCTTTATCTCATCGCACAGTGCTGTAAACTCACTCCAGGTTGTAGGCACCTTCCAGCCATTCTCCGCAAACATATCCTTGTTGTAAAGTACTCCTGCTGCATTTGCGGCGTAAGGAAGTGCATAGGTGCCATCCTTTGGAATGAACTCAAGCTCCTTGTCCATATCCCGATATGCCTCTTTTACAGTGTCTACTGCATCCAGATCTGAGATATCCTCAAACAAATCTGCATCCAGGAAATTTGAATAATTGATATCTCCACCTATTGCAATGATATCCGGATAATCCTCACGGATGAAGCGTGTCTTTAAAATAGTCATAGCCTCATTCGGAGATGAGATAGTCAGATGAATATCATCGTGAGTCTCATTAAATTGCTTCTCAATCTTCTCGAAAGCCTTAACAGCCTCCGGCTTATAAGAAACCACCTCAATCTCAGTTTTTCCGTCCGCCCGCTTTTCATTTCCACATCCGGTCAGTCCTGTCGTGCACATTCCGAGTGCCAGCACAACCGCCATAGCCTGACAAATCTTTCTTTTTGCCATATTTTTTCACTCCTTTTCTGTTTTATTTGCTCTTTTTCCTGATAAACCGATTATAACATACCATTATGCATACAATAAATACCCTTATTTTTGCTTTTTTATATCAATATGCTATAAAATATGCTATAATTGCATATAATGTCGCATAAGGATATATTTATAGTATTAATCAATAAGGAGTGACTAACATGGACAAGCTTTCCTTCAATATTTTTCCAAATGTAAATTTCATAGATTTGTGTATGTACCAGTTCGGCCACGAGCAGTGCGAACCGGGACACTCATTTGGTCCTGCCACAAGAAACCACTATCTATTCCACTATGTACTGTCCGGCACCGGCACTCTGATGGCCGATAATGCAAAGGGCATTACACAAACCTACAACATAAAAAAAGCGGGCAGGGCTTTCTGATTTTTCCCGGCCAGATAAATACCTATATCGCAGATGACAAGCTTCCCTGGGAATACATATGGATTGAGTTTGACGGTCTGCGCGTCAAGGAGGCTCTCACCACAACAGAGCTTACCAAAAATAATCCTGTATATCACACACACTCAAAGGATATCCGCGAAAAGCTTGTTGAGGAAATGCTCTACATCACAAGGCACCCCTCAGAATCACCGTATCACCTGATTGGGCATATGTACCTTTTTCTGGATTATGATGCAGTCAGCCAAATCATCAAAACTCGTTCCGGGTGGGAAAATGAGTGATTTTTATATAAAAGAAGCAATGAATTATATCGAGCAGAATTTTCAGAATGATATCTCAATCGAAGATATTGCCGGAGTCTGCGGCATAAACCGAAGCTATCTGGGCAAAATTTTCAAAAATTCCGTTGGACATTCACCTCAGGAATTTCTCATGAATTATCGTATGATAAAGGCCACAGAGCTTTTGAAGCTGACCTCCTTATCCATCGCAGATGTTGGTTCTGCCGTTGGATACGAAAATCAGCTTCATTTCTCACGCGCCTTTAAAAATATCTACGGAGTGGCTCCGAGGGAGTGGAGGAACGAGCATAAATAAGCTCACTGTTCATCCTTCACAAATTCATTTACATTGTCAGGGGTCACCTTCTCATACGGCAGATAAACATACTTTTTATCCTCAAACTTTATGTTTTTCATGCTGCCCCCGGTGGCTGCCAGATAGGCAAGCTGAGCCATAGCCCTTGCCTGTCCCTCCTTGTCATTGTAGACTGTTGCCGCAAGCTTCGACTGCTGCACTGCTTCAAGCCCATCGTCTGTGCCGTCCACTCCAAAAAATGCAGGTACATTCGACTCCGTCACACCAAGCTTTTCGTATGCGTCTATCGCTCCGAGTGCCATTGCATCGTTGTTTGCAATAACCAGCTCTATGCTGTTTTTATACTGGCCTATAAGCTGTGTCATACGGTTCTGCGCCTGAGCACGATTCCAGTTTGCTATCTGACAGCTCAGCTTTTCTATCTGAAAGCCGTTATTCTTCATGCTCTCTGTCACACTCTCTGTCCTGACGATGGCATCCTGATGTCCCATCTCTCCCTCTAGGATGACGTACTGTATCCTGCCATCACCGTTTTTATCCACACCCGGATTATTCTTTATATAATCGGCAACGAGTTCCCCCTGCATCTGACCTGACTGCTTTGCCTTGGCCCCGACATAGTACAGCTTCCCAGCGATTTAAATCCTCATCAACCGGCTACCTGTTAAAGAAAATAATCGGGATGTCCTTCTCCATTGCAGCATTTATAATATGCGACAAATCTGTTCTGTCTGCCAGATTAATACACAGCACATTGCAGCCGTCCTCTATCATCTCCTGCACCTGGTCATCCTGTGCACGCTGTGAGCCTGCAGCATCCATGATTGTCATGCTGATATCGTATTTGTCTGTATCAAGACTTGCGCACTCCTTTTTTGAAAGTTTCTATCAGCTCCCCGATAAATGTATCCTTCTGGTCATAACATGCCACCCCTATATATATCTGTTTTTTCTCGTCAACTCTTTTGTTGCTGCACGAGACAAATGACAATATCAGTGCAAAACACAGTATCATCATGGTATTTCTTATTCTGCTTCTCATTTATTGTTCCCCCACTACTGGCTGATTGCATACAAAAAGCTTCTTGTTTTCTTCATCAAACAGATTTTTTCTGGTAAGAAGCTGGTAAGATACCGGCTTTTCCTCTACTGAATACTTTTCTACTGCCACGCAGCATATATCGACCAGCCCTACAACACTTTTGTATCCGGCAGCAAATTCATCAGGTGTGATAAGAGCCTCTGTCCAACCCGAATCGAGATAATATATGGCTTCTGTTGAGTTTCCTATCCCATATACCAGTGCACCCTGCAGATTATTATCAGAGGCTTCCTTTGCCGCCTCAACTACACTTGCATCATCTATTGCAAGAACTATGTCAACCTTTCTCTGTGACTGCAGATTTATTTTCTCCCCGGTATCCGAAACACCTGATACAATCCACATCACAACACAGCCGCTCTCCGCGAGAGTATCCTTTATGCCATCAATACGTTTTTTACAGGCATCGGATTCAGTGTTTTCACAATAGACTCCTATTTTTTTACCTGAAAGTGTTCCGTTGTTGTCAGCAATAAGCTTTTGTGCCAGTTCCTCACCCATGCTGTACTGGTCAAACTCCACTGTATTTAACGACTTAAAGCTCTCGCTTCCCGCCTGGTCTCCGACTACCATTATCGGTGTCTTTTTATTTATCCGGATAAGTGTATTAAGGCTTTTTTCTTCTGTCATTTTTTCTGCTGTCGGCTTGAAAACGACCGCATCAGCTTTTTTGTTTATCTCCTGCTTTATGACATCAATTTCATCTGACATATTGTTCAGATTTTCCTTACTTATCATAACTACATCCACACCATACTCAGAGGCCGCCATTTTCATGCCATATTTAAACGCAGCACTGTGGCTTTCATCCACATCAGCCATCACAACTGCAATACGCTCCGGTTTCTCATTGAGCTTATTGTATGCGATAAAACCTATTCCTATCACAAGCAGTACTCCAAGCAGCAGCTCTGTTATGATGAAGTTTCTCTTATTCTTGCTCATATTTGTCCATTTATTTTTCACTGTCACTCTCACACCTCCCATGCAGCAAGGGAATTGTACTTACTTCATACTATATGATGCTCCTCAAATCGAAGTCTGTTTTCCTCTGAATAGACAATTGCCGGGATTTTGATCGTCACAACTGTTCCCTCATCAAGCTCACTTTCTATATGCAGGCCATAGCGCTCTCCAAACAGTATCTTTATCCTGTTATTTACATTGACAAGCCCTACTCCCGAGCCCTTCTTGTGAACCCTGTCCGTATTTGTCAGCAAAAGCGGAATTTCATTCTCCGGAATGCCCATTCCGTTGTCTGATACCGTTATGATGATATCCTCTCCCACTTTTTGGCCTCCGACCACTATCTCTCCGAAATCGTCCAGCTCTCTGATTCCGTAATTTAGTGCGTTTTCCAAAATCGGCTGAAGCACCAGCTTCACCGCACAGTAGTCCATTATTTCCTCGTCTACCTCAAAGCTCACCTCAAATTTGTTCTTATAGCGCACCTTCTGAATATTCATGTAGCTTTTTGCGTGCAAAAGCTCATCGCGTACAGTTATTATGGTATGCCCCTTTGACAGACTTATGCGGAAAAGCTTTGCAAGCTGCGTAATCATAAACGAGGCCTCCTCGTTTTTGCCTCCTTCAATCATCCATGTGATGGAGTCAAGAGTATTGTACAAAAAAAGTGTGGATTAATCTGGCTTTGAAGCACATCAAGCTCGCTCTTTCGTCTCTCGTTCTGCTCCCATACGATCTTCTTCATGAGCTCATTGTTCTGCTTATATGAATTACGTATAGAGTATCCCAGATGCCGTATCTCTGAGGAACCACCTACATAAATATCTGCTTCATTGCCATTCTCATACCTTTTCACAGAATCATCCAGCTTCATTATCGGCTTTGAAATATGTATAGATATCACTCTGTTTATCCACACAAACATCATAGCCATAATAATCATTATAACAAAAACAAACTGCTTCACATCCGCCATCTTATTGGTAAAGATGGAGTATGGCATCACACATACAAGCTTCCAGCCTGTGTAGCTGATTGTATCTACCATAATCTTACGATGCACTCCATTCAGATAATCATCATATATACTGTTTTGCGACTTTGCCGCAACATCGCTGTTTTCCGGAACATCTCCATCAAACTGTATCTGATGCGGATGGTAAATAATATTGCCATTTGCATCACACAGATAATAATACTGTCCTTTTCCCGATGTATTTATCCTCTCAAGCATCCTTGATACACTCGAATAATCCATGTCCACAAGCATCACACCCATCTGTGATTCTGAACCGGAGGTCAGCTCCACGGCACGGCTTGATGATATGACCAGATGATATCTCATGGAACCATCGTCAAACAGATTCTGTACATGAGGTGTTGAAAAATGTATATTTTCCATGCGCTCCATAGCTTCTATGAACCAGTCCTGTTTTGTCACATCCGGGTCCTCCTTCTGGGACACGACAGGCTCTGCAGCTATAAGGCTTCCATACTGATTATACAAGGCAATACTGCGCAGATATTCCTTGTTTGACTCATAGAGCAGGCTCATGCCATCGTGTATGCTGTCAGACTGCTTTAAAATATCATTCTCCTTTATTACATAATAATACGCCGCATCCGAAACCTGCCTCATATTGACCAGATAGCTTTCCACACTGTCTATTGTCTGGTCCATCACCTTATGATTGCTCTCTATGATACTGTCCTGCGATGCATCGGCAAATTTTATATACATCACCACAACTGTGACAAGCATTATTGCAAGCGACAGCAGTGAGAATGAGAGCATTATTATGGATTGTATATTGCCTGGTTTATACCTTATTCTTCTCATACTCTGTCCTGTACCTGGATGGGGAAACCCCATACTTTCTCTTAAAAACATAACTGAAATAGTTCGGATCCGCATAGCCTACATTCTGGGCTATGACATAGCTCTTGTCGTCTGTCTCCACAAGCATTCTGGCAGCCTTGTCCATTCTGTAATCAGTCAGATACTCCACAAACGAGCTGCCGGTTTCCTTCTTGAACAGACTTGAAAAATACGAGTTAGATACTCCTAATTCCTTACATGTATCGTCAAGTCCAAGTTCCACACTTCTGTAATTCCTGTGCACATAATCCTTTGCACTGTCTATGAGTGACTTCTTGGAGTTGTATCTGGCATCAGCCATATCATCGTGCAGCCTGCTTGAAAAATCCAAAAGCCACTGCTTGAGCACTACCGGCTCAAAATTGAGAGCTCATTATAAAGCCTGCCTACACTTCCAGATATTTCCTGCGCATTTAGCTCATTATTGCTCATGAAGTGATATAGCTCACTGATCAGCTCCATTACTGCCACATGGTAGTTCTCAAGTGACTGCTGCGACATAAAATTGTGCTGCATATACGCTTCAACAGCCTGTCCCACATCCTCTATCTTGCCGATACAAATCATTTTAAATAAATATGACAGCTCATTTCCTTCATCGCCATCCTTTGATATACGTCGCTGTGGCTCAAGCTCTGTCATGTTGATTGCCCTGTGGCTGCCATAAAGCACCCTGTAGGAGACTGCCTCCCTCGCACTCTGATAAGAGCTCACCAGCTCTTGTATACATTTTCGCACAACTGTCCGATTCCGACAGTTACCTTTGCTCCCATTACATGATTTACATATTTGCAAAATCTGTCACACTCATCTGTCAGCTCAGAGATATCCTCCTGCTGCATAAGCTGGGCTATCATGACCGTATCACCGAGATAGTTAAAAATCCTGCCATTCCAGCGCTCCTTTAAATCAGCCTGTGCCTGTCGCTCTACTGACACTGCAAGCAGTCTGATATCCATGCCCTGCGGCATCTGACTTGCGGAGGTATGTATGATAATACAGCAGTAATATGGTCCCTCAAGCACAATCTTATAGTCACGCATATACCTGCCCAGCTCATTTTCCGGTATGCGTCCCTCGATAAGTGTCGTGTAAAAATTTGACTGCAAAATAGGCAGCGATGCTGCATAATACTGCTTCAATATGTCTGTGTTTTTTCTTCTCATTCAGCTCATCATCCAGCTTTGTCTTAAGCTTTTTGAATACCTCCGTGATTTCAGCCAGATTGAGTGGCTTTAAAATATACTCCTCTATCTCGAGATGTACTGCCTCCTTTGCATACTCAAAATCGTCAAAGCCTGTGAAAAGCAAGAGCTTCGTCGCAGGAAACCTCTGCCTGATGTTACTGCACAGCTCAAGTCCGTCCATGTAAGGCATACGTATGTCAGTCATCACAACATCCGGCTGCATGTCCTCCATCATTTCAAGCGCCTTGAAGCCATTTCCCGCATGTCCTACCACATGAAAACCAATCTGCTCCCAGGATACCTTTCTCTCGATTACCTCTATTACATCCTCTTCGTCATCAACCAGTAATAATGTATACATTTTATGTCTTCTCCCTGCTATACCGGGTAACTATTCTGAACCACCCACGCACATTCGCAAAACCGCATTCTGATATATTCGTTTGTTTCTGAATAGTTACTCTGTTTATACTATATACCACATCTGATAAATTCTTTTGTAGCTTTATATAAACAAAAGTGTAACTGTTAAAGCAAAAAGCAGAGATGCCACCCTGACATCTCTGCTGATCATTTTGGAAGTATGAAAAAGAATTTTTCTTGCGATATTATTTCTTCTGTACGTATTTCAGACAATCAAGTGTTACTGCTACAAGAATGATAATTCCTGAGAATACGAACTGGAGGTTTGTATCAATACCGAGGATCGTAAGGGAATATGTAAGTGCTGTGAAGATACATACACCGGTTACAACACCTGATATCTTACCGATACCACCTGTGAATGATACACCACCAACTACACAGGCTGCGATTGCGTCCATATCCCAGCCCTGTCCATAAGCTGCTGAGCCTGAACCAACCATTCTTGCACACTCAAGCCATGAGCCAAATCCATAAAGGATACCAGCCATCACGAATGCGCCGAGAGTTACTGCAAATACTGAGATACCTGAAACTGCTGCTGCCTCCGGATTTCCTCCTACTGCGTAGAGGTTTTTACCAAATGTTGTCTTGTTCCAGATAAACCATACAATTGCGATTGCTGCTACTGCCCAGAGGATGATGGTTGGGAAACCATTTAACTTTGGAATAATCATGTTAGGGATGACCGGCTCAATAGCACCGAATGAAACTCCCTTTGTAGCATATGTTACGATACCGAAGATAACAAGCATGTTGGCCATGGTTGAAATAAACGGATGCATCTTAAACTTCGCTGTAAAAAATCCTGCAATACTTGTGAAGAATGTACAAAGCACGATACATGCAATTAATGCGATAACCACTCTTGCACCTGTAGGTACTCCTGTAAAGTCAAATATATGACCGAATACAGAGCCTGTATTGATACCCTGATGCATGATGATTGTGGCTGTTGTCATACCCATACCAACCATTCGTCCAACAGAAAGATCCGTTCCTGTTAAGAGGATAAGTCCTGCAACACCAAGTGCTAAGAACATTCTCGGTGAAGCCTGCTGAAGAATATTCAGTATGTTGTTGTATGTCAGAAGAGGTGTACCCTTCTTTATCGGTGTTATGACACAAAGTGCTATGAATATAAGTATAATCGCAATATAGAGACCATTCTGTAACAGGAAGTTTCTCTTATTGAATGTATACTTGTAATTCTCCCATTTCTGAGCTCTTTTCTCCATAAATGTGAACTTTGAAAGACGAAGCATATCAATCAGGTGATACTTGTAGCTGTATGCCTCATGCTTTTTGTCCTTGATTGACTGATACTCTTTCTCGAGCTCAAGCTTCTCATTTGAAATACGATTCTTGTGTACGTAGTTTTCTTCCTTTATCTCAGTACTGTCTGATGTCTTTGCAAGAGCAGCCTTGTGCTTTTTATCAAGCTCTGCCATTCTCTCATTATGAGCAGCAAGCGCCTCTGCCTTTTCCGCCTCACAGCTTGCCTTAACGGCATTGTAATACTTTGAATCAAAATTTTCCTTTAAATAGCTTTCAGCCTTGGCAATGAGCTTTGAAATCTCATCCTTGTTCTTTGCCTCAACAGCCTTTGCCTTTGCAAGCTCTTTCTCGCAGGCTGCTATTTCTGACTCTTTCTCGCCCTTTGAAAGAGTTTTATCTCTCTTGATGCCTGCTATCGCTGACTGACACTCTACAACCCTTTGTAGTTCCGTCTTTTCTGAGTGCATCAATTTCTTTTTGTATTCCACCAACATATTCGTCGATAGGCTGGCGCAGAGCACGCTCCTGCTCAGCCGTTAAAATCTTACTATTAGCCATATCCGTCTTCTCCCTTTATTATAGGTACTTTGCACTGAGTCTCAGCAGCTCTTCCTGATTGGTTTCCTTTGTATTGACAATTCCTGAGAGTCGTCCGTTTGACATGACTCCGATACGATTTGTTATACCAAGGATCTCAGGCATCTCAGATGAAACTACAATGACTGTCTTACCCTGCTTTGCCATATTGATTATCAGCTCGTAAATCTCATATTTGGCACCTACATCGATACCTCTTGTAGGCTCATCCATCATGAATATCTGCGGTCCTCTTTCAAGCCATTTACCAAAGATAACCTTCTGCTGGTTTCCTCCTGACAGAGCCGAAATCATATCCTCCGGTCCCATACACTTTGTGTGCATAATCTTTATCTCATCAGAGGTGGCCTTTGTCATCTTGCTGTCTGAAAGTGCCGGTCCATTCTTATAAGCACCGAGATTTGCGATTGTTGTGTTAAAGGTGAGATTTCCCTTAAGGAAAAGTCCATTTGCTTTTCTTTCCTCAGTAATAAGTGCAAATCCATAATCCATAGCTTCCTTTGCGCATGTAAAGTTCATAAGCTTATGATTAAAATACACTCGTCCTGCAGCTCTTGTCCTGATTCCGAAAATCGTCTCAAGAAGCTCTGTACGACCTGCTCCGACAAGTCCGTATAGTCCAAATATCTCCCCCTCATGCACATCAAATGTGATGTCCTGCAGATGTGGCTCGTACTTTGTCGAAAGATGCTGTATTGACAAGATTACATCCTTTGGTTTGTTGTCTACCGGAGGGAATCTGTTCTCCAGTACTCGTCCAACCATCGCTGCAATCAGTTCATTCATATTTGTTTCTTTTGTGCTCTTTGTCATGACCAGATTTCCATCTCTAAGAACCGAAATCTCATCACAAATCTCAAAAATCTCATCCATCTTGTGAGAAATATAGATAAGTGAAATACCCTGGTCACGAAGCATCCTCATCATCTGGAACAGCTTTTCAACCTCCTGTACCGTAAGTGATGATGTAGGCTCATCCAATACTATAACCTTTGAGTTGTATGATATTGCCTTTGCAATCTCACACATCTGTCGCTGTGATACTGACATATTTTTCATCGGCTGCTCGAGATTAACTGTCATTCCCAGCTTTCTGAATAATTCAGACGCTTCTTTTTTCATGCGTCCCTCATCAATCATACCAAATGAATTGACCGGATATCTTCCGAGAAACAGATTGTCTACGACATTTCTCTCAAGACACTGGTTCAACTCCTGATGCACCATCGCTATTCCATTTTCCAGTGCATCCTTAGGACCTGAAAAGCTTACCTCTTTTCCGTCCAGATATATAGTTCCCTCGTCCTTCTGGTATGTACCAAAAAGACATTTCATCATTGTCGACTTACCGGCTCCGTTCTCCCCCATGAGACCCATTACAGTACCTTTTTTCACATCTAAATTGATGTGGTCAAGAACCCTGTTTCGTCCAAATGACTTGCTCATGCCACGAATCGATAAGATGTTTTCATTATTCTTATCGCCCATACTTCCTGCTCCTAACTCTATATTTGCTGTCGTCTGTATACACTTTATTTTGGGGAGAGATTTTTCCCTCCCCAACTAAGTGCTTTAAATACTTTTACTGGTTCAAAAGAGCTGTATAAGAAGCTGCATTATCTGTCTTAACCATGTTGATTGCGAATGCATCGTACTGGCTTGGATTTCCAAGTCTGTTTGTGATATTAGACTCTGTCTGTCCATCACCACCGATGTACTCAACATCAAGATTTAAGAGATCATCATACTTCTGTAAGAGTGGCTGATATGTAGAGCTTAAGAAGTTATCTGAAGCATTGTAGATATTCAGCCATACCTTCTTTGTAGGGTGCTTTCCTGAATCAAGCTGTTTTGAAACAGGTGCCCATACAACTGTTGAATCTGTGAAATCCTTGTAGTTATCTGCTGTAACTGCTACGTTTAATGCATAGTAAGATCTCTCATCATCCTTGTAAACATATACATCATCGCTTAATACGTTTCCTGCATCATCCTCTGTGCCGATACCTGTATCAATATCTACACCATCGAGTGCGTTTCTAAGTACACGAAGTGTGAGGTAAGCCTGAACGTCAGCATGCTGGCTGATTGTTCCGCCATAGCCCTCTGCGATAGCTGCTACTGCATCACTGTTGGCATCGTATCCGAATGTCGGAACCTTGTTGTCCTTTGACCATGCATTGAACATTGACATTCCCATTCCATCGTTGTTAGAAACAACTACGTCGATTGACTCGCCAAATGATGATGACCATGTTCCGATTGCATTTCCTGCTGTAGCTGCATCCCATGTAGCTCCTGCTGAGTTCTTCATCTCCTGTGAAGCAAGCTCTCTTACTACATAGTCTTTGCCGTTTACAGTAATCTTGCCGTCCTGAACCTCAGCTGCTTTTCCGTCTGAGTTTGTTCCTGCCGGAGCACTGTCAATCTCGCCGCTCTTGTCTACGCCTGTTCCAAGAGCTTTACGAACACCTCTTGTTCTTGCAATTGAATCGTTGTGTCCGATATCACCGATTGCAAGTACATATCCGATAACGCCATCCCCATTTCTGTCGATCGTATCAATGTTCTTCTCAATATACTCTTTTACCATTTCTCCCTGAAGTTCAGCTCCCTGATTAGCATCGAAACCTACATAATAGGTATCCTTGTTGTAGTTGAGTGCTGTTGTGTCAAGCTCTCCTGTTGAGCTGTTTGATGGCTGACGGTTGAACCACACAAGTGGCTTGTCCTTGTTTGCAACATCAGATGTCGATGTGCTGCTTCCCCCTTTCTGTGTACCAGAAGAACCCCCATCTGATCCACAAGCGGCCATTGACGCTGCCATAGCAGCTACCATCATGATTGCAACAAATTTTTTCTTCATATATTTTTGTCCCCCTTTGTTTTGTTGGTAAGGCTAGTATACAAAAATATTTCGGGAATCACTATAGAATATTTTTCGATAAACATTAAAAATTTTACTGTTTTTCGTCATGTAGACGAAAATTTTCTAGTTTTTATTTTTTCGCTACGTCATATTGTTCAGCTTCAACAAAAACGGGCTTTCCGCTTTGTCCTTATTACTTCCTTTGCTCCGTCACTCACAAACATTCCAATCCCTCTTTTCTTATACAAAATTCCTGCATCCACAAGTATATTTATGCCCTTTGCCGCTGTAGACGGATTTATCGCATACAGCTTTGCAAGCTCGTTTGTGCTCGGCACGCGCTCATCCTCCAAAAGCACATCCCGCAGTATGTCGTTTTCTATCATTTCGCTTATCTGAATATAGATTGATTTCTCCTGATTCAGAATTTCATTCACATGCTCCGCCTCTTTTCTATACAAATAGAAAACGTTATACGTATGGCTGTATGTACAGTTTACGTTTGGTATATGGTTAAGTATGCTGTACGTATAAAATACTTAGAACCAGTTGTCAGTGATTGAATGAATTACGGGTACAAAAAAGCACCATTTATAGGTGCTGAAAATAAAGAAAACTATAAGCAATACTTATTGTAGCATGTGTAAATTTACACTTCAATCACAGAGATGTGCCAATATTATGTCATAGCATAATAAAAGGGATTAGATGAACACTATCTAATCCCTAAAGGTCATGGTGTAACGATATTTAGTTTCTATTGCAACTTCAGTGTCAAGTACATTATTCTCAAAGAAATAGAAAGTAATTTCTTGACCAGCCTCTAAATATGTAATGTCGAGAGATGATTTGTTGCAATTTAATGTAATATTGGTACCATCAAAAAAAAATTATTTTTTGACTGATATCAACACAGATCTATTGCAACTTCAGTGTCAAGTACATTATTCTCAAAGAAATAGAAAGTAATTTCTTGACCAGCCTCTAAATATGTAATGTCGAGAGATGATTTGTTGCAATTTAATGTAATATTGGTACCATCAAAAAAATTATTTTTTTGACTGATATCAACACAGATTTTTTTTTTTTTGAGAGTTATCTATGGATGTGATGATACCGTTTGAATGGAACCAATGAGTATTATCATCTCCGGAAATAGCATTTTCTTCCATAATAGAATCTCCTTTCATGGAACCATTTTTATGTATGAATATCACAACAATTCCGCTTAATATTAATACAAATATTAGAATAAGTAGTCGCTTTTTTTTTCCATTAAAAGTTGTACCTCGCAAATCAGTCCAGTTTCCAAAATCTAAATTTAAATATCGTACATATTCTTCCAACCATCAAAGCTTCCCGACAGATACCAGCTTTATCCGATGATTGCGTTCCTCCCGACAGATACTCTCCTGATTGGAACTTCGTGATTTCTGCGACTATGCTGTTCCAGATGGTTCCAAATTTACACGTTTTAAACAGGACTTCTTGTTGGATTTCGATAAGACATTGGATTTCGTAATTTTTATTCCTCTCCGTGCCTATCCTTGCATAGAACGTGGCTCGAAAGAATGGGAAAATACTTACAAGATCCGTGTAAATGTTGAAAATTCAATCAACCATTTCAAAGATAGTTGCAACATTGCGAATCGTAAGACCCAGAATGAGAAAACGCTTCATGCTGATTTACTTCTTGCCGGAATCACCCAGCTTGTTACTGTAATTGTCGCTGATAAGATTCATCAATACCAATACATCCGGAGTTTGAAGCCCTTGATTGCCTGATTATTAATATGCATACAATCTTTTCTTCGCAGTTTATCTGGGAAATCTTTTAGTCATGTCTAAATTTAGAAGCACCTACTTTTCATCTTTAAGAATCCTACGTTGCAGAATTCTTACCGCTTTTTAATCAGGAGTGCGCACTTGTTCCGCAATTACCTACTTGTTGTACTTTTTATTATCGTAACTATCCAGAACCACCACACACATTCGCAAAACCGCACGATATTTGTACTTTATCTGCACTCTGTTTAGCATCGCTGCTACACAGCTAATTTCGCTCATATTTGCGGTATGGTTGCATGGTTAACCACTCAAGTAACTAACCTATGAACTTATAATAGATAATATAAATAATATTGTCAACTGTATTTTTTCTTCATATAAAAAAAGACCATACACTTTAATTCATCTTATTCCCAACAGCACTATGGTAATTCAAATGTCATCCTCTCCCCTGTCGCAGGATGGTCAAAAACAAGCTTGTAGGAGCAAAGTGCAAGCTGTTCCCTTACACCGCCACCGGTGCGTCCTGATTTGCTTCCCGTTCCTGAGTTATTTAAGGCAGGCTTCCCATACTTGATATCTCCAATCAGAGGATAGCCGATATTTGCAAGCTGTAAACGTATCTGATGGTGCCTTCCGGTGAGAAGCTTTATGTCAAATTCTTTTATTGCATTCATTTGATATTATCCTGTACTGAAGCACTGCTTTTTTTTTGCCAGCCTGTCCTTTTTCGCTTGTGATTTTAGATGTATTGGTAAGCTTGTCGAAGGAGATATAATCTGTGAGAGTATGCCATGCCAGATCATGATTATCTTCTTTATTAGCCTTCCTTATCTGCTCCTGACACTCCCTGACCTCTGCTTGCCGCACGATAATATTTCTCGGTTGTATGCTCCTTTATCTGTCTGCTTAAGGAAGCCGCGGCTTTCTGATTCTTGGCAAATACCATCACTCCCTCTACCGGCTGGTCGAGCCTGTGCACTATGCCGACATAAGGCGGCTCATTTTTAGCCGCCCTGTAATTTCTTATGAAGCTCTCCATATCCTGCTGCCCTATACGCCTGGTCTGTGTAGCAATTCCCGCCGGCTTATAGCAGACGATAATGTCGTTGTCTTCGTAAATAATATCTGGTTTTCCCATGTTGTAACTCCCGCAAATTGTTATTGTAACTTTTAACTGTTCAGCACATTTACAGTTGCGATACGCAAGCATATAGCCAAGTGTCACCTCACATACAAACGAAGGCAGCATCGGTGTAAAATAATAGTTACTTATTATATTTTATCAACTTAATGAGTTGTTAGCAATGGTATTAAAAAACTAATTCCGACAATTTAAAACCTTTTTGCACATTCTATCTGTTCCTCTGTAGGAGGCTCCACCCCTTCAAGCTGGTATGGTATACCAAGCTCCTTCCACTTGAACACCCCAAGTGTGTGGTACGGCAGCACCTCAACTCTGTCCACCGTTTTAAGTGTGTCGATAAACTCTCTAAGCTGCTTTAAATATCTCTCATCCGTGGTGATTCCAGGCACAAGCACATGACGTATCCACATTTTTTTACCGTTTTTTGAGAGATATTGTGCCATATCAAGGATATTCTTATTTGTCTGTCCCGTAAGCTTTTTGTGCTCCTCGTCATCTATATGCTTGATGTCCAGCATGAAGAGATCTGTATATTTCATCAGCTCATTAAATTTGCCGAAAAACGGTTCTTCCACGGTAAACGGATTTCCTGATGTGTCAAGGCATGTGTTTACACCTTTTTCCTTTGCAAGCTTAAATAGCTCTGTGACAAAGTCTATCTGCAAAAGTGCTTCACCTCCGCTTACTGTAATGCCGCCTGTTTGCTTCCAGTACGCTTTATAGCGCATGGCGGTCTTTAGCACCTCCTGCGGTGTCATCAGCTTTGCACCGTCATTTTCGCCGCATTTGGCCCATGTATCCGGGTTGTGGCAGTATTTACAGCGCATATTGCAGCCCTTCAAAAATACTATATATCTCACTCCCGGGCCGTCGGCTGAGCCAAAGCTTTCTACCGAGTGTACTCTTCCTAGTGTTTCTCCCATGTTTTACCTCCTTTAGATTGTTGTTGCTGCTACTTTTTTATTTTATGGTACGGAATTTAGTACATATGCAGTTTGGAAATCAGAATATGCAGGCACTTGGCCTGCACATTCTGGAATGTTTATAATTGTATATTAACTCTGTAAATTTATACCACATACATAATATATGGCATATCCTAATATGATCTACGAATCTGCAAGCAGAATCGTAGTACACTCTGGACACCTTAGATCATATTACATTCTCTCGTGGCATGTACGTGAGATTACATCGAGCTGCTGCTCTCTTGTGAGGTCGATGAACTTAACTGCGTATCCTGATACTCGGATTGTGAAGTTTGCGTACTCCTCCTTCTCAGGATGCTCCATTGCATCGATGAGCTTCTCTTTACCGAATACGTTTACATTAAGGTGATGTGCACCCTGATCGAAGTATCCGTCCATTACGTTTACAAGGTTGTCGATTCTCTCTCCCTCGTTGTTTCCGAGTGCTCCCGGATTGATGGTCTGTGTATTTGAGATTCCATCAAGTGCCCACTCATATGGAAGCTTTGTGAGTGAATTTAAGGATGCGAGAAGTCCGTTCTGCTCTGCGCCGTATGATGGGTTTGCTCCCGGTGAAAGCGGCTCTCCTGCTTTACGTCCGTCAGGCATTGCTCCTGTAGCTTTTCCGTATACTACGTTTGATGTAATTGTAAGGATTGATGTTGTAGGCTCTGAATCACGATATGTGTGATGCTTCTTTAACTTGTCCATGAATGTCTTAAGAAGCCATACACCGATTTCGTCCGCGCGGTCATCATCGTTTCCGTATTTAGGGAACTCTCCCTCGATTTCGAAATCCTTTGCCAGTCCGCTCTCGTCACGTACTACTTTAACCTTTGCATATTTGATTGCTGAAAGAGAATCAATTACGTGTGAGAATCCTGCGATTCCTGTTGCGAATGTTCTCTTTAAGTCTGTATCCATGAGTGCAAGCTCTGCTGCCTCATAGTAGTATTTGTCATGCATGTACTGGATAAGGTTTAATGTATTTACATAAATGTCTACTAACCAGTCCATCATCTTGTCGTATTTCGCCATTACCTCGTCATAGTCAAGGTACTCTGCTGTGATAGGTGCGTAGTTTGGTCCTACCTGCTCACCTGATTTCTCATCAACACCACCGTTGATAGCGTAGAGGAGACATTTTGCAAGGTTCGCACGTGCTCCGAAGAACTGCATCTCTTTACCTGTCTGTGTTGCAGATACACAGCAGCAGATTGCATAATCATCGCCCCATACCGGCTTCATTGCGTCATCGTTCTCATACTGGATTGAGCTTGTCTCAATTGAGATGCGTGCTGCATAATCCTTGAAGGTCTGAGGAAGCTTTGATGAGTAGAATACTGTGAGGTTTGGCTCCGGTGCAGGTCCCATGTTCTCTAATGTATGGAAGGAAACGGAAGTCGGTCTTTGTAACCATTGAACGTCCGTCCACACCTGTTCCTGCCACGTCAAGTGTTGCCCATACAGGATCACCTGAGAATAACTGGTTGTATGAAGGGATACGTGCAAATTTAACCATACGAAGCTTCATTGTAAAATGGTCGATGAGCTCCTGTGCTTCCTGCTCTGTGAGGATGCCCTTGTCCATATCTCTCTTGATGTAAATGTCAAGGAATGTAGATACACGTCCTACTGACATTGCTGCACCATTCTGTGTCTTGATTGCTGCAAGATATCCGAAGTATAACCACTGAACTGCCTCTTTTGCGTTTGTTGCAGGTCTTGAGATATCATATCCGTAAATCTCTGCAAGCTTCTTCATATCCTCAAGACATTTAATCTGCTCTGCGATTTCCTCTCTTAAACGGATAACATCATCTGTCATCTGTCCACAGCCACAGTTTGCCTTATCCTTCTTTTTCTCCTCGATGAGATAATCAAGTCCGTATAATGCTACTCGACGGTAATCGCCCACGATACGTCCACGGCCGTATGTGTCAGGAAGTCCTGTGAGGATCTTTGCATGACGGACCTTCATCATCTCAGGTGTGTATGCATCGAATACTGCTGTGTTGTGTGTCTTATGATATTTTGTGAAAATTTCCTTGAGCTTGTCGCTTACATTGTAACCATATGTCTCAGCAGCCTGTACTGCCATCTTGATTCCACCGTAAGGCATGAATGCTCTCTTTAACGGCTTATCTGTCTGAAGACCTACAATCTGCTCGAGGTCCTTTAATGACTCATCTATATATCCAGGGCCGTAAGCTGTGATTCCTGTTACAACCTCTGTCTCCATGTCAAGAACTCCGCCCTTGGCACGCTCCTCTTTCTGTAATTTCTGAAGCGCATCCCACAGCTTGTTTGTAGCATCTGTCGGATCAGCTAAAAAGCTCTCATCTCCGTCGTATGGAGTGTAGTTGTCCTGAATAAACTGACGGACGTTGATTTCCTCTTTCCAAAGACGTCCTTCAAATCCATCCCACTCTTTCATTTCTATCATTGTAATATCCTCCTTAAAATGTATGAATGTTACTTCGTTTGATTAGTTTTGTTTAACTGTGGTTAGTATATACTTACTACAGTATTTTTGTCAATATCCATGTTGTTTCTTTTTTTGAGATACATTCCCCGGTTATTTACACGACTATGGCTGATTTTATAATCAAAAAGAGCCAGCTATCCGGGTTTATCGCCCAGACGGTCGGCTCTTATTTGTTATATTTCATGTGGTTATTCCACTTATCCGTCAGTCATATAACACGTTCATAGTAGACTATTTTTCTCAATAAAGCAATAGTGTTTTAGAACTATTTTTATTCTTTTTTCTATTCCGCACGGACCGCCCAGCGCATCTTCGTGGACCTGGCACGTCCGTTCTGAGCACATTCCTGTGCTGATGGACGAATCACATCCTTGGAATAGTCGCTGTATATTCCTGCTTTATATCCTGCCTTGAGTGCTTTTTTGACCAGCTTGTCCTCTCCTGAATGGAAGGTAAGGATGGCAGCTCTTCCTCCGGGCTTTAATGCTCCCGGAAGCTTTTCCATAAACTCATATAGCACCTCAAACTCATGGTTTACGTCTATGCGAAGCGCCTGGAATGTGCGCTGACAGGTCTTTTTGATTATGTCCTTCTTATCCTTTTCAGGCAGAAAATCGAGTGTCTGCTCTATAATGTGACGAAGCTTTGTGGTCGTATCTATGCGGTTGCCCTTCCTGATTTCGTCTGTGATTGCCTTTGCAAGCTCCTCGCAATACGGCTCATCTGAGTTCTCATAGAGCATACCCGAAAGCTCCTCACGGGATATATTATCAAGCCGCTCCGCTGCACTGATACCGGCATTTGGATTAAGACGCAGATCCAGCGGTCCATCCACCTTAAATGAAAATCCACGCTCAGGATTATCTATCTGCATTGATGAAACTCCCAGATCGGCAAGTATGAAATCAAAGCCTCCTACTTCCTTTGCAATCTCATCTATTGTGCAGAAGTTCTGAAGCTTTATGGTGAGAATATCCTCTCCAAAGCCTGCTTCCGCGAGACGCTTTTTTGTCTTTTCAGACTCGATTGGGTCAACATCTGTAGCAAACATATGTCCATGTCCTTCAAGCTTTTCAAGCATTGCCCTTGTGTGGCCACCGTATCCGAGTGTGGCATCAAAGCCTGTCTGCCCCGGCTTTATGTCCAGAAAATCTATGATTTCTTTTACCATTATGGATATGTGCATGCCCGCAGGGGTATTTCCCTTGCTGATGACATGCTCAATTGTATCCTTGTATTTCTCCGGATTTAATTCCTTGTATTTTTCCTCAAATTTTTTGGGATATTTTCCGCTATAGTGCACGCGGCGCTTGTGCTGTTTTTTTCTTCGCTCATTTTATGCTCCGTTTCATTCTGGGTTAGAACTGTTATGCTGACTTTTGCTACAGTATAACTTTTATTTTACTTTTCCGCAAGATAATGACTTACATTCCTATACCATCTGCACGAGCCACACGTCGCTTTTCACCATGAAGTATCCGATGACTACCTTTATCAGCTCTGTGGCCTGCACAAGGAAGTACACTGCTACTATGCCAAGTGCTGTGTATTTGGCGAGCACAAATGCCACCGGCACCACTATCACCCACGTAAATACGGAGTCAAACAGAAATGTGACCAGTGTCTTGCCGCCTGAGCGGAGTGTGAAATACGACGAATGTGTAAATGCACAAAACGGCATAATTATCGCTGATACCGCTATGAAGCTTGTTGCGAGTGACTTGATTTCATCTGTTGTGTTATATATCTGAGGGAAAAGTCCGCCTACCAGAAGCATGACCGCCGCCATTATAGAACAGCAGAACACACTGAACACTATCATCTTGTTATCCGCATCCTTTGCCTTTTCAAGCTCACCGGCTCCAAGATACTGCCCTACAACTATGCTGATGCATGCGCCAAGCTGTATAAACACTATATTGAAAAGGTTTGTTATCGTTGTCGCAATGTTTAAACCTGCGATTACCGAGAGCCCACGTACTGAATAGCACTGTGTAACCGTTGTCATGCCTGCTGCCCAAAAAAGCTCATTGAGCATGAGTGGCAGTCCCTTGATGAATATAGTCTTAAACTCATCAAACGGCATTCCTATTCCTCTGTAAGCGCCCTCGAGATATCTGTTCCTATCCCTGTTTTTATGCGCCCACAGCACAACTATTATTGTCTCAATATATCGCGACATCACCGTGGCAATAGCTGCTCCCGCCACACCCAGCTTTGGTATCGGTCCTATTCCGAAGATGAGCAGAAAATCAAGCACCGCATTGCTTCCAACTGCTGCAAAGCTTGCAACCATCGGTACAAAAGTCTGTCCTGTTTCCTTTATGTTTGTCGCATAGGCCTGTGTCACCGCAAACGGTATGAGACCTATCATAACAATTTCCAGATATTCCTTTCCATATGCCAGTGCTACCTCCGTGGCACCGCTTCCTGCCGTATCTGTCAGATAAAGTGATATGAAACCTGTTCCGTTCGTGATAAACAGTGTCATCGCTATTGCTGTAACAAGCAGCGCTGCATACAGCTTGAATCTGAAGGAATACATATGCCCCTTATGATTTCCCTTACCAAAATACTGTGCTCCGAATATACTTGCCGCTGACACTGCCCCAAACACTGCCAGATTGTACACAAATATGAGCTGGTTTACGATTGCTACTCCCGACATCTGCTCTGTACCAAGCTGTCCTACCATAATGTTGTCCAGAAAGCTTACCAGATTTGTGATTGCATACTGGATTATCATTGGTATGGCCAGCATGAGATAGCGCTTATAAAATGCCTTGTCTCCTATATATTTTTGTCTGAATTTATGCATATTTGTCCCCCTTTCGATTTCTCCATAGTTCTTTCGTGCAATGCTACTATTCTACTACGTCAGACTTTATTTTTCAAATATTTTATGTGTTTTTCCTTAACTTATTTTAGGATTCAGATTTTTGTATCATAATGGCCATGGGGCTGGGCGTAAGTCACAGAGTCCGGGCGGGCACGCCACACTCTCTTCCGCTACGCTTCGCAGCTAAGATTCTGTACGAATTATGCCTTTGGGTTTTTCTATGCTTGACGAAACCGGCTTTTTGTATGCGCCGTCCATGGCGCATAACGCCTTGCCCAGCCGTCCATGGCTGGGCATTTCTGGGTTTCATGGGCATAATTCTATGACCTCCGTCTGCACAATGAAAACTTATCTGCGTCCTATTATAAACGGCACCGGAAACTATTATATCGGCTGACAACACTGTTTGTGCTGTCACCTATCGGGAGCTCTTAATTTAATTTTTTATTATAGTTTTACTTTTTATGTCAATATCCTGTTTATTTGTTTACTGCCGGTTCATATCCTGTGTTTCCTGATACTTTCTGATTACGAAAAACATGGTAGTTCCATCGCCTTCTTTGCTGGTAGCCCATATCTTGCCGCCGTGATCCTCTATAATCTTCTTTACGATGGAAAGTCCTATGCCGCTGCCTCCGGTAGCCGAATTTCTCGACGCATCCGCTCTGTAAAATCTGTCAAAAATATATGGCATATCTCTCTGGGTGATTCCTCGTCCATTGTCCTCGATTTCAACCTGTATGAAGTCACCAACATCATTTATCCTGATATCTATATAGCTTTGTGTCTTGTTCATATACTTCACCGAATTGCCGACTATATTATTAATCACACGGCGAAGCTGCTCCGGATCAGCAATGATAAGCACGTTGCTATCCACATGATTCTCATATGAAAGCCTGATATTTTTTTTTCGCCTCAAGATCGAGTCCTATTTCCTCAACACAGTCGTTAAAATAATCTGTGACATTTATCTTCGCAAAATTGTATGGAATCCTGTTCGTATCAATCTTCGAGTAAAGTGTCAGCTCATTAATGAGCTTATCCATATCGTTTGCCTTATTGTAAATGGTTCTGACGTATTTATCGACCTTCTCAGGGGTGTTTGCCACTCCGTCAAGTATGCCCTCGGCGTAGCCCTTTACCGCAGTAATAGGAGTCTTTAAATCATGTGCGATATTGCTGATTAACACTCTGTTTTCGGACTCATTCGTCACCTTTTCCTCGGCATTTTTCTTGAGGCGGGCACGCATCTGCTCAAACGCAGTACACAGCTCGCCAATCTCTCCGTCGCTCGGACTCGTCTCAAGCTCAAAGTCCAGATTGCCATCCTTGATATTTTCAGCGGCAATACGCAGCCTCTCTATCGGTGTGATGATACTCCTGTATATCCACACTATAAGCATGGCAGCCGTAGTAAGAAGTATCAATACAAGTGCAAATGCTCCCTCTATCAAAACAGTCCTGACCTCAGGGATCACGCACGCGGTTGATGTCACTATGTAAAGACTCGCCTCGTCACCATCACTGTCACGAAAATTAAGCTGCTTTATGAGCACCTTGTCATCACTGTCCATATAGCTGCTCACATCAGAGCTGCTCTGCTTATTGGATATTCGCGGAAGCTTTCTCAAAATATCATCATTGTCAATTCCACCATTGAAAATGAGCTCTCCTTCACTTTTCACTATGAGATATGAATACTTCTTCTCCAGCTTCTTATTTATCTTAGTCAGATAATCACTATCAAGAAGCCTTGGATGGTTCTATGAGCGATGTCTTCTCGAGCTCATCATATGTGCGCCCTGTCACCTTGTTCAGAAACTGTACTGTGTCAGTAAGCGCGAGCATGCCCGCATCCTCCATGCCATATGTCTTGTTTATGGCCTTTAGCTGAATCTTATTGAAACCCACAAGCACTATACTGGTGAGCACAACAGGCACAAAAATAATTATGCAGAATGATATAGCAAGTTTTGTTTTTATCTTCATAGTATTCTCCATTTGAATAAATTAATAAGCCACTTTATATATACAACAAGGACATATCCTTTTGAATTTGATATGTCCTATTAATACTACAATATCTACTATATTTTTTTAAAATCACTACAGCTTAAATCTGTATCCCACGCCCCAAATAGTCTCAATATACTGTGGCTTTGCAGTGTTCATCTCGATTTTTCACGAATCTTCTTGATATGTACAGTGACTGTCGCGATATCTCCGACCGAATCCATATTCCAGATTTCCTTGAAGAGCTCCTCCTTGGTAAATACATGGTTTGGATTTTCCGCAAGGAATGTGAGCAGATCAAATTCCTTTGTGGTAAACTGCTTTTCCTCTCCGTTTACCCAAACACGGCGGGCTGTTTTGTCAATCTTGATGCCACGAATTTCAACGATGTCATTTTCAGGTGTGGCGCTTCCGATCAGGCGCTCATATCTGGCCAGATGAGCCTTTACCCTGGCTACAAGCTCTGATGGAGAAAACGGCTTTGTGACATAATCATCTGCACCGAGTCCGAGTCCTCTTATCTTGTCTATGTCATCCTTCTTGGCTGAAACCATGAGTATCGGTGTGTTCTTTTTCTCACGAATCCGCTTGCAAATCTCAAAGCCATCAATGCCAGGCAGCATAAGGTCAAGAATAAACAGATCAAAATCCTCCGCCAATGCCCTTGCGAGACCGCTTGTGCCATCATTCTCCACCTCTACCTCAAAGCCGCTCAGCTCCAGGTAATCCTTCTCAAGATCAGCAATTGCAACCTCGTCCTCTACTATCAAAATTCTGCTCATATCCGTTCCTCCTGAAAATTTATTTATTCGTTATCGTCTGCCTATAGATATGTTTATAGTTACATTTAAAATTTTATTATTCGCGTATCACCTATACCTTCGATATGTTACCTAATAATCTCAGGTTATTATAAATCATTATAATCATCATTTGATTAATCTCTTACAACTAAACCATATATAAAAAAAGCCATGGAAACCGACTCAATGTCAGTCCCATGACTTAATTATATCATATATCCGATAACTTCTGTCTAAATTTTCTCTAAATTCTTTCTAATATAATATAGGACTTTGTTTAGAGATACTTCTTGAGGTCCTCAACCTTATCAAGTGCCTCCCAAGGCAGCTTGATATCTGTACGTCCGAAGTGTCCGTATGCTGCTGTCTGGCGGTAGATAGGTCTTCTGAGATCAAGCATCTTGATGATTCCGGCCGGACGAAGGTCGAAATTCTCCCTTACGATTTCAACGATTCTGTCATCTGCAAGCTTTCCTGTGCCGAATGTATCAACCATTATAGATGTTGGCTGTGCAACACCGATAGCATATGAAAGCTGAATCTCACACCTGTCAGCAAATCCTGCTGCTACAAGGTTCTTTGCTACATAACGTGCTGCATAGGCTGCTGAACGGTCTACCTTTGTACAGTCCTTTCCTGAGAAAGCTCCGCCGCCGTGACGAGCATATCCACCATAAGTATCTACGATAATCTTACGACCTGTCAGACCTGCATCACCGTGAGGTCCACCGATTACGAAACGTCCTGTAGGATTGATAAAGAACTTTGTCTCATCGTCAATCATATCCTTTGGAAGGATTGGATCAAATACATATTTCTTGATGTCCTCATGGATCTGCTCCTGGGTAACATCCTCGTCGTGCTGTGTTGAAAGTACAACTGCCTCAAGTCTTACCGGCTTTCCTGCCTCATCATACTCTACTGAAACCTGTGTCTTTCCGTCCGGACGAAGGTATGTAAGTGTGCCGTCCTTTTCTAACCTTTGTGAGCTGGAATGCAAGCTTGTGAGCGAGTGCGATTGGGTATGGCATGTACTCCTCAGTCTCGTTTGTAGCATATCCAAACATCATTCCCTGATCTCCGGCTCCGGTGTCGAGGTCGTCTGTAAGGTCGCCCTCTTTTTTGCCTCGAGTGCCTTGTCAACTCCCATGGCGATATCAGCAGACTGCTTATCGATTGAAACCATTACTGCACATGAGTTTCCGTCGAGTCCCTTCTTTCCGTCATCATATCCGATCTCAAGTGCTGTTTTTCTGACGATTGCAGGAATATCAAGCTGTGCCTTTGTGGTAATCTCTCCTGTTACAAGGATGAAGCCTGTACAGCTTGCTGTCTCACATGCGACACGGCTCATCGGATCCTGCTGTATACATGCATCAAGGATGGCATCTGATACTGCATCACAGAGCTTATCAGGATGTCCCTCAGTTACTGATTCTGATGTAAATAATAATTTTTCCATTAATTATCTGTTGCTCCTTTCATACTGTGTTACCAATATTTTTCCAATAAAAAACCACTTACTGCAAATAAGTGGATTAAAATTAAGATAATAAAAATCCTCTTATTGTTCGATTACTCGCTCAGGTTGGCACCTTCCTGTTTTCTAACGGGGTTGCCGTGACTTCATAGATCCTTTGTATCTCCATCACTCTGAATAAGAGAAGTTACAATATAGAATTTTTCAAATCTCTGTCAGCTATATTACTACCACATGATATATATGTCAAGTATCATTTTCGATTATAGTACTAAACACACAATATCAAAATAAATTTTTGGAGTAACTCATGATTAAAATCAGCATAAAAGATGCGCAGATTGGTATGGTGGCAGCAGAACCGATAAAGACCCCTCTGGGGCAGATACTTGCACTGCCCGGCACACCACTCACCCGTCAGCTCATCAACAAAATGAAGCTATATAAGGTAGGCAGCATCTCAATTCAAAACCCATCCTATGCAGCAGCACCGCAAGCCGGCGAAAATACAGCAAAGCGAGACAAGGTAAAACCTGTACCCAAAACCCGCGCACATGAGATGGTGACCAACATCCAGCGTGTTCAGGCCTCAGAAGAGTTCCTAGGCTTCCAGCTCAAATACCTCACATGCATAAATCAAATCAAGGATACCTTTGGCAAAATCTGTGCCGGTGAAAAATCCTTTGATGAGGCTGCGCTTCTTACTGCTGTCATTGACCTTTCCTCATCGTGCGGCACTACAATCGAGACCTTTGACATGCTCTACAACATGCGCACCATTGCAGACCCGTTGTACTCACACTGTCTGAATGTAGGGCTTATTACAAGGATGATCGGACGATGGCTTCATATGGAAAAGACACAGATGTGAATACGCTTACTATCGCAGGAGTACTTCACGATATCGGTAAATGCAAGATTCCCGATGATGTGCTAAACAAGCCTGACAAGCTCACAGATGAAGAATTTGCGCTCATAAAAAAGCACCCACAGTTTGGTTTTGATTTGATTAGGGATCTGCAGATTGACTCCAGAATAAAGCGCACAGCCCTCATGCATCATGAGCGCTGTGATGGCTCTGGCTATCCTTCGCAGCTTGACAGCTCACTGATTGACGACTTTGCCATGATAACAGCCATCGCCGATGTATATGATGCCATGACTGCTGCCAGACGCTATCGCGCGCCACTTTGTCCGTTCGCTGTCATATCAAGCTTTGAGAGTGAAGGTTTTACAAAGTACAATACAAAGTTCCTGCTTTTGTTTTTGAAAAAGCTTGCTACCACATACCAGAGCAACCGTGTAATGCTCAACGATAGCCGGTTCAAAAGGGTTACGGAGTAGTTACTCAAAAAAATTATAAAATAACCAAAAATAAGAACCGTGCATCTACAGTAAGATGCTGCCGGTTCTTATTTTATATATTGCATTTATATTGTGTTTACATTTCATGCTTTACGTATATATCTATTACGATACCTTGAGTATGAACTTCTGAAGCTCCTTCTCATCCTCTACCCTGGCAATCTTTGCACCAATCTTTGTAAGCTTCTCCTCGAGTGCCTCATAGCCTCTCTGGATATAGTAGATATCATCAACCACTGTGATGCCCTCTGCTGCAAGACCTGCTATAACCAGTGCAGCTCCTGCTCTTAGGTCAGGTGCATTCACTCTGGCACCTGTGTATCTTTTCACGCCGCTGATGATTGCTATATTGCTCTCTACCTTTATATCGGCTCCCATTCTGGTGAGCTCGTCAACATACTTGAAACGATTCTCAAATATGCTCTCTGTCACTGTACTGGTGCCCTCAGCGATACCCAAAAGCACTGCCATCTGTGGCTGCATATCTGTCGGGAAGCCCGGATATGGAAGTGTGGTGACCTGTGTATGCTTTAAATGTCCGTCTGATATTACTCTGACTGAGTCATCAAACTCCTCTACCTGGCAGCCTACCTCCAACAGCTTTGCTGTGGTGGCCTCAAGATGCTTTGGAATGACATCCTTTACCAGCACGTTGCCTCCTGTTGCCGCAACTGCAAACATGAATGTACCGGCCTCAATCTGATCCGGAATGACAGAATACTCTGTAGCATGTAATTTCTCCACACCTACAATTCTGATGACATCGGTTCCTGCGCCCCTGATATTTGCTCCCATGCTGTTTAAGAAGTTTGCCACGTCAACGACATGAGGCTCCTTAGCCGCATTCTCGATAACAGTCTTGCCATCTGCCATGGCTGCAGCCATCATAATATTGATTGTGGCACCTACAGAAACCTTATCCATATATATGTGTGTGCCCTTAAGCTCCTTTGCCCTGGCGATGACAAGGCCATGAGCTATGTCTATGTCTGCTCCCATGGAGCGGAAGCCCTTCATATGAAGGTCAATCGGCCTGCTTCCGATATCACAGCCTCCCGGAAGCGCAACCTCTGCATGCTTGTATTTTCCAAGTAATGCACCAATTAAATAATATGATGCCCTGATTCGTCTGATGAATTCATTATCGACATTTACGCCCCTGATAAATGAACCGTTTATCTTTACCTTGTGTATATCCACGCGCTCCACATGTGCGCCGATTTCTTCGATTGCCTGAAGTAAGACATTGATATCCCTTACATTTGGCAAATTATCTATTGTTACAGTCTCGTCTGTCATTATGGCAGCGGCCAAAATAGCAAGTGCAGCATTTTAGCTCCACCAATTTCAACTTCACCGTATAAAGGATTTCCACCTTTGATTACGTACTGTTCCATATTCCACCTCTATGAATTCAGGAGTATACTTCCTCCTAATATACTATTCTCAATTTACACTATTGTTATACATCCAACTACAAATTTCATTTATGACGACGTATTTAAGCCGCCATTTGTGCCGGTGCTGCTTTTTAATAAATGACGCAGCAGCTACTATTATCTAATCATATCACGATAAATAAGCACTATAATTCAAGTGCCTCCACCAGCTTATCTACTGTCTGCTCCACATCAAGCCCCTCCTCGGAAACCTCGATGTCTGCATACTGCTCATACAATTTTGAGCGCTCTTCAAAAAGGGTCTCTAAAGTCTGCCCATTCTTTAATACTACACCTCTACCCTTTATGTCTGCAAGTCGTTTTTCCAAAATGGCATAAGAAACCTTGAGATACACAACTCTGCCTATCTCCTTAAGATGCTCCATGGCTTCTTTTCCGTATACCACCGAACCGCCTGTAGCTATAATGGCCCTATCAGCCCTGATAGAGGCATTGACACGGTTCTCTACCTCTATAAAACCGTCCGTGCCCTTTTCCTCAATTATCTCACGCAGAAGCTTTCCCTCCTGCTCCTGTATCAGTAAATCCGCATCCAGGAAACTGTATCCCAGCACCTTTGCAAGTATTACGCCTATGGTACTCTTTCCAACTCCCGGCATGCCTATAAGTACGATATTAGTTTTCTGTTCCATCTACTGCCTCAGTATTCTCTGTATCTGTACTATTGGTGCTTTCTGACTGCTGTGTGCTCTCTGTAGCACTTGTGTCTGCTGCCTTTTTTGTCCTTCTTGGTAGTAGTAAAATAATTGTGAATCTTGATCTTGTCAAGCTGCTTCTGCTTTACAGACCATTTTTCATCGTCCTGCCATCCTGAAAGGATGCCATTGTAATATTTGTCCTCTTTATTGCCCTTTACAGTCTTTCTGTTTGATCTGTTGCTTCCTCATCGGTCTTTTTGTCGAAGCCTTACGATATAGTAAGTGCTGTCTGTGGTGATGAGGTCTGAGGTCTGTCCCTCCTCAAGGGAATTGAGTGCATCTACAACGCTCTGATCAAGATTGTTTGTAGTGTATACACTGTCCTTTGTCTTGCTGTCCGATGACTCTGAGCTCTCTTTAGACTCTGTGTCATCTGATTTCTTATCTGAATCATCTGTCTTCTCCGCATCCGGATCAACGTATGTGGCGTATGTGCCTGTTGTGGCTGTAGTGCCTGCTGCCTTGGCTGCATCCTCTAAGGATGATCCGCCTGCAAGCGCCTCTACCACTGCATCTGCCTGTGCCTTTATCTGTGCTGACTGCTCATCTGTATATGTCTGATACTGGTAATTAGAGTCATATGCACCCTTGTAATCAAGCTTCACAACGGTGTATGCAGCCATATTGGCTTCCTCATCCGTCACGCTTGAATCAGCATTTTTGATGATTGCAGCATACATCTTACTCTTTATGAGGCGAAGCTCTAAATATTCCTCGACAATCTCCTCTGTAGCACTCATCTCGTCTATCACATCATCGGAATTTGCCTTCATAAACTTCTCTGCGGCCTTTTTGATTTCCTTTTTCTCATCATCAGAAACCTCTACATCGTAATCTGACTGATGCGCCTTTAATGTGTAAAGCTCATGAGCCTCCTCGATAGCATTTTTCTTCCATGTTTCAAGCACAGTGTTATTGCCTGATACTGTCTTGTCCCAGTAGCCCTCGCCCATGTACTGTATATACATGTCATCATAACCGGCCTCCTGGTACCTTATCATAAAATTAACAAGCCCAAGCTTGATATCCTCTTTATCTAATGTCGCAACTGTTGCGGTCTTATTTATTGCACATCCTGTAAAAGCTGTAACTGAGAGTGTTGCAGCTAATAACATGGCTATTACTTTTTTCGCTTTCATTGTATCTATCCTCTTTAAAATTGGTATAGTATCGCTCGTATATTATAGAGCTTTTCGGGCCTGCTGGCAAGCATTTTCTAAACTTTGTAAATTATCGTCAATTTCGCGTAAAGCATGTGGTGTTTCCTATGCTATATGCTACATGATTCCAAAATTCGGGTAACTATTCAGCCGTAATCAGTTCCTTACGCATTTGCGAAATCAGTTCCTCCACCACATCAAGCACATCCCGCTTCTTTGCCACGCTGCCATTTTTTAAATCAAATGTGAAATATGGGTTTTCTGCCATATTGAATTTGAGTGAGGATTTATACTGGGCAACAAGCTCCGGTATCTTCTCCGGATTTATCCTTGCCCGTTCAAACATGGTAAGCTTTATCAGTGAGCCGGTCTGCTTTATCTCAGTGATATATACGGCATGAGCCAACGCCTTGAGCCTTGCCACGCGAAGCAGGCTGAGCACTGATTTTGGTGGTTCACCAAACCTGTCTATGAGCTCCTCGAGCATCTCGTCCTTCTCTTCCTCTGTCTCTATGCCTGCAATACGCTTGTATATATCCAGCTTCTGGAATTCGTTTGCAATATAACCTGCCGGAATATAAGCATCGGTCACGATATCCACCGTCGTATCAAATTTATCACTGATATCCTCGATGCCCTTTGCCTCTTTTACAGCCTCGCTCAACATCTTGCAGTACAAATCGTAGCCCACTGCCTCCATGTGTCCGCTCTGCTCCGCGCCGAGCAGATTGCCCGCACCGCGGATTTCAAGGTCTCTCATGGCAATCTTAAAGCCGCTGCCAAGGTCTGAGTACTCCTTTATCGCTGCAAGACGCTTTTCTGCCACCTCTTTTAGCATCTTGTTGCGCCTGTACATGAGGAATGCATACGCAGTACGGTTAGATCTGCCGACTCGTCCGCGAAGCTGATAAAGCTGTGAAAGTCCCATGTTGTCCGCATCGTGTATAATCATTGTATTGACGTTTGAGATGTCAAGTCCGGTCTCTATAATGGTCGTGGATACAAGCACATCTATTTCACCATTGATGAAACGGTACATGATGCGCTCAAGCTCCGTCTCCTTCATCTGTCCGTGCGCAAATGCAACAGTCGCATCCGGCACCAGCTCCTGTAGCTTTGCCGCTACGTTCTGCTATGTCGCGCACTTTATTGTACACATAGTACACCTGTCCGTTTCTGGCAAGCTCCCTGTTAATCGCCTCTCTGACAAGCTCATCATTGTACTCCATGACATATGTCTGAATCGGTACACGGTCCATCGGCGGCTCCTCCAGCACGCTCATATCCCGGATGCCGATGAGGCTCATGTGCAGCGTCCGCGGAATCGGCGTCGCAGTCAGTGTGAGAACATCGACATTGACCTTCATCTGCTTAATCTTCTCCTTGTGAGTCACTCCGAAGCGCTGCTCCTCATCGATTACCAAAAGCCCCAGATCCTTAAACTGCACATCCTTTGAGAGTATACGGTGTGTTCCGATAATGATATCGACCTCACCCTTTTTAAGCTTCTCTATCGTCTTTTTCTGCTCCGCCGCGCTTCTAAAACGGCACATCAAATCCACATTCACCGGAAAATCCTTCATCCTCTGCGAAAACGTATCATAAATCTGCTGCGCAAGAATAGTTGTCGGAGCAAGATATGCCACCTGCTTGCTGTCCTGCACCGCCTTGAAGGCCGCACGGATTGCAACCTCAGTCTTGCCGTAGCCCACGTCACCGCAAATCAGTCTGTCCATTATTTTATGGCTCTGCATATCAGTCTTTGTGGCTTCAATTGCAAGAATCTGATCCTCAGTCTCATCAAAAGGGAAAAGCTCCTCAAACTCTCTCTGCCATACCGTATCCTCGCCGAAGGCATATCCGTTTTGCTGCTCACGCTGGGCATACAGCTTCACCAGGTCTCCTGCAATCTGCTTTACCGCACCTCTGACACGATTCTTAGTCCTGGTCCATTCCTGACCGCCAAGCTTGTTGAGCTTTGGTTTTCTGGCATCCTTTCCGGCATATTTTTGTATCATATCAAGCTGGGTAGCGAGGATATAGAGATTGGAGCCACCCTGATACTCTATCTTGATGTAGTCCTTTACCTTTTTGTCCACCTCAAGCTTTTCAATGCCGCGGTAAATACCTAGTCCGTGGTTTTCATGCACTACATAGTCCCCAACCGACAGATCGGTAAAGCTCTGTATTTTTTCACCCTCATAGGTGCGGTGACGCTTCTTTTTCTTCTGCTGCGCCCCAAAAATATCTGACTCCGTAATCACGGCAAACTTTAGGATAGGATACTCAAAGCCTCTTCTCACCTTGCCGTAGCAGACCATAATCTGCCCCTCAAAAAGCTCATGGTCGTAGTTTTCAGTGTAAAAGCATGTGATTCCCTGATCTGTGATATCCTCTGAAAGCCGCTTTGCCCTCGTCCTTGAACCGGATAAAAGAATGACTCTGTAGCCGTTTTTCTTATAGCGCTTTAAGTCCTTTATCAAAAGCTCAAAGCTGTTATTGTATGGGCTGACACTCTGACAGTGAATACCATAGCTTCCCAGCTGGTGCAGTCCGTTTGCTTTATTATCAAGCGCAGCGAGTGCGATGCACGAATACTTCCCAAGCTTTGCCACTATCTCCTTCTCTGTAAAAAAGACCGTTCATCTGCCCCGGAAGTATATATCCCATCGCAAGTCTCTGCTTCATGCTCTCTGAAAACTCGGTCTCTGTAAGCTTTCCCTGCTCTGTACATCTGGTCAACTCATCAAAAAAATAAGGCTGTCCGATGGCTTAAAATAATCCAAAAGCCCAACTCTCTCGTCAAAAAAGTACGACAAAAAAGCATCCATGCCTGCATACATGGACAGCTCTCCCCACTCCTCGGTAAGCTCGTCTGCCATCACAGTCACTCTGTGTGCTTCCTCTGTCTTCATCTGCTTTCTAAGCTTGTCAGACACACGCTTTGCCTCTGCCTTAAGCTTGTCAATTCCCCCGGCCTTTTCCTCATCACTAAGTACAAGCTCTGCCGCCGGATATATGCTCACCCGATCAATATTTTCGATGGATTTCTGGCTCTCGCAGTCAAAATATCTGATGGTGTCTATCTCGTCTCCCCACAGCTCAATTCGGATAGGATTCTCCTCCGTCAGTGGAAAAACATCAAGAATACCGCCCCTGACAGAAAACTGTCCCATCGTCTGGACCTGATACTCTTTTTCATAGCCCATCCGGATAAGAGCAGCCTGTATTTCCTTCAAATCCAAAAGCTGTCCCTGCTCAAGTGTAAGCACGTTTTCCCACATCTTTTCTATAGGCGCCATCGTATTCATCAGCGCATCAAATGGTGGTCACAAGCGTCACTCTCTCCTGCTCACGGATAGCCTTCAAAGCCCTGATACGCTCCGCTGTCAGGAGATTGCCCCTGATATCCGACTGGTAAAAAACACATCCTTTGATGGATAATACACCACCTCTTTGTCAAAAAAACTGTACTCATCGTACAGTTCCTTCGCTTTCTGCTCTCCAAAAGTTACAATAAGCTTGTTTTTCCTGTGACCTCCAAAGGCATATATCATCTGTGATTTTTGCGCATCTATGCATCCCGTGACAGATATCAGTCCGGACGATTTTTCTGCCGTTTTTGTCATCTCCTCAAAGCCCGCAAGGGAAAGGAGTGGCTCTGTAAATGCTTTCACTTTCAATTCTCCATTTCTGTCTGTTCAAAATCACCTTGTCGATTTCCAGCTAGTTATATGTGTTCATAGCCTTATCCGTCTCGCCCTGCATCATAAGAACTGCTGCATCCATCGCATGACCGATAGCTTCCTCCACCTTTGCCCTGTCCTCAGAACTGAAACGCCCGAGCACATGGTCAGCAAGATCCCAGCCCTGCGGCTTCTCTCCAACACCGACCTTGATACGGCTGAAGCCCTGTGTGCCGGTCATTGCAATGATGCTCTTAATCCCGTTGTGACCGCCGGCGCTGCCCTTTTTGCGGATACGGATACGCCCCGGTTCGAGCGAAATATCATCAAAAATAACAATCATTTCCTCATCCGGATCAAGCTTATAAAAATTCATCACCTCAGCAACAGACTCACCGCTTAGGTTCATGTATGTCTGCGGCTTCACAAGCAGCACCTTCATGCCCTCAATCACTCCGCTTCCACAGAGCGCCTTGTGCTTTTTGTCTGTCACACTTATATTATATTTATCCGCAAGCGCATCTATCACATCAAATCCGATATTGTGTCTTGTGTGCTCATATTTTTTCAGGATTTCCAAGTCCTACTATAACGTACATCGTTTATCCTTTCTCTTTCTCATATCATTTACAATTCAAAATCCAAATCTACAAAAATAAAACAAATACTGCTGGATAATTCCCGCCACACCCTTGTAGCGCTCAAAATCAAAGCCGTCACTATAATATTTGTCCAAAAGCTGCTTTACATGCGTATCTATCGGAAACGCATCCACATGATGCAAACCGAAAAGACATATGCAGTTCGCCACCTTTTTGCCAATTCCTTTGCGGAAAGCAGGCTTTCCATCGCCTCATCATAGCTCATTTTGCGCAGATTATCAAGCCAGTCAGGATTATTAGCGCCATACTCATATATTTCCTTCAGATACGGTGCCCTATAGCCAAAGCCCATGCTCCTGTCATCAAATACCTCATCCGGTACCTCAAGAGGCTTGGGAAATGTATACAGTTCTTCCCCCTCTGCACTGCCGTCTATTTTATGTCCGCACCGCCTGCAAAGTAAATCCACACTGTTTGTGATTCGCTTTATGTTATTATTCTGGGAAATCATAAAAGTAACAATCATCTCCCACAAATCCTGCCTTAAAATGCGCACACCACTGCCATATGCATACGCCTCCTTCAGATGCGCGTCATCTCCGTCTGCTATAAGCTTTGCAATCCCCGCATAATCCGTATCCATATCCAGATAGCTTTTCCATATATTGTTCCAGTCTGCCTCATCACAGTCCAGCTCAAACTCATTCCCGTCCTGCTTAATCCGAAGTGCCCTGTCAAATGCCACTACCGTGTATTCGTTTTCTCCTGTGTTCTTCCATCTGAAGCACTGACCACTGTCAGCAATCTGTTTTAAATCCAGATTATCTATTTTCGTCTTGTACATATCTGTTTGTCTATCCTCTTTTATTGTAGCTATACTCGTAACTATTTAGAACCATCCCACGCACATTCTAAAAAGCCGGTCTGTCTGTGGCTTATTGTACCACGGATAGACCGGTTTGTGTGAAATATATTTGGATTATTATACCAGCTCAGGTATTTTACTGCCTTCTCGACACCTCTTTTTGCAGAATAGTCTCCCTCCTGTATACCATTCTTTTTATGATCATCCCATACCTCCTGCTTCCAAAAATATAAAAATAAGCCATCATAAGAAAGCTTTTTTATCTCTTTCTTATGATGGCTATAGCTTAGCATGTTACGAGTCCCATAGTCTGCCCTCGCAACTCGAATCCCTGTTTGATTTTATGCATTCTCAATCTCTACTTTTCAAGAATCATATTCTGGATCTTCTCGCGTGTGGCAGAGTTAATCGGATGGGCTATATCCCTGTACTCGCCATCGTTTGCCTTGCGGCTCGGCATTGCGATGAACAGTCCTTTTTCTCCTTCGATTACCTTAATGTCATGTACCACGAATTCATCATCGATTGTGATTGACACAACCGCCTTCATCTTGCCTTCTTTTTCTACCTTACGAATTCTGATGTCTGTAATCTGCATATTTTTGTCCCCCTGGTCTGTTTTTTAAATTACATATCTTATATTTTTTTCTTTTACTATCATGACTCCATCCTCACCACAATAACAGGTGTTTGGATTGATGGTTCCGCGGCTCTCTACGATGCAATTTTCGAGGTGCACATTGTCGCCTATGTAGACGTCATTGAGTATCACGCAGTTCTTCACTGTGGTGTTTTTGCCCACAAATACCTGCTTGAAAAGCACCGAATCCTCCACACTGCCGTTTATGATACAGCCACTTGATACGAGGCTGTTTGAAATGTCTGAGCCCGGATTAAACTTGGCCGGTGGCAGGTCGTCCACCTTTGAACAGATTGTCGGCTCCTCCCTGAAGAAATAGCTTCTGACGTCAGGTCTTAAGAAATCCATATTGGTCTTGAAGTATGCATCAATATCGGCGATATTGTTCCAGTATGAATTTATCTTGTAGCCATATATTTTCTTTACATTTTTGTAGCGCACGAGGATATCATTTACGAAATCGAATCTGTTTTCCTCAGCTGCTGCCTCCAAAAGCTCTATGAGCTGTCGTCTTCTGATGACATAGATACCTGTGGAAATGGTATTGGATGAAGCCTCGATTGGCTTTTCATCAAACTCTGTGATTCTTGACTCCTCATCCATGCGTACCACACCAAAACGGCTGACATCGTCGTTGTACATCATGTCCTTGCATACCACTGTAATGTCTGATTTTTTCTCAATGTGAAAATCAAGCACTTTGTTAAAATCAAGTTTGTATACACAGTCACCACTGCTGATGATGACATATGGCTCATGACGTTTTTTCAGGAAACTGATATTCTGGTACATCGCATCTGCCGTACCCCTGTACCAGTCACTGTTGTCCGCTGTGACTGTAGGTGTAAAGAGGAATAAGCCTCCCTGCTTTCTGCCAAAATTCCACCATTTTGATGAGCTTAAATGCTCATTCAGTGAGCGTGCATTGTACTGGGTCAGTACTGCGACAGTCTGTATATGTGAGTTTGACATGCTGCTGAGTGCAAAATCTATGCTTCTGAAGCTGCCTGCTACCGGCAGGGCCGGTACTGCTCGTTTTGCTGTCAGTTCCTTCATCCTATTATTGTTGCCGCCGGCCAAAATTATTCCTATTGCCTTCATTTTCCGTCACCTGCCTTGATAATAACTTCTCCGCCCTCGAGCACACCGTCTTTGTAGTCCTCTTCGTATGTAACACCGGAGATTGCTGTATTTTTGCCTATCTTTACCCCGTCCGGTATCACAGAATCTTCTCCTATAGTGACCAGCCCAAATGAGTATATGCTCTCATTTAATACGTTCGGCTTCTCCTGTCCGAAGCCAAGTGTCACATTGTCGCCCACCTTGCAATTTTCGGCAATGATGGACTTGTCTATCGTGACATTGGAGCCTATCTCCGTGTCACACATGATAATGGAATCACGTATTACTGCGCCTCTTCCAATCTTGACGTTGGCACCTATGACAGAATGCTCCACATGACCATAGCATTCACAGCCCTCACCCATGATGCTTCGCTCCACATGACCCCTTTGGCTATATAAAGTGGCTCGATTGCATCGTTCTTTGTGTAAATCTTCCAGTATTCCTCGTACAGATTGAACTCCGGAATTAGGTCCACAAGCTCCATATTGGCCTCCCAGTATGAGCCCAGTGTACCTACGTCCTTCCAGTATCCGTTGAACTCGTATGCAAACATACGTCTGTCGTTTTCAAAGCAGTATGGTATGACATGCTTGCCAAAATCACAGTTTTCCTGATTCTTTAGTGCAAGTAAGGCTTCCTTTAGCACCGGCCATGAGAATATGTAAATGCCCATTGATGCGAGATTGCTACGCGGATGAACCGGCTTTTCCTCAAATGCATTGATGCGCTTATCATCATCGGCTATAACGATACCAAATCGGCTGGCCTCCTCGATAGGCACCGGCATTGTTGCTATGGTCACATCTGCATTGTTTTCCTTGTGAAAATCAAGCATCACCTCATAGTCCATCTTGTAAATATGGTCTCCTGACAGTATCAACACATAGTCCGGGTTGTAACTGTCTATATACCTCATATTCTGGTAGATTGCATTGGCTGTACCTGTGTACCACTCGCTGTTGCCGCTCTTCTCATAAGGAGGCAGTATTGCCACTCCTCCATTATTCCTGTCGAGGTCCCACGGAATACCTATTCCGATGTGGCGGTTAAGTCTGAGTGGCTGATACTGTGTAAGTACACCCACTGTATCAATGCCTGAATTGATGCAGTTGCTAAGCGGAAAATCTATGATTCTGTACTTTCCACCAAACGAAACTGCCGGTTTTGCTACGTTCGCTGTCAGAACACCAAGTCTGCTGCCTTGACCGCCTGCTAAAAGCATGGCTATCATTTCTTTCTTAATCACGTTATCACTCCTCGTCTGTCCTAATTTTTGTTGTGCCCATCCGGTCCCCACCACTTGTTTCTGTAATAACCGTATCTGTAATGCTTCCATAATAAATCACAATTGTTTCCATATAAATTATAGTTGCCGCTGCATAAATTGCAGTTACTGCCATATACTTTAAACCCATCAAATTCATATGGTCCGGATGAATTATTTTTATAAAAAAAATTATACCACAGCCGCATTACCACTTCAACATTTTTCACAAAATCAAATAATATTTTTCTTTTTTTTCGACATTTTGCACAAGTGCCATTTATCGTATATCTGTTTAACCTGCTATGGTTCTTATCATTTGAAAGTCATGCCTGCTTTCACCTTATTTTTCCTTTGCAAATACTGTATTTAGTTGTATAATTAATATAAAGTAACTATTCAGAATAAGAAAATCTGTCGCTTACATGCAATCATGACGCATCGGCTTTTTGTTCTCAGCAGTTCTTAATAGTTACAATATAAATTATAATAAATCAGGCAGGTAAAATAAATGTATAAAATAGATTTCAGCAAACCAATACACATCCATTTCATAGGCATCGGCGGTATCAGCATGAGCGGTCTCGCAGAGATTCTGCATGAGGAAGGCTTTACCATTTCCGGCTCCGATTCAAAGGAATCAGACCTCACAAAAACTCTTGCTGCCAAGGGCATAAAAGTCATATATGGTCAGAGCGCAGACAATATCACATCCGGTATCGACCTGGTGGTTTACACTGCTGCTATCCACGAAAGCAATCCTGAGTTTGCCGCAGCAAAAGCAGCCGGTATTCCAATGCTTACCAGAGCCGAGCTTCTCGGACAGATTATGGACAATTACGATTATTCTATCGCTGTAGCCGGCACACACGGCAAGACTACCACCACGTCCATGATCAGTGAGATTCTTCTCGCCGCTCAGACAGATCCTACCATTTCCGTAGGTGGTATTTTGTCATCTATCCACGGCAATCTGCGTGTGGGCGATTCAGAGTACTTTATCTCCGAGGCGTGTGAGTACACAAACAGCTTTTTTGAATTTCAGGCCACGCTACAGTATTATTTTAAATATTGAGGCTGAGCATCTAGATTTCTTCAAGGATATCAACGACATCAGACATTCCTTCCGCGAGTATGCATCAAACACTCTCGCAGGCGGCACTACCATCATCAATGGTGAGATTGACCGCTATGAGGAGATTGTCGCAGGTCTTCCTCAGAAGATTATCACCTATGGCTTTGATTCAAAATATGATTTCTATCCGGAAAATATAACCTATGACGATAAAGCTTGTGCATCTTTTACAGCTATGAGACAGGGTAGTCCACTTTTCGACGTAAAACTCTCTGTTCCGGGCGCTCACAATGTAAGCAATGCGCTCGCAGCCATAGCTTTATCCACCACACTCGGTCTCGATGCGGAGTCTATCCTCACAGGCCTTGACAAATTTGGCGGTGCTGACAGACGTTTCCAGTACAAGGGCAAGGTAAACGGCGTCACAATCATTGATGACTACGCTCACCATCCAACCGAGATCCGCGCAACACTGACAGCTGCACAAAAATATCCACATGACAGGCTTGTCCTTTGTTTCCAGCCACACACCTATTCCAGAACCAAGGCATTCTTAAATGATTTTGCCGATGTTCTTTCAATGGCAGATGTTGTGGTGCTAGCTGATATCTATGCTGCTCGTGAGCAGAACACATATGGTATCTCATCTAAGGATATCCTGGATTTATTGCTCGAAAAAGGTGTGAATGCGCACTATTTCCCATCATTTGAGGAAATCGAGAAATTTTTATCAGAAAATTGTGTAAACGGTGACCTGTTGATAACAATGGGTGCCGGAAATGTAGTAGAAATCGGCGAAGACCTGCTTAAGAAATAAGTTATCCACGTTATCCACATACAAAATGTTAACAACTCTCATTTTGTGTGTGGATTTTTTAAATAATTTTCAACAGCTTATATACCCTGTGATACATTGATTTTTCAATTATTTTACATAGTTATCCACATTATCCACATTTTTTTGTGGATTCAGAAAGCCCGAGTTTACAAGGCTTGTAGCACTTTTACCATCTTCACACGGTTAAAATATTGTGCTATAATTGCTCACAGGTTAAGCGAAAGAGAGTTTTTTATATGACAGCGATAAACATTAGCAGTGACATAGCAACATCATTCACTACTGTGTCAGATATTTTTATAGATCAATACATGCCAAAGGCAAACGGTGAGTTTGTCAAGGTATACCTTTATCTGCTCCGTGCGACAGGCTCCGGGGCAGGCATAGCAACTATTTCAGAGATTGCCGATCATTTCAGCAATACTGAGGCCGACATCATACGTGCTCTCAATTACTGGGCTTCTGAGGGCATTTTACAGCTGCAATCCGGCGCTGATGGCCAGATTATGGGAATCAACCTCTGCAGTCTTTCTGTATCCGGTATGCAGGCTGCTCAGAGTAATATACAAAGCGCTGTGGCTGATAATGCCGCGCAGAATAATTTGCAAAACGGTGTTGTTAATAATGCTGCACAGAATAATTTGCAAAACGGTGTTGTTAATAATGCTGCACAGAATATTTCTACCGCAGATATTCGTATGCAGGATTCTGTTGTGGAAAAAAGCTTAAGAACCAGGCTACTGACAAGCCTGCTCCTTCACAGAAGGAATACACACTTGATGAGATTAAGGAGTTTAGAAAGAATCCTGACATTTCAGAGCTTTTCTTTATTATAGAGACATATCTGAAGCATACGCTCTCATCCACAGACACCAATATGGTGCTCTACTGGCTGGACGAGCTTCATTTTTCTACCGACCTGGTAGAATATCTCGTAGAGTACTGCATTACCAAAGGACATTCAAGCCTTCGGTACATGAACAAGGTTGCTCTCGGCTGGGCCGATGCCGGCATAAAGACCGTAGACCAGGCAAAGGACGATGCAGCCGCTCACTCACAGATTTACTATTCTGTAATGAAGGCTCTAGGCATCACAGGCCGCAATCTGGTTGACTCTGAGGTGTCACTCATCAACAAATGGGTCGGCGAATACGGTTTCGATATAGAGCTTGTAAAGGCCGCCTGCAGTAAAACTATTTCAGCTATCCAGAAGCCAAGCTTCGAGTACACAGACTCGATACTCGCGAACTGGAGGAAAAAGGATGTACATACATTAAAGGATGTTGAAGTGCTTGATGCCAACTTTGCCAAGGCCAATAAAGCCTCTGCTACCGGCTCATCACAGAGTACAAATGCTGCAAACGGTTCCTCAAAACCAAAAAGCAATAATTCAAGTTCCAAGAATAAATTTAACAACTTCAATCAGCGCAACAATAATTACGACAAGCTGGAGAAGCTGTTTCTCAATTCTACGATATGATTTAAGCTACATGATTTCAATTATATGATTTAAACCGTATGATTTCTGTTGCGTGATTTCAATTATATAATTTAACTTGTATGATTTCTGTTGCGCAATTTCGTTGTATGATTTTTCAAGTTAGATTTACACATCCCAAGGAGGATATATGGCACTTACCAATGCTCAATATGATGAGATAATGCGAGGCTACGACAAACGCCAGCTTCAGAACAAATACATACATGACAAGCGTATTGAGGAAGCCTATCGCAAGGCGCCCCGCCTCAGGGAAATTGACTCAGAGATTGCATCCGCATCTGTCAGGCAGGCGTACAGGCTTATGGATGGTGATGAGAATGCTCTCGCCGCTTTACGCCTTGCAATCGATGACTATAAGGAGGAGCGTGCTGCACTGCTATCCACACTCGGATATCCGCTTGATTATTTTGAGCCTATTTACACCTGTCCAGATTGCCATGATACCGGGTATATAGATGGTCAGAAATGTCATTGTTTCAAGCAGGCTATTATCAATACCGTTTATTCACAGTCCAATATCAGGGAAATTTTATCAAGAGAGAATTTTTCCACGCTCTCATTCGATTATTACTCAGATGAGCAGAAAAAAATCCTGCGACAGGGCTGTCTGCTCTTGCCACAGCAAAGCTTGCAGTGACGAACTGTCATGAATTTATAGACAATTTTGAAAACAAACCTAAAAACATATTTTTCTACGGTAATACCGGTGTCGGAAAGACTTTTTTATCTAATTGCATTGCAAAAGAGCTTTTAGATGCAGGTTACTCCGTAATTTACTTTACAGCATTCCAATTATTTGATATATTAAGCAAAGGTGTGTTTGAAAAGGATGCAGATGCCATCGCAGCGCACCAGAATATATTCGACTGTGATTTACTTATCATAGACGATCTCGGAACCGAGCTTTCCAACTCATTTACCACATCACAGCTTTTCCTTTGTGTAAATGAGCGTATACTGCGCCGGAAATCTACTATTATTTCCACTAATCTGAATCTGGAGCAGATAGCAGAGATTTACTCCGAGAGAACACTTTCAAGAATTTCAAGCAATTATAGTTTTATCAAGCTCTTCGGAGATGACATACGAATTAAAAAGCGTCTTTCCAAATAACGCTTTTTATATTATATATTTAGTTTATTTATTATATGGTTATATGGAGGAATAACAATGCCAAACGATGAGAGAATTTTGGAGACTATGCCAACCGGTACACTTGGACTTGTTGCAACCGACAGTTGTATAGGTCTTGCCCAGAAGGTAGATGCATACTTACAGGGCTGGAGAGAGCACAGAGAGCACCAGCATGCTAACGAGAGTGCTTTCAAGGACTACTACAAAAACAGCTACATTATCAAGCCTTCTACACCTAGATTCGGTTCCGGCGAGGCTAAATGTGTTATCAACCAGTCAGTTCGTGGTTATGATCTGTACATCATGGTAGATGTAACCAACTACAGTCTTACCTACACAGTATGCGGTCAGACAAACCACATGTCACCTGATGACCACTACGCAGACTTAAAGCGTGTTATCGCTGCAGCCGGCGGAAAAGCAAGAAGAATCACAGTTATCATGCCTTTCCTTTATGAGAGCCGTCAGCACAGACGTACAGGCCGTGAGTCTCTTGACTGTCCATTGGCTCTTCAGGAGCTTATCAACATGGGTGTAGACAATATCATCACCTTCGATGCTCATGACCCTCGTGTGGTAAATGCTATTCCTCTGAATGGTTTTGAGAATGTAATGCCTTCTTACCAGTTCATTAAGGGCATCTTAAAGAACGTAAAGGATATCACTATTGATGCTGACCATCTTATGATTATCTCTCCTGATGAGGGCGCTACAAACCGTGCTATCTACCTTGCAAACGTACTCGGAGTAGACATGGGTATGTTCTACAAGCGTCGTGATTACAGCCGTATCGTTGACGGACGTAACCCTATCGTAGCTCATGAGTTCCTCGGAACAAATGTGGAGGGTAAGGATGTTCTTATCATCGATGATATGATTTCTTCAGGCGAAAGTATGATTGATACAGCAAGAGAGCTCAAGAAGCGTAAAGCTAACAGAATCTTTGTTGTTTCTACATTCGGTCTCTTCTTTACAAACGGCTTTGCTTCATTTGACAAAGCATACGAGGAGGGTCTCATCTACAGAGTAGTTACAACAAACCTTATCTACCAGTCACCGGAGCTTCTCTCTAAGGAGTACTATATCAGCTGTGACATGAGCAAATACATCGCATACCTCATTGATACATTAAACCACGACTGTTCTATCAGTGATCTTCTCTCACCATATGACAGAATCAAGAAGTGTGTTCAGAAGTACAATGACGAGCAGGCTGCAGCAAAGAATAAATAATTAATCGTATTTAAAAAAAGCTGTGTGAAATGATGATATGTACCCCTTTTACTGGACATCCAGTGAAAGGGGTATTTTTATGCGTTACAGTTACGAATTCAAACCAAAGGCAGTCGAACTATACATGCAAATAAGACGCATCAGTTTTTCTCAATAGATTAGAATAATTACCCTAGAAATAAAAAAACCAGAGAAATGAGTTTCATCAACTCAAATCTCTGGTTTTATTTAGTCTAAGATTTATACCGATTAAATATTAAACTAACTCAAGGAGAACCTCTAAAGCTCCGTCACCTTTACGCTGTCCAATCTTAACGATTCTTGTGTAACCACCGTTACGATCAGCATACTTCGGAGCGATCTCGTCGAATAACTTATTTGCTACATCGATAGTCTTTGTTCCCTTCTTTGTGCCGTCAGACTCTTTAGCTGTGTAAAGAACCTTGAGCATCTGTCTTCTGGCATGAAGACGTGAAGCAGAATCCTTCTTGATCTTCTTCTCTACTTCGTCATAAACAGTAACTTTCTTTCCGTCTACCTCTTTTTACTCTCTTGCCATCTTTGTCCTTGCGGGCAACCTTAGCTGTTACAGTAACCTCCTCGAAGTTGTCTTTCTCTTTTACTGCTAATGCGATAAGACCCTCAGCGATCTTACGAACCTCTTTAGCCTTAGCCTCTGTAGTAACGATCTTTCCGTTAACAAGAAGCTGTGTAACCTGACCTCTGAGTAAAGCCTTTCTCTGGCTTGATGTTCTGCTTAACTTACGATATTTTGCCATTTTAATTTCCTCCATTTGTGGGACATCCGGTCACGCTCTTCGGTCTTACTGCCAGACATCGTATCTTGTTGTGATAAAGCTTTGCCTTATTTCAAAAAGCAAATGCTCAAATCAGTTGCCACTCATGTATCAGACACGGTCACGCTCTTTGGTCTTACTGGCTGGCCCTGCCGCTATGAGTTTTGTCACACATAAACATAAATATGATATTTAAAATTTATATATGACCAATTTATTTAGAAGAATCAGTGCAAGGATTATTCGAATGAATTATTCCTCAGTCTGATTTAACTCTAAACCTAATTCTTTTAATTTTGCTAAAACTTCCTCTAAAGACTTGCGACCAAGGTTACGAACCTTCATCATGTCCTCAGGTGTTCTGTTGATAAGCTCTGCAACAGTGTTGATTCCTGCACGCTTTAAAGCAGTTGTATGAACGGACTGAAAGCTCAAGCTCATCGATGTTCATCTCAAGAACCTTCTCCTGAGCATCGTTTTCCTTCTCGACCATAACGTCAACCTGCTGTGCTGCCTCTGAAAGATCGATGAACAGATTTAAGTGCTCACTTAATACCTTAGCTGCAAGACTGACTGCCTCGTCAGGCTCCAATGTACCATTTGTAAATACATCTAATGTAAGCTTATCGTAATCTGTAACCTGACCTACACGGGTATTCTCTACAGTAAGGTTAACACGCTCAACAGGAGTGTAGATTGAATCTACAGCAAGAACTCCGATTGGTGTATCCTCGTTCTTGTTCTTCTCTGCTCCGACATAACCTCTGCCGTTTGTGATTGTAAGCTCCATGTAAAGCTTAGAATCTGCACCACCATTCAAGTGTGCAATCTCTAACTCAGGATTCAAAATCTCGATATCTGAATCAACCTGAATATCGGCTGCTGTAACAACGCCTTCACCTTCGAATTCGATATATGCAACCTTTGGTTCATTTGTAGAACTATTATTGCGAATTGCAAGGTTCTTGATATTCATGATGATTTCTGTAACATCTTCCTTAACACCAGGAATAGAGCTGAATTCATGCAAAACACCATCAATCTTGACCTGACTTACTGCAGCGCCCGGTAAAGAAGAAAGCATGATACGTCTTAAAGAGTTTCCAAGTGTTGTACCGTAACCTCTCTCTAATGGCTCTACAACAAATCTGCCATATGTCTTGTCTTCTGAAATTTCTGCGATTTCAATTTTTGGTTTTTCAAAATCGAACACTTCAAATTCCCTCCTTCTCGGGTATCGTTGTTATATGTTATCAAAGAGTGGATAAGCCGGGAAATAAATCCCCGGCAAATCAACCTAATTTTACTTAGAATATAACTCGACGATGAGCATCTCATCTACAGGAACATCAATCTGCTCACGTGTAGGTAAGTCTTTTACAGTTCCCTGTAATTTCTCAGCATCTACGTCTAACCACTCCGGAACGATTCTTCCGCCAGCTACCTCGACGATATCTTTCATTCTCTGAGTATTCTTTTTTGCTCTCTTTAATTTCGATAACATCGCCAGCCTTTACAAGGTATGAAGGGATGTTAACAACTTTTCCGTTTACTGTAACGAACTTGTGATCAACGATCTGTCTAGCTTCTTTTCTTGTTCTTGCGAAACCAAGACGGAAGATTACGTTGTCAAGTCTTGACTCAAGGATTGTCATAAGGTTAAGACCTGTTAATCCTTTCATCTGATCTGCTTTCTTGTAGTAGTTACGGAAAGGCTTCTCTAAAACACCATAGATGAATTTAGCTTTCTGCTTTTCTCTTAACTGAAGTCCGTACTCAGATACCTTTCTGTTTGCTCTTGTAAGGTTTCTTCTAGACTTCTTATCATATCCTAAATAACTTGGCTCTAAACCAAGTGATCTGCATCTCTTAAGTACAGGTACTTTATTAACTGCCATTTTAATCTATACCTCCTGATTAGACTCTTCTACGTTTTGGTGGACGACATCCATTGTGAGGTACCGGAGTAACGTCTCTGATTGATGTAACCTCAAGACCACATGCTGAAAGGGCACGAATAGCTGCCTCTCTTCCTGAACCTGGTCCCTTAACGAATACGTCAACTGTCTTTAATCCGTGGATTAAAGCTGCCTTTGTTGCTGTTTCAGCAGCCATCTGTGCAGCATATGGAGTAGATTTCTTTGAACCTCTAAAACCAAGACCACCGGCACTTGCCCAGCTAAGAGCATTTCCTTCAGCATCTGTTAAAGTAACGATTGTGTTATTGAAAGATGCCTGAATATGTGCCTGTCCGCGTTCAACGTTTTTCTTTACACGCTTTTTAGTTGTTTTCTTTGCAACATTCTTAGCCATATTTAAACTAACCTACTTTCTACTTTCTAAACTTTATTTAAGTTATAATGTAGCTCTGCTTCTTCGTCCGCAGAACCAAACGCGCACTACGTTCAAGTGGCGTTTTCACTTATTTTCTAAGTGATTATTTCTTCTTGTTTGCTACTGTTCTCTTAGGACCCTTGCGAGTTCTTGCATTAGTCTTTGTCTTCTGACCACGAACCGGAAGTCCCTTTCTATGACGGATACCACGATAGCATCCAATTTCCTGAAGTCTCTTGATATTTAAAGCGATTTCTCTTCTTAAATCACCTTCAACTGTCATTGTCTCGTCGATAACAGCGCTGATTCTCTTAACCTCGTCATCTGTAAGATCTCTAACACGAGTGCTTGGATCAACATTAGCTGCTTCAAGGATACGGTCTGCACTTACTCTTCCGATTCCGTAGATGTAAGTTAAGCCGATTTCTACACGTTTTTCTCTTGGTAAATCTACACCTGCAATACGAGCCATGTGTGTTTACACCTCCATAATTTTTAGTTATTTACTATAGTAACGATACATCTGCAACTTGATGTATGCTCTCCGAAACACATATGCATCTACAGCTACGGTTGCACGTCCTGAAATGTGTGTAGCCATATGCGCTCCCATATTTGCATTTTGTTCCATATCACTCGGTATTATAATATGAAACCAGAATGCCTCTGTTTATTATGAACAGCGATGATAAATATCTCGCTGCAGCCGCACATAATGATGTGAAAAAAGGTTTAATAAACCAAACGCACAAATAACAGGGTCAAATATTTGTACTAATTAACCCTGTCTCTGCTTATGCTTTGGATTCTCACAGATAATTCTGATGCTTCCTTTTCTCTTGATAACTTTGCACTTTTCGCAAATAGGTTTAACTGATGATCTTACCTTCACAGCAAATCCTCCTTTCTCTATAAAAGTCCTTTTCAGGTACTTTTTCCAAAAGTGTCCAGATAGCATTATACACGGACACTTAAGGGAAGTCAATATATTTTTTAAAAAAATTTTCTGTAAAAATTACTTATCTCTCCAGATAATTCTGCCCTTTGTAAGGTCGTATGGTGACATCTCAATTGTTACCTTATCTCCCGGTAAAATTCTGATGAAATTCATACGAAGCTTTCCACTGATTGTAGCTAAAATTTGGTGTCCGTTCTCAAGCTCTACCTTAAAAAACGCATTTGGTAACTTCTCAACTACAACACCTTCAACTTCGATAACGTCTGCTTTTGACATTTTGATTCCTCCTGTAAATAAATCCTTGGGTTTCGTTATGATTATTATTAGATTAGCTCCAGAAATCCGGCTGCTTTTTCATCCTCTGTCAGAGAAAGTATCTCCGGCTTTCCTTTTGTAATAAGTATGGTATTTTCATAGTGTGCCGACAACGATAAATCCTCAGTAACCACTGTCCATTCGTCATCCATCCACACAACATGCGGTGAACCTGCATTAATCATTGGCTCAACCGCCAGTGTCATGCCCGGCTTAAGTCTAGCCCTTTTCTAAAGCCCTGTGGTCTGAAGTTCGGCACCTCAGGATCCTCATGTAAATGGCTTCCTATGCCATGACCAACAAGGTCATATACAACTCCGTATCCAAAAGACTCGGCAAGCTGCTGTATGGCTCCTGAAATATCATACAGTCTGTTTCCCGCAACTGCATTCTTTATTCCTGCAAAAAAACTGAGACGTGTTCTTTCTATAAGAAGTCTTGCTTCCTCTGAAATCTCTCCTACGCCTACTGTTCTGGCTGCGTCTGAGTGGTATCCTTTGTAGATAACACCAGCATCAAGGCTCACGATATCGCCCTCCTGTAAGATACGCTCATCAGTCGGGATACCATGCACAACCTCCTCGTTTACTGAAACACATATGGAGGCCGGATATCCGCAATATCCTAAGAAAGACGGCTCGCATCCATAACTACGAATCATTTCTTCGCCCAGCCGGTCCACATCCTTAGTGGACATTCCCGGTTTGATTTCTTTACCGAGCTGCTGATGAACGGCCGCCAGAATCCTGCCAGCCTCCCTCATCAGCTCTATCTCATGCTCTGATTTGATAGTTACAGACATTATTATTCACCTAAAATACCTACAATGGCTGAAAATACTTCATCCATAGGCTTTGTTCCGTCTACAGACTTTAAAATACCCTGCTTGTCATAATACTCGATAAGCGGCTGTGTCTGCTCATGATATACAGCTAAGCGCTTCTGAACTGTCTCAGGCTTATCGTCATCTCTTAGTACTGTGTCAGCGCCACATGCATCACATTTGCCCTCAACTTTTGTTGGATTGAAAACGATATGATATGTTGCACCACAATTGAGGCAGGCTCTTCTTCCACCCATACGGTTAACAATGTTCTCATCAGGAACATCTACATCGATGGCATAATCCATCTTCTCCCCAATCTTTGTAGAGCATCATCAAGCGCCTTTGCCTGTGGAATTGTTCTTGGGAAACCGTCTAATACAAATCCGTTTTTGCAATCATCCTGCTGTATTCTATCCATAACAAGGTCACAGGTAAGCTCATCCGGAACAAGTGCTCCCTGATCCATGTAAGTCTTTGCCTTCTTACCAAGCTCTGTTCCGTTCTTGATGTTTGCACGGAATATATCTCCTGTAGAGATATGTGGTATAGAATATTTTGCAGCTATCTGTTTTGCCTGTGTACCTTTACCGGCACCAGGTGCCCCTAACATGATGATCTTCATAAAAATTTTCTCCTTTTATACAAAAACTTGTTGATAGCACGAATGGAGATACTGAATTCAGTATCTCCAATGTACAATTAATCATCTAAAAATCTTTATAGTATCGAACTCTCATCTGTGATTCAATTTGCTTCAATGTCTCAATAACAACTCCGACAATGATGATGATTGAAGTTCCACCAAAGGATACGTCTGCGTTGAATACTCCATTGAAGAATATCGGAACAAATGCGATAAACGCAAGTCCAATAGCTCCAATAAATACAATGTAGTTTAATATCTGATTTAAGTAATCGCTGGTTGGCTTTCCAGGTCTGATACCGGGTATAAAGCCACCTGAACGCTTCATATTGTTTGCAATCTCAAGCGGATTGAATGTAATGTTTGTGTAGAAGTAAGCAAATGCTATGATCAACACAATGTAAACAATAAGTCCGATTGAATATACCGGCTCCTTTGGATCACACCAGTTAGACTGTGATAATCCTTTTAATATCTTAGAGCCTATTCCATTTCCATTGCCTTTTCCAAGGAAGCTGGCAATGATAACAGGTGTCTGCATAAGAGACTGTGCAAAGATCACCGGGATAACTCCACTGGTATTTACCTTTAGTGGAATGCATGTCTGCTGACCGCCCATCTGCTTGTTGCCTCTTATTTTGCTTGAGTACTGTACAGGAATCTTGCGCTGTGCATCCTGAAGCAATACTACAAATACTACCATTGCAGCAATTATTGCTACTATGATAAGGCCTGCAACAATCGCCTTTGGAACGTTCGCTGCTGAAGCAATGAACTGTGACCAAAGTGTACTTAAATCCTCTGGAATACGTGAAATAATATTGATTGTCAATACTATTGATATTCCGTTTCCTACACCCTTTTCTGTAATACGCTCTCCAATCCACATAAGTACAGCTGAACCTGCTGTAAGTGAAGTAACGACCATAATAACAGTCAATGGTGTCTTTTTTTCTGTAAGGTAATTTTGTCTGTAAAAACCAATTACCATCATGACTGACTCAAGAAGGCCTAATGCTATTGTAAGATAACGTGTTATCTCAACAATTTTCTTTCTGCCATCCTCGCCATCGCGTTGCATCTCTTCAAGCTTAGGTATAGCAATTGTAAGCAACTGCATAATGATTGAAGATGTAATGTATGGTGTAATATTCAGCGCAAATACTGACATCTGTGAGAAATCCACCTGTTATAGCATCAACAAAGCCTAAACCATCTGCTTGATTTACTGTTTAACCAACTCTGAAATACGGAGCCCTTGACACCAGGAATCGGAAGCTCGCTTCCGATTCTGATGACAATAAGCATCATGAATGTAAAAAGGATTCTATTACGGACATCCTTTATTTTAAACGCATTACGGAGTGTTTTAAGCATTAGATCACCTCTGCTTTTCCACCAAGAGCTTCGATTTTCTCTTTTGCACTAGCACTGAAAGCGTTAGCCTGAACTGTAAGCTTCTTAGTAAGTTCTCCGTTTCCAAGGATCTTTACTCCATCTCTGGGGTTCTTAACGATTCCAGCCTCGATTAATGTCTCAACTGAAACTACTGCATCGTTATCGAATCTCTCAAGAGCTGAAAGATTTATAGGTACGATTGTAAGAGTGTTTCTATTCTTGAAACCTCTCTTTGGAAGTCTTCTATATAAAGGCATCTGACCACCTTCAAAACCAGGTCTTGGAGCTCCTGAACGAGCCTTCTGTCCTTTGTGTCCTTTACCAGCGGTCTTGCCATTTCCTGAACCGTGTCCACGACCTCTTCTGAAACTATCACTATGAACTGAACCCTCAGCCGCTTTTAAATTAGATAAATCCATCACGGTACCTCCTTATTTTATTCTTAAACTTCTTCTACTTTCACATATGGTGCAACCTTGCGAACAGCTCCCTGTGTAGCTGCATTGTTTGGTAACTCTACAGTTTTGCCTAACTTAGTAAGACCAAGAGCCTCAATAGTCTTCTTGTTCTTAGGAACAGCACCGATTGTAGATTTGATTAATGTAACTTTAACTCTATCTGCCATTTTAGCGTTCCTCCTAACCTAAGATTTCTTCTACAGATTTACCACGAAGCTTTGCAACATCCTCAGGGCTTCTTAACTGCTTAAGAGCCTCGATAGTAGCAAGTACTACGTTCTGCTTGTTGTTTGATCCTAAAGACTTTGTACGGATATTCTGGATACCAGCGATCTCGCATACTGAACGTGCAGGACCACCAGCGATGATACCAGTACCTTCAGGAGACTTCTTTAATAATACGGAAGCACCTGTATATTTTCCTGTTACATCATGTGTAATAGAGTTGTTCTCGTCTAATTTAACGCTGATCATGCTCTTAATAGCGTCCTCTTTTCCTTTACGGATAGCTTCAGGAATTTCTGCTGCTTTTCCAAGACCTGCACCAACATGGCCGTTCTTGTCACCAACAACAACGAGAGCTGTGAATCGCATGTTACGTCCACCCTTAACAACCTTTGTTACACGCTTGATGTCAACTACCTGGTCAACTAATTCTAATTGACTAGCGTCAATGATTTCACGTTTCATGTTTGTCTCCTCCTAAAACTCTAAGCCAGCTTCTCTTGCTGCTTCAGCTAATGCTTTAACTTTTCCTGCGTAAATAAAACCGCCTCTATCGAAGACAACAGTTGAAATACCTTTATCTAATGCTTTCTTTGCGATTACAGTACCAAGCTTTGCTGCTGCATCTACGTTATTAGTCTTCTCGAGCTCTGCCTTGATATCCTTGTCAAGTGTTGATGCAGAAACGAGTGTATTTCCAACTGTATCATCAATAATCTGAGCATACATATGGTTATTACTTCTGAATACAGCTAAACGAGGACGCTGTGCTGTACCAGCAAGATGATTACGCATTCTGTTATGTTTCTTTACACGAACTTCTGTTCTTGATTTCTTACTAACCATTACTTGTCCACTCCTTTAATTATTTTTTACCAGTCTTACCAACTTTACGTCTAATAACCTCATCAGCGTATTTGATTCCCTTGCCCTTATATGGCTCAGGTCTTCTCTTATCTCTGATCTCAGCTGCGTACTGGCCGACCTTCTCTTTATCGATACCCTTAATGATGATCTTGTTATCCTGAACCTCTGACTCAAGTCCTTCCGGATCCTCCATCTCAACTGGATGAGAATATCCTAAGTTAAGAGTAAGTTTCTTTCCAGACTTGGAAGCTCTGTAACCAACACCGTTTACCTCGAGCTCCTTTGTATATCCATCAGTTACACCAACAACCATGTTGTGGATCAGTGTTCTTGTCAATCCATGTAAGGATTTCATTTTCTTCAAATCGTTCGGTCTTGTAACGATTACTTCGTCACCCTCTAATTTGATGTCCATCTCGGACGGAAGGGTTCTCTCAAGAGTTCCCTTAGGACCTTTTACAGTCACATGATTATTTTCTGCAATATCTACTGTAACACCAGCTGGAACTGCGATTGGCATTCTTCCTATACGTGACATGCCCGTACCTCCTATATTTAGATATTAGGTTGATAGTTATTTAGTATTTCTGACCTTGTGGTCAGGTTATACTTTAAGATGTTACTTGCTGTATCCCTACTATACATCATGGATGCATCGAATATGGATACTTAATAAAATATACTTAATATAAATTAAGATCTTTAGGGGGTACCAAACGAATGCTAAAACTGCCACGAACCTGAAGCTTTCTAGCCTCTTTATCAGTTACGATACCCTGGTTAGTTGAAAGAATAGCGATTCCAAGTCCACCAAGTACTGAAGGAATCTCATCCTTGCCTGCGTATACACGAAGACCTGGCTTAGAAATTCTCTTGATGCCTGTAATAACCTTCTCGTTCTTATCAGCACCATATTTTAATGTAACATGGATTGTCTTGATTTTTCCATCCTCAACGATGTCGTATTTCTCGATGAATCCCTCATCTACAAGGATTCCAGCGATTGCTACTTTAATCTTAGAAGCTGGGATGTCTACTGTATCATGTTTTGCAGTATTTGCGTTACGAATTCTTGTAAGCATATCTGCGATTGGATCACTTGTCATCATCATAATGAACGATATCCTCCTTAAATATGTTTGTTAATATAGTTATTTATAAAAACAGCTGTTGCTGAAAGGAAGTTCTCTTCGCACTAAGCTCACACAGCGCATATGCGCTTGTGTTCACTAAGTTGCTTTCAGGCTTACCAGCTAGCTTTTTTAACGCCTGGGATCTGTCCCTTGTATGCTAACTCACGGAAGCATACTCTGCAGATTCCGTATTTCTTTAAAACTGAATGTGGACGTCCACAAATTCTACAACGTGTGTAAGCTCTTGTAGAGAACTTTGGTGCACGCTGCTGTTTGATTTTCATACTTGTCTTAGCCATTAGAATTCCTCCGATTATTTCGCGAATGGCATATTGAACTGTGTCAGTAACTCACGTGCCTCTTCATCTGTCTTTGCAGTAGTAACGAAGATAATGTCCATACCTCTGACCTTATCTACCTTATCATACTCGATCTCAGGGAAGATGATCTGCTCTTTAATTCCAAGGGCATAGTTTCCACGGCCGTCAAATGCGTTAGGGTTAACACCTCTGAAGTCACGTACACGAGGTAATGCTAAATTGATGAGACGATCTGCAAACTCGTACATCTTCTCACCACGTAATGTAACCTTACATCCGATTGGCATTCCTTCTCTGATTTTAAAGTTAGCTATAGCATTCTTTGCTTTAGTTGTAACTGCTTTCTGTCCTGTGATGGCTTCCATATCCTTAACGGCTGCCTCAAGAACCTTAGCGTTTTCCTTAGCTTCACCAACACCCATGTTAACTACGATCTTGTCAAGCTTTGGAATTTCCATTGCGTTTTTGTATCCGAACTTTTTGATCATTGCGTCCTTGATCTCATTTTCGTACTGTTCTCTAAGTCTACTCAATGTCTTAATCCTCCTCTCTCCAATTAGTCGATAACCTTGCCTGTTGATTTAGCAAAGCGAACTTTCTTGTCTCCATCCATCTTGAATCCTACACGAGTAGGCTTTCCGTCATGGATGAGCATTACGTTGGAAGCATCAATTGGAGCCTCCTGATGAACGATACCGCCCTGCTGATTTGACATACTTGGTTTTGTATGCTTAGTAACCATGTTGATTCCCTCAACAAGAAGTGTATTGTTTTTTGCGTTTACGGCAATTACCTTGCCCTCATTGTTGATATCTTTTCCAGCGATAACCTTAACAAGGTCGCCTTTTTTGATTTTCATAGTTGCCATTGACGTTCCTCCTATAATACTTCCGGAGCCAGAGAAACAATCTTCATGAACTGTTTCTCACGAAGCTCACGAGCTACTGGCCCAAAGATACGAGTTCCTCTGGGGGTCTTGTCATCTTTGATGATTACAGCAGCATTCTCATCAAACTTTATATAAGATCCGTCTTTACGACGAGCACCTTTTACTGAACGAACTACTACGGCTTTAACTACATCGCCTTTTTTAACAACACCGCCTGGTGTTGCATCTTTTAACAGTAGCAACGATTACATCACCGATGTTCGCATATCTTCTGGTAGATCCACCCATAACGCGGATAACAAGTAACTCTTTAGCGCCAGTGTTATCAGCAACCTTGAGTCTGCTTTCCTGCTGTACCATGCTTGTAGCCTCCTTTTATTATTTTGCTCTTTCCATGATTTCTACAAGTCTCCATCTCTTATCTTTAGATAAAGGTCTTGTTTCCATAACTCTGACTGTATCACCGATCTTTGCATCGTTTTTCTCGTCATGAGCTTTTAATTTATAAGTTTTCTTAACGATCTTGTTGTAAAGAGGATGTCTTACGTTATCCTGGATTGCAACAGTAATTGTCTTATCCATCTTGTCGCTTACAACAATACCAACACGTGTTTTTCTAAGATTTCTTTCTTCCACGGTCTAAAATCTCCTTTCTGATAGGATAAACTATTCTGCAGCCTTTGCAGTGATAACAGTCTGAATTCTAGCGATGTTCTTACGAACCTCTTTGATTCTTGCTGTGTTATCTAACTGGTTAGTTGCATTCTGGAATCTTAAATTGAAAAGTTCTTTTTTAGCATCAACGAGCTGTGCCTGTAACTGCTCTACGCTCTGTGCCTGTAACTCTTTAACGTATGCACTAGTTTTCATTTGACTCACCGCCTTCTAAATCTGCACGAGAAACTACTTTACATTTGCAAGGTAATTTGTGTGTAGCAAGACGTAAAGCTTCTTTAGCTACGTCTTCCGGTACTCCGGAGATTTCAAATAATACTCTACCTGGTTTTACTACAGCTACCCAATACTCAAGGGCACCCTTTCCTTTACCCATTCGAACACCGATAGGCTTACCTGTTACCGGCTTATCTGGGAAAATTTTAATAAATACTTTACCGCCACGCTTGATATAACGAGTCATAGCTACACGGGCAGCCTCAATCTGATTTGCTTTGATCCAGCATGGCTCAAGTGCTACAATACCGTACTCACCATTTGTGATCTTGTTTCCTCTTGTAGCCTTTCCTGCCATTGAACCACGGAACTGTCTACGATGTTTCACTCTCTTAGGCATTAACATAATTACTTAGCTCCTCCTTCCTTGTTTGCTTTTGGGAAGTACCTCGCCTTTGTAGATCCAAACCTTAACGCCAACCTTGCCGTAGGTTGTATCTGCCTCAGCGAATCCATAGTCAATATCTGCTCTGATTGTCTGGAGTGGAGTAGTTCCATCATTGTATGTCTCTGTACGAGCCATATCTGCTCCGCCAAGACGACCTGAACATGATGTCTTAATTCCTTTAACGCCGGCCTTCATAGCTCTTCCCATGCAAGACTTCATAGCTCTACGGAAGGAAACACGGTTCTCAAGCTGTCTAGCGATGTTCTCAGCAACGAGCTGTGCATCTCTGTCCGGTCTCTTTACTTCTTTGATATCAACAACTAATTTCTTGTCTGTAAGCTTCTGAACCTCTGCCTTGATCTTCTCGATCTCAGCTCCGCCCTTACCGATTACAACACCTGGCTTAGCTGTATAAATGATTACTTTAACGCGGTCTGATGATCTTTCGATCTCAATCTTTGAAACACCAGCTGCGTATAATTTTTTCTTTAAAAATGTTCTGATATTATAATCTTCTACTAAGTAATCAGCGAAATCACCCTCTGCATACCATTTGGAATCCCAGTCCTTGATAACGCCGACTCTTAAGCCATGAGGATTAACCTTCTGTCCCATTATCGCCTCCTATCTCTCATCAAGAACTACAGTAATGTGGCTCATTCTCTTCTCGATTCTGTAAGCTCTTCCCTGTGCTCTAGGATGTATTCTCTTCATTGTTGGTCCTTTATTTGCAAAACACTCTGCAACATAAAGGTTCTCTGCCTTATAGTTCTTTTCCGGATAATTATTTTCTGCGTTAGCGATTGCTGACTCTAATAATTTCTTTACTAAGCTTGAAGCATATCTAGGATTGTATGTTACGATTGCAAGTGCTTCGTTAACACTCTTTCCACGAATAGCATCTAATACGAAACAAGCTTTCTGAACAGACACTCTAGCATAAGATAACTTTGCTGAAGGTCTGGTATCTTTAACTTCATTTCTCTCTCTCTTGATCTTACTTCTATGTCCCTTGCCATGGATGAAACCTCCTTTCAAAAATAGTTCTTATCTAACGCCTGACTTCTTCTCGTCTTTTCCATGTCCTCTGTAAGTTCTTGTAGCAACGAACTCACCAAGCTTATGACCAACCATATCCTCTGTCACATATACCGGCACATGCTTTCTTCCGTCATGAACTGCGATTGTATGTCCTACGAATGAAGGGAAAATTGTTGAACGACGTGACCATGTCTTGATTACAGACTTGTCACCAGAAGCGTTCATAGCATCTACTTTTTTAAGTAAGCTTTCATCAGCAAATGGTCCTTTTTTTTTAATGAACGTGCCATTTATTCAACCTCCTAATTATTTGATTGCACGACCGTCTCTTCTACGAACGATCATCTTGTTAGACTGTTTGTTCTTCTTTCTGGTCTTTAAGCCAAGTGCAGGTTTGCCCCATGGAGTACATGGTCCTGGACGTCCTACAGGTGCCTTACCTTCTCCACCACCGTGTGGATGGTCGTTAGGGTTCATAACAGATCCACGAACTGTTGGACGAACACCCATGTGACGCTTACGTCCGGCTTTACCAATATTTACGAGGTTGTGATCTCCGTTTCCAATTACACCGATTGTAGCACGGCACTGAATTGGAACCATTCTCATCTCTCCTGAAGGAAGACGAAGTGTTGCATATTTGCCTTCTTTAGCCATAAGCTGTGCGCTAAGTCCTGCTGAACGAACAAGCTGTCCGCCCTTTCCAGGAAGAAGCTCGATGTTGTGAATCTGTGTACCAACTGGGATATTCTCAAGTGGTAAGCAGTTTCCAACTCTGACCTCAGCCTGAGCACCGCTCATAACCTTCATTCCGTCTGTAAGTCCTGCTGGAGCAAGAATATATGATTTCTCGCCGTCTGCGTAGCAGATCAGTGCGATGTTTGCTGTTCTGTTTGGATCGTACTCGATACCGATTACGGTTGCTGGAATACCATCTTTACTGTTTCTCTTGAAATCGATAATTCTGTATTTTCTTCTATTTCCACCACCATGGTGTCTAACTGTGATTTTACCCTGATTGTTACGACCAGCGTTCTTCTTTAAAGAAGTAACAAGTGACTTCTCAGGAGTTGTCTTTGTGATCTCTGAGAAATCTGATCCAGTCATGTTTCTTCTGGAAGGTGTATATGGGTTATATGTCTTAATTCCCATTTTGTTTCTCCTTTCGATGTGTTTTCATTATCGCGTCTTTTCTGACGCATATCATTTTGAAGTTGCTTTCGACCTCGGTCTACAGTCCTGCGAAGATCTCTATATCTTTGCTTTCCTCAGTCAGCTGTACGATGGCCTTCTTTGTCTTAGCAGTCTTTCCTGTTACCATTCCACGACGCTTGTTCTTGCCTTCGCAGTTCATTGTGTTAACTTTGGCAACCTTTGCTCCTTCGAACATTTTCTCTACTGCTTCTTTTATCATAGTTTTGTTTGCATCCGGATGAACAAGGAATGTATATTTCTTCTCAGCCATTGCATTCATACTCTTCTCAGTTACTACTGGTTTGAGGATTACATCATAGTACTGTACGTTTGCCATTATGCATATACCTCCTCGATTGTTGCTACAGCAGCCTTTGTAACTACTACTGTGTCATATTTTAATACATCAAATACATTAAGCTCATTTGTCTGAGATGTCTTAACTGTTGGGATGTTTGCTGCAGATGCGATAACCTTCTCGTCCATATCATTTAATACAACGAGTGCTTTCTCAACATTAAGGTTCTTTAATACCTCTGCGAATTTCTTTGTCTTGATCTCATCCATCTTTAACTCGTCTACTACAACGAACTTGTTCTCAACTACTCTAGAAGTAAGTGCAGACTTGAGAGCTGCTCTCTTCTCTTTCTTGTTGAGCTTGAATGAGTAATCTCTAGGAGTAGGAGCGAATACAACTCCACCACCTGTCCACTGTGGAGATCTTGTAGAACCCTGACGTGCATGTCCTGTTCCCTTCTGTCTCCATGGTTTTCTTCCGCCACCGCGAACTTCAGAACGTGTCTTAGCTTTCTGAGTTCCCTGACGTTTATTTGCAAGCTGCTGAAGAACAGCCATATGAACTAAATGCTCATTAATTTCTACGCCGAAAATGGAATCATTTAACTCGATCTTGTCGACTTCTTTGCCTTCCATGTTATATACAGCTACGTTAGCCATCGTAAAGTTCCTCCTTTCTTACTTTGCACTATTTACCAGATTTTGTAGTCTCTTTTACTGTAATGAGAGCTTTCTTAGCTCCTGGAACTGCGCCCTTGATTAACAGTAAGTTCTTGTCTGCGTCAACTCTTACAACCTCAAGATTCTGAGTTGTAACTTTTACGCTTCCCATATGTCCAGGCATTCCTTTTCCCTTGAATACCTTACTTGGTGAAGAACAAGCACCGTTAGAACCCTGATGACGATGGAATTTAGAACCATGAGCCATTGGTCCTCTGTGCTGACCTAATCTCTTGATAGCACCCTGGAAACCTTTACCTTTTGAAATAGCAGTTACATCAACCTTGTCACCCTCTGCGAAGATGTCAGCCTTGATCTCATCTGCTAAATTGTACTCATCTGCGTTTTCGAATTTGAACTCGCGAACGAATCTCTTTCCTGAAACACCTGCTTTTTTGAAGTGTCCCATCTGAGCCTTGTTAACACCATGTCTGTGTGCTACACTCTTTTTACCGTTGGCATCCTTCTCAACGACTTTCTCTTTCTTGTCGCCGAAACCAACCTGAACTGCGCTGTAACCGTCATTCTCAACAGTTTTATCTGTGTTACAACACATGGACCAGCCTCTAATACAGTAACTGGAACTAAAACTCCATCTGCATTGAAGATCTGTGTCATTCCGATTTTTGTTGCTAAAATCGCTTTCTTCATTTCTTTACCTCCTGTTTTCTACAGCGGAACGCCTCTTGCCTGTCAACCCAGCCCGCGAAGAATTAGCCGGAACAAGTAGCGGAACCGTTCATCCTAGAGCAGCCTACTAGATCGTTATGCTTTCGCACTGTATCTTCTATATAAACCATTCGGGGATATACTAATTAATTGTTGAAGCTTATTTCTGCTTCATTTTGATATCAATGTAAACACCAGCTGGCATTTCAATCCTTGATAAAGACTCTGTTGTCTTCTGTGTTGGATTGATGATATCGATAAGTCTCTTATGAGTTCTCTGCTCAAACTGTTCACGAGAATCTTTGTACTTGTGAGTAGCTCTAAGAATTGTAACTACTTCCTTCTTTGTTGGAAGAGGTACCGGTCCGCTCACCTGTGATCCATTCTTCTTTACAGTCTCGATGATTTTCTTTGCGCTTGAATCTACTAACTCGTGATCATACGCCTTGAGAGTAATTCTCATTACTTGACTTGCCATAAAAAAAGTCGCCTCCTTTTCGCACTTTTAACTTCAGTACGACAAGCGGTGACTGTACACATCTCCGTGTGTGTCCTGTGGACTTTCACACGTTGTTTCTACATTTTGTAGACCATATCTGTTCTGTACAGTGACTTGTCGTCAGTTTCCTAACTTGACATTCGCTCCGCCGAATTCTCTGTCTCATGGACAGTAACTTCAAACTTCATAGCTATCATGCCACAGCAAGTGATATTATACATGACGTTTACAATAATTGCAATACTTTTTTCAAAAAAAATTTATTTTTTTTTATTTCGGGTAATATTCCATTGAAAAATTACACTTTTGCACGTATATTATTATAGAAGAAACACGATTAAATGCAAGCAACGTGTAGTTTATTTTTTTTTACACGCAGATAAGAAAGGAATATAAACATATGTGGTTAGCAGATAGATGGAAAGATTACGAGGTTATTGACTGCTCAGGCGGTGAAAAGCTTGAGCGTTGGTCTAAATATATTTTGCTGCGTCCCGATCCTCAGGTAATTTGGGACACTCCAAAGACTAATAAGAACTGGAAAAAGCTTAATGGTCACTATCACAGAAGCAAGAAAGGCGGTGGTGAGTGGGAGTTTTTTGATCTGCCGCAGGAGTGGACCATAAACTACTCTCTTCCTATTAATAAAGAGCTCACATTTCACTTAAAACCATTCAGCTTCAAGCACACCGGTCTGTTTCCTGAGCAGGCTGCCAATTGGGACTGGTTTTCAAAGAAGATTTACGATGCCCAAAAAAGCGGTCGTGATGTAAAGGTATTAAATCTCTTTGCATACACCGGAGGTGCCACTCTTGCAGCCGCTGCCGCAGGCGCCGCTGTCACACATGTGGATGCTTCAAAGGGCATGGTCACATGGGCTAAGGAAAACGCTGTAAGCAGCGGTCTTGGTGATGCACCTATCAGATGGCTTGTGGATGACTGTGTGAAGTTTGTTGAGCGTGAAATCCGCCGTGGCAATCATTACGATGCCATCATAATGGATCCGCCGTCATACGGCAGAGGTCCTAAGGGTGAAATTTGGAAAATTGAGGAAAGCGTATATCCGCTTGTGCAGCTTTGTGCAAAGCTCCTTACCGACAAGCCGCTTTTCTTCCTTATTAATTCCTATACGACAGGCTTGCAGCCTGCAGTGCTCACCTATATGATAAGCACTGCGCTTAAAAAGTTTGATGGTAAAGTAACCGCAAGCGAAATTGGTCTTCCGGTTTCTTCAAACGGACTCGTGCTGCCCTGTGGTGCAAGCGGACGCTTTGAAAGTATCTGCTAATCAGTTCTAAAATAAAATCAGCCGCAGTATTTCATTATTTTCTATGAAATACTGCGGCCTTTTAATGAATACGCAATATATTACAATATTCTCTTTTTTTCTTCAATAAAATCAGTATCAGCACACATATGACAACCATAACACCTATTATAATCATAAATCCATGTGCTGTCGTCGCAAGCGGTACCCACTTTGAGCTGACATTCATACCATAGATTCCTGAGATAACTGTCGGAATAGCCATGATAAGTGTGATGATTGTGAGCGACTTCATGACATTGTTAAGTCTGTTGTCAATGACCGTGCTCATAAGCTCTCTGGTACCATTTATGATGTCCCTGTAAATTCCCGTCATCTCAATAGCCTGCTTATTTTCGACAATTACATCTCCGAGAAGCTCCTTGTCCTCCGGATACTGCTCAAGGCGCTTGTATCTGGTCAGTCTCTCTAACACAACTCCATTGGCACGAAGCGATGTGGCAAAGTATACGAGTGTGGATTCCAACTCGTGAAGTGCGATCAAATCATCCTCCTCTGTATCCTCTCCGACTCTCTCCTCAATCTCAGTACGCATCTTGTCTATGATGCGCAGATCATTCTGATACAGTACAGATATCCTGTAAAGAATCTGGTATACAAAGCGCATCTTTTTCTTGGTGGAAAATTCCTTTACACGGTTATTTAAAAATACCTGAAGCACCGGTGTATCCTCTGTACAGACTGTCACTATCTCATCATCTGTAAGTATGATGCCAAGTGGGATTGTGGTATATGACTCCTTGTCATGCCTAGTCTCTATCGAAGGTATAGCCACAAGAATCAACGTATACCCATCCTGCAGCTCTATACGGGAGCTCTCCTCCTCATCGAGTGCTGCAAGTACGTCCTCAATATCAACATTCAGGTCATCCGCTACCATCTGTCCCTCTGCTACAGAAGGGTTGACCATCTGTATCCAGGTACCTCCCTGCAGCGTATCCAGCTCATGTATTAATTTGTCATCTGTCCTGTAAAACTTGACCATGGTGCCTCCCCGTGGCTTTTATGACACACATAATGCCACAAAATATTTTGACATCACTAACGTATTGTCTTTGAAATAAAAGATATTACTTCTCAGCGTATTTCTGACTCTGGCTCTTTATAAGCTCTGCATCCTCAAAGTAATTTATCCTCATGGCGCGCTTAACCTCTGCCATTGTCTGTGCTGCAGCCTCTCTTGCTGTCTCGCTGCCCTTCCTTAGTATCTCATATACAGCCGGAATATCCTTCTCATACTCTGCTCTTCTTGCGCGGATAGGTGAAAGCTCCTCCTGCATGATGTTGTTGAGGAATTTCTTAATCTTCACATCACCAAGACCGCCCCTTGTATAGTGATCCTTAAGCTCCTGAAGGTTAGCATACTCCGGCAGATACTCCTCAAAATGTCCCGGCTTAGAGAAAGCATCAAGATATGTGAATACTGTATTGCCCTCCACATGTCCCGGATCTGAAATCTGGATATGTGTCGGATCTGTATACATGCTCATGATTTTCTTCTTTACATCAGCCTCTGTATCTGCCAGATAGATACAGTTGCCTAATGATTTGCTCATCTTCTGTCCACCGTCTGTACCCGGAAGTCTGCAGCATGCCTCATTTTCAGGTAAAAGTACATCAGGTTCAACAAGTACTTCATCGTAGATCGAATTAAATTTTCTTACTATCTCCCTTGTCTGCTCTATCATAGGAAGCTGATCTTCTCCAACCGGAACAGTTGTAGCCTTGAAGGCAGTGATATCTGCTGCCTGGCTGATTGGATAATTGAAAAGCCAACCGGTATACTTGCCTCGAAATTTCTAAGCTTAATCTCGTTCTTTACTGTAGGGTTTCTCTGAAGTCTCGATACTGTAACGAGATTTGAGTAGAAAAAAAATGTAAGCTCAGTAAGCTCCGGTATCTGTGACTGCACAAACAGTGTAGACTTGGCCGGGTCGAGTCCCGCTGAGAGGTAATCAAGTGCTACCTCTATGATATTCTGTCTGATTTTCTCAGGGTTGTCAAAATTGTCTGTGAGTGCCTGTGCATCGGCAATCATGATAAATATTTTGTCATACTCTCCTGAATTCTGAAGCTCAACTCTTCTGCGAAGTGAGCCCACGTAATGTCCTATATGGAGTCTTCCTGTTGGTCTGTCTCCTGTTAAAATAATTTTTTCCATCTCTATTATTCCTCTGCTTTAGTTCTATTATTACGATTGCAATGTAGGTTTATTCGCCAAACCGTCTGTCTTAGCAATCGCCAGCTTTCTTTATTATAACACACTGACGTGTAAAAGCCTAGGAAAAAAAGAACTCTCATTTTAATTATTTTATAATATCTGCATACTCTGCCTTTGCCGCCCTGCACAAATCATCCGGTGACAACGTAATCTGAAGCCCAAGCCTGCCTCCGCTGACCGTGATTTTGTCCTGCTCCTTAGCTGCCTCATGGATAAATGTAGGATACTGTTTTTTCATGCCGATTGATGTACAGCCGCCCCTTATATAGCCTGTAACCTTTGTCAAATCCTTGAGATGCAGCATCTCTATGGACTTCTCACCTGCTGCCTTTGCGGCTTTTTTGAAATCAATTTCGTCATCTATCGGTACCACAAACACATAGTATCCGCCGCTTTTGCCGACTGTCGTGATAGTCTTGTACATGCCTGCGTGGTCAAGACCCAGCTTGTCTGCTATCTGAGCTGCATCCACAAAGTCATCGCACTCGTATGTGCGTGCCTCATATGGAATCTTCATTGTTTCCAGTATTCTTATTGCATTTGTCTTTGCTTCTTTTTTTCCCATTATACTATCTTTCCTCCAATAAGCTTAAGATATATTAGTATAAGGATATGTTCCTTGTTATTATAATACACCGGAAATTTGATATCGTAAATACCTTATAAAGTATCTAAAAAGCCACGACATACTGAAATGTATGTCGCAGCTTTTATTCGACAACTATAGCTATTCACAAACGCCTGCAATTAGAGAAACTAATATGTCATATCTTTATGCAATTACCTCATTTTACTGATTGTCCGCACTCTTATCGGCATTTTTGTATGCTTCCTCAAAGAACTGCTCCTGCGAATCTATCGGTGTGCTGTTTATCTTTCTGTCCACATACTCACCATCAGCGCAAAGCTCCTTGCCCTTCTCGTCATCTGTCATGATTGTATCGAAGATATGGCGGATCTTGTCCTTAGCATGTGCATCGTATACCGGTGTTGCAACCTCCACACGTCTTACGGTATTTCTGGTCATAAAATCTGCTGACGCAATGTAAATCTTCTCATCATCGCCCACACCAAATCTGTATATACGTGAATGCTCAAGATATCTTCCTACAACACTTATTACAGTGATATTTTCTGTGGCGCCCTCAACCTGCGGCTTCACACAGCAGATTCCTCTGACAATAAGCTCTACCTTCACGCCTGCCTGTGATGCATCGATAAGCTTGTCTATAAGCACCTTATCAGTGAGAGAGTTAATCTTAACTCCGATGTATGCCGGTTTTCCTGCATTCTTATTGGCAATCTGCTCATCAATCATGTCAACAATCTTATTCTGCAGGCATTTTGGGGCAACAAGCAGATGTTTTACATCTCCGTCCGAAACAGTCTCACCTCTCTGAAGCGCCATAAACACCCTTGATGCATCTGCTCCAATCTCCTGATTTGCAGTGATAAGGGATAAATCTGTATAAAGACGCGAGGTCTTCTCGTTGTAGTTTCCTGTACCAATCTGAGTGATGTACTCAAAGCCATCGCCCTTTTTCTTTGTGATGAGGCAGAGCTTTGAGTGGACCTTGTAATCACCGAGTCCGTAAAGTATCTGACAGCCTGCATCCTCAAGGCGGTGTGACATCTCTATGTTGTTAGCCTCATCAAACCTAGCTCTGAGCTCGACAAGCACGATAACTTCCTTGCCATTTTCTGCAGCCTCTATAAGTGCATCGATAATCTGGCTCTTGTCTGCCACTCTGTATAGTGTCATCTTGATGGACACCACATCTGGGTCCTCTGCTGCATCGTTAAGCATCTTGATAAACGGCTTCATGCTCTCAAACGGATATGAAAGAAGCACGTCCTTTTTCTCAACCTGTCCAAGTATACTCTCCTTGAGCGAAAGCTCAGGTGTGTCACGCGGTGTACGCTTCTCAAAGAAAAGCTCCTGCTTGTCTCGCAGATAGTGCTGAAGCTGGAATACGAATGACATATCAAGCGGTGTTTTTACACTGATAAAATGCTTTTTGCCAATCTCAAGGAAGCTCGAGAGCTCGTCAATCGCCTTGCGGTTGATTTTTCTTGATAGCTCAACTCTTACAGGGTCAAGACGCACTCTCTTCTTGATGAGCTCCTCCATCATATTACGGTAATCCATATCCTCATCATACATGCTCTGCGCATCGATATCTGCATTACGTGTCACACGCATGATTGATTTCTCACGGATTACATACTTTGGATAGAGCTTGGATACAAAGTGTAAAATAAGTTCCTCTGACAGCATAAATGTGCCCGGTCTTGTAGGTATCTCAATCAGACGCTTGAATACGCTGTTTGAGCATGGCACTATGCCTGTCTTTTTCTTTCCCTTCTGCGTGGTTAAAAGCACTACCGCATAGAGCTGTTTATTTGCAAGGAATGGGAACGGCTGCTGCTTTCCTATAATCATTGGTGAGAGGAAAGGTGCAATGTGTGCATCAAAATATGCCTCCAGTAAATCACCCTCATCCTTTGACAGCTTGTTGAAATTGATTATGCGCACGCCCTTTGGCTCAAGCTCACCTCGACATCTTTGTCTTGTTCTCGAAAATCTTTTCCTTTGAATTCATCTGCCATTTTTTACTATTTCTACGGCAATATCCGGATAATTTGTGATAATTGCATCTGCTTCTGCCTTGACAAGTGCCTTCATCTCATGCTTTTCGTTTACAGTCCATACATGAGCTCTAAGTCCTCTTCCGTGCGCCTTGTCAATGTAGTTTTCATCCTGCATATGGTAGGTTGCCGGATGAAGCGCATCCACATGAAGCTCGCTTGCATACTCTGCCGGATTTACTATAATGTCAGAAAAAAGCAGACCGCACCTCATATCAGGGCAAAGCTTTTTCATGCGCACAATCGACTCGTGATTGAATGATGAGCACCAGATTCGGTCAAGCATATCATACTCTTCCACGAGCGCCAGTACCCTTTTCTCCAGATTTTTGTACTGTACGATACCGTTTTTGAGCTCGATATTTATGGTCATCTCTGTGTTTTTGAGCAGGTCAAACACCTCATCGAGTGTTGGAATGCGAGTCTTCTTGTCATAGGACGGCATGTGCTTTGACACATGAGGCGCTTCAGCTCCTTGAGTGTATAGTCCTTTACAAAGCCTTTCTCACCACTCACTCTGTCCACGGTCTCATCGTGTATGACCACAAGCTCTCCATCCTTTGTGAGCTGCACATCAAGCTCCACGCCGTCAGCCTTCATCTTTTCTGCCTTCTTGAATGCCTCAAGTGTGTTCTCCGGTGCATATCCGGATGCTCCTCTATGTGCCCAGACCTTTGTTCCCTCTGTGTTTATCATGCTTTAAGCCTTCTTTCGTTACTTTTTATTTTAGTTATTTTCATGCCTCGGTGCATCATATCTGTCTGCAAGCCTTAAAAATACAAATCCCACTGCAAAGAATATTGCCATAGTTGCAACCGCCACATTTATCGTGCCGCCTGCAAGCTTTACTGCCGCTATGACAAGCGAGCCTAAAAACGAAGCTCCCTTTGCAAAAATATCATAGATTCCGAAGTACTCTCCCGAGTTCTCAGGAGGAATAATCTTTGAAAAATATGAGCGTGACAGCGCCTGCAATGAGCCCTGGAAGCATCCCACACCAAACGCCATGATTCCAAAGCCAATCAGATCATGCAGTGTAAGTGCATATAGACAAACTGCAAAATATCCCGCAATGCAGACATACAAAAGTGTTGTAGTTTTGTATGTCTGTGACAATCTTCCAAAAACAAGTGAACCGATGCATGCCACTATCTGTGTAAAAAGTAAAAACACTACCTGTCCCACTGAATCGAGCTTTAAATCAGTTCCTATGTTTATACAATTATCTATTATAGTTCCTACACCATCTATGTAAAGGAAAAAAAGCAACCAAAAACAGTCCTACTTTTTTATCTTTTGTAGCTATTTTTTTGATTGTTCCAAAAATCTGTGCAAATGCGTCAGCTATAAGTCTTAGGACTCCCGGATTTTTGTTTGTTTTGTTTTTCTCTTTGATATTGTCCCTTATAAATACATCATTTTCAAAATTCTTATGAATATCTTTGTCTGCTGCATCCGATACATAATTCACCTGTTTATAGCTCTTAAACAATGGAATTGTAACAACAAACCACCAATTCCTGTAACCGCAAAGCCTATTATCATCGATAGGCGGTTTGATATGTATCCAAGCATATCCGGTCCACAGATGTACGCTGCCAGTGAAACGAGAAACGGCACACACGAGCCCAGATATCCCCAGGCATAGCCGTAAGAAGACACCTCGTCCATTCTATCATTTGTCGTCACATCGACAAGCATCGAGTCATAAAACACCAGCGATGCATTGTAAAATATCTTTGTAAGCACATAGATAACAAGAAACAGCACCCATGTAGGTGTAAAACCGTTAAGTATGCATGCCGACACTCCAACAACTACGGTCGTTGAAAAAATAGCCTTTTTGATGCGCATATGGTCTGCTATCGCGCCACAAACAGGCCCGATAAGTGCTGATACAACTGTCATCACAGCTATTGCCACCGCATAATACGCGGTTGCCCTGTCAGATGAAATCTGCCCTGCACCATCTCCAACGGCAAGGCTTTTGTACCATATCGGTATGAGCGCACACGCAAGCAGTGTGTATGCGGAATTTCCCACATCATATAATACCCATGAGAGCTCCTTTGATGAGAGCTTTTTGGTTTTCTTTTGTGTATTGTCTTCTTTTGATTTCATAAATTATACCTTCCCTGTTTTGTATGTCCCAGATTACGATTTTATTTTTTTTATGTAAAATCCGCTACCACCCATTTGCAAAGTTTATGTAAATAATCCGTCCAATATTAAATCAGCGACTCCCTCGCAATCTCCACATAATACATGGCATTGCGATGATTCTCCTCTATCTCATCAGCGGTCAGTGCCCTGATCACCTTTGCCGGAGAACCAAATGCGAGGCTTCCGTCAGGAATATCGGTGCCCTGGGTGACAAGAGCGCCCGCACCTATTATGCAGTTTTTACCAATCCTTGCTCCATTTAACACGATGGCACCCATGCCGATGAGTGTATTATCACCTATAGTACACCCGTGAACAATTGCGCTGTGTCCTATTGTCACATTGTCACCGATTATGACACTGTGGCTTAAGTCCACATGTACCACCGCATTGTCCTGTATATTCGAATTTCTGCCGATTTCTATCGGTTCTGAATCGCCTCTTACTGTTGCATTATACCATACGCTTGCTCCGTCAGCCATTGTCACCTGACCCTTAACAACGGCACCTTCTGCTATATAATATGCCATATCTATCCCTCCATCAATTTCAGATAATCGCCCTTGTCTATATGCATCATAGAAATCTGATTATTATGCCGCCTGAAGCCATAGACACAGTCCACATTTCGGATAAGCGACTGCAGACGTTCATCCGGTACACAGACAATCAGCTGCAAGTCCATCTTCCTTGCATACTTGAGACATACCGCACTTCGCTCCTGATCCATCTTGGAAAAGGCTTCATCCAGAAGCACCAGCTTAATCTTTGAATCACGATTGCTCTGCTGCATATAAAGCATCGCAAAGCCCGCAAGAAGCGCAACGTACTTTAGGGTTCTGTCCCTCGCCGCCCGAATCACGGCCTGCCATGTCATCTACAAAGTTTTCCCTGATGACACGACCGTTTTCGTCCGTTACCTGCTCATACATGCTGAATGACAGATAATTGCGGTAATCCGCATACTGCTCCATTTCCTTGCGCTTCTGCATTCGCAGATGCTCATCCTCATCCCTTGGTGGCATGAACTTGTCTGTCAAAAGTTTAATTTTCTGCTCATATTTCTTATAAAAATCATCCTCACCAAAGCTTATCTGTCCAGCTATTCCGCCATTATCCGGATTTTTACTGTCCAATTCTTCCGCCATAAGCATATCATAGAACTGACCGTTTTCGTTCTTTGCCGGCTCTATCTTAATCTGATAGGTACTGTCTGAGAAATTAGTCTCCCTAAGAAGCCTGTTTATCTCATAGGCATGGCGCTTTGCAGCCTTGATATCACCGTGGATTGTACCGATGACATTCTCTCTGAGACTTTTATAGATCACCTTGCACTGCTCCTCAAACTCACTCTCATATGCCGGCTCATAATCCTTCTCGTACTTCTCCAGCAGCTCCTCATATGCCTTATTTGACTTCTCGGCTCCGCTGAACTGACCTGACGGAAACTCCTTTATATACCTGTAGCGGGCAGTCTGCAACGTCTCCACACACGACTGCTGCCTGCCACCATTTCCGTCTGCGCCTTGCAGCTCAATAAGCTTCTCACGCTGTTTGCTCTTGACCGATGCTCCTGAGCTATGCTGCAGCATATCCTGTACCTGCTTCTCAAGCTCCTCTCTGGCAACATAGCCCTGTAACATATCTTCCAGCTGTGCTCTTCGCTGTTCGTTTGCACCTATGATTTTCTCATGCTGGCTTATCTTTTCATTTATCTGCTGCTGATTCAGTGAAAAAGCACTCTTAAGTGCATCGATGTTTTTCTCAAGAAGCCTCTTTTTCTCCTTTAGCTCCTTGTACTGCCCATTCTCCATTGTCCTAATAATCTCTTCGAGCTCATTTTTCTGCGAATTAACTTCTTTAAGCTCATCTGACGCCTCAGAAAGGCCCACAAAATACTCCGGCTCCCCCTTTAAGCACTCAAAATCTCTCTGTGCCTTGAGACTTGAAATAATACCCATAAGCTGTATCCGGTCCTTCTCAAGCCTCTCCACATCTGCCTCATACTCGGCAAGTCTTGCCTTGGATACCCTGCCTCCGATGCAGGCATTTGTAGTATAATCGCGCTTCTTCAGATGTCTGAAAATAAAGTTGCTGTATGAGTAGCAGTCAGGTGTAACTCCATCTCGTACCTGCTCAAGCTCGTCAACACTCCGGCACTTTATAATATGTCCCAGATATCTTTTCAGGCAGACATCTACATACTTTTCCTTTGTATCCACTGCCTCATAAAGCGAACCGTCCATGGCCTTTGGTTCACTGTCCATGATAGCCTTGGAATTGATGAGGTCGACATCCTCAAACTGCTTCATGTCCCTGAAAATAACAGCAGCAGTATGCGCATAACGCGGCTCTGTGATAAGTGAGAACTTGAGCCTGCCCATACGTCCTTCTATGGCATTCTTCCATTCCTCGTCCTGTACGTCAAACATATCCGCAAATACCTGTACCTTCACGGGCTCGCCAAATCTATCACTTAAGTCTCTCTGCAGCGCGGCTCTTGCCGAACGCAGGCTCTCACTGTACGACTTGCGGTTGTTCTTCATATCATCGACCAGACGTTTTTTCTCTTTAAGCTCTTTTGTTATCTCATTTTTCTGCGAAGTATTGTCCTCGAGCTCATCCTCGATATCCTTCTTTAATAGACTCAAGCTTTAGATGAAGCTCCTGACATTTTGCCTCTGTGACATCTCCATCCACAATCTCTTCAATGAGGTTTAAAACTGCATTGCTCACATAATCTGTGATGACCTCATCCTCATCCCAAGGCCTTTAATCCGTTTGTGATTTTAATCCACTGACGGCTGTTGTCGGTAAGCATGAGACTTCTCTTCTCAAGCTCCCTAAGCTGATCCTTTTTTTGCTTCCTAGGTCGCTCGATTTCAAATCTGCACATACCTGGATATACTCCTGCTGCAGATTTGCCTGCTGCCCGGCTATATCATCTGCCTTTTCTGAAAACCTGTCCTGTTCTTCTTCGATACGATTTTTATCATCCTCAGCTGCCTGAATCTTTGCACGCATATCCTCGATATCTATGCACCTGATCATTGTCTCTGCCATGACAATATCGCTTTGGATATTCACCAGTTCCTGTCCCTGACTCCTTTATTTCCTTAAGAAGCTCAATACGCTTGCGCATATCCTCTATTTTTTCCCTGATTTGTCTGTATGCATCAAGCTGCTCACTGATAGTCTCTATCGTGCCCGAGTCGCTCTTTGGAAACATATAATCACGTATAAACTGGCCTGTTCCATTTGTCATTCTGAGTGCAATAGCACTTTTTTCCATTGTGATAAAACGATTCGGGTCAATATATCCTAAAATCACATCATATAATGTGCCAAGGTATGCCTCCTTCGATGCATAAATACGGTTTACATCCCCTCTGGCGCGTCTGTCAGCTGACTGTGAACGAGTATTTACAAGCTTTTTAATATCATTATTTGAATAGCAAAAAGCCGTCCGCTGTCACATATGAAGGCTCCGGCATCCTGCCCGAATGACTGAAGTACACAAATCCCTTAATCTCAGAATCGTTTTTTCGTACCTCAAATGCTATTCCTATACATGTAAATGTATGACTGCCTGTATCCTCTATCTCAAGCGCTATGACCGAACAAAAATCACAGTCGCCACGATTTGCGGAGCCATCCTTCTGCTCACCCCTCAAATAGCTCAGAACACTTCTCCTGTTTTTTGCATCATCTGCAGCCTTGTTCAAGAACGTGGGGCTGAAGCTGCCGTAGAGGATTACCTGAATCGCATCCATGACGGTTGATTTTCCCGAGCCACTCTTACCACTGAACAAATTGACATACTCATTAAATTGCAAAACCTTGTGATTTATTCCGCCCCAGTTGTTTAGACACATTCTGGTAAATATCTTCTTAGACTGACTCAATTGGTAACTCCTCCATTTCACTGTTCTTGGCAAATTCATGGGTATGGTTTACAGAACTGCCTTCTGTATTCAATCCGGCAGCTTCAAGTGTTGCAGCCGACTCGTTATCATACTTAATCAGCTCCACCTCATCACTGTACATGCGCACAAGCTCATTTATATCCATGGCTGAGCAGAATATATTTACTGTGCCATAAATATAGATTGGTGTGTTGTCCTCCAGGTTTGCAATAGCCCCCGGCAGTTCAATCATCTGATGTGTTTTCATAAGCAAAAGAGCGTCTGACCATTCCTGATTGGTGAGCTTTCTTGTAATCAGATTGGTATTTCTGCCATACTCACGAATCTCTGCCAGATTCGTTGTTGTCGCATTAAGCCCCTCGCCCATGATTTTATCCCTGTATATCATCTTCATTATAATGACAATCCTTGCAGTAAGAAGAGTCAACTTCTCGAGCATGACACCATCACCCGTTATCCTGAAAAGATGCTCCTGCTGGTCATGAACCAGCTCACAGTCAAGCACAGCCAGATAATCAGAGATAAACTCTCTGTTTCTAAGACACACCTGATACCTTGGATTGTCTCTTTGAATCAATGTAACTGGGTCACACTTCATTTGCAAAATACAGGTCTGCCTCAACAGATCCTGAATAGTTTTTCTAATATTTTCTGCCTCATTTGGCGAAACATTCTCCATATATTCAAACATACATTGCTCTCTTTTCTATGCTTCTCGTTTAGAGTCCGATTTGGATATTACAAGCCTTGAGTAGCTTACACCATCACTCTTTGTTATCTCTCCATCCAGACTCACCGTATCCTCACCCATGCGCTCATTGGTCTCCTCCTGCCATAAAAACAGAAGTTTTTCCAGATCCTCCATGGATTCTACAGTTTGTTCATCTGTCACAAACATGCCATCACGCATATTTTTATCTCTGGAGCTTTGAAGCTCCTTTTTTGGTATACAATGGCTTTGGCACAAAATCTGCCATATCATCTTCGCCTGCCGAAGCATCGTCAATAACAAACGGAACAAACTCACTTCTTCCTCTCTCTCTTCTTCCCGGAAAACTGTCGTCCGTTACATTGTAAAACTGTCTGGTGAACTTCATTCTGTTTCGAAGAGCCCCAAGTATCTCATCTGTTTTATCACTCTTATCTATCAGGTTAATGAGCTTTACTATATTATCCTCGTCATCTGCGCCTTCCTGCAGGATATAGTGTATCCTTGCAAGCGCCCTCTTTGCAAAAAATCGTCTTCTGCTCAATAAGCTTGTTGTACTTTCTCTCAATCAGGTCAAACTCATGCTCCACCTTATAAACAAGCTCACTTGCCTTATCACAGTACTCCACGCTGTACTCATAGCGTTTTCTCTCAAACGTACCGGGTGTAGTCTGCGAAAGAATTCCCTCAAGCTCAGCCCTTCTGTCATCGTTCTGATTAAGGATTTTGCTTATAAGCTCCTTTACAGCCTCCTTGTAACGATAAAAGCTATCCGTGGTTGTAAGGATGGCATAACGTCTGCTATCACTGTTATTAATTTCCTTAATCAGTACCTTCTGTATACCTATAAAATCCTTCATACGTGACAGCTCATCAAAATATGCCCTCATACCATCCTGCATATTTGATAAAAGCTGACCAAGATTTTTTGACGTATACAACGCATTTTTCAGAATATCATTATTTTTTTTCCGGATCTGAAAAATATGTAAAAAGCGCACTGTAAACAGCCAAAATGCTCTCGCGCTCCCTGCTGTCATCATCCACAAGCAGCTTTTTAAACAGCTCAGCATACATCTGGCTGTACTGAGGAAATGCAATCACATATGTGTTGAGCTTTTCATCAAAATCACTCCTAATCCAGCCCCAGTTTATAAGCCTGCCCAATATAGCTGATGGTGTCAAAGTGTATGCGAAACTGGCCTGGTCATATATAACATCAATTTCAGAATCAGGATTATCATCATGATTATCCATGCTGCCACTATCTTTATCACTCTCATCTTCATTATAATCAGTCTGCCATACAATGCCTGTTTTTGATATGGTATCCGCTATGATTATCTGACACTCCTCACGTGTCAGCCCCAGTGATGCATAGACCTCGTTATTCTCCTCATATAACGCAACAACTATCTGCATGTATGCATCCATATTTTTCGTGCGGAATAAGCTATAAAATTCTTTTGGTATTCTATCTTTTAATGTCATACTCATATAATAACATATCCCCACGTTTTTCGCCATATACATGGAAATAAACGTGGGGATATTAATATTGCTGCTTCACACCTCAGTCTTAACAGTAACATCCGGTTACCATCAAATCACTCCTGATTGTGACCATCAATAATTCTATTCAATATAATGCTCAGCAACTCTCAGATGACGGATAAGCTCATTTAAGCTCTCTGCCTCACTGCTCATCTCCTGACTTGCAGCTGCGCACTCCTGTGAAGAAGCTGAGTTAGTCTGAACTACATCGTTAATCTGCTCTACGCCATTATTAATCTGCTTGATAGCATCTGTCTGTGTCTCAAGTGTCTCTGCGATTCCATTAACCTCATCTGTGATAGGCTCCTCAACAACAGCGGCCTGGTCTGTTGCGCCCTGCGCCAGATCACTTGAGCTGGCAGCTACCTGCTCAGCACCATTTGAAACCTCATTTGCCGCTCTTTGGATACCACTTACTGTATCTGACATGCTCTCCTCGAAAGCAACAATTGATTCTTTAATTCCTACAAAATCGCCTTTCCACTCCACCTGTGGCTTAAAGTTGAAATTGCCATCTGCAAACTGTCTCATAGTCTGATCGATATCATCAATATATGTGCCAAGTGTCCTGATAGACTTTCTAAGGTCATGTGCAAGTTTGCCAACCTCATCATCTGAATGATACTCCAGATTGCTGTGAAGATTTCCATTAACAAGCTCTCCTGCCACTACCTCAATCTGCTGTAATGGCTCAAGCACAGAATCAATAACCTGATCACTGATTTTTTTCGCAATCATTGTAGCTACAATTCCAACTATTATTACATTGGCCAGTCCTATAACCAGGAAAAATGTAGCAACTGTTCCCGACTCGGCACCAAAGATATTAGCCTTTGCACCAAAATAAACCAATAAAACTGCAACAATTGATATGCCTCCCGATACAAGCAGCATATCCAATACTTTCTTATAGCCATATTTCAATCTCTGCTGAAGTGGCATTTCCATTATTTTGCTTTTTAGCTTCCTCACCCATATGTAATTCTCCCTTTCTCATTTAGGTTTCGTTCTATACAGTAAGATTATTATATCATTACCATAGTACTATTTCAATGATAATTTGACAATATTCGTCATTTTTGACATATCGCCTGATTTTAAAAACGATTTATAGTCAAATACACTAATTTGCCGCTTACTACACCTCAAAATCCATACATGCCCTATTTGCAGTAAATGGTCTCACCCTGGTATCCGCCACTGCAACATGCTTAGGATTCTTTGCATACGCTGCAAGTGCATCAGCATCCTCAAATGTAGTATCAAGCATCACATCTACTGTAGATGTCGGAAGATAATCTGTGCGTACTGAAATGTCGATCATTCCCGGAATCTGCCCTTTAAGCCCCTCTAGGCCTTCCTTTATGCCGGCGCGTATTTCCTTCTTCTGTGCCTCTGTGTACTCATCCTTGAGTGTCCATAAAATAATGTGTTTAACCATTGTGTTCCTCCTGAGTTTTTCAGGTCTTTCGACCAGTCCAAACTATAACATAATAATTTCTTTAATGTTCATCTCTTCTATAGTTCAAAACCATAAGGTGAATGGAGACCTTTGTATGAATAATATGCCATTCAGACCGCTATGTCAATTACATATTCTACCCCATCACTTCATTTCCTACCCCATTTTGCACCTTTTGTGGCAGAAAACATATTAGGTACAGTTTAGAATACATTTATTATTCAAATCATTTAATTTACATTTCTCTTTTAGCTTCTACCTTTGTTGCATATTTCCACGTCTTTCCGCAATCTTTTGAATAGATACTTTCCCAACTAAATGTATCCTTCTCAATATTTTGAAATTCCATTGCCATATAGTTGTATCATTCGCATCTTTATTAATCCCTGTTTGTATAATATCATTCTCCAATTCTTCGGCGATTAACCTATCAACACTCCATTTGGACATGTCCATAAAAACACTTTGTGCTATGGCCGGAGTCTCCAGAAGCGGTTATTATGCATGGCTGAATGCCGCCCCGGCAAGAGCGCAGCGGGAACAGCAGGACCGAGATGACTTTGAACAAATCCTTACTGCATATAAAATGCACGGTTATTCCAAAGGCGCAAAAGGCATCTATATGGCTCTTCTTCACATGGATCCACCCGTGGTTATGAATCTCAAAAAGATCCGGCGTCTGATGGATAAATTCAATCTGTCATGCCCTTATAGAGGTCCTAATCCCTACAGGCGGATGGCAAAAAGCCCTTAAAACCAGCAGTGTCGCAGATAACCTGCTTCAACGTGAATTTGAAGCATATGGTCCACGGATCGTCCTGCTGACAGACATCACCTATCTGCCCTATAATGGCACATTTGCCTATTTATCTACTGTCCTGGATGCCTTTACTAAGCAGATACTGTCCTATGTGCTCAGTCCATCACTAGAGGTTGATTTCGTTCTGGAAACCATCAATAAACTGGTAGAATATCATGGAGTGTCCCTGCAGGCTGAAACCATCATCCATTCGGATCCGGGTTGTCATTATACAAGCCACAAATTTATCAATATCCTGTATGACAAAAAACTGCGCCAATCCACACGATACTTTAATATCGTTTTACCTCATATTTTTTATGGTTTTCTATCCAAAATACAGTGAAAAACGGCTGATTTGCACCATCTATTTTTATTTGCCTGATTTCTTGGCACCGTTTTGGCACCGGAAGCCTCAGTCAAAAAGCTTCTCTTCTGTTGTTTATACTCTTCTCTATCAGCTTTAATTTATAGCCAAAAAAAGCAGCCAGTTTTTCATATAAATAATTTCTAATAACTTTTATCGCCTTTCTTCAAAGGAGAAAACGTAATCTTATTTGCCAAAAGAAAAAAAGAATTATTATTACAATACCAAATCCCACAAAAAGTGAACTTGTATCAACAACAGTAACTTTGTATATAATACTAATCACAAAAGATACCACTGGCGCGCATGCGTATGTAAGTGAAAATCGAATTGCAAAACACGTCCTATATATTCTTTAGTAACTTCTTTTACAAATTTCACTTGTACATAAGTAATCATTAATCCCAATGCTGCACCAATTATTATCGAACCGATTAGCAACAGTAATTTTTGAGTTATAGGATTTGCAATATATTTTGAAACAAATGCAATAAAAACATAGTATACACCTAAAACAATTCCACAAAATGTAACAAGTGTATTATTTTTTTTCTCCTCTTTCATTTTTGCAAAAGTCAATGATCCCAAAATAGTACCAATAGTTACGCTTACACTTAGTAATGAAACAATTTTGGCATCTCCACTAAACATTTCTCTTGCAATCGGGGCGAGCAGTGCATCAAATGGAACCACTGCTGAATTAATTAGAATACATAAAAAACATAGTTTTAATAGCTTCTTATGGTCAAATACATAACTAAATCCATCTCTAAGCGAAATTAAATATTCTCTGCCAATTATTCGGTTTGTCTTCTTTTCTTCTTGAACAGAAAATTTATTTTTACTATAAGCAACGCTGATATTAAAAATATCAAAGCATCTATCGCTAAAGAAATACCTATTCCAAATGAACTAATCACTATGCCTGACAAGCCAGTTCCAACTAATACTGCTATTTTGGTACAAGACACATTGACACTTACACCTTTATCATAATGTTCATTAGGAAGTACATGCTGAATAACTGCTACCCCTGCTGGCATATGAAATGCTTCTATTAATGAAATGGATATTGTCATAAAAACCAATATTAATGGTGAAAGCATGTTTTGTGTATATACATATAATATATACAAAACTAACAGAACTCGAGCTATATCTGAAAGTACTAACACTTTCTTTTTATTCATATTCTCGACTAATGGACCTATAAAT
>VOFC01004153.1_pt1 | contig 85975 bp, 100 predicted proteins | sample 5384161 | NCBI WGS metagenome assembly VOFC01 (sample SAMN12384722, study PRJNA508395) | human gut metagenome | isolation source: healthy gut B | host: Homo sapiens | reverse complement strand
ACACCCGGATATTTGTTGTGGCTCATCGCTCACAGCTCCATTAGTATACCCGCTGCAGGCCGTTTTGTCAAGCGCTTTTTTCAAGTTTTTTCGATTTCTTTTTCGTCTTCCTCCGCCGTTTCCGCAATGGGCTGGCTGCGGGACGGTAGTGCGTCAAATTCCACGGTAGCCAGCGCCACGGCGAACACGCTTTGGGCCCCGGCATCCAGCAGTGCCTGCGCACAGGCTGCGGCGGTAGCGCCGGTGGTGATGACGTCATCCACCAGCAGCACCCGCTTCCCGTCCACGTTGTCCGGTTCCAGCACCCGGAACGCGCCTGCCACGTTGACCAGGCGCTCGTCCAGCGAGAGCCCGGCCTGATGGCGGCCAGTGCGGGCACGGCCGAGGGCGTTGGCGGCCAGCGGGACGCCCACCGCCTTTGCCAGCGGCCGGGCCATCCGCTCCGGCACATTATAGCCGCGTTTTTTGCCGGAGGCCGGCACCGGGACGATGGCGTCATAGCCAAGGCTCAGGCCCTCCACCCGCTGGGGTGTGGGCTCCGCGCCGCGCATGAGGATCTCGCTGCCAAAGAGCAGCCGGGCCATCTCGACGCCCAGCTCCACGGCCGTCCACGGCTCGCCCTGGTACTTGGCCCGCAGCACCGCACTGCGGACACAGCCCGCGTAGCAGTAGGGTGCCGCGGCCCCGCTCAGAGTCCCCAGATAGTGCTCACTTTCCTTGAGCCGCATGGGCATCCGGCGGAGCGGTTCCAGCCGTTCCGCGCATTCCGGGCAGGTTGGCACAAAGCCCAGCACCCGGCGGCAGAAAGGGCAGCGGCGGGGGATACAGCAGCTGCCGGGCCTGCCGCAGCAGCCAGCACGGGGCCGCGTAACCCCCCGGCATCAGTCTTTCTTGACTGCGATGATGACGCGGACTTTCTTGCCCGCCGTGCAGCCAAAGTTATCGTACCAGCCGGTCAGGTAGTAATCATCCGAGTTGACGTATGCCAGCTTGGTGGCGTAATACTGGCCCTTGTACCACAGGTAGACCTGCGTGTCGTCGGCCATCTCATAGCGCTTATCGCCCGAGAGGACGGAGGCAGCGCCCACCTGATCGATCTTCATGGGCATGAGCTGCATCATGGATTTGACCGAACCAGACGCCTCCTGGCTGACGGCAATACCGCCCGCCAGCACCGGGTACTTGATGGAGGTGGTCAGGCTGGCCTGCTGGCCATTGATATAGCAGATGTAGTTGGCACCGCCGCCGATGAAGTTGAAGATGTTGCTCAGCGGAGCCCCGGTGATGGCACCGATCTGCCGGAAGCCGATGCCCAGCAGGCCCGCGGTGTTGCCCGTCAGGCGATTCCATGCCGTGCTGAGGATATCGCCGCTGATGACGCCCCACAAAATCTCGCTCGTGGTGGGCACCAGCAGATTTTTCACCTCATCCACGGTGGTCTTGGTGGTCGTGTTGCCCGAAGAATCGGTGGTCACCAGCGTTTTGATGCTGCTGTAGTTGGCGGCCAGATTCTTCACATCGTCCAGCACGCCGTAGTTCCACAGATCGCCCGTGACATCGTTGAGGATGAGGCGGTCGATCTGGCCGTTTTCATTGGTGGTGTAGTAGCGGACGTCAGAGCCCGAGAGCGTTACCCCCGATAGGCGGCTGGGACGAATCGCCCCAGCCGCACCTCCTGACGTTGTATCCATAATTTCCACATCGTCGGCCAGGGCAGCGTCACCCAGAGCGGTGGCGTCCTCATTCACGGTGCCGCTGACGGACCGGCTGCTGATTTTTTTCACGCTCTCTCCGTTGGCACCGTCCACGCTGATTTCTACCAGCCAACCGGTGGGAAAATTGAGGCTTTTGTCCACGTTGACGCTCCGGACGATACCGTCCGTGCACATGACCGAGACTTTCTGGAGCACATCGGCCCCGTTGTCCTCTTCAATCAGGTTGCGGGAGGCGGACTGGACAACGCCATAGAAGACGCTGTCGGCCTCTTCACCGGTGACGATGCCGGCCACCTCATTGTTCATGCCCAGCAGCAGGGTGACCACCTGGCCCACACCGCGCCGCCGTTGAGGGAGGACACCTGCGAGGCCACCGCCGTGCTGCCCAGCGTGTAGGTACTGCCCCCGCCACGGTGACCGAGGTGGGCGCGCTGGCCGAGGGAGACACCGCGGTGATGCGGCCTGCCGCGCGGCGGGTGTAGACCCAGATCGTGCGCAGGCTCTCGCTGTAATAGTACACGTCGTACTGGTTCAGCTCGCCCGAGGGGGAAACTTTATCGTTGCGGTAGACGGCCACCGGGGTAAAAGGGGTACCTGTGCCCCCTCGCCGTAGATAAAGGGGCCCTGCAGACTGCTGAGCAGGACGGTGGAGGCATCCACCTGGCCGTTGGAAACGGTAAAGCCCAGGGTGGTGCCGTAAGCGCCGCCCGAAGCCGTGTTGGCCGTGAGGGCGTTGTAGAGCAGGACCGCGGCGTCCTCATAGTTCATAGCTTCGCCCTGCTTACGGTCCAGTCCGGTGCGCAGGCCGATCTCGCTAGCCTTGTTGAGCTGGGCGTTGGGGAACGCGCCGTTCAGCTCGGTCATCTTATAGCCCATCAGCTTGAGGACCGCCGTGCAGGCCTCCTCCAGCGTGACAGCGTTGTCCGGGCGGTAGCTGCCGTCCGTGTAGCCGTTCAGCCAGCCCTGCTGCACCGCAATGCGGATGTAGGGGGCCCAGGGCGAAGTGCCGGGCACGTCGGTATAGAGGGTGCCCACCGTGCCCTGTGCACCCACGCTCTCCCGGAATGTGGAGAACGAGGTAAGCATCCGGGCAAAGGAACCACGGGTGACCACGGCGTTCAGGGCCCCGGTCTGGTCGGTTTCCATGGCCCCCAGGGTAATGGCCATCTGGACCGCGGTGTTGTTGGTGGCAGCCGCCGAAGCCGGAAGCACCAGCATGGAGGCTGCAATGCACACCGCCAGCAGCAATGCAAGGATTCGTTTTTTCATGGCTTATCTTCTCCTTTTTAATCATACCGCAGGGCGTCGATGGGGTTGAGCTTGGCGGCACGCTTGGCCGGCAGGTAGCCGAACAGCACGCCAATGCCCGCCGAAATGCCGAACGCCACCACGATGGAGTTGAACGAGGGGCTCACCGTGATATCCATGCCGTCGGTGAACATAGGCAGCACCCGGTTGGCAGCCATGCTGACGATATACCCCAGCACGATGCCCAGAGCGCCGCCCAGAGCGGAAGTGGTGGCGGCCTCGGTGACGAACTGGGCCAGGATGACCCGCTCCTTGGCGCCCATGGCCTTGCGGATGCCGATCTCTTTCGTCCGCTCCGTGACCGACACCAGCATGATGTTCATGATGCCGATGCCACCCACCAGCAGCGAGATGCTGGCAATGCCCGTGAGGATGACGATGACCATGTTGATCATCTTGTTCATCTCTTCCAGCCACTCACTGGCCGAGTAAACGTAATACGCATTGTCACTTTTAAAGAGATTATACAGTCCGTTTTCCATGGCAGCCTTGGCCTCGTTGGCCTGATTCTCGTCCACCATGATGCAGATGTACGAATCCGCGGTGCTTTTCTGCGACAGACGCATGGCGGTGGTATAGGGCAGGTAGATGCAGTCGTCGTCGTTGCCCTCCTGCATGGTGGGGTCGCTGATCTTGGGGCTCAGCACACCCACGATGCGGAATTTGTAGGGGCCCAGCTTGATGGTCTTGCCCATACCGTTGCCGCCAAAGGCGGTGCGGTTGATGTAATCGCCGATGACGCAGACCTGCTTGTCGTCTTTCATGTCCATGTACTGCAGGTTGCGGCCCTTGGCCAGGGTGTAGTTTTTCATCTCGGTATAGTCTTCGTCCACGCCGTACAGGTTGGTGTAACGGTAGGTGGTGGTGCCCACCTTGGGCGTGTTGCTGCTGAAATCGATCTGCGGGGAGATGGACTCCAACAGGTCGGGGTATTTCTTCACGATGTTATACACGTCATCCACCGAGGCGGTGCGGGAGCCGTAGCCCCAGATGCTGACAGACAGGGTGTTGGTGCCCATGGCCGAAAAAAAGCTGTCCCGCATACTCTTGGTCATGCCGTTGCCCAGGCCCACGATGACGATGACCGCCATGACGCCGATGATGATACCCAGCATGGTCAGGAACGTGCGGAGCTTGTTGCTCCAGACGTTCTGGATGGCCTGCCGGAAAGTTTCAATGATCATGCCTGTGCCTCCTCGGTCTGGGATTCCTGCTCCGGCAGCAGGGTGGGCTGAACGACCGCCTCCGGGGCGTGGGAGTCGCCATCGTAGACGACCCGCCCATCTTCCAGCCGGATGATGCGTTCCGCCTGCACGGCAATGGAATTGTCGTGGGTGATGAGGACCACGGTGTGGCCCTCATTGTGGAGCTCCTGCAGCATTCCCAGCACCTCGCGGCCGGTGTGGCTGTCCAGAGCGCCGGTGGGCTCGTCCGCCAGGATGAGGGGCGGGTTGCGCACCAGAGCCCGGGCGATGGACACGCGCTGCTGCTGGCCGCCGGAAAGCTGGTTGGGCTTGTTTTTGAGCTTATCGCCCAGGCCCACCTTTTCCAGCACCTCTTTGGCACGCTTGTGCCGCTCCGCGCGGGAGACGCCCGCGTACACCAGCGGCACCTCCACGTTTTCCATCAGGTTGAGCTTGGGCAGCAGGTTGTACTGCTGGAAGATAAAGCCCAGCATCTCGTTGCGGATGGCGGCCAGCTCGTTCCGGTTCATCTTGCCCACGTCCCGGCCATTGAGCAGGTAGGTGCCCTGGGTGGGCACATCCAGGCAGCCGATGATATTCATACAGGTGGACTTGCCCGAGCCGGACTGGCCGACAATGGCTACAAACTCCCCTTTTTCGATCTTCATGGAGATATGGTCAGCCGCCTTGACGGTCGTGTCGCCCATCTGGTAGTATTTGCACACTTCATCAAATTCGATCAGAGCGCTCATGTTCAGCCCTCCTCATCAAAAGGAACTGCTTCCGTCATCATAGAAACCGCTTCCGTCATCATAGTAGCTGTCACTCACCGAGTTGGGATCGTAAGCAATCGTGTCTTCCGCCGTGATGCCGTCGAGAATCTCGGTGTAATCATCGTCGCTGACGCCCGTCTTCACGTCCACATAGACATAGCCGTCCGGAGCTTCCATCTCCGGGTCCGCATTGGCCGCGCTGGGCGAATCCTTGGTCACCAGCACATAGCCGCCGCGGACGATGGCCGCGTTGGGCACGCAGAGGGCGCTGGTGGACTCGGCCACCACGATCTCCGCGTTGGCGTTCATGCCCGGGCGGAGGCCGTCGATGGAGTCGATGCGAATGGTCACGGGGTAAGTCGTGGTGCCGCCGGAAGAGTTGCCTTTCATCGAGACACGGGTCACGGTGCCCACATAGGTCTTATCGGCCACCGCATCCGCCGTGATCTGCACTTTCTGGCCTACGGAAAGGGAGCCGATCTCCAGCTCGTCCACATTGATGCTCATTTCCAGGTAGCTCAGGTCATACAGCACACAGAGGCTGGTGCCGGAGGTCAGTGCGTCGCCCTGCTTGACGTCTTTTTCGATCACGGTACCGCTGATGGGGGCCGTGATGGTGTAGTTGGCCATCGTGTCCTGCATATTCTGCATCGAGATCTCGGCACTGCGCAGGGACTCGGAAGCAGACTGGATGGATTCGGTCAGATCGTCGCCGGCCAGCTCGATGAGGATGGCGTCCTTGGAGACCGCGTCGCCCTCCTGCACATTGATGGCGGAAACGGTGCCGGAAGAGGGAGCCGTCAGGGTGCGCTCTGCCTGATAGGCAAAGGTGGCGGAGGCAATGGAGCTGACGCCATTGATGCTGGCCGTGGCTGCCTGGGCAGTCGTCAGGCCGCCCGCGTTCCGCACCGCGATGGTCACCGTACGGGTGAGCAGGTTGCCGGTGCTCAGCTCGTCGGTGCCGGTCACTGCGGTAATGGTGCCCTCCAGCGTCTCAAAGGTGCCGTCCAGCACCACCTGTGCGCTCTGCCCCACCGAGAAGTTGGCGGCATCGGCTGCCGGGAACAGCAGGCTCAGCAGCATCTTGGAGCTATCCCGGATGACGGCCACTTCCTGGCCGCTGGTCACTTCATCGCCCTTGGCCACTTTCAGGCTGCTGACAGTACCCGCCACCTCAGCACGGACGTACTGGCGGTCTACGGTCTTGTCGTAGCTGCGCTGGGCCTGCTGCAGGGCGATGCTGGCCTTTTCCAGATTGGTGGAGGCGTCCGAGCTGTCGATGGTGTAGAGGATCGTGCCCTCTTCCACCGTGTCGCCCTCTTCAAAGTCAGCGGTGAGCACTTTGCCGTCCACCAGAGATTTGACGGTATATGTATTGGCCGGGTTCAGCGTGCCGGTGCCGCTCAGGGAGTTGGAGACATCCCGCTCCTCAGGCGCCGTTTCCACATAGCTGGTGTCCACATTGGCCTGCTTGTCGTTGGCGGGCTTGAGCAGGAACACCCCTCCTGCAAGGACGACCACCGCCGCCGGGACCAGCCATTTCCAGTTCTTCCGGGCAAATGCTTTGGCCCCGGCAAGCTTCCCGGCGGTCTTATCGTTTGCAGCCGCTGCCGAGGGGTCGTTCCCCTGCATGGCCGCGTTCTTCTTTTTCCAGATCATGCTTTTCCTCCTCGCTGTGCGGCGCGGGGGCAAGATCCCCCTCCCGCAGAAGTGTCTGTTATAAGGTAGTGTATCGCATTTCGGGAAATTAAACAAGCGTCCAAATTTCATTTCACGCATATTTGACAAATATTCCGGCAGTTTCTCCCGGTTTCCGCCCCCGGAGCACCGCTGCCGCCTGCCTGAAACCCGGCCTGGCAGGCGGATTTTTCCAAATTGTAAACCTGCCGTATATTTCAAAGTTGACGCACCCGGGAATTTCTGGTTTAATACGGGGCAAAGCGCAGTTTTTATGCGATGTTCTCGGCCCGTCCAAAACAGCGGGCCGCAAATAGAGGAGGATTTTTTATGAGTCAGGCAGCTGCCAAAAACACCCAAAGCTCGAAATTTTCGGTCCGCGATATCTGCTACACCGGATTGTTCGCCGCCGTCATCGCCGTGATGGCCCAGATCTCCATCCCGATGCCCCTGGGCGTCCCCATGACCATGCAGACGTTCGCCATCACCCTGGCCGCTGTGGTGCTGGGCTCCAAGCTCTCCGCCATGGCAAGCCTCGTGTACCTGATCCTGGGCGCCGTGGGCGTGCCCGTGCTGGCCAGCTTCTCCGGCGGTATTGACAAATTCGTCGGCCCCACGGGCGGTTTCCTCATCTCGTTCCCCCTCATGGCCTATATCATCGGCCTGGGCGTGGAGCACCGCAATGCCTTTAAGGGCGCGTTCCCTCTGGCCGTTGTCGTGGGCACCGTGGTCAACTACATCGTCGGTGTGATCCTGTTCGTTATCGTGGCCCACAGCACCGTGGCCGTGGCTATTTCCGCCTGCGTGCTGCCGTTTATCCCCACCGCCATCATCAAGGCTGTGCTGGCCTGCGCCATCGGCCTGAACATTCGGAAACGGATTCCGGGGCTCAAGGCATGATCGTACTCCGCCCGCACCATCTACTCTGTACCCAGGGCTACTCCGGCCACGGCTACGACGACGCCTTTGTGGAGCACATGAACGACGTGGTCCACCAACTGCGGGAGATTCCCGGGACGCGGGTCCACCTCACGTTCTCCACCGACACGCTTTGCTCCTGCTGCCCCAACAAGCTGGGCGAAGACCTGTGCGACACCCAGGAAAAGGTAAAGCGGTACGACCGCAAGACCATGGAATACTTTGGCCTGGAAGAAAAGGATTATGTCTATCAGGACCTCATTCGGGCCATTGATGCCAAGGCTACCCCGGAGATGCTGGCGGATATCTGCCGCGACTGCTGCTGGTTCCCCGTCAGCGCCTGCTGCAAAAACATCTGCAGCGGCAAATATGTAAAATAACCTCTGTTTCTCCCCTGCAAAAGGGCCCGTACCGGCATTGGTACGGGCCCTTTTAGCCGTTTTTTCAGCACGCAAAAGAGGCCGCTCCACGGAAAATTTCCAGTGGAACAGCCTCTTTTTCGATTTACTTACCGCGTTTTCTGCTGCCTTTACCGCAGCGTCATCCGCCGCATAGAGCTTGACATATACCCCTGCGGGGACGCAGGCGGCCCAGGCGTCTTTCTGGCTCAGCCAGCCGAATTGCTCACAGACATGGTCCGGGCACTGGCTGTCCTGAAAGGCGATGGCACCGTCTTTTACCTGTAAATGCACAACGTACTCGCCCACATCGTACAGATAATCGTAATCTTTGTCCAGCGGGATGGTCTCGGTAATGCCGTCGCCGAAATCGGCTACCGCCACCAGCGCTTCCCCCTGTTTGCGGCCCCGCAGTGCCCAGAAAAGCACCACTGCAGCCAGCAGGAGCACTGCCGCAAAGAGCAGATTTTTCTGCAGCCGGGTCAGGCGTTTCATGCAGCGTAATCGCTGGCAGCCTTGCCGGCAATGCGGCCAAAGACGGTGAAGTCGGCCACAGCGTTGCCGCCCAGACGGTTTGCACCGTGGACGCCGCCGGTGATCTCACCTGCTGCAAACAGGCCGGGGATCGCGTTGCCATCGGCATCCAGCACCTCGGTGTTGGTGTTGATGGTCAGGCCGCCCATGGTGTGGTGGACACCAGCAGTGACCTTGATGGCATAGTAGGGAGCGGTATCCAGCGGGTTTGCAAAGCTGGTACGGCCAAACTCGGCGTCGGCCTTATCGGCCACGCACTGGTTCCAGTTGTTCATGGTCTCGGCAAAGGTCGCCTCGTCCACGCCAATGGCCTTGGCCAGTTCCTCGTAGGTAGCGCCCTCCGCGGTATAGCCTTTCTTGATATAGCCCTGGATGACGCTGGAAGCATCGGCCATGGCCTGATCCACCACCAGCCAGCTGTAGCTGCCCGGCTGTGCGATCTCCGCAGCGGAAACCACGTCACGGGTGCCCACTTCGTCAATGAAGCGCTTGCCGTCAGCGTTGACCAGGATCGCGCCATCGCCGCGCAGACCCTCGGTGATCAGGCAGCGGTGTTAGCCTCCACAGTGGGGTGGATCTGGATCTGGTCCATATCCACGGTACCAGCACCGATGGCCGTTGCCATCTCAATGCCCTGGCCCAGGATGCCAGGAGCGTTGGTGGTCATAAAGCCCTTGAGCTCAGGCTTGTACTTCACGACCATGTCCAGGTTGGCACCGAAACCGCCGGAAGTCAGGACCACGGCTTTGGCGTTGACGGTGACGGTCTCACCGGAAGCGCCGGTGGCCTTAACGCCGCAGGCTGCGCCGTTGGCATCGGTCAGGATCTCGTTGGCGGTGGTGTTCAGCAGGATCTGAACACCGGCCTTTTCGCAGTTCTCCTGCAGCAGGGGGATCATGTAAGAGCCCACAGAGAGGGTCTTGCCCTTCTGCGTTCACAGGGCGATGGATGCGCTTGACAGAAGCGCCGCCAAAGCTGGAAACGCTGTGCAGGGTGATGCCGTTCTCATCCAGCCAGTCGATGGCATCGGCACTGTTCTCGCAGAGTCTCCACCAGAGCGGGATCGTTGATGCCCTTGCCGCCGATCATGGTATCCAGCTCCATCAGCTCCACAGAGTCGAAGTAGCCCGTGGGGTTGGCTTGATAAGCAGCCCACTGCTCGGCCACGGTAGCAGCCAGAGCGGTGATGGTCTCATTGTCAGCATACTTTTCGGCAGCGGTCTTCAGGGTCTTCTCGACACCTGCGGACTCACCGAACTCGTTCTCATCCTGATACACGGTCTTGCCGGCGTTCATGCCGCCCGTCGCGCGGACAGAGTTGCCGCCCACCATGGCCTGGCTCTCCACGACGACAACGCTCTTGCCCTCGTTGGCAGCGGTGATGGCCGCGGTCATGCCTGCGCCGCCCGCGCCCACGATGACCACATCGGCGTCCACCGTGGAGTCCTCAGCGGGCTCGGCGGTGTTGTCCACAGCGGTCTTGTAGTCGTCGGGGTTCAGGCCGGCAGCGGTCAGAGCGGCCGCAGCAGCCTCCTTGATGGCGTTGGAGGTAACGGTTGCGCCTGCAACGCCGTCCACGGCAATGCTGCCGCTCTCGGCGATGGCGCCGGGCAGCTGGTCGATGGCCGTGGAGCCCACGCCCTCGGTCTCGTCCTTGCCCTCGGCGGTGCAGCCGGTGATCTTGCCATCGGCAAGGGTCAGGGTAACGGTCACATCGCCGCCAAAGCCTTTGGCAGTGCCCATGCTGGTGGTTTTGCCGCTGCTATACACCAGCAGACCGGCTGCCACCACCACCACCATCGCCACAGCGAGGAGGATCTTCTTGATCTGATTCTTCTTCATGGTTATTCCAATTCCTCAGCAGATTTGAGGGCCAACGCCCTCAGTTTGTTAATGCGAACATATCAGCAGAAAAAGGGGGCTGCTCATTCGGAAAGCAGCCCCCTTTGCCGAACTAAGAGAAAGAATCAGGCGTTGGCCTGCGCAGCAGCAACTGCGCAGGCAACGGTAGCGCCGACCATCGGGTTGTTGCCCATGCCGATCAGGCCCATCATCTCAACGTGTGCAGGCACAGAAGAGGAACCTGCAAACTGAGCATCGCCGTGGACGCGGCCCAGCGAGTCGGTCAGGCCGTAGCTGGCGGGGCCGGCTGCGACGTTATCGGGGTGCAGGGTACGGCCCGTGCCGCCGCCGGAAGCGACGGAGAAGTACTTCTTGCCGTTCTCGATGGCCCACTTCTTATAGGTGCCAGCAACCAGGTGCTGGAAGCGGACGGGGTTGGTGGAGTTGCCGGTGATGGAGCACTGGACGTCCTCTTTCTTCATGATGGCAACGCCTTCCATGACGTCGTTGGCGCCGTAGCACTTCACAGCGGCACGCTCGCCATCGGAGAACGGGATCTCCTTGACCACTTTCAGGGTCTGGGTGGGGATGTCATACTCGGTCTTCACATAGGTGAAGCCGTTGATGCGGCTGATGATGTAGGCAGCGTCCTTGCCCAGGCCGTTCAGGATCACGCGCAGAGGCGTTTTGCGGACCTTGTTGGCGGTGCGGGCGATGCCGATGGCACCCTCAGCAGCAGCAAAGGATTCGTGGCCAGCCAGGAAAGCGAAGCAATGGGTGTCCTCATGCAGCAGCATGGCACCCAGGTTGCCGTGGCCCAGGCCAACCTTACGCTGTTCAGCCACAGAGCCGGGGATGGTGAAGGCTTCCAGGCCTTCGCCGATGGCGGCGGCGCAGTCGGCCGCATTGGTCAGGCCGCGCTTGACAGCAATGGCAGTGCCCAGGGTGTAGGCCCAGACGGCGTTGTCAAAGCAGATGGGCTGCACGCCGCGCACGATCTTGTCGCAGTCGATGCCCTTGGCGAGGAGCATCTCGTTGCAAGCGTCCAGAGACTCCAGGCCGTTAGCCTTCAGGCATGCCTCAATTTTTCGGCATGCGGCGATCCATAGATTCAAAAGTTGCCATGAGTTGTTCCTCCTCTCTTATTCCTCACGCGGGTCGATGTACTTGACAGCGCCTGCTTCCTTGCTGAAGCGGCCGTAGGTGCCCACGTTCTTCTCGTATGCCTCGTTGGGGGTCTTGCCGTGACGGATGTCCTCCATCATCTTGCCCAGCTTGACAAACTGATAGCCGATGACCTCATCGTTCTTGTCCAGAGCCAGCTTGTTGATGTAGCCCTCGGTCAGCTCCAGGTAGCGGACGCCTTTCTCCTTGGTGGAGAAGATGGTGCCGGTCATGGAGCGCAGGCCCTTGCCCAGGTCGTCCAGACCCGCGCCGATGGGCAGACCGTCCTCAGAGAAAGCGGTCTGGCTGCGGCCGTAGACGATCTGCAGGAACAGCTCACGCATTGCAACGTTGATGGCGTCGCACACCAGGTCGGTGTTCAGTGCTTCCAGGATGGTCTTGCCGGGCAGGATCTCGCCGGCCATAGCGGCAGAATGGGTCATGCCGGAGCAGCCGATGGTTTCAACCAAAGCTTCCTCAATGATGCCGTTCTTGATGTTCAGGCTCAGCTTGCAGGTACCCTGCTGGGGTGCGCACCAGCCCACACCGTGGGTATAGCCGCTGATGTCCTCAATTTTATAGGCCTTGACCCATTCGCCCTCTTCAGGGATGGGAGCGGGACCATGCTTCGGACCCTTCGTGATCGGGCACATATTCTGTACTTGCTGCGAATAGGTCATAATCATACTCTCCTTTTGACAATTTGTGCTCTGCGGGCAAAAAACGAGCCTGGTGTCCCAGCCTCATTTTATGTTCCACGTTGCATTGACCGGGCGTGCCGCTCTCTTTCTGCACCACATTCCGGTACTACCACGCATGATTTTATTATAGAGAACCTTGGCGCATTTTGCAAGACATTTCTGATAAATAATTCGCAATCTTTTTGGCGGTTATTTATGTCTAACCGTCATTTTTGCTTCTTTCGTCTTCCACATCGTCATATTTTTGTCAATTTTGTCGGAATGGATTTTTAGTTCAATTGGGACGGGGCGCGCGGGGCGGCTGGACGGGTCTCAGGGCCCAGATGGCAGCAAATCCGCCCACCGCTCCCGCAATGGCAAGGATGTGCCGCCCCTGCTCCAGCCCCCCAGAGATTGGCCATAAACGGAAACGCCAGGCTCCCCACGCTCTGTCCCAGAGCCAGAAAGCCATAGTTGACCCCGGCATGGGGAAACCCGAACAGATCGGTGGAGAGGGCGGGCAGCACCGCCGCCAGCGCCGAGTAGCAGAACGTCAGGCCCGCGTACACAGCCACCACGGCCCACCCCTGTGCAAACCAGAAGACGGCACTCAGGCCCAACGAGACCGCAAACAAGATCATATCCGTCGGCCTGCGGCCAATTTTATCACTCAGCATGGGCATCAGCAGCCGCCCGGCCGCACTGCCCACGCTGCCCAGCACCACGCTCCACAGCGCGGATCTCTCGTCCAGCCCCCGCCCATCCCCAGTTTTAAGATGATGGGGCTGAACAGCAGCACCGCCGGGGTGGAGCAGCACCCGCCCCGGCGCAGAGCCAGTATTGCCTGGTGCGGAGCATCTGCCCGGGGAAAGGTCCAGCCCCGGGGCCGCCTTTCCCCTGCCCTGCTGGCTGGGCCGGGGCTTTTCCGGCGGAGGGTCGGTCAGCAGCGCACTGCCCACGAGGCAGACGGGCAGGGTGAGCGCCCCCAGCGCCCAGAACGCGCCCCGGATGCCCTGCACCGGACCGAAGCCCTTCAATGCCGTCCGGACAAAGACGGTCAGGAACGCGCCGGAGAGCCCCACCGCCCCGCCAATGACACCCGTGGCCAGCCCTTTGCGGCCCTTGTACCATTTCTGGGCGCAGGACTGGATGGAGGGGTACAAAAAGGCCGTGCCCAGCCCCGCCGGGACACTGAACAGTCCCCAGAACCACCCGCCCGCGGCCCCGGGCAGGAGGGCCGCCGCAAAGAACCCGCCGCAGAGCAGAGCCGTGCCCCAGAGCGCCGCGTGGCGCGGGCCGTTCCGGTCTTGCAGAAAGCCGCCAATCACACACCCCACCCCGAATGCCGCGATCAGGATGCCGAACGCCAGCCCGGCCCCCTGTTCCGAGAGGCCGTACTCCTCCATGACCGGCTGCTGGAACACGCCCCAGGCCGCGGGCAGGCCTGTTAATATTTGAATGGCCGCCCCCGCCGCCAGAATGGCCCATGGTCTTGTTTTCTGCATTTTGCGCATCACCTCACAGGATAGTGTGCCCTTTTTTGATTGACAAACCCGCATATTTCTTTATAATTGAGGGGTAAGAATTACGATGAAACCTCTCAGTCTCGCTCCGCTCGACAGCTCCCCTACTGAGGGGGAGCCTCTGGCGAAGAGGGAAAGCTTCTCGTTTTTGCCAAGGCCTCCCCTATTAGGGGAGGTGGCACGCCGCAGGCGTGACGGAGAGGTTTTACTTCTTTAAAAAGAGAGGAATTACCAACCATGAAGACCCAAGCGTTGAAAGGTATGCGGGACCTGCTGCCCGCGGAGCAGACCCTGCGCGATTATATCCAGGGCAAAATTCTGGAGACCTACCGTGCCTCCGGTTTCGAGCGCATCTCCACCCCCATGCTGGAGGATATGGAAAACCTCGATAAATCCGATGGCGGCGACAACCTGAACCTCATTTTCAAGGTGCTCAAGCGGGGCGATAAGCTCACCGCCGCCCTGAACAGCGGCGACCCCAAGGCCCTCTCCGACATGGGCCTGCGGTATGACCTCACCCTGCCCCTGAGCCGCTTCTATGCCGCCAACAAGGACAAGCTCCCCCACCCGTTCAAGGTCATCCAGACCGACCGCGTCTTCCGCGCCGAGCGCCCCCAGAAAGGCCGCCTGCGCGAGTTTGTCCAGTGCGACATTGACATCCTGGGCGATGAGAGCCCCAACGCCGAGGTGGAGCTCATCGACGTGACCACCCGTGCCCTGCTGAGCATCGGCTTCACCGGCTTTACCGTCAACATCAATGACCGCCGCATCCTGCGCGGGATGCTGGAAAGCATGGGCTTTGCGGCCGACACGCTGGACTCCGTCTGCATCTTTGATAAGATGGACAAGATCGGTGCCGAGGGCGTCAAGGCCGAGCTGACCGAGAAACAGCTGCCGGAGACCGCCATCCACGCACTGGCCGAGTTCATCGCCGCCGGAGAAGTCACGCTGGACGCCGTGGCCGCCCGCTGTGCGGACCCCGCCATTGCCGACGACCTGAAATATGTCCTGGCCACCGCCAAAGCCATGGCCGGGGACCGCTTCAGCGTGGCTTACTGCCCCAGCCTGGTCCGCGGCCAGGGCTACTACACCGGCATGGTATTTGAGATCACCTGCCCGCAGTTCAGCGGGGCCGTGGCCGGCGGCGGCCGCTACGACAACATGGTGGGCAAGTTCCTGGGTACCCAGGTGCCTGCTGTGGGCTTCTCCATCGGCTTTGAGCGCGTCTGCGGCATCCTGCTGGAGCAGGGCTACCAGATCCCCGGTGCCAAGCAGAAGATCGCTCTGCTCTACCAGAAAGGCTCCGACTTCCCTGCCGTGCTGGCCAAGGCCGCACAGCTGCGGGAGCGCTACAACGTGACCGTGCTGGAGCAGGCCAAGAAGCTGGGCAAACAGCTGGGCCAGCTGGAAACCGCCGGTTTTGCGGGCGCTGCCTTTATGGATAAAGAAGAGATCAAGATTTTCTAAACTTACAACAAGCAAGGGCCTCCGCAGACGCGGAGGCCCTTGTTTTTGATGTCTTTTTATGTTTTCTTCGCGTTGGGGTAGACACGCTCCATCCGGGCGTTGTCAAAGTGTTCGTCCAAAAAAACTCCAGCTGGTTCCGCGGCGTGATGCCGTCGGTCCGGCTGTTGTACCGGGCCAGCGCCAGACCGGAAAGGGACATGTTCACCGCCATAAAAATGGCCAGTAAAATGGTCATCCAGGGTTTGACGTGCCGCCGGACGAGGTCCATCCCCTTTGCCACCAGCGGATAGCCCAGCCGGAGCCAAACCACCGCCGCAATGCCCCAGAAAAAACAGTACAGCAGGTTGACGCGGCCCGCAATGTTGAATTTGAAGCTGCTGTAATCCCAGAAGATGACACCAAACAGCAGCTCGCCTACGGCGCTGCACACATACTCATAGGCACCGCCCATGAAGACGCCAAAGGCAAAGATGGCGCTGTCGCTCTTGTTCTCACTGTTCCGCAGCAGAACAGTAGAGAGGGCCAGTGCCAGCCCCCACACCACGCTGAACGGACCCCAGACCAGGCTGGAACGGCTCATCCAGACGCCCGCCGTCACCCGGCAGAACAGCGTCTCCACAATGTCGCCCAGAAATGCCCCGATGACGAACAGCCAGAGCAGGTCGGCAAAGCTCAGGGTCTTTTGGGCTGTGACGGTGGGCGTCCCCCGCGCGGCGGCCGGGTAAGCTTTCTGGACACGGCGCTCCACCCAGCTGCTGAGCCGGGTGCGGAGCTGATCAGAGTGCTTTTCCAGCTCGGCATTGAGCTGTTCCAGGTGCGGATGCTCCCGGGCGTAGCGGCTCACTGCCAGGAACGCGCCCAGCTGGTCCAACAGGGAGATCGTGATGGAGACCCACAGCAACGGCCGGACGAGCCACTGGGGCAGCAGGCCGTAAAGCTTGAAGAGCAGACCGTTGCCCCACAGGACCGTCGCCGTGCCCAGCGCGCCCCAGAGCAGCGAGTATTGCAGGCAGATGTAGCCATCCACGTTGAAGCGCTTGCCGGAGTAGTCCCACCAGCGGCGGCGATTCACCCGCTCCAGCAGTTTGGCCGTCAGCCACTCCACCACGGTGGCGTCAATGGCGCAGCCCAGAAACAGCAGCAGCGGGCTGGGGCGGTCTGCAAAGGAAATCGCCAGCAGCACCGCCGTAAAGCCGTAGATAAAGCAGAACGGGCCGGACGCCACGCCTCGGTTGGCAAAGCGGCGGCCCTTTATCGTTGCCACCACCGTCTCGCCTACCCAGCCCAGGAACGAATAGACCAGATATAGAACACTCAGAGAGTAAAAATTGAGCTCCATTGCAGCTCCTTTCCATCGCGTGTGAATTGCATGGTACAATTGTATGCTATTTTTTTAGGCTTCTAGGCAAGATAAAATGCAAAAAACACAGCGATACACGCTCTGTTTGCCAGAGACAGCGTATCGCCGTGTTTGGATGTTTTCTTTCAGCGGGCTTGCCCTCTCAGGCGCTGCGGACCATTACAGCTGGCTCTTGTACAGCTCCACGATCTCTTCCACGCTGGTGTCACGCGGGTGTGCCAGGGCGGCAGGCGTCGGCATAAGCGGACTCCGCCAGGAACTGGATATCCTCTTCTTTCAGGATGCCGTGCAGGTTTGCGGGGATGCCCACATCCGCACTCAGCTGCTTGACCGCGGCGATGGTGGCATCGGCTGCCTGCGCGTCGTTCATCTCGTCAATGCCCTTGACGCCCATGGCCTTGCCGACCGCGCGGTAGCGCTCACCGGCAACGCTCTTGTTGTACTCCAGACCGACTGGCAGCAGGATCGCGCAGGCCACACCATGCGGAGTGTCATACAGAGCGGACAGGCCGTGTGCCATGGAGTGGACGATGCCCAGACCGACATTGGAGAAGCCCATGCCGGCGATGTACTCGCCCAGAGCCATGCCCTCGCGGCCTTCCGGCGTGTTCTGGACCGCACCGCGCAGGTTCTCGCTGATGAGCTTGATGGCCTCGAGATGGAACATATCGGAGATGGTGCAGTGGCCCTTGGTGATGTAGCCCTCAATGGCGTGGGTCAGAGCATCCATACCGGTGGCAGCGGTCAGGCCCTTGGGCATGGATGCCATCATATCGGGATCGACGACCGCGATCTCCGGGATATCGTTGGTATCCACGCAGACGAACTTGCGCTTCTTCTCCACGTCGGTAATCACATAGTTGATGGTGACCTCGGCAGCGGTACCGGCAGTGGTGGGCACTGCAATGGTGAATACCGCGTGCTTCTTGGTGGGAGCCACGCCCTCCAGAGAGCGGACATCCGCAAATTCGGGGTTGTTGATGATGACGCCAATGGCTTTAGCGGTATCCATGGAGGAGCCGCCGCCGATGGCCACGATGCAGTCTGCCTCCGCGGCCTTAAAAGCAGCCACGCCGTCCTGCACGTTGGCAATGGTGGGATTGGGCTTGATCTCGCTGTACACGCTGTAAGCAAAGTTTGCAGCATCCAGCAGGTCGGTCACTTTCTTGGTGACGCCGAACTTGATCAGGTCCGGGTCAGAGCAGACGAACGCTTTCTTGTAGCCACGGGCAGTCAACTCGGGCACAATGTTCTCAATGGCACCGTGGCCATGGTAAGAAATCGTATTCAGGACAATGCGATCAGCCATAATAGTAAGCCTCCAAACATTCTCTTCCCCGCCCCGTGCGGGGTTTTCTTTACCATTACTTTACCACATTGTTAAAAATAATGCAATTGGATTTTCTTGTGATTTTCATGAAATTTTTATACAGATGATTTTTGTTTCAGAAACTTTATCCAATTTACAACTATAAAAAAAACCCATGCAAGCTTTTCAGCCTACATGGTTCTTTTTCCTTTTTTATTGTAATTTCAAGCGATGGGCCTTTGATTACTTCTCGTAAACCAGAACGATGAACTCGCCCTCATTAAAAGTGCCCTGGACATCTTTCTCAAAAGCAGCCTTGGTATGAGAATTGGAATAACCGTACTTAGTAGCGCCATTTGCTTTCAGGGTAGAAACGATAGAAGCAATGGTATCTGCATCTTTCTCCTGAACGGGAACGAAACCAATCTGCTCACCACCAACCAGAGTAGCAGCGTCTACAACTTTACCGATTGCTGCTGCACGAGCTTTCTGATAATCCCTTTCTGAGTATCATACTTGCCCTCAGACTGCTTCTTCTCAATGCTCTTGATCTCAGCAGCATAACTATCCCACAGCTGTGCAATCTTCTCAGCCTTTGCAACATCTGCAGTGTTATACTCAGCAGTAACCTTTGCATTAGACAGAGCGTCGGTCAGCTGCTTGTGGAAAGTGGTCTTGTCGCTGTCGCTGCAGCCAGTCAGGACTGCCAGAGCCATGACGCCTGCCAGAACGATAGCAGCCAGTTTTTTGAATGCGCTTCATAAGTAAGGTCCTCCTCAAAAAATAAAATTTCGTTCAGGATATTTTCCTGTTTCCTGCATTGTACCCTCCCCCGGGTGCCTTGTCAAGTGTTTTGAAAATTTCACAAATTATTTGTGCATCCCGACAAAAAATGGCCGATATTTTTTTTGGATATCTTTTCAAATTTTTATCACAAATCAAAGAGTTCTTTCTATCCTTTCGCATTCCCGGAATGAGTTTCTTTTCCCCAAACAAACCTAGAAACATCCTCTCTGTTCCTCTTGCGGAATTTCTAGCATCCAGAATCAAACGCCTGTCTTTTTCTGTCCATCTATGTTATACTAAAGTTGCTGCCCTTTCCACTCAATTTTCATTGAGATGGGAGGTGAACCTTTTGGAACTGTTCGTATCATTCGTTTTGTCCGTCGCAGCAGGTGTGGTTTCTAACTGCATCAGCAAGTGGCTTGACGGCAAGCACAAGGACAGCAAGCACTAACAAATGGAAGAACCCCCTTGGAGCTGCAACTCCGAGGGGTTCTTTCCTTTGGTGATACCCATTGGAAATGTGTATCGTATCGTTCGCACTTTTATTATATGCGATTTTGCAAAAAAGTCAAGCCATGGCAGTATTTTTCCATCAGCAGCCCGCTACCCCCTCCTGCGGGGCGATCATCAGGCGGATGATCTGCCGGTCGGTGTCGGCCATGCCGTCGTGGGCCATCTTGCTCACGTTGCGGATGGTGTTCTCCACGCCCTTGAGCACGATGCCGTCGCCGCCCACAAACTCGCTGTCGTGCATCTGCATCTGCATTCCCAGCAGGCCTGCTTCCACGGCAGAAGCGATCTTCGCCGCGCAGCTGGCCTTCGCCCCGTCGCAGAGCATGCCGGAGTTGATGGCCAGCGCGTTGACCACCGTGTGAGCGATTTCATTATAGCGGCCGCCATGGAGGTATGTAATGCCCGCGCCGGCACCGCAGCCGGCACTGGTGGCGCCACAGTAGGCAGAGAGGGGCCCGATGCCTGTTTTGAGGTGGATGGTAACGAGGTTGGACACCAGCAGGGCACGGTAGAGCAGCTCCCGCGAGGCCCCCATATCCCGAGCGTAAATGATGACCGGCAGAGAAGCCGTCAGGCCCTGATTGCCGCTGCCGGAGTTGATGACCACCGGCAGCTCGCAGCCGTTCATCCGGGCATCGGAACCGGCGGCGGCCCAGGCCTTAGCCCGGTTGTGGACGCTGTCGCCGTAGGAGCGGAGCAGGATGCGGCCGATCTCGGCACCCCAGTGGCCCTCCAGGCCCTGCTTGGCAATGGCCGTGTTGCAGTCGATCTGGCGCTGCAGGGTCTCTTTTCACGTCGTTCAGGTCGGCTTCATCGGCAAACTGGACGATCTGCTCCACGTTGAGCAGGGTGTGGTCGGTGGCCTGGGTGCTGGTCTGCTCTACGTTCTTTCTGGAGCAGGACCTCGCCGTCCCGCTGCAGGGCGATGACATTGGTGTGGTGGCCTGCGATCTCCGCAAAAGCGGTATGCCCGCCGCCGAACAGCCGCACCTGGATGTCAAACAGGTAGGGCTTGCCCGAGCGCTCCACATGGATGGGCGTCTTTTCCAGGAAATCCGCCATCTTCTTCAGGTCATCCTCCGTCACGGCGCAGAGCACTTCCAGCTCCTTGTCCGCATCGCCTGCCACGATGCCTGCGGCAGCGGCGGCAGCAATGCCCCGGCGGCCGCCCGTGTGGGGCACCACCACGCTTTTGACGTTCTTGATGATGTTGGCACTGGCGGCTACCTCAGCCTGCTCTGCCGGGCAGCCCAGTGCCCGGGCAGCCAGGGCAGCAGCATAGGCCACCGCGATGGGCTCGGTGCAGCCCATCGCAGGCACCAGCTCTTCTTTCAGAATTGCAAGATAAGTATTGTAAAGCGCTTTCTCCATTTTCCTGTCCCGTCGTTTTATTTTACCGGGCACCCTCGCCCGCAAAAAACTCTTTGACCTGCTTTGCCACCGTGCCGGAGAGCAGCAGCAGGGCGATCAGGTTGGGAATGCTCATCAGGCCATTGAACGTATCGGCAATGTTCCACAAAAGGCCCAGATCCATGGTCGCGCCCACAATGGACACGAAGGAGTAGACCACGAGGAACGGCCCGACCACCTTGTCGGTGTGGAACAGGAACTCGGCACCGGGAGAACCGTAGAAGCCCCAGCCGATGATGGTGGAGAATGCAAAGCTGCAGAGCGCCACCGCCGTAAAGATGGACGACCAGCCGCCGTAGGTGGCCGTGAAGCCGGAGATGGTCAGCTCTGCGCCTGCCGCAGCCTGCCATAGCCCACCGGCACGCCGCTGCACAGGATGACCATGGCGGTCAGGGTGCAGATGACGATGGTATCAGCGAAGACCTCGAAGATGCCGAACATCCCCTGCTTGACGGGCTTCCGGGTATCGGCGCAGGCATGGGCGATGGATCCGGTACCAAGACCGGCCTCGTTGGAGAAGATACCGCGGGAGACGCCTTTCTGCACGCTGAGGAACACACTGCCGATGGCACCGCCCGTGAACGCTCTGGGGTTGAACGCGCCCGCGATGATGGACTCCAGCACATAGGGCAGACGCTGCACATTGAGCACCACGACGCCTACCGCCAGCACCACATAGAACAGTGCCATGAACGGCACCAGCTTCTCGGTGACACTGCCGATGCGCTTGACGCCGCCCAGCAGCACCATGGCCACCATCATAGCCACCACCACGCCCACGACGAGGTTGAGGGTGGGCAGAAAACTTTTTACCGAGGTGTTGTACGCCAGCACGGCTGAGTCAATGGCGGTGACGATGGTGTTCACCTGCGTGGCGTTGCCGGTGCCGAAAACCGTCAGCACGCCGAACAGCGAGTATAGCACCGCGAGGAACTGCCACCGCTGCCGCAGGCCGTTTTTAATATAGTACATGGGGCCGCCCACCAGCTCGCCGTTTTTGTTCCGCTCGCGGAAGTGCACCGCCAGCGTCACTTCGGCGAATTTGGTACACATCCCCAGCAGAGCCGAGCACCACATCCAGAACACCGCGCCCGGCCCGCCGATGGCGATCGCGCCCGCCACGCCGGCGATGTTGCCGGTGCCGACGGTAGCGGCCAGCGCCGTACACACCGCCTGAAACGGAGTCATGGCGCCGTCGGAGGCATCCTTTTTGCGGAAGATGCGGCCGATGGTGGTGCGGATGGCATAGGGGAATTTCCGGATCTGCAAAAAGCCCGTCCGCACACTGAGCAGCAGGCCCACGCCGATGATGCACACCATGGCCGGGATGCCCCAGATAAAGCTGTTGACCGCCTGATTGACGGCGGCAATGGTCTCGATCATATGTTTGTTTCCCCTGTTACTTGGATTTTTAACACAACAAAAGACATTTTATCTTATTTTAGGGGTGGTGTCAATTTGTTTGGGTGGTGAAATCTAAGCGTCTTGGCTGAAAGTTTCTTAAAGGAGTTTCACGTCGGCGTCCGCACAGGGCTTGCGGCAGAACGACGCCTGCCATGTGATGGTTTCCAGCTGGACCGGTTCGAAATAACAGGCGGAACATGCCGCAGCCGCACCATTTGTCTCTTCTGTTTCCCCGCGCACTGTGCAGAAAACGGCGGTCGGGCCGTCGGCACCCCCGATCACCGCAATGGCCGCGTCTCCTTCCACCTGCGGTTCCAGCCCATACTTCTTTTCCAGTGCCGTCCGTTCCGGGTCAATGGGCGGACGCGCTCTGCGGCGCGGGTGGTCTCCCTCCGCGCAGTCGTCGAGAAAGAAGTTTTCCGCTTTTGGGGTCAGGCGGTAGGTCATCAGGCAAAAGCAATTGGGCCGCTCCCATCCATCATCATCCGGGAGCTCCAGCGTTTCCGACCTGGCCCCCAGCACCGTCAACCGATAGGCTGTTCCATCTGCCGCATCGTGGACCATCACCGATCCCCCACCACAGGGGTCCGGAAACACTCGCTCCGATACTGTTCCAACTCTGCTTCCATTTGTACTTCCAGCGTGCGGAACCGTTTTGGGCAGCTTCTCCGGCTTTTCGTTGCCCACGGATAGCTGTTCCGCCAGAACCGCCAGATTTTCGTTTTCTCCAGTCCATAGTGGAACAGAAGTTCTGCCGCCTCATCGTTCCCGGCAGCATCCCCGGAAGATACCCTACCCCACAGCCGTTGCTTGGGCGCAGGCGCATCCCGTTCAGCACCAGCTCTGCACAAAATCCCCCATCCAGCGGATTTTCCTGCTCCATCTGGCGTTCCTCGGCTCTGGTCAGGGTGCGGGTGCATTCGCCGTCTTCCGCAATGCCCCATTTTTTCATGAAGGCCCGAAGCTCTTCCTGCGGCACCTCCATGGCAAAGTCCACGACCAATCCCTGTCTGCACCGGTAAAGGGCCGGGATCTGCCACCGATGGCCGTTCCATTCAAATTCCCGGTCAAGGCACAGTTCCTCGCCGGGGTCGGTTCCCTTTGGGTTCCCCAATAGTTCGTTTCAAAGCAGACCTTCCAGCGGCGGCGGTCTTGTTTCATGGCAGTGCGCCCCTTTCGTTTTTTCTTATTGTAGCAAGGCGGCTCTGCAAATGCAAATCAGTTTCTTTTTTCTTGCCGCATCTTGTCCGTTCTCCCCTACCAAACCATCCGCATTTGTGCTATGATAGGGCTGAAAAATTGGTTTGGCAATGCCAACCGCAAGGAGATGTTTCCGAAATGGTCACAACTTCCACTCTGATGGAAAATTTACGGCAGGAGGGCGTCAGCCCGGATCTGCTGCTGGCCGTCAATGAATATCGTACCACCCACCCGCTGACCGAGGCTTTGACTCCCCGTGTGCCGCAGTCGGCCTTTACTTACTATGGAAAAGACGTCTGGGAGCAGGCACTGGCCGCCCTGCTCTGCGGCGAGAACCTGCTGCTGGCCGGCGGCAAGGCCACCGGCAAAAAATGTGCTGGCGGAGAATCTGGCCACCGCCTTTGGCCGCCCGGCATGGGATATCTCGTTCCACGTGAATATGGACGCGGCCTCCTCATCGGCATGGACACCTTTGAGGGCGGTGCCGTCAAATTCCGGCCCGGCCCGGTCTACCGCTGTGCTCAGTGCGGCGGCTTTGGCGTGCTGGATGAGATCAACATGGCAAAGAACGAGGCGCTGGCCGTCCTGCACGCGGTGCTGGATTTCCGCCGCGCCATCGATGTGCCGGGCTACGAGCGCATCCCGCTGGCCGAGGAGACCCGCTTCATCGCCACCATGAACTACGGCTACGCGGGCACCCGGGAACTGAACGAAGCCCTCACCTCCCGCTTTGTGGTCATCCAGATGCCCACCATCACCGAGGAAAACCTCGAAAAGCTGCTCCGGGCCCAGTTCCCGGATCTGACGGGCAAGTACGTCCATCAGTTTGCCCAGCTTTTCCTCGATTTACAGAAAAAGTGCGACAGCGCGGAAATCTCCACCAAAGCGCTGGACCTGCGCGGGATGCTGGACGCCCTGCGGCTGATGCGCCGGGGCGTGCGCTGCCGGGGCTGCGCTGGACATGGGCATCACCAACAAAGCCTTCGACTCCTACGAACAGGGCCTCATCCGGGACGCCATTGCCGCCCGCATCCCGGCCCAGCTCACCGCCGCAAAGCTCTTCAACTGAGGGGCCTCCCTTTTATGGAAGCGCAGAGCTACACCGCCGAAGAGCGGCGGGCCGCCAATCAGGTGTGGGCAGCGGCAGGAGCTTACGGCTTCGAGCCGCTGTTCCTCGCCCGCAACACCGACGGCACCGTGGATTTTTACATGAACTGCATCGTGGGGCTGGTGCACAAATATTACGGCGACGACCTTGTGCGGGGGCTGTTCCATACCTGGGACGGCGACGTGAAGCAGTCCCTGCTGGACGATCTGACCTGGCTCTACCTCGAAAGCGCGGCCTACGCGCTGGAGCTGCCCCGCCGCCCCCGGTGCTGGCCGAGCTCCGCCGCGCCCACGCGGACTATTTTTCGGCATCCAGTACAAGCTCTCGCGGCAGGAGTGGATGGCGAAGAACCAGCTGGTCTACTCCATGCAGGCCACCCGCTGGCGGCGGGTACAGGGTCGGGCCGACCGCCGGTGCTGACCCCTTATGAAAGCCAGCTGGCGGCGGCCGGCCCTCAGTCCCGACACCGCCCCCAAGCCCGGAGGAACTGAAAGCCAGCGTACTGGCCTTTTACGCTAAATTTGCCCTCTTTGACGGCACGGTGCACCAGAAACTGGCACTGCACCTGCACTTGGACGGGGCTTCTGGCCTCCCTCATGCCCCAAGACCATGCCCACCCAGATGATCAAGACCGACCGGGTGACGGTGGAGCATTCCGGCTGGGTGGACGCGGGCGGCGGCGGCCGACTCCATGCCGACAAGCGGCTGGCCCATATTACACTGAAACAGAACGCCGCCGAGGACCGGGCCGCATCATCGAGAGCTGCTTTGGCCGCTCGCTCTACCCGCCCGAACGGCTGCGGAAGGCCGAGCAGGAGCTTTGCACCGGGGAGCATCTGGGCTGCCATTTGGGTTTGCCTCCGGCGTACCCAGCCCGGAGCAGGCCCCCACCCCCGAAGCGAAACATCTGGCCGAGCAGGCCGAATTGCAGGCCGACCGCAACCGGGCTTACGATGCCAAAAACCGGGAGCTCCACCGCAGCGTGGTGCTCCGGCTGACCGAGCAGATCCAGAACTGCATCCTCGTCCACCAGCAGCCCAACGCCCGGATCGCCCGCAGCGGCAATCTGGACCCGGAGCGAGTCTGGCGGGCTCCTCTGCTGGACGACAGCCGGGTCTTCCGCTGTGCCGAGGAGGAGAACCAGCCCTCGTTCACCGTAGACCTGCTGCTGGATGCCTCGGCCTCCCGGCTCCACTGCCAGGAAGTCATTGCGGCACAGGGTGCCATCCTGGCCGAGAGCCTTTCCCGCTGCCACATTCCGGTGCGGGTAAGCAGCTTTTGCAGCCTGCGAGGCTACACCGTGCTCCGGGTGCTCAAGCATTTCAAAGACAAACAATGGCAGGGTGTCAACCAGTATTTCGCCTCGGGCTGGAACCGGGACGGCCTGGCCCTGCGGGCGGCAGGCGACCTGCTGGATTTTGACCCCGGCCCGGCTCCCCGCCACCTGCTCATCCTGCTGACGGATGCCTCCCCAATGACAGCCGCCGCATCCCGCCCAGCCCGGAAAACCCGCTGGGCCGGGATTACGGCGGGCCCTACGGCGTGGACGATACCGCCGCCGAGGTACGCGATCTCCGCCGCAAGGGGATCCAGGTGTCCGCCGTCTTTATGGGCGAGAACAGCTCCATCCCCCGCCGCCGAGCGCATTTACGGCAAAAACCTGGCCCGCATCCGGGGCATGGACCAGCTGGCCCGTGCCGCCGGGCAGCTCATCCAGCACGAGATCCGGGCCCTGGGGGATTGAGTTCATACAACCATATTGTTTATTCTGTTTTCCGTTTTAAAAATATTTTCGTCCAGTAAGCAAACTTATAGTTGTATTTTGTTGTTGTTTGTGGTATACTCCTCTCAGAAATACAACCAACATCGGTCCCGGAAGAGAGGAGAACCACCATGGATGCTGCCCGTTACTTTGAGATGATGCACCGCGCCATGTCTGCCCGGAAACGTGATACCACCCTGCTGCTCCGCGTGAAAGTGCAGGATCTGGCGGGGCAGACGCTTATCTGGAACTGCGGCAGGAGCCCGGCAGCGGCCGGGTGCGGGTGTTTTACTCCACCATGGGGCGGCGCAACCTCAACTTCCAGTTGTTCCGCAAGGGCTGGCAGCTCTGCCACAACGCTTCCGGCGAGATGACGGGCCGCTTCCCTGCCAAGGCGGAGGAACTGCTGAGTGCGGACGACTTTGCCGCCTACATCCGGGACGATGCCCTTGATGCAGGCCGGGCCGAGCGCGTCCTGCACGAGCTGCGCCCAGCTGCTCCGGCGACCACACCGCCGCCCTGCCCCGTAACGTGCGGGAGGGGGCGCTCATCACGGTGGACAGCTTTGTAGGCCGGGGCGCGCACTGGTGCTACTGGAGCACCGATGCCGCCGCCCAGCTGCCCATGGCCGCCGTCCTCTGCTGGCTGGGCGATTTCCTGGCCGGGACGGAGCGGCGCACCCTCCAATCCTGCCCGGAGGCCGTCCAGCTGGCCGCTCAGTGGCAGGCCGACCTTGCTTCGCCCTTTGCCTGCCCGGTGGACCGGATGCCCCAGCCCATGGCCCCCGCCGCTCCGGCTGCTGCCCGCCGCGCTTCTGCACAGCCTGTGCAGAACCCCCGGTGGCAGAGCATCCTCGCCGTGCTGGCGACGGTATAAGAAATGCCCGGAGACCGCTGTGATTTGCAGTGTCTCCGGGCATTTTTTGTCTTTTTGCGATTCTAAAAATCTTCAACCGTTCCAGCCCCGGGCCGTGGGGTCGAGCATCTCCGCGGCAGAATAAATGAGGGCGTTGCAGATGGCAGCGGCCACATTGCTGCCGCCCTTGCGGCCCATTGCCACAATGGCAGGCACGCCGTGGGCCTCGCAGGTGACAAACAGCCGCTCCTTGCTCTCCACCACATTCACAAACCCTACCGGGACACCGATGACCAACGCCGGGCGCAGGCCCGCCTCAATCTGCTCCGCAATGGTGAGCAGGGCTGTGGGTGCATTGCCGACGGCCAGGATGGCCCCCGGGTGCTCGGCGGCTGCTTTGCATCGCCGCCACGGCCCGGGTGGTGCCCTCCGCCTTGGCCCGCGCGGCCACTTCAGGGTCCGCCATATAGCAGGCTGCCTGCCCGCCCAGCTTGGCAAGACCGGGCTTGGTAATGCCCGCCAGCGCCATGTTGGTGTCGGTAACGATGAACGCCCCTTTGTGCAAGGCCTCCACGGCCTTTTGCACGGCCCCGGGCGTAAAGCGCAGGTTTTTGGCGTAGTCAAAATCCGCCGTGGTGTGGATGACTCGCCGGACAACGGCTTCCGTCTCCGGAGGCGGGGTCAGGCCCAGCTCGGCCAGCTCCGCGGCAATCATTTTCAGGCTCGTCCGCTCAATGTCAGCGGGCAGATGGTGCTGCGGTGTCAATATTCTATCCCCTTTCGCGCCGGGACCCCCTTTCTGGTAGGGGTGGCGGTGGCATTTCATTTCCGTTATATAGTCGGCCTCGTCCAGCATCCACTGGGGCGGCTGGTGGGCCGTCAGCACGCACTCCCGCGCGGCAGGGCGCGCTCCCGCACCGCCTTTTGGATAGCAGTGCCTTGTCCACCATGTCCAGCTCCCAGGCCGAACCGGCCTCGTCCAGGACCAGCAGATCGGCAGGCCGGTCCATGGCGTTCTGCAGGTTCCGGTTCTGTAATTCCCGGGTGGCGGCTTTTTCGGCTTCATTCATCTGAAAGACGAATTTCTGCCCCGCCTTGCCCCGGTAGATCTCCGCCCCCAGCTGGGCCAGAAGCGGGATCTCGCCGCTGTTCCCGCCCTTCAAAAACTGGACGATGACCACCCGTTTGCCGCTGCCCAGTGCCCGCAGCGCCAAGGCCCATGGCGGCGGTGGTCTTTCCTTTTCCGTCCCCCAGTACTAGAGGTGCAAAAGTCCCTGTTCCATCTCAGCGCTCCATTCCCATGGCCCGGTAAACCGCGTCCATATCCAGCGCCCCCGCACGCCGTCGGCCAGCAGATCAAACTGCTGCTGGCGGTACTGCTCCATGGGCACAAGGGCAGCGGTTTCCGGGGGTCGATGCCTTTCTGTTTGCACAAAAACACGGTCAGTTTTTCGGTTAATTCGCCGGTATCAAAGAGGCCGTGGAGGTAGGTGCCAAACACACTGCCGTTAACACAGCCCTCGGGCTGGCCGTCCGTCAAGGGTATCAAAGGGCGTGCCCTCCACCACGGTCCGGCCGGTGTGGATCTCATACCCCGTCAGCTTTGCCCCGGCAAAGGGGGCTCTGCCGTGACCGTGGCCGTGACCTGGGTGCGGCGCTTCTGCTCCGAGAAGACGGTCCGGGTGGGCAGCAGACCCAGCCCCCGCAGGGACTGCACCCGGCCGCTCTCGCTGCCGGTGGGGTCGTCGAGGGTCTGGCCCAGCATCTGGTAGCCGCCGCAGACGCCCAAAATGGGTGTGCCGCGCTCGGCCAGCTTTAAAATGGCCGCTTCCAGCCCGGATTGACGGAGCCAGAGCAGGTCGTCCACCGTGTTCTTGGTGCCGGGCAGAATGATGCAGTCCGGCGCGCCGAGACTGCGGGTGCTCTCCACATACCGCACGCCCAGCAGCGGGTGCTGCTCCAGCGAGATGAAATCTGTAAAGTTGGAGAGGCGGGGCAGCCGGATGATGGCCACATCCAGCGGCTTGACGACATTTTTCACGTCCAGCCGCTGGGAGAGGGAATCCTCGTCCTCAATGTCCACGTTCAGGTAGGGCACCACGCCCAGCACGGGCAGGCGCGTTTTTCTTCCAGCATGGTCAGGCCCGGGCGCAGAATTTCCACATCCCCCCCGGAATTTGTTGATGATGAGTCCCTGAATGCGGGCCCGCTCCTCCGGCTCCAGCAGCTCCACAGTGCCGTAAAGCTGGGCGAACACGCCGCCGCGGTCGATATCGCCGATCAGCAGCACCGGCGCGTCCACCAGCTTCGCAAGGCCCATGTTGACGAAGTCGTCCTGCTTGAGGTTGATCTCCGCCGGGCTGCCGGCGCCCTCGATGACGATGATGTCTACCTCCTCCGCCAGGCTGTTGTAGGCAGCTAAAATATCGGGGATGAGCTGTTTTTTGTGGCGGAAGTAGTCCGCCGCTTTCATCTGGCCCCGCACCTCGCCGTTGACGATGACCTGGCTGCCGACATCGCTGCTGGGCTTGAGCAGAATGGGGTTCATGCGCACGTCCGGCTCGATGCCCGCCGCCTGGGCCTGCACCACCTGGGCGCGGCCCATTTCCAGCCCATCGCGGGTGACAAAGCTGTTCAGGGCCATGTTCTGGCTCTTGAACGGGGCCACCCTGTACCCATCCTGCGCAAAAACGCGGCAGAGCGCCGCGCAGAGCAGGCTTTTGCCCGCGCCGCTCATGGTGCCCTGCACCATAATGCATTTTGCCCGGCTCATCCCAACACCTCCTGCAGTGTTTCCAGCAATCGTTCATTTTCCGGCCCCGTGCGCACGGCAGTGCGGTACCAGCTGGCGTCCAGCCCCGGATAATTGGCGCAGCCGCGCAGGACAACCCCCTTTTTGCCGCAGCTGCCCGCCGAGAGTCTCCGGCCCTTGCAGCAATAAATAATTGGCCCTGCCCTCGATCACCCGCAGGCCCAGCGCCCGCAGGCCTGCCGTGAGTTTCGGCTTCTGCGCTGCAATGAGGGCCCGCACCCGCGCAACGTACGCCGTTTCTTTCAGGGCCGCCACACCGGCGGCCTGAGCCAGGCTGGACACCGCCCAGGGCTGGCCCGCGTTCCGCATTTTTTCCAGCAGAGCAGCGTCCGCACTGAGGCAGTAGCCCAGCCGGACGCCTGCCATGCCGTAGAGCTTGGTAAAGGCCTTGAAAATGATGAGGTTCTGATCCTCGTGCAGCAGGGGTTTTGCCGTCCAGCGGTCGCCATCCGGCAGGAAATCCAGAAAGCACTCGTCCACAGCCAGAACAGCCCCGCACGCCGCGCACCGCTCCGCTGCCCGGCGGACAAGGGCCGGGCTGGCCAGCTGGCCGGTGGGGTTGTTGGGCTGGCAGAGGAAGACGATCTCCACCCCCGGGACGATGGCGTCCAGAAACTCCTCTGTCACCGCGAAATCATTGGCTTCGCTCAGCGTAAAGCGCTCCACCGTGCAGCCCACGGTTTCGAGTGCCGTGGCATACTCCGCAAAGGTGGGGGCCGTCACCAGCGCCCGGCGGGGTTTTACGGCCAGCGCCAGCCGGAAGATGAGGTCCGCCGCGCCGTTGCCGCAGAGGATCTGCTCGGCGGGCAGGCCCTCCGCCGCCTCGCTCAGTGCCGCGCGCAGAGTGCGGCAGAGCGGGTCCGGGTAGCGGTCCGCCTGCGGCAGGGCCGCCGTGATGGCATCGGCCACCCCTTTGGGCAGGCCCAGCGGGCTGACATTGGCCGAAAAAATCCAGCGCGTCGCGCCCAAATTGTTCGCGGTAGCCCATCCAGTCACCGCCATGGGTCAAAGTCTGCATAAAAGCCTCCTTCAGAAAAGCGCGCGAAAGGCGCATCCCCACGCCAGTGCGAAGCTGCTGGCCACGTACATCATCTGGTTGGCACGCAGGATATCCTCCGGCTCGATGGGGCGCAGCGCGTCGCCGATGGTGGGCTTGGCGTAGTATTCGCCAAAGTAATAGGCGGGCCCGGCCAGCTGCACCCCCAGCGCCCCGGCGCAGGCGCTCTCGGTCTGGGCGCTGTTGGGGCTGGCGTGGCGGCGGCGGTCGCGGCGCCAGATCTTCCACGCCCCTTTTGCGTCATTGTGCGTAAAGGCTGCGGCAGCCACCCACAGCAGGGCGGCAAGGCGGCTGGGGATGTAGTTTGCCACATCGTCCAGCTTGGCGGGCACACGGCCAAAGTAGAGGTATTTTTCGTTTTTGTAGCCCAGCATACTGTCCATCGTGTTGATGGCCTTGTAAGTGAGGGCCAGCGGGGCCCCGCCGATCAGCATATAGAGCAGCGGCGCAATGACACCGTCGCTGGCGTTTTCGGCCACCGTCTCCACAGCGGCTTTCGTCACGCCCTCGGCAGTGAGCTCCGCAGTGTCCCGGCCCACGATCCGGCTGACCGCTTTGCGGGCCCCGGGCAGGTCGGGTTTTTGAGCTCTTTATAAACATTGGTGCTCTCCTGCACCAGGCCCCGGGCGGCCAGCGCCTGCCCGCACCAGAACATCTGGACGGCCAGCCCCAGCAGCGGGTGGAGCCGGGCGGCCCCCCAGCAGACGAGCCCTGTGAGCAAAAAAGGTGCCCACCGGCAGGCAGAACGCCACGATGGCACCGCCCAGCAGCTCTCCCTGAGGCGTTTTGGGCAGACGGGGGCGCAGGAATTTTTCAAGCTTGGAGATGGCCTTGCCCATGTACACCACCGGGTGGGGCAGCCAGGCCGGGTCTCCAAAGAGGGCGTCCAGCACAAAGCCGCCCAGCACGGCCCAAACCGTCATCATGGGTTCTCCTCTGCGGCACTCTTTGTATATTGCACCGTCTTGATTACCGTGAGGATATGCTTTTGCGTCCAATCTTTGGCGTCCAGCACATAACCGCCCGCATTGGGGCCGCACCACTTGTAATAATCCTGATGAGGCACCCCATACCGCTCCATGGCCGCCATCTGGGTACCGCCATGGGCCAGAATGACCAGCCGGTCTTTTCCCTCTGCCAATGCCTCATCCACCAGCTTGGAGAATGCGGCACAGATGCGGTTGGAAAAGTCTTCTTTCCGTTCGCCGTCCGGGCAGGAGCTCTCACAGTTGGCCTGCACCCAGGCCTGATAATCCGGGTCATGCTCCATCTCAATGAAATTGCGGCCCTCAAAGCTGCCAAAGCACATCTCCTTGAGGCCGTCCACCACCACGAGTTTTGCGTGGGGGAGACGATCTTCGCCGTCTGGGAGGTGCGCTGCAGCGGGGTGACATAGACCACATCGGGGTCAAAATCCGCTTTGCGGAGCTGGGCGGCTCCCTCGGGCGAGAGCGGGATATCCCGCTGGCCCTGATAGCGCTTCTGGGCGTTGTATTCCGTCAGACCGTGACGCAGTAAATAGATCAGCATTTTTTGGCAATTCTCCTTTCAGCACCGTGGGGATGCCGCAGAACATCTGCACCACGCAGTCGGCGCGGGCCGCCAGCAGGCAGGCCAGCCGCCCGGCGGCTTCCCGGGCGGCACGCTGCCCGGCATCCACCGGGACCACGCCGCCGCCCACCTCGGTAGCAATGACGATATCGTATTGGGCCAGCTCTTCCGCCAGCTGGGTCAGATCGGCAGCATCGGCGGCTTTGTCCTGCACATCGTGATGCAGCTGCCCGCAAACTGCCGCGCAAAGGTGCGCTTGCCGCTGTAGAGCGGCCCGGTAATGAACATCATGTTATAAAATGCCTCCCCACTGGCTGGCCGCCAGCGCCGCCAGCATCCAGAATTCGGCTTTTTGCAAAAACCACCCGGCCAGATCCCCCGTGATGCCGCCAAACTCCTTGACGGCCACATGGTGGTACCGCCACAGCACCAGCAGAGCCGCCGCCACCAGTGCCCCGCCGCCCAGCGCAATGAGCGCCGCAGCCAGCAGGACGGACAGAACGATCAGGATTTTTTGAACGCTTTCTCGGTCTGCCGCCGTGGCAAAGGTGTGGGCCAGACCGGTGTTTTTTGGCCATGGGGAACGCCGCCACCGCCAGCCCCGAGAGGCCGCGCTCCAGCACCAGCGCCAGCGACCAGCACAACCCCACCCGGGGAGAAGCGGATGCAGAACGCAACGCAGAAATACGCGAGGAAGTAGGTGCAGAGCCGGATGACGACGCAAAGGCCCCGCAGTGGGGGTCTTTTAAAATTTCCAGCTTCTTTTCCCGGTCGCCATAGCTGGAAAGGGCGTCCGAAGTGTCGGCATAGCCGTCCAGATGGATGCCGCCGGTGACCAGCACCGGAATGAGGCAAAAGCCGCCGGCCCGGATCATATCGGGCAGCGGCAGCGCCCCGCAGAGGCTCCACAGTGCCCCGATGACCCCCCCGATGAGAGGGAACGCACAGAGGGCGTACCGCATGTTTTTGGAGTTCCAGGTAAATTGCGGCACCGGCAGGGCCGAGAACATGGCAAACGCCACGGCCATGGTTTGGAGCACGATCATTCCAGGGTTCCTCCTTTGTAATAGACCGGGATGCCGCAGACCACCCGGCAGACATTGTCCGCCCGGGCGGCAAGGGCGTTGTTGACCCGCGCGAGGGCCAGCAGATACTGGTCGGTATCGCCTGCATAGTCGGCCCCGCCGCTGAAGACTTCGTTGGAGACGAGGACGAGGTTTTTTTCGCACTGGGAGGCCACCGCCTCCACACCGGCCAGCACAGCCCGGGCCGCGTGCTTCCCTGCCCCGCCGGGGCTGTAGAGCTCGTTGGCGGTCAGGTTGCCCAGGTCTTCCAGCAGGGCGGTGCCCCGGGCGGGGAGCTGCACCTGTTCGAGATGGAGCGGGCACTCCACCGTGGTAAACTGCTTTCGGGCCCGCATTTTCCGGTGCTTTTCCACCCGGGCGGCGCACTCGGCGTCCCACACCTGCATGGTGGCCAGATAATAGCGCGGCAGGGCCGTTTTCAGCACCAGACTCTCAGCATACTCGCTTTTGCCGCTGGCCGCGCCGCCCAGCACCAGTGTCAGCATCCGGCACCTCCTTGAGGCGTGTAAGGGGTCAGCCCGCCGTCTGCGAACGAATAGCAGTTCCGATAAACGGCCAGTGCCATATCCCACAGCGGGATGGCGGCCACGGCCCCGGTGCCCTCGCCCAGATGGAGTCCGGCCGTGAGGAGGGGGGCCTTGCCCAGCGCGTCCAGCACAAGGCGGGCGGCGGGCTCGGAGGAGCAGTGGCTGGCGAACACGGCCTTGGCCGCCGCCGGGCAAAGCCGGACGGCGCAGAGGGCCGCCACCCCGCTGATGAAGCCATCCATCAGCACGGGCACGCCCTCCAGCGCGCCGCCCAGAAAGACGCCGCAGAGACCCGCGATGTCAAACCCGCCAAGCTTGGCGAGGACATCCAGCGCGTCGTCCGGGTCGGGCTGATTGACCGCAATGCCCCTTTGAATGGCATGGATCTTCCGGGCAAGGCCCTGATCCGAGAGGCCCGCGCCCCGGCCGGTCATGCACTCCACAGGCTGGCCCAGCAGCACCGCCGCCACCGCGCTGGAGGTGGTGGTGTTGCCAATGCCCATCTCGCCCGTGGCCAGCAGGGTGACGCCCTGCGCTTTCTGCTCCCGCACCAGCGCAATGCCCTTGGCAACAGCCTCCACGGCCTGCTCCCGGCGCATGGCCGGGCCCTGGGTAAAATCGGTGGTGCCGGAGGCAACGCGGCAGTTCCGCACGCCGGGCACCGGCTCCCCGGCCATGCCCATGTCCACTGGCACCACCTCGCACCGGGCGGTGCGGGCCATCTGGCAGACACTGGTGCGCCGGGCGGCAAGATTCTCCGCCACGGTGCGGGTCACGCTCTGGTCCGTCTGGCTGACGCCCTGCGCCACCACGCCGTTGTCCGCGCAGAGGACGAGGACGGCACGCTTGGAGAGATCCAGCGCTGCGCTCCCGGTGAGGGCGGCGGCGGATTCCAGCGTGGTTTCCAGCGCTCCCAGCCCGCCCAGCGGCTTTGCCAGGCTGGCCCAGTGGGCATGAGCCGCCGCGCGGGCGGCCTCGTCCGGCGGGGTGATGCCCTCCAACAGGGTTTTGAGTGTTGCTTCTGTCATAAACTGCCTCGTTTGTTCTGGTAAGATTCTGCCGCGGCCACGAACCGCTCCGGCAGGGGCGTACCCGCCCAGTACAAATGCGGGAACCCCGCATAGAAATGCTCGTTTGCAAAGCCGCAGGCCCACTGCCTGCCATTGGCCTTAGAGGCGGTAAGGGCCGTGCCATTTTCCGTGGAATCCCAGTGGTGGAACTCGTGCACGGGGAACTGTTCCCCGGCCCGGAAGAGCAGGCTGTCCGCCCGCGCCGTAAGGGTGGCGTAGCCAAAGCGGACCAGCCGCCCGACCTTGACTCCCTGCCCGGGCAGGACGCCCGCCATGGGCCAGATGCCCCCCTCAGCGTCTTCCAGCGTCTGGCCGAGGTAGAGGAAGCCTCCGCACTCGGCCACGGTGGGCAGGCCTGCCGCGACAGCCCCCCGGATGCTCTGCCGCATGGAGGTGTTCTCGCTCAGGGCCTGGGCGTGGAGCTCCGGGTAGCCGCCGGGCAGGTACAGCCCGCCGGCCCCCTCCGGCAGGGCCGGGTCCCGCACCGGGCTGAAGGGGACAGGCTCTGCCCCGGCGGCGGTAAGGGCCTCCAGCGTTTCGGCGTAGGCAAAGCAGAACGCCTCATCCCGCGCCACCGCGATTTTGACACACTGTTTTTTGTGTTCCTGTTTGATCTGCGCTGCTGCCGGGGCAGGCTGCTCACAGAGGGAAAGCAGTTTTTCCCAATGGATATTTTCTTCGGCAGCCTGTGCCAGCAGGGCGATCTTCTGCTGTAAGTCCGCCACTTCCCCCCCGGCCGTGTAAAGGCCCAGATGGCGGCTCCCGATGGCGGCCTCCGGCACCGGGGGCAGGAAGCCCGCTACCGGCAGGCCGGTCTCCGCTTCCAGCATGGGAGCCAGCATCTTGTACAAACCGGGCTTGCAGTCATTGAGCAAAATGCCCGCTAAATGGCTGGGAGTGCGGAAGCTCTGCAGGCCTTTGATCTGGGCCGCCAAGGTCAGGCTGGCCCCCTTGGGCCGCACCACCAGCAGCACGGGCAGATTCAATGTATCCGCCACCTGCCAGGCGCTGGCCGTGGTGCTGGTACCGCTCAGGCCATCGTAAAAGCCCATGGCTCCCTCACAGACGGCGGCACCGTGGCCCGCCGCGCCGCTGGCGTAGAGGCCGCGCACCGTCTCCGGGGAGGAAAAGAATAAATCCAAATTGTGGCTCTCCACCCCCAGCACCGCCCGGTGGAACATGGGGTCGATGTAGTCCGGCCCGCACTTGAACGCACAGGGGCGTACCCCTGTTTTTCAAAGCTGCCAGCAGGGCGCAGGCGAGGGTGGTCTTGCCGCTGCCGGAGTTCGGCGCGGCCAGCAGGAACTGGATCATACGCTTTTCTCCGCTTCGTCGGCCCGGGTGATGAGGAAAATGGGGTTATTGGCCATGAGCAGGTGGAGTTTGCCCGCTGCTTTGGCGCGGCTGACAGAGATCTGGCAGACCTCCGCCTGCAGGCCGTGGGCCGTGAGGGCCGCCACCGCAGCAGAGAGCGTCTCCAGCGCAATGGCTGAAATGCAGATGCGGGCCGCCGGGTTGCGGGCCAGCGCAGCCTCCACCACCGCTGCCATATTCCCCTTGGTGCCGCCGATGAAAACGGCATCCGGAGCGGGCAGGTTTTCCAGCGCGGCGGGGCGGTGCCCTCCACCAACGTCAGGTTGCGGACCGCGAATTTTTCTTTGTTCTGGCGGATGAGGGCACAGGCCTCCGGGCCAGCCTCCACGGCATACACCCGGCCCCGGGGGCGGCCAAGGCCAGCTCCACGCTGACGCTGCCGGTGCCAGCGCCCACATCCCAGAGCAGCTCCCCGGGCTGGACGCCCAGCTTTGCCAGCACGGCGGCACGGACTTCCTGTTTGGTCATAGGCACTTTGCCCCGCGCAAAGGCTTCGTCCGGCAGGCCCTGGGTACGGCGGGACGGCACCTGGGCCGCCTCCACCAGCAGCACGCTCAGGCTCTCGAAATGGCTGGCGGCCAGCTGGCCCACCGTGCCGGTATAAACTTTCTGCTCCGGGGTCCCCAGGTTCTCGCCCACGGCGGCGGCCAGCTTTCCAAAGCCCTCTGCCGCCAGCTGGGCACAAAGGGTGGCGGGGCTCTCGCTGCCGCCCGTTAAAAAAAGAACGTAGGCTTGCCCTCCATGCACTCGGCCACCGGATCGCAGGCGCAGCCGTGGGCCGATACGAGCTGCCAATCCTGCCAGGGGCGGCCCAGCGCGGCAGAGAGCATCTGCACGCTGGAAAGGCCGGGCAGCACCACAGGCTGATATCCCTGTGCCTGCAGACGCTCCACCAGTGCCGAAGCCCCGGAGTAAAACCCGGTGTCGCCGCTGTACAGGAGCGCGGCGTTCTCGCACCCGGAGGCGTGGAGCAGCTCCAATATTTCATCCGGCAGGTAGGCGGCGGCACGGTTCTCCGTGCAGCCAGCAGGCAGGGCCGACAGCAGCCGACGGGCCCCTAAAATCAGGTCCGCTTCCCGCAGGGCCGCATAGCCCTGCACGGTCAGGCTCTCCGGGCAGCCGCTGCCCATCCCGATCAATGTGATCTTCATAGCATTTTCTCCTTGCAGAGGTTCAGAATCTCCTGTGCGGTCTGGCCCTGTTCCGGCGGGCGGCGGAGCACCACGAGCTGGGCCCCGGTGCTTTGCGCGGCCTGCACTTTCTCGGCAAAGCCGCCCGCCGCGCCGCCATCCTTGGTGACGAGCCAGCGAATTTCAAACTGCTGGATCAGTGCTTCGTTCAGCGCCCGGGAGAACGGCCCCTGCATCGCAATGATGTTGCGGTGGGGGACGCCCGCCGCCTCACAGGCCGCAATCCCCTCCTGGGTGGGCAGCACCCGGGGTAGCACCGCCCGGTGCGATGGGGGCAAAGGCTCCCAGCTCTTTGGCCCCGGTGGTGAGGAGGACATTGCCCTCCGTCCGGGCCAGCTCCCGGGCGGCCTCCGCCGCACCGGCAAACACTAGTGCACCCTCCGGCAGCGGGCTGGGGGCCCGGAGCAGGCGGTGGTATTCCTCCCCGCCCGGGCCGCCGCCGCTCGGATATTTTTGGTAGCCTCCACGGCGTAGGGGTGGGTGGCGTCGATACAGAGGTCTGCCCCCTGCAAAAGAGCCGTCATCTCCTCCGGTTCCAGCCGTCCGGCCCGGACGGTGACACCGGGAGCACTTCCCTGCTCCTCCGCCCCGAGGTCCGTCGCCACGCTGACGAGGACATCCGCCCCAAGGGCCCCCAGCTGTTTGGAGAACGCGCGGCCCTCGGTGGTACCGCTGAACACGACCGCTCTCATCGCTGGTACCCCCGGGGCGTGACCATCCGGCCAGCCAGCTTGCGGGTGGCGGCGTTGCCGATGAAGACGGTGGTGAACATATCCACCTGCGTCTTTTCCAGCTCGGCCAGCGTCAGGACACGTTTTTCCTGCCCCTCCCGGCCAATGTTGCGGACGATGCCGCAGACCGTCTCCGGCGTTTTCCCGTTGGCCCGTAAAATGCGGACCGCTTTTTGCAGGTAATCCGGGCGGCCCTTGGAAGAGGGGTTATAGAGTGCCAGCGCAAAATCGCCCCTGGCGGCACAGGCCAGCCGCGTCTCGATGACTTCCCACGAGGTGAGCCGGTCCGAAAGAGAGATGACGCAGAAATCGTGGGCCAGCGGGGCTCCCAGCACGGCTCCGCCGGAGAGGGCCGCTGTCAGCCCGGGCACCACCTCCACGGTGACATCCGGGTAGCCCCGCGCCAGCTCCAGCAGCGGGCTGGCCATGCCGTACACGCCGGCGTCGCCGGAGCAGACCAGCGCCACAGCCCGCCCTGCCCGCGCCGTTTCCAGCGCCCAGCGGCAGCGGTCGAGTTCTTTGGTCATGCCGGTGGAATAGGTTTCTTTTTTTTCCGGGAAAAGGGGACGCACAAGGTCCAGATAGACCGTATAGCCGCACAGCACCTCGGCCTGCTGCAAGGCGCTCTGCGCCTGCGCGGTCAAAAACCGCGCGCCGCCCGGGCCAAGGCCCACGACGAAAACAATGTTATGGTTCTGCATCCTTCCAACTCCAATCCGGGGCAAATGGTTTTGCGGCCAGCGCCAGCGTGACGCCGCCGCCCGCCTGTTTGGGCACCTGCAGCGGCCCGTCCGCCGCACAGACGGCGGCCCGCTCACAGACATTGTCCACCCCGGTCACGCTGCGGACAAAGGCCGAGGGGGTAAAATGGCCCTCCACGGCCTGCAGCTGCCGGGCCGTATAAAAAGTGATGGGCCAGCCGTGGGCGGCACAGAATGCCGCCAAGCCGGGCTCGTCCTGTTTTAAATCAATGCTGGCTGCGCCGCGGATGCCCGCCGGGGCAAGGCCATGGGCGGCACAAAAAGCCGCAAAGGCCGCTTCCAGCTGGTCAGCTGTGGTTCCCCGCTTGCAGCCCACGCCCAGCACCCCGACGCGGGGTACCAGATGCAGCGCTTCCGGGGCTGTTTTTCCCGGGGTGAGGGTCAGGGCAAAATCCGCCGCTTCTCCTGCCCCAGCCAACGCCACCCCGGCGGGCGGGGTGCCCTGCACGGGCCAGTCCGATGCCAGCCGGACGGTGTGCCCGGCCAGCAGCGCCCCGCTGACCAGCTTGATCCGCTCCGGCTCCAGCACGGCGCAGCCCTGGGCTTTGGCCCACTCATCCACGGCGAACACGCCATTGGCATCGGTGGCCGTCGTGATGACCGGGATGGCCCCGCAGGCTTCCGCCAGTGCCCGGGCCAGCGCGTTGGCCCCGCCCAGGTGGCCGGAGAGCAGCGGCACGGCAAACCGGCCGCACTCGTCCAGCACGACAACGGCAGGGTCGGTGGCTTTGCTCTTGCAGTGGGGCGCAATGGCCCGCACGGCGATGCCAACAGCCCCCACAAAAATCAGGGCGTCCGCTTGTGCAAACTGCATACCAGTCCACTCCGCCAGCCGGACGCCGCCCGCGCCGCAGCGGGAAACGCTGCCGGGCAGTGCCCGGCCAGCCGGTGGGCCAGAGCCATGCCTTTTTCTGTAAAGGCCAGATAGGCGCGGCTCATTGCTTTGGCTCCGTGGCGGGGCGGTACTCGGTGGCAAAGGCGGGGTCGTAGAGCTTGCTGCGCTCGTACCGGGTGCCCAGGAAATCGCCTACCACGATGAGGGCCGTTTTGGTGATGCCCGCCGCCTTGGTGCTCTCGGCCAGAGAACCCACGGTGCACCGCACCACCCTCTGCTCCGGCCAGGTGGCCTTATAGACCACCGCCGCCGGGGTATCTGCCGTGTAGGCCCCGCCGGCCAGCAGAGCCTCCTGTACCTTTGCCACCAGACCGATGGACAGGAAGATGACCATGGTGGCCCCGTGGGCGGCGAGGGATTGCAGCTTTTCTTTTTCCGGCACCGGGGTGCGGCCCTCCATCCGGGTGATGATGACGGTCTGGCTGACGGTGGGCAGGGTGTACTCCGCACAGAGGGCCGCCGCCGCGCCGCAGAAGCTGGACACACCGGGGGTATCATCGTAAGAGATGCCGTCGGTGTCCAGTGCATCCATCTGCTCCCGGATGGCGCCGTAAATGCTGGGATCTCCGGTGTGGAGACGGACGGTGGTCTTGCCCGCCGCTTCCATCCGGCGCATGGTGTCCAGCACCTGTTCCAGCGTCATCTCGGCGCTGTTGTAGATGGCACAGCCGGGCTTTGCCAGCCCCAGCAGGGCCGGGTTGACCAGACTGCCCGCGTAGATGATGCAGTCGGCCCCCTGCAGCAGGGCCGCGCCCCGCCGGGTGATCAGATCGGGCGCGCCGGGGCCCGCCCCCACAAAATGAACCATGGCGTTACTCCTTTACCAGAATGGTTGCAAAATATCCGGCATCCTGTGCCGGGTCATAATCCGTCAGTGCTGGGAAAACGGCCTCGTCCGGCAGACCGCAGTTGCAGACCATTGCGCTATTTGCCAGAAGCCCACGCCGACACCGTGGAGGGTGCCTTTTTTCACATTGTCCATGCTTGCAGCAGCTCCTTTGCAGTCTGGGTCTGGCCCAGCGGGCCATGCTGGTTGGAAAAGAGGATGGCTCCCACACGGAACGCCCCGGCCGCCCGGCGGTCGAGGTGGGTCTGGATGGCATCCACCAGCCCGGCCAGCACCGGGGCCCGGAGGCCTGCTTTGTCCAGGATCTCAATGCAGGCGTCCGTGGTGGCCGCGTGGAGGAGGGCCGCGCAGACCTCCTGCCCCGCCCCGCTGAGGGCGGCGTAGGTGCAGAAGAGCTCGGTGCGGCAGTCCGCCGTGTGGGAGTGGGTGTTCATGATGCCGCCCGCCAGCTTGCACAGCTTGCCCACATGGCCGATGAGCAGCACTTCCTCAAACCCGGCGGCGGCCGCCATATCCAGCGTGTCACCAATGAAGTTGGAGCACTTGACCACCGGGATCTTTTCCAGCCGGGGCAGGTTGCCGTGGAGGTAATCCAGCCCATAATTGCCCGGGGCCAGGATCAGCCGCTGGGGCGTACCCGGGTGGGGGCGGAGGCGAGCCTGATTCATTTCCAGCTGGATGGTGGCCAGCAGGGCCTGCTCACTCATGGGCTCCACGATGCCGCTGGTGCCCAGCACGCCGAGGCCGCCCTCCACCCCGATATGGGGGTTGAACGTCCGCTTGGCCACCTCGGCACCGCCCTCAATGGAAACAGTCACGGCAAAACCGCCCGCATAACCGGCGGATTCGGCTTCTTTTGCAGGGCCTCCGCGATCATCTCCCGGGGACATGATTGATGGCGGCTTCGCCCACCGGCTGGTCAAGGCCCGGCTTTGTCACCAGGCCCACCCCCGGCCCGCCGAAGATCTGCACATCCGCGCGTTCCGGTTTCAGGACCACTTCCGCCGCAACGGGCAGGCCTGTGGTCACATCGGCATCGTCACCGCCGTCCTTTTCAATCACGCAGACAGCACCGTCTTCCGTTGGATGGCAGGCCAGCGGGGCCACCTCCACCACAATGCCTTTTGGGGTGCGGAGAGCGACCGTTTCCGGCGTGCGTCCGGTCAGCAGGAGCCGGGCGGCTCCTGCCGCGCCCAGTGCCGCACAGGTGCCGGTGGTATAACCGCAGCGGAGCAGTTTCTGCCCGCTGCGGACATAGTGCTCGAATTTGGGTCTTGGCTTTTTGGGGGCCTCTGTCTGCGGGGCAGGCGTCTGCACCGCGGCGTCCGGGCCATAGAGAAACGTGTATTCCTCCGCTGTCAGGTGGTAGATGCGGCAGATATTTTCTTTGGTGAACGCTTCTTCGGGTGTCAGCACACCGGAAACAGCCTCGGGCGAGACGCAGACCACTTTGTCCGAAATTTTGCGGGCGAGATCCAGCTCATGCAGACTGAGCAGAACGGCCATGTTCTGCTCCCGGGCCAACTGTTTCAGGATGCCCAGCAGTTCCACTTTGCCCTTGATATCCAAAAAAGACGTAGGCTCATCCAACAGCAGGATTTCCGGCTGCTGGCAGATCGCCCGGGCAAGCAGCACCCGCTGGCGCTGGCCATCACTGATCTTGTTGAAATCCCGGTCGGCGAGGGCCTCCGCGCCCACCAATCTGAGGGCGGCGCACACCTGCGCTCTGTCCTCTGCCGAGAGGACGCCCAGCCGCCCGGTGTAGGGGTAGCGGCCCGCCGCCGCCAGCGTGAAGCAGGTGGTGAGCTCCGTGCGGCGGGTGTGGGGCAGCATCAGGGCCATTTTGCGGGCCCGGGCGTTGCCGGACAGCGTGGAAAGCTCCGCGCCGTCCAGCAGCACCGCGCCGCCCTGCGGGGCCAGCTGGCCCGCCAGCGTTTTGAGCAGGGTGGATTTGCCCGCGCCGTTGGGGCCCACAAGGGTCAGGATCTGGCCTCGCTCCCCCCCCAGCGCGATATTTTGTAAAAGGGCTTTGGTGTAGCCCACAGCCAGGTTTCTTGTCTCGCAGTAATAACTCATCGTTCCCCCTCCTGTGTCTGGCGGCGGATCAGCAGCCAGATGACCACCGGCGCGCCGAACACGGCCGTGACCGAGCTGATGCACAACTCGGTGGGGGCAAACAGGGTGCGGGCCAGCAGGTCACAGAACAGGCAGAACGCCGCCCCGCCCAGCGCGCAGCCCGGCAGGACGTGCAAGGGTTTGGCGCTGCCCAGTGCTCCCTTGACGAGGTGGGGCACCGCGATGCCCACAAAGGAGATCGGCCCGGCAAAAGCCGTTACGCAGGCCGACAGCAGGCTGGAAAGAAGCACCAGCGCCATGCTGAATGGCCGCACCGCCACACCCACGCTTTTGGCGTAACTTTCCCCCAGCTGGTAAGCCGCCATGGGCTTGGAGAGGCAGAACGAGGCTGCCAGCGCGGGCAGCACCACGCAGGCCGCCACCTGCACATTGCTCCAGGTAACGCCCGAAAAGCTGCCCATGGACCAGTTGTGGAGGTTGACGATGTTGGAGTCCTGCGCAAAAGTGACCACGATGTCCGTGATGGCAGAGCAGATATAGCCAATCATGACGCCGCAGATGACCAGAATGCTCATCCGCTGCACCCGCCGGGCCACAGCCAGCACAAAGGCCATCGCCGCCATGGCACCCGCAAAGGCGGCGATGATGAGCGCCGCCGAGCTGGTGAAGCGCCCCTGATTGAGGAACATCACCATGGTGAGGGCCACGGCCAGCTTGGCACCGCTGGAAATGCCCATGACAAACGGGCCCGCAATGGGGTTGGCAAAAAAGGTCTGGAGCAGATAGCCTGCTGCCGAGAGCGCCGCCCCCAGCAGGATCACCATGACCGCCCGGGGGAGCCGCAGCTGCAGGATGATGCCCATGGAGAGCGCGTCCTGCCCTTTGCCCAGCAGGGCCGCCAGCACGGCCTGCGGGGTCAGCGAAACGCTGCCCCACAGCAGATTCATGTCAAACAGCACCAAAAGCCCCGCCGTGAGGGCGAGGTAGGTCCGTGTGAGGCGTTTGGGGGTGGTCATGGGATACTCCTTTTCACATCCGGTCAGGAAATTTTCTGTAAGAGGGTCAGCTCCTCCGGGGCGGGGTCGCCCTCGGTGAAGACACGGTTCATATCCAAAATGAGGTCCGGCAGGGCCATGCTCTGCTGGAAAAAGCTCTTGGAAGTGCACCAGCAGTCACCGGACTGGACGGCTTTGAAATCGGCCAGCATGGCGCATTTTTTCACCAGCTGCTCCCGGGTATCCACCACGCCCTCGATGGTGCTGTTGTAAATGAGTACATCGGCGTCTCTGGCCTGGGCGTAGAATGTTTCCTGCGGGAGATTCATGGTGGAAAGGCTGTTGCCATTGTCCGTGAGGTCGGCAAAGACATAGCTGCCGCCGGCCATCCCGATCATCTGGGCCACATAATCCCCGCCCTTGCGGACGGTGATGAGGTGATTTCCCGTGACGGAGAAGAACGCCACCGTCTTGCCCGTGGGCTCCTGCTGCAAAACGGGCTCGATCCGCGCGCTCTTCTCGCTGAAAACGCGCTCGGCCTCTTCGGCTCTGCCCAGCAGCAGCCCAATGAACTTGATCCACTCCATCCGGGCAAGGGGGCCGCTCTCATAACTGGAGCGCTCCACCAGCACCGGCACCCCGAAAGTGTTCCAGCTGCTCCTTGACCTCCGGGGTGTGGTAGATCATGGTGTTTTCAATGGCAAGGCTGCAGTGGGCAGCCAGGATGCACTCGTAGTCCGGCGCACTGTACTTGCCCGCATAGGTGATCTCGCCCGCCTCCATGGCGGCTTTGGCCTCGTCGAGATACCAGCCATCGGCCCGGGTGCCGGAAAGAGCGATGGAATCCAGCGCGTCCAGGTGGATGAAGTAATCCATCATGGAGCTGGACACGAGGTAAATATTTTCCAGCGGCTGGCGCAGCTCCACGGTTCCCTCCGGGAGGACGGAAAGCTCCGCCGCTCCCTCGGGCCGGACAAGGAACTTGTCCCCAGATTCCGCGATCGTGAGCAGAACGGAGCCGTCGGTATAAACATCCGCCGTGAATTGCCGGGCATAATCCAGCGGGTAAGCGTGGTCCAGCACAAGGGCATCCGTGGTGGCAGGGGCCTCCTGCTGCCCGCTGCCGCAGGCCGTCAGGGCCAGGGCAGCCGCCGGGAGGGCTTTGAGGAATTGACGTCGGTTGATCTTCATGGCATCAGTTCTCGCTCGGGGCGCTGAACGTCAGGGTGTACTCGATCTCATGGGGAGTGCTCATGGCGACGGTATCCGCCACGACAGAGAGCGGAACACCAAGGGCAGAGACCGGGATCTCAAACGTGGAATTGCCCTCGGTGTTGGTGGGCAGGTACTTCTCGCCGTCCACGATCATATAGTCATAGTTGGGGCTGGACCAGACGATGGTGGCGGTCATTTTGCCGTCGGCCACAGTCAGGGCAGCGGGGCTGTCCACGGTGGCACGGCCGGAGCCGCCCTCCAGCGTCACCTCGCAGGTGTAGCTGCCGTCCGCGGGAGTCTCCACAGCCTCCGCGGCCTGTGCCTCGACATTGCGGACGCTGACGGTGTGGTCATACCACTTGCCCTTGGTGCCCAGGATGGCCAGCTGGAAATCGGTGTCCAGTGCTTCCACCGGGACGTCAAAGCCGTAGACTTCCTCGGAGGTTCCGTCGGAGTAGGTCACGGTCGGTGGTGGGCTGGAGCCAGTCGGCCTCATGGTCCGGGGCATCCGCCGCCATACCGACATAGAGGTTGACGATCTTCTTGGACTGCAGGCTGATGTGCAGGGTCATCTGGCCGTCTTCCACGGTCAGCGTGCCCTTGCCGTCTCTGGCCTCATTGACATGGAACATGCTGCTGTCGGTATCAAACTCCGCCGTATAGGTGCCGTCTTCCAGCGTCCGTGCAGAAGAAGCAGCGGCACTCTCGGACGCGGCCTCGGAGACAGCGGATTCCGCCACGGAAGACACCGCCTCCGAGGAAGCGGAAGAAGCCACGCTGGAAGCAGAGCTGCCGCAGCCAGCCAGAGAAGCAGCCAGCAGGGCGGACACTGCCAGCAGAGAAACAAAACGCGTATCTTTCATTGCATTACACCTCAAAAACAAGATTACTGGAATAGTATAGCACGCAACTGGGGGAACAGAAAAGGGGGACACAAACAAAATTGCCCGAAAAGGTCTCCCTTTCCGGGCAATGCGGGTCTATTTTAGCCGTTCAGGGAGTCGATGGCAGCCTTGGTGTGGGCAATGTAGAGCTGCTCGACGTCAGCAACCCCGCCCAGGCCTGCGATCTGGCAATCGACAGAGTCGAATGCACCGGAAGCCTCAAACTGGCTCAGCCAGGAGTCCTCGTCCGCACCGGCCATATCGTTGTTGGCGTGGTCGCCGGCAACGACCATCAGCGGGCGGAGCACGACCTTGGTGTAACCGGCAGCCTTGACAGCCTCGATGACATTCTCGCAGGAGGTGGACTCAGGCTCGCCCTCAACAGTGCCGATGAAGACATTGTCATAGCCCAGGGTCTGCATGACGGTCTGCATCTGGCTGTAGCTGATCTTTAGCGGTGTGAGAAGTGCCGTGGCCCATGAAGACGAATGCAGTGCCATCCTTGGCAGCAGCCTCTACGCTGTCGTAGCCAGCAGTGGCAACAGCCTCGGCAGTGACAGCCTTGGCAACAGCTTCCTTATCCTCGTTGATCACGGTAGCGTCAGCGCCGACCTCACCCAGCAGGGGCTCAGCCACAGCGACGGACTCGAACTTGTCGCGGTAGTCGTCGATCATCTCCATCATCTCGTCGTACTCAGCGCCGTGCATCAGGTGAGTGGGCTGGACGACCAGATTCTTGACGCCGTTGGCAACGGCACGGTCCATGGCCTGCTGCATGTTGTCGATCTTCTCGCCGTCACGAGCCTGGACATGGTTAATGATGATCTGAGCGGTGAATGCACGGCGGACAGACCAATCGGGGTAAGCGGCCTGCAGAGCATCCTCGATGCCCTTGATGTCTTTCGCGCGGCTGTCGTTGAACGAGGTGCCGAAGCTGACCACCAGCAGCTCGTTGTCGCCGATGTTGTCCTCATTGCGGGGGTCATCCTTGGAAGCATCGCCGGTGTCGCGGCCAAAGTAATCGGGATCAGCCTCTTCTCCCTCGACCAGCTCCTTCTGGGCGTCGGTCAGGGCGTCCCAGGCGTCCTTGGCAGCCTTGCACTGCTCATCGGTGTTCTCGTTGCGTTCCTGCACATAGATGGCGTCGATCAGGTCTGCCACGTTCTTTGCGGCCACTTCGTCAGCCTCCTCGCTGCTCACCTCGCTGGCAGCAGTGCTGGATGCTGCCTCGCTGCTGAAGCGGCGGCTGCTGGAAGCAGCTGCTCCGCAGCCTGCCAGGGTGCCGACGCAGAGCGCCAGAGCGGCGGAGACTGCCACGGTCTTTTTCCAATTGAGTTTACGCATAGTTCTTGTTTGTTCCTTTCCTGTTTTTTTGCTTGTGTGCGGATCTTCTGACAGAAAGGGTACAGGCGGTACGCCCGGACACAAAAAGGGCCCTTTTGCCGCGCGGAGTGCACAACAAAAAGACCCCTGTTATTTCTGGGCTTTTCGGTACGACCAATTCCTCGTGATCCGGAGCATCTGCGCTCCCGTACCAACAGCAGGCAGGTTTCCTGGCTGAAAGGGACACCCCGCGCCCGCGGCTTCCCGGAGGAAAGTTCCCCAGTGACCGGCGCAAAACGCGCCAACGCCGCAAACTCCCTTATCACAGTGACGAGATCGTGCGGGAATCCCACCCGCTTCTCTTTTACCCTTTCCGCCGCCCGAAAGCGGCAAAAGGCACCTGCTGTTTTCTATTCAGACGAGGTGAAGTATAGCACAAGCCCCCAAAAATGCAATTGGTTTCAGCCCTCTGCCGGTGCCCAGACCATGCCCAGGGCGCTGAGGTTTTGCCACCCGCTCCGGGGTCAGCCGGGCGTCATGGGCTGCATAGCTCTCCCGCATCCGGCGGATCCAGTCGCCCAGGCAGAAGCCATCCTCCGTTTTATAATTGACGGGTACGGCCAGATCCCCGTGGGCGGCGCAGTACTCTTCGGCACGGCGGAGGGCGCACTGCCACTTGGCCTCCCGGGCGTCCCACTGCATCCCGATGGCATCCAGCAGAGCGATATGCTCCGGCGTCACCTGGAACGAGCCAGGCCGCGCCTTGCGGGCGGCCCGGAGGTTGGAGATCCAGACGCCAAGGCGGAACCCCGTTTCATCCACATAGCTGGCAGGGACCAGCAGATCTCCCCGGCGCTTGGCGTAGGCCTTGGCATGGCGGTAGTTGTTGAGCCAGTTCCGCTCCCGCACGCTGCAGCGGGCGGCACCGGACAGCCCCGCTCCGGCGCTCCGGTTCGCCCCGGAAGAGCTCTTTCAGGGCTTTGACCCGCTCACCGCGCAGGCTCTTATCCCCTTTCTGGAGCAGCTGCTTCTGGCGGCTGAGCCAGCTGCCCAGCCAGATGCCTTCCTCCGTCCGGTACTGTGCCGGGAGCTCCAGGCTGCCGTGGGCGGCCTTTTTGTAGGCCACGGCCAGCTCGTAGCGGTGCTGCCACGAGTCGGCTTCTCCCACACCATGCCCAGCTCGTCCAGCAGGGCTTTCCGCTCCGGCGTCACCCGGGCGCTGCTGCGCTCGGGGTTCTGCCATGCGTACCGCTGGCGGGACACCCACTTGCCCAGCAGCACGCCGTCCGGGTCGATGTACTCCGAGGGGACGTTCAGGTCGCCATGGGCCTGATAATACCGCGCGGCGGCATCATAAGCGGCCTGCCACTTGCGGTCGTTCCGGTTCGTCCAGTCCACGCCCAGCGCTTCCAGCCAGGCTTTTCGATCTGGGCGGCGGCTTGATGGTTCCTTCCTTGTAGGCGGCCCGCTGACTGCCCAGCCAGACGCCCAGCGCCATGCCGTCCGGCGTGACGTACTTGACCGGCACTTCCAGCGTGCCGTGGTCGAGCCAATACTGGACAGCCGCACAGTAGCTCTGCTCCCAGATGTCCTGCACGGTGTCCCACACCATGCCCAGTGCTTCCAGCCGCTCGGCACGGTCGGTGGACAGATTGCTGCCGAGGAACCGCTGACGGTTGTAAACGATCCACTCGCCCAGGGCAAAGCCGTTTTTATCCCGATAGCGGACCGGCACCATCAGGTTCCCGTATTCTCCGCGGTACTCCCGGGCTGCGGCATAGCCCCGCTCCCAGGCCTGCCCCATCCGCTGTTTCCAGGCGATGCCCAGCTTTTCCAGCCGGGCGGCCTGCTCGGCGGTCAGGCGGCCGGGCTTTTCCCCGGCCTGGATCTGTCGCTGCAGCTCCAGCCAGCGGCCCAGCCCAAAGCCGGCTTCCGTGGTAAAGCCGCGGGGCAGCTCATTGATTTCCCCTTTTGCGGCGGCCTCTTTGGCGGCTGCAAAGGCCTGCTCCCACTGAGCGTCCAGTTGGCGCTGCAGTTGGCGGGCCGGACGGATGCAGGCCTGGTACGGCTCCTCCAGCGGGAACCCGGTGCCGCCGGCCTGTTCCGTCCCCTGCACCAGATCCTCTGCATTGCGCAGACCCGCAAACGAGACGTTGAGCTCCACCAGCGGAGCGGAGTCCCCGCAGAGCGCCAGTGCCCGGGCCAGCATCCGGCGGTGGTTCTGTTCCAGCCCGGTGGAGCGGACCAGCACGGCACCCGCCATTCCGGCCAGCCGCGCCAGCCCGCCGGGGGTGCTGACGGTGACCAGCACCTGCGCGCCCCGCGCCGGGGAAGCCGCAAACCGCACGGCCATCTCCTGATCCCAGCCGTCTTTCAGGATGGTGGCTTCTGTGTCCGGGCCGAAGAGGGCTTCCAGATTTTCCGTCACCCGCCGCATGGCAGCGGCGTCCTCACACAGGACCAGCTGCTTGCCCTTGGGCAGAGCCTCCCGCAGCCGGGGCAGCGCCGGGCCGCATTTTTCCACCGCGCGGCGAAGATTGGTGAAAACTTTTTCACCCACGCCCGGGACGCCCACGGCGTTCCACTGCTTCATCTGGATGCGGAATTCTTCCAGCGCCGTCTCGGCGGGCCAGAGGAGCACGGTATCCGCGGCAGGCGGCGTGACAAGACCCCGGGCCAGCGCTTCCGTCAGCGAAATGGAGAACATGCCCGCCCCCTGAAACATGGCTTCCGCCAGGCAGCAGCTGACAGGCTGGTCGGTGTCGATGAGGCCCAGCAGCTTCGCCTGCGGGCTGAACCGCTGCAGCCAGCGGACACGCTCTCCACACGGAAACGCCGTAAACTCCCGCGAGCCATCCAGGATGATGCAGGCCGGGCGGATCTTGGCCAGCTCCAGACAGCGCTGCGGTGTATTGTCCTCACAGTGGATCAGCTGCACCCGCGGCGGGATCTCCTGGCCGATCCGTTTGGCTTCTTCCAGCCGCATCCCGCGCCGGGTCTCCCCGGGCACCACCCAGATCACGGCCGCGTCCGGGTGAGCGTTGATCCACGCCCAGACGATCCGCCCGCTGCCGCTTCCAACGGGATAGAACAGCGCGGCTTTTCCTTTCTGCTCCAGCTGGGTGTCAATGGCCTCCGCCATCCGCTTATAATATTCTTGCAAATTTTCTGCCATAGCTTCCGCCTTTTTCCTGTTGTTGGTGTTTTTATCCCAGAAAAAAGACCCGGCACAGCTCCCATTGCGTGAACTGTCTCCGGTTCCTTTTCAAATAGAATTTCATTCTTATTTTATTACAAAAGTTTATTTCTTGTCAAGCAAATTTTCCGTGCTTTTCCCATTGGCAATTAAAAACTGCATCAAGCCGGTCGGTCGACGCAAAAAATCACTATTCAGCTGTCAATTCAGGGCTGCTTGCAGGGTAATTTGTTGTATTCAAGCTTGTTTTTTTTTAGGCAAAAGTTTGTTTCACATAAAAAGGCGGAGCCCCCGCGCGTGGTGCACAGAGGCTCTGCCTTTCTTCAACCTGTCCGTCATCCTCGCTTGCGCTCGGTGCCTGAGAGGTTATTTTGCGATTCGCTGATAGGTGCGGAGCACTTTCCAGCGGGAAACGTGCTTGCCGGGCTTGAAATTGCCGTCCTCACGAGGCTGGAAGAAGCCTGCTTCCATGCACCACTGGGCCGCTTTGGCCGTGTCGGGGTCTGTCACGTCCGCAAAGGCGGGCAGTGCGGCAGGCTCCGGGCGGCCTGCAGTGTTCCAGAGCAGGAGGGCCAGCTGGGCGCGGTCCTGCGGCACGGAGGTGCCTGCCGGCAGCAGCTGGTTCAGGGCCACCTCGGTGCCCACGAGGTAGGCCGTGGCACCCACGACGCCCACGACTGCGGTTGCAGCCGCGATGGTGCCGAAGTCGGCACTGGGATCCTCCTCTTCCAGCATGGAGAACTTGGCCAGAACGCCAATGTCCTCCTGCATGGTAAAGGTGGCAGTGGTGCCGTCCTCCATCAGGTCTTCCGGGCGGGGATCATCAAACACCCAGCAGGAGAACTTCATCCCCTCCGGGATGGCCTTTTCATCCAGCGTGATGGTCACCTTTGCGCCCTTTGGCAGCCGCTGACTTTGTATGACACCGGTAAGAGCATCAAAGTGCAGGGTGGTGCCGTCCGGTTTCTCGACGTCCACAGAGCAGTCCTCAAACTGGAGGAAGACGTCTTTGTCGTCGGGGTCAGGCTTCGGGTCCGGGTTCGGGTTCGGGTCCGGGTTCGGGTTCGGGTCCGGGTTCGGGTCCGGGTCAGGATTGGGGTTCGGGTCAGGATTGGGGTTCGGGTCAGGATTCTGCTCCGGCAGAGCGATTTTCGCTGTCTTGCTCTCGTTCACTTTGCCTGCCACCAGAGCGAGGCCGTCGCGCAGGGTCAGAGGGTTTTCATCGTCCAACGCGAGGGCATAATCATCCTCGTCCGTCGAATCCGTTTCTGCCGTGATGACGGTGCCTGCGCCGGAAGCCTTCAACTCGTCTGCCACGATGGCCGAGCCGCTGTTGGCTTTCACGTTCAGCGTGCTGTTTGCCACAATGAGGTTGCCGCACCGAATGCCATATTGGAAGAAGTTGCGCTTCCGAGTTCGTGCGCTTCAATGGTCACCTTGCTGTTTTGGATGGTGATGTCTTCGTCAGAGCTGCCTGCTCGGATTGCTTCCTCGCCGTCCTCCTCGTCATCGCCCGTAAGGGTGAGGTCTGCGTTCTCCAGCGTCAGCGGGCCAGTCGTCACGATTCCGTTGGCGTTGGAAAGGGTGGCCTTGCCGGTAATGGTCAGCATATCCGTCAATTTGGACTGGATGCAGCAGTAAATGCCCTCCTCTGCATTCTCGTCCAGCGTGAAGTTGGCATCGCGCAGCGTCAGGGTATGGGTTTTCGGGTCATAGGACACGGTGCCGTTGTCCAGCACGTCGTTCTGGTTGGTTTCCGTTACCTGCTTGCCTGCCACCCAGAGGTCGTAGCTTTCGCTTTCCGGCTGGTCCGGGTCCACATCCGTCAGTTCCAGATAGTCTTGGTTCTGTCCTATAGCAACCGTAAAGTTCTCAAAATTTTCGTTCACGGTGATCTCCGTATACGCTCCATTCTCGTCGGTGCGATACCAGAACCTGCTTACGTTTCCGATGCTCAGTCTCCCCTGGACGATGTTATTGCCGTCACCGTTTTCCGCCACAATCATAAGCAGATGGCCGCCGTTGTATGTCAGAAGACAATCCTTCCTGATGTACCGATCCGCATGGATCTCCAGCTCGCTGCCCGGGTTCATGGTAGTGAAATTGGCGATGCCGTAGGTTGCTCCCTCGAACATTGCCCCTGTGATGTTCACGGTGCCATCGATCCGGACGTCTCCTCCGCCGATGCCCGTATGAAAATCTTTCAGCGTGATTTTGGTCCCGGCTGTGATCGTTGTTCCCGCGTCTCTGCCCAAAATTCCTTTCGGCTTAGTATCCGAATAGGCACCCCAATCGGCATAGGTGAGATCGTATTCTCCCCGTCGATTTCTTCTGCTTCCTCAATGCCGTTGCCTTTCGTTCTGCCCGTCACCTTGCCATTTGCCACCAGCCTCAGGTTTTTTTCGCTAATGGCTTTGATCAGCGGGATCGTCCCCAAATCCGCAACTCCAACTGTGGTCAGCGTCACGTCTCCGTGAAAGGTCAGGGTGTTATTGAGATAAGATACCTGTCCCGCGATCTTTGTCTCGGTTGGGACGCTGTCCACATCACCGTCAGCTCCACACCTGCCACCGTGCATTTCACCGAATCTGCCAGTGCCAGAGGGGCTGCAAGGTTCAGCAGCATGGCCACCGCCAGAAACGCGCTCAGGATGCGCAGTTTGGGCGGGGTTCGGGTGGTTTGTTCTTTCATTTTACACGCCTCCTTCTGGTGCAGGAAAATCCAAAGAAAAAAAGCCCTGTGGTTTGATTTTACTCTACCACAGAGCCCACAAAATTCCTATTAACCTTTGGTTAGTATTTTGTGCCAAAAAGGGCAGCCAGCTGGGCGCGCTTGTTTCGCACGGCCCCGCCGATGTCCAGCTTGGCGTACAGCTGGTTGATGTACTGCTTAACCGTTCCCTCCGAGAGGTGGAGTGTTTCGGCGATCTCCTTGTTGGTGCGGCGCTGGGCCACCAGCCGGGCAAGGGCCAGCTCTTTCTCGGTCAGTGCGGCGGCAATGGCCGGGCGGTCTGCCGAGCCGTTGAGCTGGGCGCGCCGGGCCTCGTACCGCTGCCCCAGAGCGATCGCCCGCTCCACCAGCGGCTGGGCACTGCCCCAGCCGCCCTGCGCCAGCAGCGGGGCCAGATAGCGGTAATTTTCGGCCAGCGGCATCCAGAAGCCGTCCGGCGCGGCCTCTGCCAGCGCCTGCTCCAGAGCAGCCCGGGCCTCGGCAGGCTGGCCATACAGTCCGTACGCTGCCGCCATCTGCACCCGGACATGGAGGGCCACCAGCCCATAGTGGAACCGCTGGCAGGCGGCCAGCAGCTCCTCACAGCGGGCCAGAACCTTGACTGCCTGCCCCTGTGCCAGCCAGACCTGCAGCTCGATCATTTCCATCATGGGGCGGCAGAGGGCAAAGTAGCTCACGGAGGCAAGACGATGCTCCCGGAAGACCTCGGGCACGGCATCGGTGCGGCCCAGCAGAGCGTAGTAATAGGCCTCGATGCTCTCCAGCAGGTGGAGCAGAACGGCATCGTGCCGCTGGAGGAGGGCGGCACGGCGGGCCTCGAAATCAAACGGTTCCCCTGCCTGCCCGCAGAGGGAAAGCCGCAGGGCGAGGAAATCACAGCAGAGGGCCATGTTCTCCTGCCCGCAGGAAGCCGCCCGCACCCGGGCCCGTTCCAGCAGCAGGACCGCCCGCTCAAAATGTCCCTGCATGAACGCGGCCTCGGCATCCATCACCAGCTCGGCCCCCTGCCCGTGGCCCTGGGTGATCTTATAATAATGGGGCATACACTCGTACATCTCGGCCAGCTCCTTGCCCAGCTCCCCGGGAGCACGGTAGTACATCATCAGCACCGAGGGGGGAACCGAACGTCCAGCTGCCGCTGTTGCGCAGGGTAACGGCAGGGCGGGTCATCTGGCGGCTGGCACTGCGGTGGAGGCGGCTCATCCGGGTGATATCGTTGTACATCAGAAAGCTCAGGATGAGGTCGCACTCGCCCAGCAGGTTGCCCCGCTCCCGGGCCGGGAGCTCCGGGTGCTCCCGCACGGCGGCTTCCAGCAGGGCCTTGAGCTCCATCATTTTGGGGATCTGCTGGCAGGTGAACATCCGGCGCATCAGCACCAGAATGGCCAGCGGGTGCCGCTTAAGGGCGTCCACCGGGCAGCGGCCCAGCCGTTCCAGCAGCTCCGCCGGGCCGAGGGATGCCAGCAGGATGCCGGCGTCCTCCTCAATGACGTGGAGGGCGGCGTCATAATCCCCGCATTTTTCGTAGGCACGCAGGGCGGGCAGATACTGCCGTCGGGCCTCGTACCAGCGGCCATACCGTTCCCAGACGGCCGCCTGCCGCGGGGCAGGCAGCTGGGCAAACAGCCGCTCGGCGCATTCTTTCATCATGTGGTGGAACCGGAAGCTCTCGCCGTCCGGCAGGCGGGTGACAAAGGCGTTCTGCCGCGTCAGGGCCAGCAGCACCTGCTCGGCGTCCGGCATCCGGGTCACGGCAGAAGCCATCTCCACCGTAAACTCATCGGCCAGGCCCATCACGGCCAAAAACTCCTGCCGCTGCGGAGACAGGGACTCGATCATGGCCGCGGTGAACATGGCGTAGATGTCCGAGCTGGTGGGCAGCAGGGTGCCCCGCTCCGCCAGCGCGTGGAGATTGAGGTAGATGGCAGAGAACCAGCCCTCGCAGGAGTGGAGCAAGGTTTCCCGCTGGGGCTCCGTCAGCTCCATACCGCAGCGGCGGACGTAGGCGGATAACTCTTTCTCGTTCAGCCGCAGCTGGTCGGCCCCCACCCGGTGGAGCCGCTGCCCCAGGCGGAGGATCTCGCCCTGGGGCAGGAAATCGTTCCGGCTGGCCACCACGAGGTGGGCGTTGCCCGGCAGGCGGTTGGCCAGCGCACAGAGGAACGCGGCGGCCTGCTCGTCCCGGAGCAGGTGGAAGTCATCCAGAAAGAGATCGAGCGCCCGCTCCCCGGCCAGCGCAGTGCAGAGGTCGGCCAGCAGCAGGGCCGCGCCGCTGGCGTCCGTGGGGCACTCGTACCCCTCCAGCACGGTCAGCCCGGCCTGCGCAAACGCCTTTTGCAGGCTTTTCCAGAAGATGGCCCGGTTTGCGGAGTAGATGCTCACCCGCAGCACGGCGGCTCCCTCCCGGCCGCGCTCGTTCAGGTACCAGTTGATGGCGGTGGTCTTGCCGTAGCCCATGGGAGCCACCACCGCCGTCAGGCTGCTGCGGGCAACGGGCTGCAGGCTGTGCCGCATCCGCTCCGAGATGTAGATGATATTCAGTTCCGGCTTTTGTCTGAGCATCCGCGTCCCTCTTTTCTATTCTTATTGATTATATTACCACAAATCTCTAGAAGTTGGAAGTAACGCCTGCATCACAAAAAGCATGGTTTCCATCACAAAAACCTGTTTGGCCGCACCGGATCTCCATGGTACAATATCCTCAAATCATTTTAAGATAAGGAGTCTCTTTTTATGGAAACGACCTCAAAACGCAAGTCCGGCACCACGGACCTTACGGTGGGCAAGCCGTTGTTCCAGATTTTGCGGTTTGCGCTGCCGCTGGTGCTGGGCACCCTGTTCCAGCAGCTGTACAGCTTTGCGGACACCGTCATTGTGGGCCGGTGCCTGGGCACCGACGCACTGGGTGCGGTGGGCACCACCTACTCCCTCAACTTCCTCATTCTGGGCTTTGTGCAGGGTGCCTGCGTGGGCTTTGGCATCCCGGTAGCCGAGACATTCGGTGCCAAGGATAAGGGCGGCCTGCGGAAGTACCTGTTCAACGGTGCCCTGCTCTGCGTGGTGCTGAGCGTGGTGTTCACCATCTTCACCACCCTGATGGCGGGCCCGCTGCTCCAGCTCATCCACACGCCGGAAGAGCTGTACGCGGACGCCGTGCTCTACATCCGGATCATCTTCCTGGGCATCCCGGCCACGGTGCTGTACAACTACGCTTCCAGCGTGCTCCGCGCCATGGGCGACTCCCAGCACCCGTTCTATTTCCTGCTGGCGGCCAGCGTGCTGAACATCGGGCTGGATTACCTGCTCATCGTCTCCATGGGCATGGGCGTGGACGGCGCGGCCCTTGCCACCGTCCTCAGCCAGCTGCTCAGCGGCGGGCTGTGCGCGTTCTGGTTCTTTACCCGGACGGCCAAACAGGAGGAGCTCACGTTCCCGGGGGCAGAGCAGCCTGCTCTCCGCCGGGCACTGTAAGCGGCTGGCCTACATCGGCTTTCCCATGGGCTTTGAGTATTCCGTCTCGGCCATTGGTGCCGTCATCATGCAGGACGCCATCAACCTGCTGGGCAGTACCGCGGTAGCCGCCCAGACTGCCGGTGAGAAGATCCGCCAGATGTTCACCCTGCCCATGGAGAGCGTGGGCATGGCCATGGCCACCTATGTAGGTCAGAACCATGGTGCCCACCGCACCGACCGCATCCAGCAGGGCATCAAGGACGGCTGCACGATCCAGCTGACCTACTGCGTGGCCGCCTGGGTCGTCATCTTCTTCGTCAAGCCTTACGCCGTGGGGCTGGTGCTGGGCGATGCAGACCCCGCCGTGACCGCCGGAGCCATCCAGTACCTGGCCATTATGAGTATGCTGTTCTGCTTCCATGGCCTGCTGATGATCTTCCGCAACACGCTGCAGGGCCTGGGCTACAGCGTGCAGGCCATCATTTCCGGCGTGGGCGAGCTCATCGGCCGCAGCCTGGGCGGCCTGCTGGCCGTGAAAACAGGCCTGGGCTATGTTGGCATCTGCCTTTCCAACCCCTTTGCCTGGGGCCTGGCCATGCTGTACTGCATGTTCATGGTGCGCCGGATGCTCAAGCGGGAAGACTAAAGAATAACAAAACCAAAGAAAGGCCGAGGCCTGCGGGAGCTTTCCCACAGGCCTCGGCCTTTTATAGAAGAAGATTGGAAGTGGCGGTTTAGTCTTCAGCCATGCCGATGAGGTCGAACTTCTCGGTAGAAACCGTCACGGTGAAGTCCTTCTTGGCGGGCTTATTGAATTTGGCCCAGATGGTGCGATCAGACAGGTTGTAGTACCAACCGGACTCTGCTTCCTCCCAGCCATCGCGGACGATGTACCGGGTGAGCTGCTCGCCATCCACGCTGGCCCAGAACGCACCCTTTTTCTTGCTGACCAGCTTGATGGTCATGCGCTCCACGGGAGACTCGTAGGTGCCCTCGGTGGAGAAGTGGATATCGGTGCGGTCGCCGGCCTTGACGTCGATGGTGGTCTTGGCGTAGACACCGTTCTTGTAGTCCTCGGTGTGGCCGTCGTCGTCATACAGCACAAAGCTGGTGTCGGTCTCGGCCGCGACCAGCAGGTCGAGCTGATGCATGGTGTCGCGGAGGATGTGCTTGACGTCCTCACTGGTGGCCACGATGGCGCTGCCGCGCAGGAACATGGGGATGCTTGCCAGAGTGACCGGGATCTCGATGGTCTGGCCGCCCTCATACTCGCGCAGATTGTCGCTCATATCGTACCACTTGCAGCCGGCGGGCAGGTAGATGGTGCGGGTGGTTGCACCCTTTTCCACAACGTTTGCCACCAGGATGCTCTTGCCGAACATGAAGGTCAGGTTCTTGTCGGTGTAGCACTTGGGATCGTCCGGGAACTCCAGGAACAGCGGACGCCATGCGGGCATACCGTCCTGATTGCTCTCGTACATCAGAGAGTACAGGGAGGGCATCAGGCGGTAACGCAGCTTGTAAGCCTCGCGGACGTAGGGCAGATTCTCCTCATACATCCAGGGCTGGGTGACGGTGTTGTCGTTGTTGGCGGAGTTCAGGCAGAAGCGGGGCTGGAGCACGCCGTTCTGCAGCCAGCGGAGCAGCAGCTCAGCCTCAGGAGCCGGGCCGGCAAAGCCGCCGATGTCGCAGCCCATATTGGAGCAGCCGGACAGGCCCATGCCCAGAATGGTGGCAATGTTGAACTTGACGGTGCGCCAGTCGGTGAGGTTGTCGCCGCCCCAAACCTGTGCATAGCGCTGGATGCCGGCGTAGCCTGCACGGTTGATGATGTAGGGACGCTCGCCAGGGTAGACCTCGGCCAGAGCCTGCTTGGCGGTGTAAGCCATCAGGTTGGCGTGGAGGATCTTCAGCTCGGCCATGGTGCCTTTCTTGCCCTCGAAATCGCACTGGGCGTCACGGTCTTCCACGCCGTCCATCTCGCAGTTGTCGTTCCAGACGGTCTTGGTGCCCATCTTGAGGATGTTCTCCTCCAGCAGCTGCTTCCAGGTATCGCGGCCCTTGGGACCGGTGAAGTCGAAGAAGCGGCCCTCGCCGCCCCACCAACGGCCATAGTACGGAGCCTTGCCGTCCGGGGTCTTGATGAAGACATCGTTCTTCTCGAACAGGTCGATGTAGGGGTGACGCTTCAGGATGCCCGGCTTCAGGTTGGGGATGACATTGATGCCGCGGGCATTCATGTTCTCAAAGAACTTCTTGGGGTCCGGGAAGCGCTTGTGGTTCCAGTTGAACACATAGCGCAGGTTGTCCTCTTCGCCGCTGGAATAGCCGGAAGCCAGCCAGAAGTTGTCGATGAGGATGCCCTCTTTCTCGTGCTTGTCGATGACCTTGTAGATCTCCTCATCGCAGTTCTTTTCCAGCTCCGCGTAGTACATGGTGGAAGCGCAGTAGCCCAGAGACTGTTTGGTGGGCAGAGCGCTGCGGCCGGTCAGCAGGGTGTACTCGTTGAGGATATCCGGCAGGGTGGGGCCGGCCAGCAGGAACAGGTCGATGTCGCCGCCGTCGGTCTGGTAGTAGCAGTAGCGCTCCCAGTAACCGGACAGCTCCTCGCCCAGGCCGAAGACGCAGTCATAGGAGTTGTGGTAGAACAGGCCGATGGGGCGGCGGTCCTTCTCGTTCACACGGATATAGAACGGAATGTGCTTGTACATCGGGTCGCCGGTCTCGGGGTCGTGGCCGATGGCGTCCTTGGGGGACATGCGCAGGCGGCGGCCTTTCTTGTCCAGGTGGCCGGTCTTCTCGCCAAAGCCGAAGAAGTGGTCATACTCGCGGTCCACCTTGGAGAAGTGGGTCAGGCGGCCGATCTGGTCTTTCTCGAACGCGCGCTCCCGCAGATCCTGATACAGCAGCTTGCCCTCTTTGTCGTACATCTCAAAATGGAACGGCTTCTTGAACAGCTTCAGGGTAACGTGAGCGGTCTCAAAGGTCAGGCACTTCTCATCCTCGGTGCAGGGCACATCCAGCGCGGTGATGCGGGTGCGCTCGTCCTTGAGCAGGTCGTCCATGCGGTCGGGCCATGCGGTGGTCACCAGGGTGTAGGACTCCTCCTCCATGGGGGTGCCCTTGTCGAAGTGGACGCGGACACGGATGATGTCATCCGTCATGAAGATCAGCTTTACGTCCGCAGCGTCGCCGTGGATGAGGTAGCCATTCTCCGTTTTTTCAAAGGATTCAAAACTGCGAAGCAGCATAACAGGTTCCTCCGTGTTGTTTTTTATTACATGCCGATCAGGTCGAACTGCTCAAACGAAACGGTCAGGTTGTAGTCCTTGCCCGGGTTTGCATACTTGACCTCGACCGCTTTCTTGGTCTGGCTGTAGTACCAGCCCTCAGCAGCCTCGTCGAACTTGCGGCGGTTGAGGAAGTGCTCGATCTTGCGGCCGTCCAGAGTGACCCAGAACGGGCTCTTCTCCTTGGCGATCATCTCCACCTTGACGGTCTTGACGGTGTCCTCATAGCTGCCCTCAGAGGTGAAGTCCATGGTGACACGCTCACCGGCGGTGGTGGTGATGGTGGTCTTGCGGAAGACGCCGCTCTTGAAATCGTTGGTCACGCCGTCATCATCATACAGAGTGGTGGTAACGGTGCCCTTGGGAGCCACGATCAGGTGGAGGTCGGTGGTGTGGTCCCCCTCCATGGTCATCAGCTGGTTATCCGCCATGGCGATGACAGCGCCCTCACGGATGAACATGGGGATGCTTGCCATGGTGACGGGGATCTCGATGGTCTGGCCGCCCTCGTAGCAGCGCATCTTGTCGCTCCAGTCGTACCGCTTGCAGCCTGCGGGCAGGTAGACCTTGCGGGTCTTGGCACCCTCTTCGATGACGTTGGCCACCAGGATGTCACGGCCGAACAGGAACTCGAAGCTCTCCTCGTAGACATTGGGGTCATCCTGGAAATCGTAGACCAGAGCGCGCATGATGGGAGCACCCGTCTTGCTTGCGTTGTACTCCGCGCTGTACAGATACGGAGTGAAGCGATAACGCAGCAGGATCGCGTCACGAATGAGATCTGCAGAACCACGGAACATCCAGGGCTCGGTCACGGTGTTATCGTTGGAAGCGGAGTGGATGGAGAAGCGGGCCTGGAAGATGCCCTGCTGCACCCAGCGGACGAACAGCTCCTCGGTGGGAGCGGGGCCTGCAAAGCCGCCGATATCCGCGCCCTCATTGGGCTGGCCGGAGAGGCCCATGCCGGTGATGATGGGGATATTGTACTTCAGGGACTTCCAGCTGGTGTAGTTATCGCCGCACCAGGTCTGGGCGTAGCGCTGGATGCCGGCGCTGCCGCTGCGGCAGACCATATAGGGACGAGCCTTGGCATTGTGTTCCACAACCGCGTCTGCACCCACCTTGCACATCAGGGTGCTCATAATGGGCTTCAGCTGAGCGATGGTGCCGCCCTTGCCGTCAAAGTCGCAGATGTCGTCCTTATCCATCAGACTGTCATACTCGCAGTTGTCGTTCCAGACGGAATCGGTGCCCACGGCAATGATGGACTCGGTCAGGTACTTCTTCCAGGCGGTACGGCCCTCGGGTTTGGTGAAGTCCCAGAAAGCGCCGTCGCCGCCCCACCATTTGCCAACGCCGTAGTTCTCGGGGTGTTTGCTGTCTTTCACAAAGACATCATCGGCGTTAAATTCATCAAAGCGGGGTTGCACAGCAGGACGCCCGGCTTGACGTTGGGCACGTTCTGGGCATGCTTTTCGTTCATGGCATGGAAGTAAGCACTGGGGTTCTTGAAGCGCTCGGTGTTCCAGGTAAAGACACAGCGCTTGTTGTTCTGGCTGGTGTAGCCGCTGGACAGGTGGAATCCATCAATGGGGAAGCCCTCTTCCTTGATGGTGTCAACGAATCCCAGCACAGCGTCGTCGCTGTCTTTCTCCAGCTCGGGGTAGTACATGCTGGAGCCCTGATAGCCCAGAGCACGCTTGGGCAGCAGAGCCGGACGGCCGGTGAGCAGGGTGTAGTTGTCCACAACGCGGGCGATGGTGTCGCCGCCGATCAGGAAGCAGTCCAGATCGCCGCCGTCGGCCTGGAAGTAGGTGTAGCGGGGCCAGTAGTTGCTCTTCTCGCGGCCCATGTTGAACACGGACTCGTAGAAGTTGTGGTAGAACACGCCGACAGCCTTTTTGGTGTCACGGTCCAGACGGATGTAGAAGGGGATGTGCTTGTAGAGGGTATCCATCTTCTCGGCATCGTAGCCCATCGCGTCGGTAGCACGCTCACGCTGGAACGTCTTGTTCTTGTCCAGCTCGCCGGTCTTCTCGCCAAAGCCGTAGAAGCAGTCGTCCTCTTTCATCCGGCTGTAGGCCACGACACGGTTGTTGGAGTCCTTGACGAAGGGGTTGCCGGGAAGGGTGCTGTACAGCTCGGTGCCATCGGCGGAGAGCAGCCTGAAGTTAATGGGGTCCTTGTCCACTACCAGAGTCACCTTGCCGGTAGCAAAAGTGATGGTCTTGTCGTCCTCGGTGACCTCCGCGGCAAAAGGTTCCACGCGGGTGCGTTCGCCCTGGAACAGATCGTCCATGCGGTCTTTCCATGCGGTGGTCATCAGGATGTAGGACTCCTCGGCCAGCTCGTGGTCGAAGCTGGCGCGGACACGGACGATTTCATCCGTCACGAAGCAGACTTTGACATCCGCGTTGTCGGTGTGCAGCAGGAAAGCGCCGTCCTTGCGCTCCATGCCGGTAAAACGGGAGCAGATTTCCATAATGCAGTTCCTCATTTGTTTTTGTGGGGTGTGGTTTCGGATACAAAAGCCCCCATTCCCCCTCAGATGCATGATATCTTCAGAGAAACGGGGGCAAACATTCAGTTGCTCAACCCAGAGCAGTCAATCTCACATGGTCCAGCCCAGGCTGGGGACGAGGCCGCACAGATAAGGCACGACCAGAGAAATAGCCGGGATGAAGGTGACCAGGAACAGTGCCACGACCATGGAGGCGAACAGAGGCACGATGTACTTGGTAACGCCCTCGATCTTGACCTTGCCGACGCCGCAGCCGACGAACAGGCAGGAACCGACCGGAGGAGTGACAGAGCCAATGCCCAGGTTCATGATGAGCATGATGCCGAACTGGACATCGCTCATGCCGATGCTGCGGGTAATGGGCAGGAAGATCGGGGTGAAGATCAGAACGGCAGGAGTCAGGTCCAGGAACATGCCCATGACCAACAGGAAGACGTTCATGATCAGCAGGATGACATAACGGTTGCTGGAAACGCTCATCAGGGCGTTGCTGATCGCAGCCGGGATGCCGGAGTAGCTCATGACGTAAGACATGATGGAGGAAGCGGCGATCAGGAACAGGATGGTAGCGCTGCTCTCCATGGTGTCAGCCAGCAGGTTGTAGAAGCTCTTCAGGGTCATCTCTCTGTAGAGGATGGAGAGCAGGCCGCAGTACAGGCACAGGACAACGCCGGCCTCGGTCGCGGTGAAGAAGCCTGCCAGAATACCGCCCATGACGATGATGACGGCCAGCAGAGAGGGCACTGCATCAATGATGATCTTGATGGCGGGATCGGGATCCTTGACGTCCGAAGACTTGTAGCCTTTCTTGACCGCGATGAACACAGCCAGACCAGCGACACACAGACCCATCAGGATGCCGGGCAGGTAGCCGCCCATGAACAGAGCAGCAACGGAAACGCCGCCAGCGGTGATGGAGTACAGGATCAACGGACCAGACGGGGGATCAGGATGCCGGTAGGAGCCGAGCAGATGTTGACGGCCGCGGAGTAGTTGGGGGCGTAACCCTCATCCAGCTCCAGAGGAGCCATGATGGAACCCATTGCGGAAGTAGCTGCAACGGAAGAACCGGAAACGGCACCGAAGAACATGTTGGCCAGAACGTTGGTGGCAGCCAGGTAACCGGGCATCTTACCAACGGCCAGACGGGCCAGACGGACAAGGCGCTTTGCAATGCCGCCCTTGTTCATGATGTTGCCGCCCAGAGAGAAGAACGGCAGAGCCAGCAGAGAGAAAGAGTCAATGCCGGAGAAGCAGCGCTGTGCCGCGGTCAGTGCGAAAATCGCGGGGTCCATGCTGAACAGGGCCGTGAAGATGGATGCGATGCCGATGCCTGCAGAGATAGGCACACCGGCCAGCAGCATCACAAAAAAGGAACCGAACAGCAGTAACGTAGCCTGTGCAACCATTATGCGTTTTCTCCTTTCTTTTCTTTACTGTCCAGGAAGAGCTGAACGTACTTCAGCACGCGGGCCAGAATGATGAAGATGCCGGAAATCGGCAGGATGGAATACAGGAGCTTAAAGGGAATGCGCATAACCGAGGAAACGTTGGTAGCGTTCGCGGTCAGCTTCCAGCCGCCATACACGAAGACATAGCCAACGAAGAAGACGATGGCAGCCTCGATGAAGACGCTCAGAAAGACATTGAACGCGCCCTTGGCACGGCCCTTGACCAGATCCAGTGCCAGGTGCTTATCTTTGTAGAAGCAGTAGGCGGAACCGATCATGGAAGCCCAAATCAGGACGTAGCGCAGGAACTCATCGGTAACCGTGGAGGGGTTGCGCAGGATCCAGCGGGTAAAGATCTGCCAGGTGCCGCCTGCCAGCAGGGCGAACATTGCCACTGCCATCAGGAAACGCATGACGTTATCCAGAATTTTATCCAGTTTTTTCACAAGATCATCTCCTTGAGCTTGGTTCCTCCCGCGCGGCCACGGGCAAAGGCACTCAACGCCCTGCCCGCGGCCTTTAGGAGGCAAGAATCAGAATGGAACCGCGGCCGATCAGGCCATTGCGCGGATCTCTTCCACGACCGCATAGGTGGTGGGGTTCGCGGTCTTGAGGTTCTCGTAGATGGGCTGCACAGCAGACTGGAATGCCGCGATGTCCACGTCCTTGACCAGCTCGACGCCGTTCTGGTTGACAGCCTTGTCCAGAACCTCGTCCTCGAAGTTCTTCCAAGCGGTCTTGTACTCCTCGATAGCAGCCTTGGCGCACTCAGTCACAGCGGACTTCTGATCGTCGGAGAACTGGTTCCAGATGTTGGAAGAGATGATGACCATATCGGGGATGCGGGTGTGCTCATCGAAGCAGTAGTACTTGGTCACATCGCCGTGGTCACGCAGAGCGGTGACATTGTTCTCCGCACCGTCGATAACGCCCTGCTGCATACCGGTGTAGATATCGCTGTAGCCCATAACGGTAGCGGAGCCACCCAGGCAGTTCATCATGTCGATTGCCATCTGGCTGTCCATGGTGCGGATCTTCAGGCCCTTTCAGGCCAGCCGGGGTGCGGATGGCGGTAGCCTTGGTGTAGAAAGAGCGAGCGCCGGAATCCAGCCAGGTCAGGCCGCGGAAGCCCTGATCGTCGGTGGACTCAAAGACAGCCTGTGCGGAATCGCTGTCCATGTAGGTGTAGTAGTGAGCCTGATCGTCGAAGACATAAGGCACGGAGAAAGCGTTGTACTTCTCGCTGAAGTTGCCCAGCGTGGAAGCGGAGACCTTAGCCATGTCCAGAGCACCGGCCTGGATCTGGGAGATCATATCAGACTCGCTGCCCAGGGTGCCGTTGGGGATGATCTGGATGTTGACAGTGCCGTTGGTCTTCTCCTTGACCTGCTCTGCAAAGCTGGTCAGCTGGATGTGAACAGCATGGTCCTCAGCCAGGTTGTGGCCCAGCTTCAGGTTGAAGCTGCCGCCTGCAGCAGCTGCCGCGCCGGAAGCAGCAGTGCTGCCTGCTGCAGAGTTGTTGGAAGAGCCGCCGCAAGCGGTGAGCAGAGCGGAAGCGCCTGCAACTGCCAGAACCTGAACGAACTGTCTACGAGAGATATTTCATAGTGGATTTCCTTTCTTCTTCTTGCTTATGTATACCACGTCACAGCCGGTCGGCCGTGAAACAACAAATTTGGAATGCAGCGGTCAGGACTCGCCGCGGTGGAACCGATCTTTCACCATCTGGATCAGATCTTTCAGGTTGAGGCCCCACAGGCTCTTGGGCTGCTGCCAGTCCTTGCCGGTCTCTTTGGCAAGCACCTTGGCAAACCGCTCGGGGTTCGCCGGCAGCAGGCTGCCTTTGGGGATCATCACCGCCATCTGGCGGCTCTGGAACAGGTAGAAGTACTGGTCGTCCTCGACCAGGCGGTCGATCTTATCAAACGGAATGTGGGCACCGTTTTCCACGTCCACGCCGCCTGCGTTGATCCGGCAGCTGACCGTGCTCTCGGCCCCGCCCCGCTGCATGATGACGCCCTCGGCCGCCACCCGGCTTAGAAAATCCGGCATGGCGAACATCGCGCACCCCACCAGCAGGCAGAGCACCTTGACCACCGTTGGGATGGGAACGAAGAGTGCCAGCATCACCAGCGCAAATGCCACGGCCAGCCAGACCAGCCGCTGCATCCCCTCGTAGGTGTAAAACTCGGTGCGGAACATCCGGCGGATGGTCTCATCGTTAAAGATCACTTTGGCTTCAAAATGATTTTTAGAAGTCTGCATGAGCTCTTCCTTTCCGTCAGTCACGAAACACGACGGCTGCATTTGTAAAATGTACCAAAAATTTTGTCACTGTTTTGTCATTTTTGTTCTTGTCGTCTTCTTGCACTCATATCATACTAAAATTCCAATCCGTTTTCTTGCGGTTTTGTGATTCAAATATTGCAATTTGTGATATCAGCTGATATACTAGAGCCAAAATCAACGATAAAGCACATTTCTGATTTTTTTTTTTTTTTCAGTGGAATCGCTATGGAAATCGCGCGCGTTACGCATTATGTCGATAATGTCCTCACACAGGCGGAAGCACGGATGGGGCTGCGCAACACAAAACTGGTGGTGTCATGGTATACCAACCAGAAAAACGATCAGTCCGTGGTCCATTCCCACCCCTACCATGAGCTGGTGCTGCCCATCGGCGGCAGCACCGTGCGTTACTCCATCGACGGCAGTGTTTATCTGGTGCATGTCGGCGAGCTCATCTACTTCCCTGCTCAGATCTACCACGCCGGCATCTTCAATATTGATAACGACCACTCTGACCGTCTGGTCATCCAGATCGACGACGCCCTCTGGCAGGCCTGCCGCCGCAATGCAAACCTGAAAAACGCCGCCTGGATGCACAGCATCACCGTGCTGGACCCGGATGTCTGCAACAAGTGGGATTTTCAGAGCCTTTTTGTGCGGATGGCCCAGAGCCAGGAATTGCCAGCCCAGATGCGTGACATCGTTTTTGAAGCCCAGGTGTCGGAGATGATGCTGCTCATCACGCTGGCCACCGGCAGCGGCCAGACCACGGCCCCCAGCAGCACCAACGTTCTGGTGCAGCGTGCCGTATCCTACCTGCAAGCTCACTATCAGGACCCGACCCTCACCACGGTAAAGCTGGCCCAGGAGCTCTATGCCAGCCGGGAACACCTCTCCCGCGCGTTTAAAGAGTGTACCATGGAGAGCATCCACAGCTACCTGACCCATCTGCGGATGCAGCACTGCCGCAAAGCACTGGAAGATGGTGTCTCCGTCCTCAACGCCTGCACCGAGAGCGGCTTCCCGGATTACAGCAGCTTCCTCAAAACGTTCCGGCGGCTGTATGGCATCACACCCGCGGAGGATCGCTCCCAGAACCGGAAAAAAAGTTTGATTACGGAACGTATTGAGAGAAGCAAAAATTCCATCATGGATACAAAAAGCAGTCACCTATGCGGTATGGCAAATGCAAAACGGGGCCGTTCCCTCTCTTTTCAGAGAAGCGGAAACGGCCTCGTTTTGTTTATTTTTTCGGTATTCCCGCGGGGTCATGCCGAAGTGCGCCTTGAACGCCCGGTTGAAATAGGAGAGGTTTTCGAATCCGCACCGGGAGGCGATGGTCAGGACGGTCTCATCCGTGGTCTGCAGCGCCTCGGCGGCGGCATTCAGGCGGTATTCGTTCAGAAAGGCAACGAAGCTCTGCCCGGTCATCTGCCGGAACCAGCGCATGAAATGGCTGGCGCTGAAAGAGCAGACCCCGGCGGCGTCGGCGACCCGGAGCACCTCGGCATAATGGGCCGAGAGCCATTGCAGAACGGCTTTCAGCCGCTGGGTGTCGGCTGTTTCCGCGGGGAGCTGCTGCTTCCCCTGCGCAATGAGCAGGGCAAGAAAGCGCAGCAGCGCCCCTTTTACCAGCAGCTCGTAGCCGGGGCGCTGGGCGCGGTTGGCTTCCTCCACCTCCCGCAGGCAGGCAGCAGCCGGAAGCGTAGCACAAGTCGTTCGGGGTCAGACGTGCCTGCAGCGACAAGCGCCCGCTTTGGAGCGGCAGCAGATACTTCTCGGCGCAAAGGTCTTCCGCGCCGCCCAGAAGCTCCAGCGCGAAGATGATATTTTCGTATTCCATGCGCTGCTCCTCTGCCTGCCGCAGCGCATGGAGCGTGCCCGGGGCAAAAAGGAAGATATCCCCCCGGTAGGCCGGGTAGGTCACAGCGCCCACCTGCACCAGTCCTATGCCCCGCTTGACAAAGACCAGCTCCATGCTCTCCTGCCAGTGGAGCGCTACCTGTGGAAAATCCCCGGAATGGCGCAGGGATACAGATTAAAGGGGAAACGCACGGCACCGTGCTGCTTGGTCTCCTGCAAAGATGCCTGATTTTGCATCGTCTCACCTCCTGATGATAGGATTGTACCACAGTCTGCACTTTTTAGGCAAGATTTTGATTGTTTTATGTGGTATATCTGGAAGTAAAGATGTCAAACCTGTTTTCCGTAGCAAAGGAGGATGCATTTATGAGCTTTACCGAAATGTTACAGAGTCTCACGGGCAAGCCACTGGTGGACTGCACCGATCAGGAGCTGTATCTGGCACTACTGGAGCTTGTGCGGCAGAAGAGCGCCGACCATGTGCAGCCGGTCACTGGACGCAAGCTGTACTATATCAGCGCCGAATTTCTCATCGGCAAGCTGCTGTCCAACAACCTCATCAATCTGGGGCTGTACGATGAAGCCCGCGATGCACTGGCTGCCGCCGGCAAGAGCCTTTCCAATATCGAAGAGGTGGAGCCGGAACCCTCTCTGGGCAACGGCGGTCTGGGCCGTCTGGCGGCCTGCTTCCTCGACTCTCTGGCAACGCTGAATCTGCCCGGCGACGGCGTAGGTCTGCGCTATCATTTCGGCCTGTTCCGCCAGTCCTTTGAGGACGGCGTGCAGAACGAAAAGCCCGACCCGTGGCTCACCGCCCACAGCTGGGCGGAAAAAGACCGACATCACCTACCCGGTGGAGCTGGCAGGCAAAGAGTACACCGCCCGGCTGTACAAGCTGGCCGTTACCGGCTACGAGGGCCGTACCAACACCCTGAACCTGTTTGACCTTGACACCATTGACGAGCGTATCGTCCATGACGGCATCGCGTTCGACAAGACCGCCATCGACAAGAACCTGACCCTCTTCCTCTACCCGGACGATTCCGATGAGGCAGGCCGCCGCCTGCGGGTGTACCAGCAGTACCTGATGGTCTCTGCCGGTGCTCAGCTCATTCTGGCCGAGTGTGCCGCCCGGGGCTGCGATTACCACGATCTGGCCGGCTATGCGGCCATCCAGATCAACGACACCCACCCCAGCATGGTCATCCCGGAACTGATCCGCCTGCTGGGCGAAAAGGGCATCGAATTTGACGAAGCTGTGGAGATCGTCACCAAGACCTGCGCCTACACCAACCACACCATCCTGGCCGAAGCCCTGGAGAAGTGGCCCCGCGCCTATCTGGATGCCGTTGTTCCCCAGCTGATGCCCATTATCGAAAAGCTGGATGCACTGGCCCGCACCCGCACCAAGGAGGAGAGCCTTGCCATCATCGACAAAGACGACCGGGTGCACATGGCCCACATGGATATCCACTTCACCCACTCCACCAACGGCGTGGCGGCGCTGCACACCGAGATCTTGAAAAATTCCGAGCTGCGCGGCTTCTATGAGCTGTACCCGGAAAAGTTCAACAACAAGACCAACGGCATCACTTTCCGCCGCTGGCTGCTGGAGTGCGACCCCCGCCTGACCGCCATGCTGGAACAGCACATCGGCTCCGGTTTCCGCAAGGACGCGGCCGAGCTGGAAAAGCTGCTGGCGTTTGCCGACGACGAGACCGTGCTGAACGAACTGACCGCCGTGAAAAAAGCCAACAAGGCGGCCTTGGCGGAGTGGCTGCTGCGCACCCAGAAGGTAACGGTGAACCCCATGCCGTGTTCGATATCCAGTCCAAGCGTCTGCACGAGTATAAACGCCAGCAGCTGAATCTGCTGTACCTCATCCATCAGTACCACGAGATCAAGGCAGGGCATCTGCCTGCCGTCCCGCTGGTGAGCATCTTTGGTGCCAAGGCGGCCCCAGCCTATACCATCGCAAAGGACATCATCCACGCCCTGCTGACCCTGTCTAAGGTCATCGCCGCAGACCCGGAGGTGTCTCGGTGGCTGCAGGTGGTCTTTGTGGAGAATTACAACGTCACCGCTGCCGAAAAGCTCATCCCGGCCTGCGACCTGTCCGAGCAGATCAGCCTTGCCTCCAAGGAGGCTTCCGGCACCGGCAACATGAAGTTCATGCTGAACGGTGCGCTGACCCTGGGCACCATGGACGGTGCCAATGTGGAGATCAGCCAGCAGGTGGGGGAAGAGAACATCTATATCTTCGGCCAGACCTCCGATCAGGTCATCCATCGCTATGCCGTCGGCGACTACGACCCGTCCCAGTGGGTGGAGGGCGATGCCAACATCCGCCGTGCCATCCGCTTCCTCACCGGCCCGGAGATGCTGGCTGCGGGTCATGCCGAAAACCTGACCCGCCTGCACGACGAACTGATCCATAAGGACTGGTTCCAGACCCTGCCGGACTTCAACGCATACGTCGTGCGCAAGGGGCAGGCCCTCTGCGATTACGCCTGCGACCCCATAGGCTGGCGGCGCAAGTGCCTTGTGAACATTGCCAAAGCGGGCATGTTCTCCTCCGACCGCACCATTGCCGAGTACGACCGCGACATCTGGCATCTGGGCGAATAGTTTACGCGAGCTTTCCTATGGCAGTCGGAGCAGGCTCATCATACCCCCAGAAAAGAAAAGCAGAGCGTTCCCGACTGCTGGGTATCCGTAAAACAGTTTTCGAGAAATGACACGGCAACTGCCTGTCAGGATTGGTTACGGAGTACCCGGCTAGGCCGAGGAAGCATCAAGTCCCATGTCCGCACCGTTAAGGTGCTGGGTATGGGACTTTTTGCATTTCAGGAACGTGTACACCTCTGGAAAGGTGTAACACACTAGACTTTGTACCAAAGTCGTGTGCCAAGGGTGCTGCGCCCCTTTGGAATCCCTGCTTACATCGCCCATGGCGATGTGGATTCGCCGCACAAAAAAAGCTCTCACAAATGCACACCCGGCTGTCTGCGGCGAGGAGAAGGCACTTCTGCGGAAGTGTAATAACCCACTATAACACTTTCATCCCTGCGGTCTGCAAAGTGTAGTGGGCTCTCCGAGGGGGGAACGGCTGTATAGGGTGCGCTTCGGGCAAATCGCTGCGTACGTGCGTACCAATCTCTCGTACGCACGTACGCAGTAAAACGGCTAAAATCTCCTATATAGGGGTGTTCTTCTGGAAATCAATATGATATACTCAACTTGATCAACCATCAACTAATAAGAGGAGGTAATATTATGGGAAAAACTTTTGTGTGCAGCTTATGCCGTAATGGAATCATTGGCGGTGGTTTGTACATTGATGAACAGAGCATTACATATTCCACCCAAAAGCTTACAGTCAGTCCGCTATATCGCAGCCTTGTATTGCCCATGAAGGAGATAAAGGAGATTTCATGGAGCCAGATGGTCGTTCCTGTTGCAGCAATTTCCATGAAAGACGGAGAATGTTATAAATTTATCATATATAACAAATCAGGATTTGAAAAGGCATATAAGCAATATAGCAACCACCAAGAATGAAATCACCTGGCAGGGTTTGGGGCAGGCACGCCCCAACAAGAAGCTGTCCCAAAGGGGCAGGAAATTTTCAAGAATTGAAAATTTGTGGCCACGGGACGATTCTTGCTCTCACGAAAAATCCATACTTTTTGAAAAAACGCTTTCTGCAGCCAAAGGAGGATGCACCATGAAAAAAAGAGATTGAAGCCTTTGTCAACGCAGCCAACGAGCAGGAGTTGGAAGCCGCATGGAACAACCTCTCGGCAGAGGAACAGCGAGTTTTCGAGCAACTCATGGAGGAAGACTCACCCGAAGATGCACTGGCATTTTTCGCCCAGCTGTATGACGATGCCCCGAAAGAGCAGACCAGCGAGACCGTGAGCATCTCCGAAAATGAAATCTATTTCAAGCGGCGCCCTTGACCGAAGAGCAGAAGAAACACGGCTCTTATGTGGACGAGAACGGCAACCTCCATGTCAAGAACCTGTCCGCTTTCTGGATTCCAGAATTGACCACCACGGAGAAAGTCGGTCACACCACCTACACTGTGACCGGCAGCTATGAGGGCAAGGAATCCTTTTTGAAGAAGCTGGAGCGCATTGTAGCCAAGAACGCCCAGCAAAAATTTGAAGATGAGGGTGCAGACGAATGACAACTGCGCCCAATTCTGCTATACTTGAACCGGTAACCAATCCTGTACTGACAGTTGCTCCACAGAGTAAGGAGGACACAACAATGTCTGGAGCAACGAATAAAATCACCGCACTTTACTGCCGACTGTCGCAAGAGGACGCACGGCTCGGCGAAAGCCTGTCCATTGAGAACCAGAAGGCTATCCTTCTGGAATACGCCAAAAAGAACCACTTCCCGAACCCAGTGTTCTTTGTGGATGATGGCTACTCCGGCACGAACTATGACCGTCCCGGCTTCCAGAGTATGCTGACCGAGATCGAAGCGGGGCATATAGGAATCGTTATCACGAAAGATCTGTCCAGACTGGGGCGTAATTCTGCCTTGACAGGTCTGTACACCAACTTCACCTTTCCCCAGTATGGCGTTCGCTACATTGCCATTAACGACAACTACGACACCATTGACCCGAACAGCGTAAACAACGATTTTGCGGGCATTAAGAACTGGTTCAACGAGTTTTATGCCCGTGACACCAGCCGCAAGATTCGGGCTGTTCAGAAGGCCAAGGGAGAGCGTGGTGTGCCGCTGACGGTCAATGTGCCGTACGGCTATGTGAAAGACCCGGAGAACCCGAAGCATTGGCTTGTTGATCCAGAAGCGGCTGCAATCGTGAAGTGCATCTTCTCCATGTGCATGGAAGGCCGTGGCCCGACCCAAATTGCAAACCAACTGTGGGTGGACAAAGTTCTGACTCCCACCGCCTATAAGTTGAGCCATGGCCTGAGTACGAATTCACCCGCCCCGGAAGACCCTTATCGCTGGGATAAAAGAGCAGTAAGTTCGATTCTGGAACGCCTGGAGTACACTGGCTGCACAGTCAACTTTAAGACCTATACTAACTCTATCTGGGATAAAAAGAGACATCTGAATCCCGTGGAAAATCAGGCTATCTTCCCAGATACACATGAGCGCATTATTGACGATGATGTGTTTGAAAAGGTTCAGGAGATTCGCAGCCAGCGTCACCGTATGACACGAACGGGCAAGAGCAGCATTTTCTCCGGTATGGTCTACTGCGCTGACTGCGGTTCTAAGATGCAATATGGTTCGTCCAATAACAGGGACTTCAGTCAAGACTTCTTTGACTGCTCTCTGCACAAGAAGAACGGGAGCAAGTGCAAGGGACATTTCATCCGGGTAAAGGTTTTGGAGGGCCGTGTGCTAAGCCATGTTCAGCGGGTGACGGACTACATCCTCTGTCATGAGGACTACTTCCGCAAGGTCATGGAGGAGCAGCTTCGGGTGGAAAGCACCGAAAAGCTGACTGTCCTGAAGAAGCAGCTTGCCCGGAATGAGAAGCGGATCGCAGACCTCAAACGGCTGTTCATGAAGATTTACGAGGACAATGTTAACGGAAAGCTTAGCGATGACCGCTTCGACATGATGAGTCAGAGCTACGATGCCGAACAGAAGCAGCTGGAAGAGGAAGTTCTCTCCATCCAGCAGGAAATTGAAGTACAGGAACAGCAGATCGAGAATATTGAAAAGTTCGTCCAGAAAGCGCACAAATACGTTCATATTGAAGAACTCACCCCTTATGCTCTCCGTGAACTGGTGTCGGCCATCTATGTGGATGCCCCGGATAAGTCCAGCGGAAAGCGGGTGCAGCACATCCATATCAAGTACGATGGGCTGGGGTACATCCCTCTGGATGAACTGGAAGCAAAAGAAAAGGCGTGACCGAAGTCACGCCAAATCTTCCCCATTTCGGGAGCTTTTGCAAATACTGTTTTATGGGAACTCTGCTCGGGGAACGCCCTATTGTACATCGACTGCATCGCCATCAAGGACGAATACGGCACATCCCGGAGCAACGGGCAGAACTGGACTGGCTGCTGTATAATAAGCCGCTGGAGTATGCCCAGATGGTGTTGAGCGGCGAGATTGGACATTATCTCTCGCTTGGTTGCGACCACGGCAGGCTGGAAGATCCATGACATAAAAAACACAGCCCCGCTTTGGCGAAGGAGAAGCCAAAGCGGGGCTGTATTCAATGAAGGAGAAATGATAGGAAATATCAGGTCACAGATTCAGTTCAAACTGTTCCACCGTAACAGTTGCTTTGCCATCGGCAGCAAAGGTGATGCCGTCGGCAGACTGAGGGGTGTAGATCCATGTGGTCATGGTCTGCTCACCATCGTTGGCGAAAACTTCGATGCTGTTTTTATCCAGCAGGATGCGGAGCTTGAGCGCACCGTTCTGGCTGCGGACTTTGCAGCTGCGGCGGTGCACGATGTCGGCACGGGAACCGGCATAGCTGCGGTCCAGCGTCAGCTCGGAGGTGTAGGGGTCGTAGGTCAGGCTGGTGTGATGGTCTGCATCGGCGGCCAGCTTCAGGGTAAAGGAACGGTACTCGCCGGGCTGCACCGTGACGGTCAGATCCGCCACACGGCCCTTGATGCCTTCCAGAGAAGTTTCGCTTTGCACCGTCACATTTTCGTGGAAAGTGCGCTTGCCGTGAGCGGCGTCCAGCTCCCGCACGGGGTCTGAACAATGCGTCCATCCTTGATGTGCAGTTCGCGGGGGCAGATGGTCTGCCCGAACCACTTGCAGCCCTGGGGCTTATCCTCGGTGTCCGACCATGTTTGCAGCCATGCGGTCATGATGCGGCGGCCATCCGGGGCAAGGGTGGTCTGGGTGGCGTAGAAGTCGATGCCGCCGTCCATCAGCTGCACATTTTCCTTGGTGAAAGTGTGGGTGGCTTCGTCGTAGCTGCCGATGAAAGCAATCACGTTGTGACCGTTGTGGAACTCGCCCTTGGGCAGCATCTCCATGGGCCCCAGCATCAGGACCTGCTTGCCGTCCAGCGGGAAGAAGTCCGGGCATTCCCACATTTTGCCGTACTGATTGTTGCAGCGTTCCAGCACCGTGACAAAGTGCCAGTCGAAGCCGTCCTTGCTCTGGAACAGTGCCGCTGCGCCGCTGCCGTCCTCGGCCCGGCAGACGGTGACGACGGAGTAGGTGCCGTCGGCCTCACGCCAGATCTTGGGGTCCCGGAAGTCGAACTTGCTGAAGCCTTCCGGCAGGTCTTTCTGGGTCAGCACCGGGTTGCAGGCAGGCTTTTCGTAGTCGAGACCGTCACCGATGGCGATGCTCTGGGTCTGGATGTCCCGCATCTCCCCCCATTGGGCTGCTTTTCTGCCACCACGCTGGTGTACATCAGCAGCTGCTTGCCGTCATCCATCTCGGTGGCAGAGCCGGAGAAGCAGCCGGGGCCGTTATCCGCCGGGGAATCCGGGGCAAGTGCACAGGGCAGATACTCCCAGTGCAGCAGGTCGGTGCTGACGGCGTGGCCCCAGTGCATGGGCGCCCACCGCACATCGTAGGGGTTATACTGATAGAACTGGTGATACTTCCCCTTATAATAAGAGAAGCCGTTGGGGTCGTTGAGCCAGCCCACATAGGGGGTCATGTGGTAGGCAGGGCGTTCCGCCGGGGAAATGGCAGCGCCGTGCTCGGCCTCGTAGGCGCGGGCTTTTTGTAAAGTCAGATCGTTCATGGAATCCTCCAAAGGAAAGAATTCTTATGCGTAGTAAGCATCCAGATATTTCTGCATAATGCCCAGATAGTCGGACAGGCCGTAGGCTTCCAGCTTGCTCAGATAGTCGTTCCACTCTGCATCCGTAGTGCCGTTCATGATCCAGTTGGCTTTCTGCGTATTCATGTAGGTCTGCAGATCTGCCTGCAGGTTAGAAACCTGCTCGGTGTCCTCGTTGCTCATAAAGACATTGGGATAGACATAATCGTTGTTCATATCCGGGGTGTAGATCTCCTTGATCCAGTCCAGACGGTACTGTGCATCGTCCGGGCAGGTAACGTATACACCATAGTAATCATCCAGAACCGCCAGAGGACCACTGACACACTGCGCTTCACGGACTTCCACGGGAGAAGCATCGCCCAGAGGAGCGTGTTTCAGCATGGGCTCGCCCTTATCGTTGGTGGACAGTTCAAAAATGTTAAAGCCTTCCGCATCGCCGTAGGTACCCCAGTTGTTCTGCGGAGACTGGAGGGGCGCGTACATCTGATCCAGCCATGCACAAACCAGTGCAGGATTCGCCGCCTTTGCGGTGACAACGCACCGGCCGCGGGCAAAGCCGCTGGTGAAAGAGCCGTTCTGCGGAGTGATATTCCGGGTATCGGCGGTCAGGGCAGGCAGCGGCTCCCAGTCGGTCAGGTTGTCAATGTTGGCAACATCCCAGCTGAAGCAGACACCATAGCGGCCAGCCTTGCCCTTGGAAACATAGGTGGACCACTCCTGCGTGAAGCACTCCGGGTCGATGAGCTGCTCGGCATACAGCTTGTGCAGCCAGTCCAGACCATCACGGTAGCCCTGCTGGGTGGCGGCACAGATGACTTTCCGGTCGTTGGTAACGGCGATATGGCGGTCTTTGTCTGCGTCGCCGTAGCCTTCGCCAAAGCCATTGATGAGGATGCTGGGGTCCTGATCGCCGTTGTTGACGATGCAGGACATGGGGATGATGTCGCCGTCAATGCCATACTCGGCCTTGAGAGAAGCGGCGTTATCACGGAATGCCATCAGCACCTGCTCAAACTCGTCCACTGTGGTGGGCATCGACAGACCGAGGAAGTTCAGCCACTTGGTATTGATGAAGCTCATGTTGCCAATGGTCTGGATGGCGGTCTTTTCGGAGCCGAGCTGCTCGATCCAGGGCAGTGCCCAGATATGGCCCTCGCTGTCGGTGCACATGGTGCGGTACTCCGGGTACTGCTCAAAGACCTTCTGGAGATTGGGCATATTGTTGTCAATGTAATCTTCCAGATTGAGGATGACGCCCTGATCTGCGTAGCGCAGCAGATTGCTGTCGGTAAAATCAGCAGTAAAAACGAAATCCGTCAGGGTGTTGGGGTTGGACATATTCAGGGTGATCTTATCGCTCCACTGGTCGGACTGGATGGCGGTCCAGTCGATGTGCACATTGGTCTGCTCTTCCAGACGCTTGAAAATGGTGCGGTTGTTCGGCTCGGGTTCGCTGCCCACAGGGAAGCTGGTCATACCGGTAAAGGTGACCTTTTTTCGGACAGCGGAAATGTAACGGCACCGGTCGTGTCCACAGCTGCGGCAGCGGAATTGCTGCCGCCGGTGGATTTGCTGCCGCAGGCGGACAGAGCAGCGGCAGAACCTGCCAGAGCGCAGACCTTGAGGAAGTTGCGGCGAGAGATCAGCTTTTTCATGGTATTTTCTCCTTTTTCATGTTTCTTTTTCGTGTAACAGATGAGCGTACCGGCTCATAAAATCCTGGAATATCCTCAGCCTTTAATGGAACCAGCCATGATGCCGGCATCAAAATACTTCTGGAAGAAGGGATACATCACCAGCAGCGGCAGACTGGAAATAATAATGGTTGCATATTTGAGCAGCTCTGCCATCTTCGCACGTTCGGCAGTACTTTGGATATCTGCGATCATGCCGGATTCCGGCTGGCTCTGGATCAGGATGGAACGCAGCACCAGCTGCAGCGGCTGCTTCGATGCGCTGTTCAGGTAGATCATGGCGTCAAAGTAGCTGTTCCACATTGCCACGAACTGCCACAGGGCCAGAACTGCCACCACCGGCATACAGACGGGCAGCAGGATCTTGAAGAAGTAAAGCATCTCGCTGGCTCCATCCACATCCGCAGCTTCACGCAGCTCACGCGGGATGCCTTGATAATAGGTACGGGCAATGATCATGTTCCACACGCTGAATGCTCCCGGCAGAATGACCGCCCACATGGAATCCAGCAGCCCCAGATTGTTGATGAGCAGGTAGGTGGGGATCAGACCGCCGCTGAAAAACATCGTGATCACAAACAAGGTGTTGAAGATCGCTTTGCCTTTGAAGTCCGGCAGCGACATGGGATAAGCGGCAAGCATCGTCACAGCGACCGAGATGATGGTGAAGATGATCGAGTAAAGTACTGCGTTCCTGAAGCCGACCCAGATCTGCTTGTCCGAAACGACACGCTGGTAAGCATCCAGACTCCACTTGCTGAAATCAAAGGAGATGCCCTTGTTTTTTGCAGAGTGACCGGGTCCATAAAGGACGCGATGACGATGTAGATCATCGGAACGATGATCGCCAGCAGGAACAAACCCAGAAGTGCGTAGCCGCAGTACAGGATGATCTTATCTTGTCTGGTGTAGAGGGCCATTTTTGATTTTTTCTGTTTTGCCATGGTAAACCCCTCCTTACAAGCCCTTGCCATCGTTCATTTTGCAACGACCTTGTTCACTGCGATCAGCAGAATGACGTTGACAACGGTGTTGAACAGACCGACTGCCGTGGAAAAGCTGTAATCGCCGTCCAACAGGCCCTTTTTATAAACGTACGTTGCAATGATCTCGGCAGTGTTCAGGTTCAGGTCCGTTTGCAGGGCATAGGCTTTTTCAAAACCGATGCTCATGATGTTGCCTGCCTGCAGGATGAACTGAATCACGACCATATCCTTAATGGCGGGCCACTCCACCGTCATGATCTGCTGGATCAGGTTTGCGCCGTCGATCATCGCAGCTTCTTTCAGATCTTTGCTGGCGTTAGAAAGGGATGCGGTGTACATGATGGATGCCCAGCCGGCACCCTGCCAGATGCCGCTGATGATGTAGATGGGGCGGAACGCTTCCGGCAGCGTCATGAAGTTGATGCTGGTGTGAAGCAGGCCGTTCACCGGACCGGTGACACTCAGCAGCACCCGGACGATGCCGCACAGCACGATGACCGAGATGAAGTTGGGCATATACAGCACCAGCTGCACTTTCTGCTTGATCTTCTTGCTCTCGATACGGTTGAGCAGGAATGCCAGCAGGATGGGGATTGGGAAGCCCCACAGCAGACCGTAGACACTCAGCTTCAGGGTGTTGATCAGATAACGCTGGAAGTCCGGCGAGGACATGAAGCGGGTAAAGTTTTTGAAGCCTACCCACTCGCTGCCCCAGATACCTTTGAAAGGATTGTACTTCTGGAACGCGATCAGCACACCGCCCATGGGAGCGTACTTGAACACCAGCGTCAGCGCCACGGCAGGCAGCAGGAACAACAGGTAAAGCTGCCAATGCCGTTTGATGTAGACCCATGTGTTGTGCAGCTTGCGTTCTGCTGTCAGCACAGCCGTTTCCGGCGAGGCCGTCTTTGCTTTCATGAATCATTCTCCTCCTTTTTGATTTGCTTGCCGTTTGATTTGTGTTTTACATTTGCACCTTTGAATTTTACGTTTTTTCCACTTCGTTTGTGCAAATGTAAAACTCTGTAATTCATTTATACCACTCACGCAAGCGAATGTCAACGATAATTCATGGTATACATCAAGAATTATTGTGGATTTGTACAGATGCACAAATTCGAAAGTGCGTAAATATGCAAAATGATGATTTGCATTTTTGCATTTGACTAATTTGTGCATTTGCACTATACTGGAGTCGCAAAGAATAAGATCCGTCACCAGACTTTATTTATAAAAGGAAGAGGATGACTTATGGCAACCAAAGTCACCATTCAGGATATTGCAAACGAACTGCAGCTTTCCCGCAACACAGTTTCAAAGGCCATCAACAACACTGGTGTGCTGGCAGATGCCACACGGGAGAAGATCCTGCGCAAAGCCGCCGAAATGGGCTATAAGCAGTTTGCCTATCTGCCGCTGTTTCAGGAAGACGCTGCAAAAACAGCAGAACCTTTCATTCTGCCGAGTGGCAAACGGGAGATCGCCATGCTGACGACCCGGTTTCTGAACAACTCTCACTTTTCCTCCATGATGCTGGATCGTTTCCAGTCGGAAATCGACCATCTGCACAGCGGCATGACCATTCATCGCATTTCTCCCATGGAGCTGAAAGAGAAAAAACTTCCACTTTCTCTCAACATCCAGCACACAGCCGGCATCATCTGCTTTGAAGTATTCGACTATGACTACGCACAGATGCTGTGCGATCTGGATGTTCCGCTGCTGTTTGTAGACACCCCTGTGATGGATATGCGTCCTCCTCTGAAAGCTGACCGCCTTTATATGGAAAAACCGCATGGAGATCCAGAATGTAGTGGCCCACATGGTCCAGTGCGGCAAAAAACGCATCAGCTTTGCGGGGGATAAAAACCACTGTCAGTCTTTCTTTGAGCGTTATATGGCTTATAAGGATGCAGTGGAGCACTTTGGTCTGACAGAAGGCCTGAGCACCTGTGCGATGCCATCTGGGCAGCAGAACTATCCGGTATCCCTGTACGAAACCATCCGTCGGTCCAAAACGATGCCGGATGCCTTTATCTGCGCCAATGACTTTGTTGCCATGGATCTGGTCAAGGCATTGAATGAGCTGGGGTATTCGGTTCCCGATGATATCTGGGTCTGCGGCTTCGATGACAGTCAGGAGGCTTCCTACTTTGTCCCCCGTCTGACTTCGATCCATATCCATGGACAGATCATGGGCTACACCGCTGCCAATCTGCTTATGACCCGCATCGAAGAGCCATCGCTGAACTATCGCACCGTCTATACGGAAACCAACCTGATCCTGCGCGAATCCACAGGAGATTGAGCGAAAGGAGAACCCCCATGCGTGACCTGTGCAATCCGGACAAGCCGCTGTTTGCTGTGCTGACGAAATTGACTTACAGTGCTTACCTGAACATCTTATGGCTCGTGTGCAGCCTGCCCATCGTTACCATCGGGGCTTCTACGACCGCCTTGTTCTACGTCACGCTCAAAATGGCGGAAGATCGGGACGATGGTCTGACCCGGATGTTTTTAAGGCGTTCCGGGAAAATTTGAAGCCTGCCACAAAACTCTGGCTTATCCTGCTGGCAGTCGGCAGTTTCCTGGCTGCGGATGGCTTTGTGCTGCGCCGAATGTGGAGCGAAAACATTTTCTGGACGCTGCTCACGGCAGTGATTATTGGTGCGGCAGTTCTGTACGGCATCGTTCTGCTGTATGCCTTTCCCCTGCTGGCACGGTTTGAAAACACCACCTTCGGCATCCTGAAAACAGCGTTTCTCGTGGGTGTCCGGTATCTGTTTTGCACCCTGCTGATGGCGGCGATCTATGGCATCATGGGGTACGTCATCGTGTTTGTGTTCACGCCTGCGTTCCTGCTGGGCATGGGTTTCTGCGCTATGCTCTGCTCCTTTCTGATGCTTCGGATCCTCTATCTGATCGGTGGAGACCCTGATGCAGTACACGAGGAATCCGACCATGACAAAAACTGACCGGGATACGCTCCGCTCCCTCCATGGGCGCAAAAAATGGGAGCACATCTGGGCATATTACAAGCTGCCCATTGCGATCGTGCTCATCGTCGTCTATATCCTCGGCTATGCAGCCTACCGTCATGTGACGAAAAAAAGAGGATGTGCTTTACCTTGGTCTGGTAAACATCACTGCCGGGTCTGATCTGACGGAACAGCTTACCACCGGCTTTGCCGAGGCGCAGGGTCTGACCAAAAAGCAACAGGTCGATCTGCTGTCCGGCTTGCTGCTCAGCGAAAGCGAACGCGCAGAGGAGCAGTATGTATATGCCTCCGAGATGAAGCTGCTGGGTGCAGTCAGTGCCCAGCGGTTAGATGTTGTTCTGATGGACGAATATGCGCGGGATCGACTGTTGGCAGATGATTATTTTCTCGATCTGCGGACACTGGATGCGTCTTTCCATGCACTGTCGGGTTTGAACGCCGGTGGGACCGTGCTGGATATTTCGGACACGCCGTTTGTCAGGCAGGCAGGTTTTTCTGGCAAGGTCTATCTTGGGGTAGTGCAGAATGCACCGCACCCGGAGCGTGCAGCCGCTTACATTCATTATCTGTTCCAGCGGTGATCGTTGGGTTTTAGCTTATAGGATAAAAAATAAGGAGAAAACGTATGGACATTTTAACGATTGGTGAAGTCTTGATCGACCTGACCCAGACCGGCAAGGATGAGCGCGGCATTCCTCAGTTTGCCGCAAACCCCGGCGGTGCCCCGGCAAATCTGGCGGTGGCTGCTTCCAGACTGGGCGCACAGACCGCCTTTATCGGCAAGGTGGGTGCAGATGCCTTTGGCCGCTATCTGAAAGAGGTTCTGGCAGAGAACAAGGTAGACGTTTCCGGCATGGCGGTGGATGCAGACCACCCCACCACCATGGCGGTGGTCTCGGTAGATGCCACCGGCGAGCGGGATTTCAGCTTCTACCGCAGCGCCAACGCTGACGTGATGCTGCGCAAAGAGGACATTTCGGAGGGCGCTCTGAAAGCCGCCAAATCGTCCACTTTGGCTCGGTCAGCCTCACCGCTGACCCCTCCCGCACCGCTACGCTGGACGCTGCCGCCCGCGCCAAAAAGCTGGGTGCGGTCATTACTTATGACCCGAATTACCGTGCCAACCTCTGGAAGAACAAAGAGGACGCCATTGCCCAGATGAAGGCTCCCCTGCCGCTGGTGGATATCCTGAAAGTGTCCGATGAAGAACTTCCCCTGCTCACCGGCACCACCGACTGCGAAAGCGGCACGGCACAACTGGCACAGAACGGCATCCGGCTGATTTTCGTCACCTTGGGTGCAAACGGCGTATTCTACCGCTTTGGGGAGAAAACTGGCCACGTGGCTGGCGTTCCCTGCAAGGTGGGCGACACCAACGGCGCAGGCGACACCTTCTTTGGAGCAGCTCTGTCCAAGCTCTGCAAGGAGGAGCTGGACACCCTGACGGTGGACAAACTGGAAAGCATTCTGGCTTTTGCCAACAAAGCAGCCAGCATTACCAGCCGCCACGGCGCTATCCCCGCTATGCCCACCCTTGCGGAAGTGGAGGGCTGAACCATGGCAGCAAAACAGGAATTTGAGTCTCGGTTTGCCAAGCACAAAGACGAACTGGAATGGCTGTTCATGGAGCTGTACCACAACCGGGAAGGGCTGGAGGTTCTGGAGCGGGAGATGGCAGAAGCCTACAACGCCCGCAGCGCCGAGCTGAAAGCACTGGACAAGGCACGCTCTGCCGACCCGGAGTGGTACAAGCGGGGCAATATGTTCGGCATGACCATGTACACCGACCTCTTTGCCGGGAACTTGAAAGAGCTGGCAAAGAAGCTGCCCTACCTGAAGGAGCAGAAGCTGACCTATCTGCATCTGATGCCCCTGCTGCAGATGCCCCACCCCCACAACGACGGCGGCTATGCGGTGGAGGACTTCGACACCGTAGACCCTGCCCTTGGCACCAACAAAGATCTGGAAAACCTGACCCGGGAGCTGCGGAAGGCGGCATCAGCCTGTGTCTGGATTTTGTCATGAATCACACCGCCAGCACCCACCGCTGGGCCATGGCAGCAAAGGCAGGCGACCCGTGGTTTCAGGCCTATTACCACCTCTACGAGGACCGCACCATCCCCGACCAGTACGAGCAGACTGTGCCCCAGGTGTTCCCCAACACCGCCCCCGGCAACTTTACCTGGTGTGAGGAGATGCACAAATGGGTGCTGACCACCTTCCACGACTATCAGTGGGACCTGAACTACGCAAACCCGGCAGTGTTCGTGGACATGACCAAGAGCATTCTGCATCTGGCAAATCTGGGTGTGGAAGTGTTCCGCATTGACGCTGTGCCCTATATCTGGAAGCAGCTTGGCACGACCTGCCGCAATTTGCCGCAGGTACACACCATCGTGCGGATGCTCCGCATGGTGCTGGAATGTGTTTGCCCGGCGGTCATCCTCAAGGGCGAGGTGGTCATGGCACCCAAGGAGCTTGCCGCCTACTTCGGCACCCCGGAAAAACCGGAATGCCACATGCTCTACAACGTGTCCACCATGGTCAACCTGTGGGGTGCCCTTGCCAGCCGGGACACCCGGCTGCTGAAAGCGCAGCTGGATGCCCTGCACGCCCTGCCGGACAACTGCTGGTTCGTGAACTATCTGCGCTGCCACGATGACATCGGCTGGGGTCTGGACGAGGCGGTGGAAAACAAACTTGGTATTGACCCGCAGAAACACAAGGAATATCTGTATCACTTCTACGAGGGCAATTTCCCCGGCAGCTGGGCAAAGGGCGAGCTGTACAACTACGACCCTGCCACCGGCGATGCCCGCAGCTGCGGCACCACCGCCAGCCTGTGCGGCGTGGAGCAGGCACTGGAAAAGGACGATAAGATCGCACTGGACTATGCGGTGAAGCGCGACCTGCTGCTGCACACTGCCATGGCGTTTTTGCAGGGTTTCCCCATGCTGAACTGCGGAGATGAGATCGCACAACTCAACGGCTGGGATTACAAAAACGACCCCGACCGTGTGGAGGACAGCCGCAATTTGCATCGCAGCAAATTCAACTGGGAAGATGCCAAGCAGCGCACCCGGAAGGGCACGTTGCAAAACCAGCTGTGGCAGGGCATGGAGCAGCTGCGCCAAATGCGGGCAGACCCCTGCTTTGCCCCGGATGCGTGGGTGACCACATGGGATAGCCACAACCCCGGCGTGCTGGCACTGGTGCGCAAGCGCGGCGAGGAAACGCTGGTGGGGCTGTTCAACTTTACCGAGTACCCGGCAGGGGCCAATCTGGACGCTCTGGGCGGTGAGTATCACACCCCGGAGGGCACTTCCATCTGGCTGGCGGATGTAGAGCTGGAGCCGTATCAGGCGCTGTTGGTAAAAAACAAATAAGTAAAACGAGTCATCCGGCTCTCTCTTTTCGCCAAAGTTTTCATTGTTTTTTCTTGCATGCTGCCAAAATCAGCGCGTTCTCAAAAGTTCGCGTTTGCGGAGCGCAGTGCAGCAATGAAAGCCCCAGTGGGGCTTTTAAGCGACAGAACGGTCTTGCGTAGCAAGATGGAGGGGCCTTACCCCGACAAGTTCACGTTGACACGGCTTGGTTTTTGTGGTAATTCATCCCAACAATTTAATATAACATATTTACTTAGAATTCCGGCTCGGCTCCCAAAGGAGCCGGAGCAAGTTTTTGACTTTCTGATCGCTACATAGCAAACCCGAACCAAGGCCATCCCGGAAGGGATGGTCAGGTTCAGGTTGTTGTGTGGCGATTTTTTATTGCCAAATCCAGCACCGTACCCTGACAACCGCATGACCGTCTGCATGAGATACCCGGCGATGACCCCGTAAGGGAGAGCCGGGAAACGCCGCCGGAAGGGGGCAGGAAAACCATGTGGGGAGAACGGCACACCCAATATCAACCTTATACGTTACGGATGCACAGCCAGCCCTTTTTATTTTTGTGGTTCTGGATCTTACAAAATCCTGCTTGCTCCAGATACATTTTACCGTTCACAATGCAACGCTTTTTACCAGATGCGCCCACTGCTCCGGGTGACAGGCCAGCAATTCCTCGTGCTGCAAGTTCTGCTCGTGGAGAACAGGATGTGCAAAATGCTGCTGATACCGGGCACGATATTTTGCGCCCATTTTCAGGGCGTAAAAAATATGGATCTCGGTACCGGGCACATGGATCTTATCCGGCAGCGGAGTGATAAGATCGGAGTAGAACTGATTTTTACAGCTCTGCATGGTCACATAAGGGCGGGCCTCACCGAACATTTTCAGAAAGGCTTTGACATAATCCCCCGGCTCTCTGGCACACTTATCCAGACGCTTTTGGAGAAATTTTGCCTTAAACTTTCCGTCCCGCACCACAGGGTAGATCAATGGCAGCAGAAAATCAGTCTGCAATCTTGCCGCCAGCGGCGATGCCTGATCCAGATCGGAGCTG